>Ga0116168_1000248_pt1 | contig 56828 bp, 62 predicted proteins | sample AD_UKC129_MetaG_FD_89795 | JGI IMG/M metagenome (GOLD analysis project Ga0116168, IMG submission 89795) | Active sludge microbial communities of municipal wastewater-treating anaerobic digesters from Canada - AD_UKC129_MetaG | ecosystem: Engineered > Bioreactor > Anaerobic > Digestate | place... | reverse complement strand
CTATCCCGTTTTAACGGGACCGCTACTGCCGATATTGTTAATATTCCTTATACTAAAAAGACGCTCTTATGAAAGCGTCTTAATTTTTCTGGCTCCCCGGGCAGGACTCGAACCTGCAACCTACTGGTTAACAGCCAGCCGCTACTGCCGATTGAGCTACCGGGGAATATTAATATTATTTAATCCCTATAACCTTTTTCTCTTAGAGGCTATTGGGATTATTTATCATGATTTTCAAAAGAGCATATTTTTTAATTAAAATCCTTTTTTATTTAAAAGGATGGGTATAAATAAACAATAAAACTCATTTAAAGTCAAGGTTTTTTAAACATCCCCTTATGGGCATTTGAACTTTCCCCCATTGTCAAGACAAAATGGAGCTTTTTTTATCTTTGATTTTACTTCACCGCTAACACACCATGTTTGCCTTACTTTATTTTTCCGTTGTGTTCAGAGGTGATTTTGAATAAAATTTATGCCATGCCAGCAAATCTACCGCCTGATTATTTTGAAGAGGAAAAAAAATTAAGACAGGCAAAGACTATTGATGAAAAGATAAGCATAATTGAGAATATGCTTGCCATTATCCCTCACCACAAAGGAACAGATAAATTAATCGGTTCGCTCAGGGCAAAGGTGGCAAAACTAAAAGAAGAAAAGGAAAGAAAGCCCCAAGTCCAGAAAAAATCAGATAGTCTTTATAATATAAAAAAAGATGGGGCAGGCCAGGTACTCTTTATAGGATTCCCAAATGCAGGCAAATCCTCTGTAGTTTCTGCTCTATCAGGTGAACATTTAGAAATAGCGGATTACCCATATACAACGAGGGCACTTCAACAGAGGATGATGCGTTATGAGGATATCCAAATCCAATTAATCGATACCCCAGCATTAGGTGATGACAATACTGGCATGTGGTTCGGTAACATGGTCAGAAAGGCTGATTGTATAGCCCTAACTATCGGTTTATCCGATGCACTTGATGTGGAATACGAATTGATAATGGAAGAGATAAAACCACATTTGCCATATCTACAAATATCTGAAGGCCAATTACTTATAGTAGTAAACAAACTCGACCTTGTGGAATATTCAAAAAATCTTGAAGAATTTGAAAAACAGATGGGAAATAGACACAAAATTATACCAGTGTCAGCAAAAAACGATGTAAACATCCATCAGCTCAAAGATGTCATATTTGATTCTTTAGAAATAATAAGGATATATTCAAAGATCCCCGGTAAAAAACCAGATCTCGATGTCCCATTTGTATTGAAAAAAGGCAGCAATATTTTAGACTGCGCAGAGAAAATACATAAAGACTTTGTTGAAAAGATGAGATACGCAAAAATATGGAGAAAAGGCAAACTTGAAGGCATGATGGTGAGCAGAGATTTTATTCTGGAAGACAAAGACATAGTAGAGATTCATATCTGATTTATAAAAATCGTCAAAAACCTGTATTTCAGCCACATTTTATTTTATATTAATTAAAATATTATGGAAGCATATAAAACTCTCGTTGTAAAAAATAATAAAACAGGGCCTATAATTAATTTTCATCCATGGGTATTTTCCAAGGCAATATTAAAAATCCCTGAAGGATTAATTCCAGGTGAACCTGTAAGGCTTTATGATGAAAACAAAAGGTTTCTCGGATTAGGTTATTTCAATTCTTACTCACTGATAACTGTTCGTATCTGGGGATATAACGAAACTGAAACAGTAGATGTTGATTTTTTTAAAAAAAGGGTAAGACATGCCTATGAAATAAGAAAAAGATTTGTTGAGACTCAAGACACAAATGCCTTCCGTATTATAAACGGTGAAAACGATCTGTTGCCAGGTTTAATAGTAGACAAATACGATGAATATCTTGTGGTGCAGATCCATACAAAAGGTATGGATAAATGGAAAAATGAAATTATTCAATCCCTTATAGAGGTTATAAGACCAAAAGGTATATACGAAAGATCCGATGTGCAAACAAGGGAGTTAGAAGGTCTAAAGTTTTCTAATAAGCTTCTATTTGGTGACATACCGGATCTTATTCAGATAAAAGAAAGGGGAATAAAGTTTCTCGTTGACATAAAGCATGGTCAGAAAACGGGTTTTTTTATGGATCAAAGGGATAAAAGATATGCCTTTATGAAATACACAAAGGATAAATCAGTTCTCAACTGTTTTTCTTATACAGGGGGGTTTTCAATCTATGCCCTTGCCGGTGGAGCAGAAAGGGTAATAAATGTAGATACATCAGAAGATGCCCTTGAACTTGCAAGGGAAAATGTATTAATAAATGGTTTTGACCCAAATAAATGCAGTTTTTTGAAGATGGATGTAAAGGATTACCTAAAAGAAAATAAAGAGCAGTTTGACGCCATAGTGCTTGACCCACCAGCCTTCATAAAGGACAGAAAAAAAATCAATGAAGGAAAGATTGGATATAAAACGATCAATGAATTAGCATTGAAAAGCTTGAAGGAAGATGGTATCTTACTTACCTGTTCCTGTTCGGCACATCTTAAAATGGAAGATTTCAGATATCTTCTTGTAGAGGCAGCAGGAAAGGCACAAAAGCATCTTAAAATTTTGGAAACATTTACCCATGGCATAGACCATTTACAGGGTATCTCCTTTTTAGAAGGGAGTTATCTGAAATGTATTATTGCAACTATATAAAAAGGGATGGAATATGAAACCAATACAAGTAACTGATAAAGTCTTTATGGTAGCCGGTGCAAATTTAACCGACTATAGAGATGGGGCCGTATATCTTATAGATCTCGGTGCGCCTGTTCTCATAGATAGCGGTTCAGGCTTTGGCTTTGACAAAACCGTTAAGAATATCGAATATCTCGGGTTTAATCCTTACGACATACCAGCGATTATTTTAACCCATTGTCACTTTGACCATGTAGGCGGCGCGCATCTATTCAAACAAAGATTCGAAACGCGCCTCATAATGCATGAACTGGACGCAAGGATAGTTGAAAGGGCAGACCAGAGATTAACTGCAGCATTTTGTTTTGATGTAGAATTTAAATCTTTGCCCATAGATGAGAAATTAAACGGAGAAGAGTCAATTATTGTAGTAAACGACCATGAGATCGTATGCACCCATACACCTGGTCACACACCTGGTTCCATTTCTGTTTATATTGACTTAGAAGGTGAAAGGATACTATTTGCCCAGGATATCGGTGCACCCCTTTTAAAAGAGTTCGATTGTGATTCTAATGCATGGGTTAGGTCCATAGATTTTATGTTTTATTTAAACCCGGACATTTTATGCGATGGCCACTCAGGTATATTCAAATCAAAAGAACAGGTTAGAGAATATCTCCAGTATTGTATAAGCAAACAAATAGAAATGGGGTATCTCTAATGCCAAAATAGGCTATCAGGATTTCTTTTTTGTCCCTTTAGTCCTTTTCTCTCCTTCGGATTTTGTCTTTTTTGCCTTTTCTGTCTTTTCCTTTGTTGATTTTCCTGATGACTTTTTTTCCTTTTTTTCTACTTCTTTTTCTGCCTCTGTTTTAACCTCTTCTTTTCCTTCATCAATCCACTGGACCTCATACCTTGATAACACTATCCTTTCTGCCTCAAGCCAGTGGTCAAGGTCTCTACCGTGAACCCTGCCCTCCCTTTCAAAGATTTCATAGGCCAATTTGGCTATCTCTTCTCGTAAATCTAATTTCATAACACACCTCGATTATAATTATTACTATCTTTATAATACCTTTATATAGAGTTGTCAAAGCCTATCTACCTGTATTAAATTTAGTAATTGACAACGGATGTATATATTGCTATATAAAATCTATCGGGGCTGTAGCTCAGATGGGAGAGTACTTGACTGGCAGTCAAGGGGTCGGGGGTTCGATCCCCCTCAGCTCCACCATTAAATCAAGTGTTTTTTATTTCAAATTACCTGATAAGTAGTTCTTCAGCTTTTTTACAATTTATACCTAAATTTTCTCAGCAATTCTTTCCTTGCCCTTTTGTCTGATTCTTGCTCTATGCCTTTTGGTCTTGAACCATCAACGACACCTATTATGCCATTTCCCTGTTCTGTCTTAACAACTATGACCTCAAGGGGATTGGCAGTGGCGCATATTATGTGGCATACCTCCTGGCATGACTTTAGTGCATTGAGAACATTTATTGGAAAACCGTCTCTTAGAAAAATTACGAAGGTATGACCACAGGAGAGGGAAAAAGAGGTCTCACTGGCAAGCCTCATAAGCTCTTCATCATTTCCTTCATATCTTACAAGGCATGGTCCACTTGCCTCAGAAAATGCAACGCCGAATTTAAGGTGAGGTGAGGAACCGACAAGGATTTCATAGATGTCTTCAACGGTCTTTACAAAATGGGACTGTCCTATAATGATGTTTAAACCTTCTGGAACATTAATCTTTACAGATTTAATCTCCATATGCCTTATCCTCCTTTTTTAATCTTTTATATCCTCAAAAGGTTTTTCGCGCCTGAAATCTGGGATATACACAGATGCACTATCAAGCTCCTGAATAAATACATTTTCAAAACCATTTTCCACAAGAAAGTCTATCAACTCATTGTATTCCCTTTCAGTTATCCTTCTATTAATCATAGGATACTTAAATGCTTTATGTAAAGGGTAATATTGGGCCATAAGACTGATAAATGTTTTTTTTCCAAGGGTCTCTGATATCCATTTTAAAATCTGTCTTGAACCAGCAATGTTATTAGGCAGCACAAGGTGTCTAATTAGTAGACCCTTTTTCCCAATACCATCCTCAATTAATAGATCACCGGTCTGTCTTTTCATCTCTATAATGGCATTGGCAGCGTAATCAGGGTAATCAACTGCATCTGAAAGACGCTTGGCCATATTCTTATTCCAGTATTTAAAATCAGGTAGATAAATATCAATTAAACCATCGAGTAGTCTCAAGGTCTCTACACTTTCATAGGCATTTGTATTATATACAAAGGGTATCCTTAGTCCCCTTTTTCTCGATTTTTTTATGGCTGAAATTATCATAGGCACATAAGGTATAGGGCTTACAAGGTTTATGTTATGGCAGCCCATTTTCTCTAACTCTAAAAAAATCTCTGAAAGCTCATCAATGGAAAATACCTTACCATTTACACTATGACTTATCTGATAATTTTGACAGTATAAACATTTAAGATTGCATGATGAAAAAAAGATATTGCCAGAACCTCTACTACCTGATATCGGTGGTTCCTCTCCATAGTGTTTACCATAGTATGCAATAATAACCATATCACCTATACCGCAATACCCCCTCTGACCCTTTATTCTATTGACATTACATTGCCTTGGACAGAGTTTGCACCCCTCAAGAAGAACCATATAATCATCCATATGCCACAAACCTTCAACCAAAGATTAAGAGACTAATGGCCATTACAGCCATACCCAGAACAAGCCCGTATATACACAGATGATGTTCACCATACTCATGTGCCGTTGGCAAAAGCTCATCAAGGGCAACAAAAACCATAATCCCTGCAATAAAGGAAAATAGAAAACCAAAGATAAAGTCGTTTAAAAACCTCATAAGTACTATAAATCCTATCATAGCGCCAAAAGGCTCTGAAAGTCCTGATAGAGTAGAATACCATAATGCCTTTTTCTTGTTCCCTGTAGCATAAAATATGGGTATACTGACAGCAATACCTTCAGGTATATTATGAATGGCAATAGCTATTGCTATAGATAATCCAAGTCCTGTATCTTTAAGTCCAGCAATGAAAGTGGCAATACCTTCAGGAAAATTGTGTATACCAATTGCAAAAGCAGAAAGCATACCCATTCGCAATAACCTTTTATTTTCACTATCTTTCAGATTTACAGCCATCTCCTCTATCCTGTGTATTTCATGGGGGTTCTCAAAGGATGGGACAAGCCTGTCTATTATACCTATGAAGATTATACCGAAAAAAAACGATGTGACTGCAGCAGAATTACCCCCAACACTTCCGAGCTCTCCAATAAGTGTATCTTTTGCCTTTATAAATAATTCAATAAAGGACACATAAATCATCACCCCAGCAGAAAAACCAAGTGAAAAAGATAGTATCTTTGTATTAGTCCTTTTTGCAAAAAAGGATATGGTACTGCCTATACCAGTAGAAAGGCCTGCCAGCATAGTCAAACTAAAGGCTATGACTATATTCTGACTTGAAAGTTCATACATAGAATTAATTATATATCATGTATGGAGTATCTGTGTCCTTTAAATTATACAAAAAACTCGACCTACACAATTAAAAAAAATCTTTAATAACACATTCAAAGATGTTTATAATAAAAAAGATTTCTGTGAGGCATTTTTGGAGACTGTTTTAATTTTCGTTTTAGCCTTTACTGGAGGGATGCTGGCAGGCTGGCTTATTGCAAGGGCAAGGGCAAGTTCTTTAGGTGCCTTATCCCAAGAGAGACTCACGATTATTCAAAAACAGGATGAAAAGATAAACGAGCTTACAAACACACTTAACCAGGAAAGGCAAGAAAAAATTGAGGTTATGACAAGGTTAGAGGCGTCTCAAAAGAGCATTGAAGACCAGTTAAAACTCATTGAAACAATGAAACAAGAGATGAAAGACACCTTCAATGCCCTATCATTAGAGGCCCTCAAAAGTAGTAGTGAAGAATTTTTAAGGCTTGCATCAGAAAATTTAGGAAAGATAGTAGAGGCAACAAAGGGCAGATTAGGTGAACACCAGGCAGTAATGGAAGGCATCATAAAACCACTCCAGGATGCCCTAAAAAGATACGAAGAGCAGATAAATCTCATGGAAGGGGAAAGAAAAAAGATGTACGGTGGCCTTGAGGAGCAGCTAAGGGCCGTTGCATTATCAAACGAAATCCTTCAGAAAGAGACTTTTAACCTCGTTACTGCATTGAGGAAACCCCAGGTTCGTGGAAGATGGGGTGAGATGCAACTTTTGAGAGTGGCCGAGCTTTCCGGTATGAGCCAGTACTGCGATTTTTCCCTTCAAACAACCATAGACTCGGAGAAAGGAAAATTAAGACCTGATATGGTGGTGCATCTTCCTTCTCAAAGGGAAATAATAGTTGATTCAAAGGTGCCCCTTGACGCATACCTCGATGCAATCTCTGCTAAAACAGAAGAAGAAAGAAGATTAAACCTTTCAAGACATGCACAACAGATAAGGGGCCACATAAAAAACCTCTCATCAAAAGAGTACTGGGGCCAGTTTGAAAAATCACCTGAATTTGTAGTGCTTTTTATACCTGGCGAATCCTTTTTAAGTGCGGCCCTCGAGGCTGATCCATCAATACTCGAGTTTGCATTGGAAAAAAAGATAATAATAGCCACACCAACAACTTTTATTGCCCTTTTAAGGGCAGTTTCCTTTGGATGGCATAAGGAGATGCTCGCAGAACATGCCCAGAAGATAAACGACCTTGCAAAGGAATTATATGAAAGATTCAGTATCACCTTAAAACATTTTGATGAACTCGGCACAGCCTTAAAAAAGGCAACGGAAAATTACAATAAAACCGTGGGCTCCCTTGAATCGAGAATTCTTCCTTCTCTAAGGAGATTTAAAGAGCTCGGTGTATCCGTTACCAGTGAGCTTCCTGTAGCCGAAGAGATTACTGTGTTTCCTCGAACAAAAACAGAATAAAAAAAGGAGTTATTATGGCAAAACACTCACATAACTTTGTAGAAACCTTTGACGGATTTATTGGTTATGGCCTTGATAGAAAGTCTAATGAAAATACAGTTCAATTCTATCTCCAAAAATTTTCCGACGATGATCTCATGGAAATAATCTTAAAAAGGATGTCAGACTATGACTTAGACGAACTGTTTGAAATAATCAGTAAAAATCTTAAAAAATACCTTTCAGAATCGGAATATCACAAATTTTTTATAAAAGAATAGGCTTATTAAAGATTGGGTATTGTAAATGTAAGGATATTCATATTTTCAAATCTTTTATACTCCAAATCTTTAATCACTTTTTTTATTATTTTTGTAGAAACGCCTGATATTTTTTCTTCACCAGGCAATACATCACTTAATAGCATGTTAAAAGGTGCACCGTGATCTGTAATAATAATAAGAAATCGTCCAAAATTATCGAGTTTGAATGTTATACTCACTTCTGTATTTTCTAAACAACGACCGTAATACAGGATATTTTTCAATGCCTCCTCTACAGCAAGACATATGTCAACCTTACGTTCATCGGTAAACTGCATCATACCTATCTGGTCTCTTACAAAATCCATAAGTGCAGGCAAGGCATCAACCATAGCAGGTTTTTTTATCTCAGCAAGTGTTTCCATATTATATTCTACCCCTTAAGTCAAATTTTAAATAATATTAACCCAATTGGCACAAAAAATTCAACTCATGCAAGAACGGCTTTGGTTAAACCTGCCAATTTATCTATAAAAAATATCCAAACTTAAATTTATTTGGTCCTGTCCGGCTATAAAACCGGACAGGAAAGGATTTTATTTATTGCCCCTTTTTAAGTCAAAACGGTCTAAATTCATAACCTTGTTCCATGCAGCAATAAAATCATTTATAAATTTCTCTTTGCCGTCTAATGCAGCGTATACCTCGCTAATTGCCCTTAACTCGTTGTTGTGCCCGAATATTAGATCAACCCTTGTGGCATTCCAAATATGTGCCCCTGTTTTTCTATTATATCCTTTAAAGGTATATGATTGTTCGTCTGATGTCTGCCATTCAACACCCATATCAAGGAGATTTATGAAGAAATCGTTCGTTAAAGAACCGGGGGATTCGGTAAAAACACCGCAGTTACTGTATTTGTAGTTTGCACCTAATACCCTTAAACCACCTATAAGAACTGTCATCTCTGGAACCGTGAGGCATAGTAGCTGGGCCTTGTCTGCAAGGAGATATTCTGCCCGTCCATTTTTAGGGTCTTTTATATAATTTCTAAATCCATCGGCTATGGGCTCCATTGCCCCATAGAAGGATACATCTGTTTGCTCTTGCAATGCATCGACCCTACCTGGAATAAATGGCACAGTGACATTAAATCCGGCTTTTTTTGCAGCAGATTCAATAGCAGCACATCCACCCAGCACTATTAGATCAGCCAAAGAGACCTTTTTGTTTGTTTTTTGTTTAACAATGAATTCTTTTTGAATCTTTTCATAAACCAATAAAATCTCAGCTAATTGGTCAGGGTGATTGACCTCCCAGTTTCTTTGTGGTAAAAGACGAATCCGTGCACCATTGGCACCACCACGCCTGTCTGAATTCCTGTAAGTTGAGGCCGATGACCAGGCAGTATATACGAGTTGTGATATGGATAGAGGGGATGCCAGAATTTCTGATTTTAGCTTTATAATATCGTCTTCGTCGATCAATTCATAATCTCTTTTAGGCAAAGGATCCTGCCAGATAAATACCTCATTGGGTACATAAGGACCATAATAGCATTCACGGGGCCCCAAATCACGATGGACAAGCTTAAACCATGCCCTTGCGAATGCCATTTCAAATTCTTTGGGATTTTCAAGGAAATGCATTGCAATCTTTTTATACTCCGGGTCAAACCTCAAGGCAAGGTCTGCTGTGAGCATCATAGGCGGGTGTTTTTTGTTTGGGTCATGGGCATCGGGAATAATGGTGGGGGCATTTTTTGCCACCCATTGCTTTTTACCGGCAGGGCTTGTTGTTAATTCCCAGTCATAATTAAATAGAAAATGGAGATAGGCTATACCGAATTTTGTAGGTGTAGAAGACCAGGTTAATTCAAAACCTGATGTAAATGTGTCAGGGCCTTTTCCTGTCTTGTAATTACTCTTCCAGCCAAGACCTTGCTGTTCAACGGGCGATGAGTCTGGGTCAGGACCTACAAAAGTATCAGGGCTTGCACCGTGACACTTACCAAAGGCATGTCCTCCTGCGATCAATGCCACTGTCTCCTCGTCGTTCATGCCCATCCTTTCAAAGGCAACCCTAATCTGTTTTGCCGAGGCAACAGGGTCTGGATTTCCTTCTGGGCCTTCAGGGTTTACATAAATTAGACCCATTTCAGTTGCCGCAAAGGGTCTTTCAAGCTCACCCTCTTTGAAGCGTTCTTTGCCAGACAACATCTCTATTTCAGGACCCCAGTCTGGGGATTCATCGGGCTCCCATATATCTTCCCTGCCACCACCAAAGCCAATGGTATTTACACCCATATCTTCGAGGGCTACATTGCCTGCAAGGATTATTAAGTCTGCCCATGAGAGTTTTCTACCGTATTTTTTCTTTATAGGCCAGAGTAATCTTACAGCTTTATCAAGACTCATGTTATCAGGCCAATCTAACCTTGGCGGAAAACGGATGTCCCCTGTTCTTGCACCACCTCTCCCATCAAAGACCCTATAACTCCCGGCGCTATGCCATGCCAACCGAATAAATAGTGGGCCGTAGTGCCCGAAATCAGCAGGCCACCAATCCTGGGAATTTACCATCAGTTCCTTTAGGTCTTTTTTTACCTCTGAAAGGTCAAGGGATTCGAATTCTTTTGGATAATCAAAATCCTCACCATAGGGATTGGCATGGGAACAGTTCTGACGCAAAACCTTTAGGTTCAATCTGTTTGGCCACCAATCACTTATCCACCTCTTTTTTGGCTTCTCATATTCTATCTTACCCTCCTCTTTATCTCATTTTTTTAAAAAACTTGCAAAAACCTTTAAAATCTCATGTGAAATAATTACAAGAATGATAAATGGAAAAAGAAAAGTCAATGAAAAAGGAGAGACATTTTACAATAAAATAAAAAACACTTCCAAAAACTTTCTTTGATACCGTTGCAGCAATGGGTGTTTTAGAAACCGTTGAATGCACAGCAATGCAAAAAGGTTTGACACAACTATTATAAAACATCATCGTTTTCGATCCAGAGATTGTGGAGATATCATGGAATTCTATTTTGAATTATGCGACAATCCCTGTATTCAAAAGCAAATAAAAAGAAAATTATAAGGTGGAAAAGATTAGGATTATATTAGTGGGACATGCAGTCCTTACTTAGAAGGTAAAAAATTATCAGACCATTAATTTAAAAAGACTCATAAGACCAAAAGGCAAAACACCCATATAGATAATTATAAAGATAAGGACATAGCAAATAACCCTTTCATGGGTAGACAACTTCATTACATCGTAATGAATGGCCTCTTTTGAATAGCTCATGCGCACAAGATTAAGATAATAGAATATGGCTATCACGGCATTTACAGCACCTATTATAACTATAGGGAGATAACCCTGTCTAAATGCGTTGGTAAACAGGAAAAACTTGCCTGTAAAGCCTCCTGTAGGTGGTATGCCTGCGAGGGAAAATGCCGAAACTGCCAGTGTCATTGCAAGTAGTGGTGACCTCTTAGAAAGCCCAACAAGGTCATCAATGGTTGTATTTTCACCCTGTCTTGATATGGTTATGATTACAAAAAAACAGGCAAGGGTCATAAATACATATATGGCTATATAGTATATTGCAGAGGCAATGCCGTCTATATTTAAGGTCAAGATACCCATCATAAGATACCCTGCATGGGCAATCCCAGAATAGGCGAGTAGTCTCTTTATATCCCTCTGCACAAGGCCTACGATGTTTCCAAAGGTCATAGATAGGGCAGACAGAATGATCAACACGTTCACAAAATTATAATGCATTGGCGTTGCAATTGTGGCAAGCCTTATCAAAAGTGCCGTGGCAGCTACCTTTGGAAGGGTCGCTATAAAAGTAGTGGTCATATTAGATGAGCCTTCGTAAATATCAGGCGCCCAGAAGTGCATGGGGAACAGGGAAAGTTTAAAGAAAATACCCGTTAATGTGAGGATTAATGCAAAGATACCAAATGGTTGGCCTATGATTAATCTAAAACGGGGTATTATATCTGAGATAAAGGTTGAGCCAGTTACACCGTATAGATAGCCCATACCGTAAAGCATTAAACCTGTAGACACGGCCCCAAAAAATAGATACTTCATAGATGCCTCAATCTGTGTGGCATCCTGAGAACGCCTTAAGGGAACAATCACATAGAGACTATAAGATGATATCTCAAGGCTTATAATGATGCTAATTAGCTCAACAGAGCTCGATAGCATCATAAGCCCCAAAGACGAGAGGGTAAGAAACATAAAATACTCTGGTAAGTATTCCTTTTCTATGCCGTCTTTTTCTGAAAACATGGAGATAACAAGGGTAAGACCCATTGCAATTAATATCTTAAACAACTGAGAAAAGAGGTCAATTCTATAGGCCTGATAGAATAGCTCGCCCCTTTCTGTGATGGATAAAACCGTGATAATGAGACCCACATAGGACATGACCTTTGCTGTGGTAATGATATATTTTTCCTTTGATTTACCCAGTGAGATAAACAAAAAGATTATTGAAATGAGTATTAAATAAAGTTCAGGTAAAATCAACATATCCCACCTTACCGTAAAATAACATTTAACTGGTTATGTAAATATGCCAGAGTCTTCTCAAAAGTTGCAACAAAAGGCATTGGAAATAAACCCATCCAGAAAACAAGTATACATAAGGGGACAAGGTATATAATCTCCCTTATATTCATATCTGCCAATTCACGTTTATCTTCTCTTCCCCAGACAATCTGTTTTAAAAGTCTAAGCATATAGGCTGCAGCGAGCACAGCCCCTGGTATAGCAAAGAGTCCTGCAATCTTATGATGTTTAAAAATGCCAAGTAGCACATAGAGCTCGCCTATAAAATTATTCGTGCCAGGGAAGGCAAAGGATGATATAGAAAAGAGCCCGAAAAACCCAACATAGATGGGCATGATTTTACCGAGCCCTGCATTATCGAAGATCTGTCTGCTATGTGTCCTCTCATATATAATACCTACGCAAAGAAACAAGGCACCAGTTGTCACACCATGGTTTAGCATCTGAAGCAAGGCACCTTCAAAACCGAATAGTGTAAAAGAAAATATACCCAGTGTTACAAAACCCATATGGGCAACGCTGGAATAGGCAATTAATTTTTTCATATCCGTCTGACTTAGACACACATAACCACCGTATATAATGCCTATCAAAGACAATATAATAAAATACGGTGCAAATAGCTGGCTTGCTTTAGGTGTTATGGGCAGGCAGAATCTCATAAACCCATATGTCCCCATTTTTAACAGCACACTTGCAAGAAAAACACTACCTGCCGTAGGTGCTTCTGTGTGTGCTGCAGGCAACCATGTATGGAATGGAAACATGGGGACTTTAATGGCAAAGGCAATGGCAAAGGCAAGAAATACCCATATCTGGAATGTAATGCTATAATCTCTATACATGGCATTGGGAATACTGAAGCTTCCTGTTGTAAGATAAACAGCAATTATTGCCACAAGAAGGAACACACTGCCGAATAATGTATATATGAAAAATTTAATGGAGGCATAATCCCTTTGAGGTCCACCCCAGACGGCAATAAGGAGATACATGGGGATGAGCATTGCCTCCCAGAAGATGTAAAAAAGAATGAAGTCAAGGGCACAAAATACCCCTATCATGGCACATTCCATGATAAGGATACAGAACATGAATTCTTTGACCCTTTCTTTTATAGCAGTCCAGGAGCACAAAACACAAATAGGCGTTAAAAGGGCTGTAAGGAGTATTAAAAAGACTGTGATTCCATCTACACCGAGCACATAATTTATATTGTATGATGGAATCCATGGGATAAATTCGCCGAGTTGAAAATTATGCGTATTTGGGTCAAATCCTGAAAAGAGCACAAAGGCAAGTATGAGGTTCACAACTCCTGTTATAAGGGCAATAAACTTTACGGCAGTTTCGTTCTTTATAAAGAACAATAATACCGCACCCACAAGGGGCAAAAATATCGTTGTTGAAAGAATCGGAAAACTAAATGTATTCATCAAAAGAAACTGCTCCATAATCAACCCATCCTCAATGCAATCCAGATAACTATAACAAGTATAAAAACTGCTAAACCGATATATGCCTGAACCCTGCCTGTTTGCAATTTTCTTACAAGAAATCCTACCATCCTCACTGAAAATGCTGTTCCATCTACGATACCGTCTATCACAACCCTGTCAAACAATGAAGCAAATCGTGCTTTAAGGAAAAGGAGTTTAAGACCAACTGTATTATATAGATTACCCCACCATGTATCAATCGGGCTTATTACCATATCATCTACAAACATAAATGCCCTGCCACCTTTTCTGTATACGTAGTCCATATCCAAATTAATCTTTTCTTCTGGTGCAAGCTTTTTAACGAGAAGGAAGAATATTAACCCAGTAAAGGATAAAATCTGTAACATCTCTGAAAGATGGGATAAGGTATATGGATGGTATTCAACGTGATAAGGCAATAAAACATAAAGTGAATCAGGGTAAATACCTATTATAAAGCAAAGGGCAGAGGTCAATCCCATAGACCAGAGCATATTTTTAGGGGGTTCAGAGGCCTTAATAGGTGCTTCATCTTTACTGAAGAATGCAAAGTACGTAACCTTTAATCCCACAGAAAGGAATGTACCAATGCCTGCAAGATTCATAAGAAGCATGAGTATGAGCCTTCCTTCTTCATGGGCTGCGGCCACTATCATGGACTTACTCACAAATCCTGAAAAGAGAGGAAATCCTGAAATGGAGATGGCACCTACAATATAGAATATCATTGTCAAAGGCATGTACTTATAAAGACCGCCAAGTTTTGTCAATTTAGCAGTCCCAGTCATATAAAGCACTGCACCTGCACCCATGAAAAGAAGTGCCTTATAGAGTATATGGGCAAAGGCGTGGGCACATGCACCGTTTACTGATAGTTCTGTGCCTATACCGACACCTGCCACCATGTAGCCAACCTGACTTATAATATGGTAAGCAAGGACCCGGCGCATATCATTTTCTATTACTGCATAAAAAACACCGTAAACAGTCATGGCAGTTCCTAAAATAGCCAGCACCTCAAATCCTGGAAAACCCCTTGCCAGCACATAAACTGCTGTCTTTGTAGTAAAGGCACACATAAAAACAGCACCCTCCACAGTTGCCTCAGGATATGCATCGGGTAACCATGCATGGAGGGGAATAACTGCAGCGTTCAGAGAAAAACCGGCAAGGATCAAATATTCTGCCACACCTGCATTGGCTGGTAGAATTCTCTCGAATGCCAGGTTGCCTGTTTTGTAATAGTAAAGCATCATGCCAGCCAAAAACAAAAGTCCACCGAATACATGGACGAGTAAATATCTGTATCCTGCATCTATGGATTTTTGCTCTTTTCTATACCAGACGAGAAAAACAGAAGAAAATGCCATAATTTCCCAGAAGATAAAAACTGTAAGATAATCACCGCCGAATATTGCACCGAGAGAGCTTCCTATATAAAAATTTGCAGCTATGTGATGGCCGTCCTCTTTAACATGAAGGGCATATAGGGCACCTAAAAATGCCATGATTACAAATACCCATGCAAAGACAAGGGAAAGCTTATCCACCCTTCCAAAAATGAGATTTATATTTAGGAAGTTAAATGCGCCGTAAACACCCTCCTGCATCAATGCCACGTCTATTATAGACAGGGAAGGTATTAATAAGAGCAAAAACTTCTTTGCCTTTTCACCCTTTATAATTGGCAGTAACAGGCTACCGATAAAATAAAATACTGAAGGATGTAACCACCTATCCATAGAAATCCTCATCCTTTGATAGGAATGCGTGGGCAATACCCTTTGCAACCTTTATAAGAATAAAACAACCTATTCCACCGAAGATCGTCCAGAATCCCGGTATGTTATCTACAAAAAAATGACCATGGGCACCGATATGTATTAAGATATCGTAAATAACAAGGATAATAAGGTATACAATCAAAACCTTTTTCAAGGTGTTAAGATTATTTTTCAGTGCCTCTATATATTTCAGAACATTCATAGTCCAATCCTATCCTTCTTTAAGGCATTATTCTCCCAATTAATCCCACAAAGAACTGTGGAAATATTCCTATTGCCACAGATATAAGTGATGCCAGCACAAGGGGCACGACCATTGTCATTGGTGCCTCTTTTATATTTGCCAGACTCCATTTTGGTCTTTCACCCTGAAAGAATGCCCTTATAGTTATTGGTGCAAAATAACCAGCGTTTAAGATAGTGCTTGTTAAAAGAACGGTGACGATAATCATATTATGTATGCCCATGGCACCATTCAGCAAATACCATTTACTTACAAAACCAGCAACCGGTGGCACGCCAATCATACTTAATGATGCTATGGCAAATGCACCAAATGTAAAGGGCATTGAGTATCCAAGGCCTGCCATATCACTTATCTTTTTCTTGTGCGCTGCAACATAAATGGCACCTGCACAGAAAAACAGGGTAATCTTACTGAATCCGTGATTTGCTATATGGATTATGCCACCCATCACTCCCGCTGGATCTAAAAGGGCGACGCCGAGGACAACATAAGAAAGCTGACTTACAGTTGAATAGGCAAGTCTTGCCTTGAGGTCATCTTTTGTAAGGGCAATCACTGATGCTGCAATTATCGTAAAAGATGCAACATAGGCAGTATATATTCCGAGATTCGAATTTTGTAAAAGGGATACACCGAATGTGGATAGCATCACCCTTGCAATACTAAAAACACCTGCCTTAACAACTGCCACGGCATGGAGTAGTGCACTAACAGGGGTTGGCGCCACCATTGCTGAAGGTAGCCAGTTGTGCAAAGGCATAATCGCTGCCTTTGCAAAACCGAAGATAAAAAGCCAGTAGGCTACACTAACCCAAATATTATCAGCACCCTTTCCAAAGACACCGGTAACTATGTTGTCGGAAAAGTCGAGTGTTCCCGTTAAAACATATGTCAGTATCGTTGCAGGCAGTAACAATCCCTTGGAAGTTCCCATAAGATATACGATATATTTCTTGGCACCAGCATAACCTTCTTCATCTTGATGGTGTGCCACAAGGGGGTAAGTAAAAATCGTGATTATTTCATAGAAAAGATATAATGAAAAAAGACTTCCCGAATAAGATACCCCCTGCGCACCTAAAATGGCAACGGCAAAACAGGTATAGTATCTTGTCTGGGCATGCTCGTTTAAGGAACGCATGTAACCTACATTGTAAGATGTGGCAAAGATCCAGAGAAAAGAAGATATAATACCGAATACAAGGGAAAGTCCATCCACCCTGAAATTTAAATTAATCCCCGGCGCAATGGTGGAGAGTGTGTAAACAATTCTATTACCTGCCAGAATTGTTGGAACCATATATGCCACGGATAGAAATGTGGCAATGGAGCCCAAAAAAGACCAGCCTTCCCTCAGGTTAGGCCTTCTGCCTGAAAGCATTATAAGGATAGATGTTACAAGCACTATGACTATTGGTAAAAGAGGTATGGGACTCTCTATCATCATATCTTAATCTTTCATCTCCTTTAATGTATCCGCTTCTATCTTTTTGAAACGCCTGAAAATGAGAATGATTATGGCAAGGGCAATAGCTGCCTCGGCAGCGGCAATCCCCATTATAAATAAGGTAAAGACCTGTCCGTTCACCCTTTCGGGATAAAGAAACCTGTTAATGGCAACAAAATTCAGTCCTGCACCGTTCATAATAAGTTCAACAGAAATGAGCATGGCAATTAAAGTTCTCCTGTAGAGTATGCCGAGTATGCCACAACACATAAGAAACAGGGCAATAAACATATAAATATTGAGATTATTTAATAAAAATCCCGTCATCTTTCCTTCCTTGAATAAAGGGCTATCATAATCGCACCAATTATACTAATCACTATCAAAAGGGAAATTAGCTCAAAGGGTAGCATAAACTTATCAAAAAGGGCCCTACCTAAATCGCTGGTTGTTGTTTTTACAGGTTCTATCTTTAACCCTGTCCATTCTGCCCTCATAATAACACTTAAAAACAGTATAAATGTAATAAATGCCGTTACTAAACTGGCAATGAATTTAACTGGCTTTGTCCATTCCTTTGGCCTTTTGAACATGGGCCCTGCAAGCATGATGGCAAAGGCTATTAATATGGATATGGCACCCACATATATCAATATTTGCATCATGGCTATAAATGGGGCACTCAAATATATGTATATCCCTGCAATGCCGAACATGGTGGCAATGAGCCCCATCAAGGCATAGATAAGAGAGCCTGAAAGCACTGTCATCAAGGCCCCTGCCATTGTAATCAGAACAATTATTATAAATACTATATCAGCCAAAAGCATTATCTATTCTTCCTCTTTTCGAATTCTGCTAAAAGGTCATAGTAAAATGCATCTTTATTAAAAGCAGCGGGATTATAATCAGCAGAGAACGCAAGGGCATCAGTAGGACACGATTCAACACAAAGACCGCACTGACTACATGTAGTAAAATTAAGAATGTATTTTGTAAGGGTCTTTTTCTTCTCCCCTTCCTTCTTTTCACCAATAACCTGGATAGAATTAGAAGGACAGTTTCTCTCACACATCCCGCATACAATACACCTTGTTCTGTCGGGGTTTTCATCATCTGCTACGAGCTTTGTATGGCCTCTAAATCTTGGGGTTATATTTATAGTTTCTTTAGGATACTGGACCGTAACCACAGGGCTGAAGAATGCCTTTATGGTAACACCCATACCTTTTAACAAAGAAATGGCACCTGTTATTACGTCCTTTACCATTGCATAAACCTCATAACTTTAACATACCCCCGGTTACGATTAAATTTGCAAAGGCAACGGGTATCAATATTTTCCAAGAAAAATTAAGTAATTGATCAAATCTGACCCTGGGGAACGTCCACCTAAACCACATAATCACAAAAACAAGAAAGTATGTTTTTATGAAAAACCACACAATACCAGGCAGTATTGGTCCCAGGTATCCACCAAGAAAGAATGTGGTGGCAATTGCACTGGCAATAAATATATTTGTATATTCGGCAAGGAAAAACAAAGCAAACCTCATGCCTGAATATTCTGTGTGGAAACCTGCCACAAGTTCGCTCTCTGCCTCAGGTAGGTCAAAGGGCGTTCTATTCGTCTCTGCCGTTGCTGAAATAAAGTATATAAGGAAGGCAAAAAACTGCCATCTCCAAACAAACCATCCCTGTCTTTGGGCCTCAACAATATCCCTTAGTGAAAGGGAGTTTGCCATAAATATAACAGGTAGCAAGGATAGTAACAGGGGTATTTCATAGGCAATATTCTGTGCTACACTCCTTGTGGCGCCGATGAGGGAGTATTTGTTATTAGAACCCCATCCTGCAGTAAGGATTGAAAGAACCGATAAGGATGAAAATGCCAGAATTACGAGTATTCCCACATTGATGTCTTTTACCTGGAGAAAACCGTCAAAGGGGATAACAATAAAAGAGACAAGGACAGGTATAAATACAATCACAGGGGCAAGATAATATAAAGGTTTGTCTACGTTTGCAGGGGTCAAAAGTTCTTTGGCAAGGAGTTTCAACCCGTCTGCAAAGGGCTGGATGAGTCCGTATGGGCCTACCTCCTTTGGTCCTATTCTTCTTTGCATATGACCGCTCACCTTACGCTCAACCCATGTGAGCACAAGGGCATTAACAACAACGACAACAATGACCCCGATTAGACCTAATATTAACCTTATTACCTCTTTTCCCACTGCCTGAATTATGTTATCTAAAGAACACAAAACAAACTCCTTATCTATCTATTTCAGGAATAACAAGGTCATAACTTCCCAGTGTTGCAATGGCATCTGCAATAAGGGTCCCCCTTGCAAGCTCAGGAAATGTCATAAGGTTTGAGTATGAAGGAACCCGCCATCTCATCCTATAGGGTATATCGCTCTCATCGCTTACTATATATACACCCAATTCACCCCTTGGGGATTCAATGGTATGATATATATCTCCTTTAGGTGGTTTTAATTTTTTAGGTAGTTTTTCTGCCTTTACCGGTCCTGATGGCATGTCTTTTAAAGCCTTTTCTATTATGTCAAGGCTAATCTCCATCTCCTGGATACGCACAAGATAGCGGTCCATGTTGTCACCGTTTGTGCCTTGAGCCACCTTAAAATCTATCCTGTCGTATACTGCATAGGGTTCATGTTTTCTTATATCAAAGGGTATACCCAGACTCCTTATCACAGGACCTGAGCAACCGTATCTAATAGGGTATGTGTGATCCATTACACCTATATCTTTAACCCTGTTTATAAATATCACATTGCCTGTGACAAGTCTTTCATACATACTGAAGCGGCTTCTCAATCGATTAACAAACTTCTTCACACCATCTTCAAAACCGTCATCCACATCGTTAAATAATCCACCGAATCTAAAATAGGAATATGTGAGCCTTGAACCTGTTATTGCCTCAAGTATATCGAGAATTTGTTCTCTGTCATCGAATGTGTAAAGGAATGGGGTCAGACCGCCCAAATCTGCCAAAAAGGCACCGAGCCATAAAAGATGGCTTGAAATCCTGTTTAATTCGCAGGTAATTGTCCTTATATATTGGGCACGCTCAGGCACCTCAATGCCACATAATTTTTCCACTGTTGTTACATATCCAAGATTAAAATTTAGTGCCCCTAAATAGTCCATCCTTGCTGCATTGGGATAAAACTGCTGGTAGGTTCTATTTTCTGCCATCTTTTCGTGCATCCTGTGGAGATAACCTAAAACAGGAATGGCCTCCAATATATATTCACCGTTCATCTTCACGACCACACGGAGAACTCCATGCGTGCTCGGATGCTGTGGTCCTAAGTTCAAGAAGAACCCGTCTTCCTGCTCTTCTGGGTTAAATGAATTAAGTAGCCTCTTATCTTCTTCAGGGACAGGTATCTGTTTTTTTCTAAGGGGATAAAAATCTATCTGATCGTGGAGGAATAGATAGGTCATAAATGGATGCCCATCAAATAATATCCCGAAAAACTCATGTATTTCCCTTTCATACCAGTGGGCTATATTGTATATATGGGAAATGGTAGGTGCAGAAGGTTTATCAGGTTCAAGCTTTAATGCCACCTTAACCCTGCAAACCTTACTATGATTATTAAAAAGATATACAATTTCGAGATAATCAATATAGTCCACACAGCACATATCTACCAGATAAAACCCTGAGCTTTTGAAAAAACTGGCTATATCTACGATATTGGATTTTGTTGCCTCGATAAAAAGATGATAACCTCTTAATTCATAAGGGGTTTCCTGGGGTTCAACGGAACTAATACTCTCTTTTATCTTCTCAACTATTTCCTTTACCATTTCTTTTCAGGCACAGGGAAACGTCTTTTCCCCGTAATTTTCTCCTCCAGTTTCATTAGTCCTTCAAGAAGTGCTTCCGGTCTTGGAGGACATCCAGGCACATAAACATCAACAGGGATGAGCTTATCAACACCCTCTATGATGTTGTATTGACCTTTAAATGCAAAGGGACCACCAGATATAGCACAATTTCCCATCACAATAACCCATTTTGGAGATGACATCTGTTCGTAAAGGGTTACAACAGTGGGTGCCATCTTTTTGGTTACAGTGCCGTTTACTATCATAAGGTCTGCCTGTCTTGGGCTTGGTCTGAATACCTCTGCACCAAAACGGGCAATATCGAATCGGGCCATGGCCGTTGCCATCATCTCTATGGCGCAACATGCAAGGCCGAATGTCATTGGCCATATAGAGTTTGCCCTCGCAAGGTTTATAAATTTATCTGCAATGGCAAATCTTATTATAGGGTCTTTCGTTTCCAGGTGAAAACCCCCTTTCCCCATGCATAGATAATGGCAAGGACAAGGATTAAGACAAATACAAGGAGAGAATAGAATTCATAGGTGTTTTTCTCCCTTGTATAACTCAATGCCGCTGGAAAAAGATAAAGTACATCCACATCAAAGGCTATAAATATCAATGCATAGGTATAATAGACTATGGAATGCCGTGTCCATGCACTGCCAAAAGGTTGTATACCGCATTCATACGTTGTATATGTTTTATCACCTATTGTTCTTGGTGCAATAAGTCTCGATATAACAACCGGTGCAATTGTAAAGATTATGGCTACGATTATAAAGACAAGGACATATGAAAACTCAATTAAGGTATTCATATCTACGATAATACATATTCAATATTTTATATGGGATTGTCAACATAAAAACGCACAGTTTGTTATTTTTTTCACTAAATATTGTATTTAATTGTAATTATTGATGTTTTTTTTCTATATCAAGCGTGGAAAAACTATAAAAAACGAGATAAAAAAGAAAAAATCTGCTGTTGAATATGAGAATTTGTTCTATTTTTCACTTAATACCCTTACATAGGGATAATCTTTGATGTTTTTCATAAATGCACTGTACTTATCCCCCAGGACATTTATTGTATATACGCCTTTTGGCAGTCTATACCTCCTCAGGTGCAGGTTAACATCTCTAAATACCTTAAAGGAAACATCCATTGCCTTTGCTAATACAGATATATGGGTCTCTTTCTCTACATCTATCATAACCTCTTTTAATACAACAGGTGTGTACAGTGACTTTTCTTCGACCCTGATACCATATTTTTCTCTGTTTAAAATGATTTCTTTTAGAGATATTATCCTGAAAATGTATCGCTCTGTTTCTTCTGGAAGAAAAAGGTCAAAAAAATCCCTTGTATCCTGATTGGATATGGCATCCCTTAATCTTGCTGCACCTGCGTTATATGCAGCCATAGCAATAAACCAGTCATTGAATTCTTCGTTTAGTTTCTTAAGGTGCTTGAGTGCAGACCGGGTCGCCTTTTTTATATTATATCGCTCATCTATGTGGTCATTTATAAACAGCCCTTCCTTTTTCCCAGTTTCTTTAATAAACTGCCACAATCCAGCAGCTTCTGCTTTAGATAATGCCCTTGGATTAAGGTAGCTCTCAGCTAATACGAGAAAAATCAAATCAGAAGGAAGGCCAAATCTCTTTATCTCGTCGTTAATAACATTGTAGTATTTGAAATATCTCTTTATAAGAATTACCATAAGGCCTTTATTTTCTAAAAGCTGAAACATCTCTCTTTCAAATCTTTCCCTTATGTCGTCCCTTTTTAACGGAATCGTTTTTTCACATAGAGTAAGGTGTTCTGGAAGATTAGTATTATAAAAATCTATCTCTTTTTTTAATCGTGCCAGCTCTTTTTCTAATTCGACCACTCTTTTTTCCAAGGTTTCAGTTTTTTTATGTATAACTTGGGGATAGACACAGGAAAACATGCAAAGGTTCATAAAAAAAGCAGCTAAAAAACAAAACAGACTGTGTCTTACCGACTTTAGGCTTAACATTTTAAAAAACCTTCAAGCAATCATCCCTGTCTTATCATTTTCTGGAGTAAATTAATTCTGTTGCCCATACGCTCCATAAGCTCTTTGAGGTTTACGAGAAGTGAACCTATGTTCTCATATTTCCTCTTGTATAGATTTTCTATCTCCTGTCTCCAAAATTGTAATATCTCTATCTCCCTTTTATTTAACTCAAGGTCAAACTTTTTTCTAAGGTCCCTTATGGTCTTTTCGTCAATCTGCATATGACCTCTCCTTCTTTTCCATTATACGTCTGTAAATAAAGATAAAAACAAGGATCAATAGTATAATGGCAGATACTATATACCATTCGTATTGTTTTATATCCTTCACAATGATATACACCACATTGCCGAACATATACCCTATTGCAGATACCACGATACTCCATAAAATAGAATTGGCTAAACTAAAAAGAAAAAATTTACTGATTTTTATATTCGTGCATCCAAGAAGAAGTAATACAACGGCCCTGATACCTACGAGAAATCTTATTATAAATATTATAAAACTGCCGTGCTTTTTTATGATCTTATCGGCAACAGGAACCTTGCTTGAAAGAAATTTATATTTATTTACAATATTTCTGCCAAAGACTTTACCAATAGAAAAAAAGGTAAAGTCGCCGGCAAAGGTCCCGATAACTGCAAAGATAAAAACCTTATAAATATTCATATAGCCGAGCTTCGAAAGTATGCCGCCGATCAAAACAGTGGTCTCTCCCTCGAGAAATGTGCCTACAAGGATTCCAATATACCCTAACTTTTCTATATACACTTCCATTTTAATCTTTATTCAAAAAACTTTAATAAGTGCATTTTATATGTATTATTGGTTTTGGTCAACAATGTTTTTGCCTGGTCTCGTTTATCTTCATGAGTAGCAGGCCTATTTCAAATAGGATATACATAGGAACAGCAAGGAGCATCATATTATAAATATCCGGTGTAGGGGTAATGATTGCAGATGCAATGGCTATAAAAAGCACTGCAAATCTTCTTCCCTTTGCAAGGGTTTTTGCCTTTATCAGACCTTTTCTGTTTATTAAAAGCAATATTATGGGTAGTTCAAAGGTTATGCCAAATGCAAAGATCATGGTTACACAAAATGTAACAAATTTTTCAACAGAAATCATTGCCTTGAGCATTTCATTTTCATAACCTACAAGAAACTTTATCCCCGAAGGAAGGACAACAAAATAGCAGAAAAGGGTGCCCACATAGAAAAGGACAATGGCAAATACACAAAAGAACCAGCCATCCCGTGGCTTGAGCTTAACAAAATCCTTTGATTCAAGCCATCCTAATATGATTATGAAGGGAAAGCTGAAAAAAACCCCTGAAAAAATAGATAACTCCACCGTTGAAAAAAACACCTCCGGTAAGGTGTAATAATAGACTTTCATTTCTGTTCTCTTCAATAACTCTAAAAGAATGGTCTTTGAAAACAAAAAGCTTACGCCACCCAGAAAAATAATGATTAACAGAGACTTTAAAAAAATCTTTTTAGTAATGGCCAACAATCTTATAAAGTTATCTCTGTCCATAAGAGGGATATCCAGAGATAAGGGCCAATGGGATTTTAATGGTCTTTTCAGGCATCATTTGGAGGGAAGAAAACGTAAAATCAAGGGATAAAATAACAAGATAAACTATATAAACCATTACCAGAAGAGAAGTTAAAACAAAAAATTTTGTTATACATGTCTTTTTTATATGCTTTGATACCTCCATCTGCCTTTTAAAGGTTATGGATGAAATAAACCGAGGGCTGTCCTTACCTCTTCCATTGTTTCTTTTGCCATCTCAGTGCATATTTTTGCACCCTGGATAAGGACATCCTTCACATAATCTTCATTCTTTTTTAAAGATTCTGCCCTTTCTCTTATCGGGTTTATCTCTGCCATCATATTTTCAAATAACTTCTTTTTACAATCAATGCATCCAATGGATGCGCTTCTACAACCCTTATCTATTTCAAGGAGTTCTTCATTTTTTGAAAAAGCCCTGTGTATTGTAAAGATATTACATAGTTCCGGTGTTCCCGGGTCTTTTCGTCTTACCCTGTTTACATCTGTAACGGCAGTTCTTAATTTTTCCCAGATTGTCCCTTTGTCTTCAAGGAGCCCTATGTAATTATTCATAGACTTGGACATCTTGTTTACACCATCAACGCCCAGTATCCTTGGTGCATGGGAAAGGATTGCCTGTGGTTCTGGAAAGATTTTTACGAATCTGCTATTAAACTTTCTTGCCACTTCCCTTGAAAGCTCAATATGCTGCACCTGATCTTCACCAACAGGCACATAACCTGCCTTGTATATGAGAATGTCTGCGGCCTGAAGAACAGGGTAATCCATTAAACCCATATTGATATTTCCCCTGTGTTGCTTTGCCTTATCCTTAAACTGGGTCATCCTCTCTAATTCTCCAATGGGTGTTACACAATTAAATATCCAAGCAAGTTCCGTGTGTTCCGGGACGTGGGACTGGACTAAGAGCTTACAATTATCAGGAGATAATCCACAGGCCATTAGAATTAAAGCTGTATCTATAGTCCTCTGTTTTAATTCTTCTATTTCATATTCGATGGTTATGGCATGGTAGTCGACAACACAGTATATACAATCGTATTCACAGGTAAGTTCTACCCATTGTTTTATGGCGCCTACATAATTTCCTATGTGTATTTCTCCTGTAGGCTGAATGCCGCTGAAAATCCTTTTCATCTATGTATTCCTCCCGTAATCATCCTCTATCCTTATAATGTCATCTTCACCAAAGTATTCTCCCCTCTGAACCTCTATAAATACAAGTTCTGTGTCACCTATGTTTTTTATTCGGTGAAAAGATTCTTTTGGAATATTTATACAATCACCTGGCTTAAGCACATAATCTTTACCTTCTATGGTAACCATACCTATTCCCCTTACTATCAGCCAGTGTTCCTCCCTTTTAAAATGTTTCTGATAACTCAGGCGATGACCTGGCAAAACTTCAATCCTTTTGACCTTAAAATCGTTTTCATCAAGCAAAACGAGCCATTTTCCCCATGGTGGGGCTCCCATTATGTCTTTTTTTGCCATGGCTATCCCTCCATAATGTATCCTTATATACAATTATAATCGAATATAATCAAGTTATTATTAGGTTTACAATGTGTTTTAAAAATATTATAAAGATAAACATCAAAAACATAAAAGTTCATTAAGATGGGTTATAATAAAATTTTAATTCAATCTGTTGTCTTTGTTCTATCTATATTTTTGCTATTTTTTTCTGGTTTGAATAACCGCAGTCTATGGACCCCAGATGAACCGAGGGTAGCAGAAATAGGCAGGGAGATGGCTGAAATAGGCAATTTCTTTATACCCAAATTGAACAAAAGACCTTTTCTTGAACAACCGCCTCTTTATTATGCGAGCATTGCCCTAGTTTTTAAAATCGCTGGTTATGCCTCAGATGGATTGGCCCGTATACCTTCTGCAATATATGGTTTGGGAGGGGCTTTAGCCACTTTCCTTATAGCGTATACACTATTTGGAATAAAGGCAGGTGTTCTATCTGCCTTTATTATCTCCACTGCCTTTGAATACTTTAGGGTGTCCCACTGGGTTATTGTGGATAGTGCCCTTTCATGTTTCATCTTTTTCGCCTTGTTTTTTTTTATAAAGGCATATCTTGACAATGACAGAGGCAAAAAAACGATATTTTACATACTGTTTTATATCTTTTGTATCCTTGCCTTTTTTGTAAAAGGTTTAGTCGGTATCAGTGTGTCTTTAGTTACTGTTCTTGCTTTTTTAATAATGGATAAAAACATAAAAGAGCTTAAAAAAATGCACCTCTTGGTAGGTTTTTTCCTATTTTTTCTAACCCTTCTGGTATGGGGCTTATGCCTTTATAGCTATGGAGGTGTAGAGTATCTTAAAATCTTCTTTATAGACAACAATCTTCTGCGATTTTTTTCCGGAGGTAGTTCTGGTCATCATAGGCCTTTTTACTATTATCTAACCGAATTTCCAGCAGGTTTTATGCCCTGGTCTATATTCATAATACCGGCCTTTTTTTATATATTTTCAAAAGATAAATACCATGATAAAAAGGGGTTACTCTTTTTAAAAGGCTGGTTTATTTGTGGTTTTATATTATTCAGCCTTGCTTCAACTAAAAGGATACTCTATCTTTTGCCCATCTTTGCACCTATGTCCATTATAATTGCCGTTTTCATAGATTATGCAATAGACTCCCAACATTTAAAAGGGATTTACAGAGTATTTTTGTGGCTCCATGGTTGCATGTATTTACTGATTGGACTTATGTTTTTACCTTCTGTTCTATATATAAAACATCTATTCCCCATCCATGTTGATACTAAAGACATTGTCTACTGTGTATCCATCTCTGTAGTTATCGTTACAGCGAGCATATCCGCCATGATAATGCTATGGAAAAACAAAAAAAGACAATACTTTTTTATTACAAAGGGCACACTATTTTTCTTTCTTATATTTGCACTGATATTTATTGCACCTAAGATCGACCCCTATAAAACCCTTAAACCTTTTGCCAAAAAGGCTATAGAATACATCCCCGAACATCACTCCATATACACTTATAAACCTGACGAAACGATTCGTGCCTTGATACCTTTTTATACAGGAAGATATTTAATAGAAATCCATGATAAAATGGGGCTTGACGCACAAAAAGAAAAAGATAAAACAATGTACATTATTATAAGGGATAAAGACAATGAATTAAAAAACGAACTCATAGACGAAGGCTTTGTAGAAATTCTTAGCTATCCCATGGGGACTGATAGAGCCTTAAACCTTTTGAAGAGATAAAATTAAATTACTCTGTCCAAAGGTAAAGACCTGTTTCTTCATCATAATATCTTATAAAGGCATCACCGGACAACTCAATGATTTCAAATTCAAAGGCAAAAACTTCAGTTCCTTCAAAGACATGACCACCTATACAAGAACCATCTTGCCTTGAAAAGACTCCATGAATATGGGGAAAAGAATCGTGGTCTTTTATGGACACATTGCCCTTTATGGATAATATTTCCATAGGCTCTTCAAGGGTTTTTATTTTATAAACTCTGTTTTCCTGGTCATAATAACCTATAGTTACCTTTTTAGCAGCGCCTACACCAGAAACTATTCCACACTGAATTGATTTTTCTTTTAAAAATGCCTTGATATCCTCTATGAGGTCACTGCCTTTAACAAGCCTTCCCTGAAATACTCTTTTTACTGTATATTCTCTAAAAAACATAGCCCTTTCCCCCTTTATGTACTTTTTAACCTGTATTTTTACCCTTCATCAACTTTAAGGCCATTTCAATCTCTTTGCAAGTGGGGTTTTCCATCTTGAGCAGTGTTCTTTTTTTTCCTATATCATTTAAATAATGGGCATCAGAGAATGTAACAAAGGGGATATCTTTATTTATGATAAAAGGGATAATGTTCGGGATATTTTCCCTTTTTTTTATTTCAAGGGCATCAAAAGGGAGGTCTTCTGGAATAAAACCTAATTGACTTATGATACTAAACACCTTACTGTCTATATGAGACGGGATTGCTATGCCTCCATGGGACTTTATCCAATTAACCGCCTCCTCTATAGATATCCTTGAAGAATTAAGGAGTAACCTTTCTTCAAAACGCAAAATCTCATTGTTTTCATCTACCACAATTTGGTCACCAAAATAGTTCTCATCGTTTTTTATAGGTGGAAGGAGGGAATAGATTAACTTCTGAAATTCCATGGCAACATGGAAATCATCAAAAATGGCAAGGACATGAATTTCTTCTTGGGTTTGCAGCTCCATTCCGAAAAGCACTGTAAGACCAATGTGTTTACCTATTTTTTGTGCATAAAAACTGTTTTCCACCATGTTGTGGTCTGTAACGGCAATGATATCCAACCCCACTTCTTTTGCCCTCTCCACTATATTTTTAGGTGACATATCAAGGCTGGCACAGGGTGATAATACAGAATGGATGTGGAGGTCGCAGTAAAACCCTGGCAATATTAACTACCCTTTTTTAAAATACTGTATAATAATCCTGTTATCTCAAAGGCCGTTCTTTTGTCCCTCAATATGGCAATGCCTTCCTCCTTTGCCTTTTTAATAACATCATCTTCTACTGAAAGGTTGCGTGGAATAATAATGGCGGCCACATCCTTTAATTTTGCCACCCCGAGGATATTTATATGTCTTTGTATTGTTATCCAGATTGAATCCTGCTCTATATTTGCAATAACATCTGAAAGCAAATCAGATACATATCCTGATTTTATCTCTCTATCGAGGTTTGTATCGCCTGTTAAGACCTCAAAACCGAACTCCTTTACAATTTCTCTTAGGGTCATATTCACCTCACACTACTTTTCTTCTGTTTTTTTTGATGAATCTGCCATGGAAGGCGGCACGATCCTTGCAAGATCCAGTATCTCCTCTGCAAGGGTCTTTACCTTTTCCCTTAACTTTATAACGCAATCTGTCTCAAATGCTACTCCCCTTACTATATCCTCTGCAAGGGCCCTACAATTCGGTGATCCACAGGCGCCGCAATCAAGACCTGGAAGTTCACCGGCAATCTTATCCACCTGTTCTAATTTTAAAATAGCCTTTGACATGTCTTCGTCTAAATGCATTATTGTCTTCGGCCTTATAGGCTCTGTGGCTTCGAAATGTCCTGTTTTATATAGGTCAATAAGCTGTTTTTCTGTAAAATACGGAGCCTGTATGCCACATTTTTTGATGAGCTCCCTTAATCTTACCCTTCCCACAAAAAGATTGTGTATATTCAACGGACCTCCTACACATCCTCCTGTGCATGCCTGAAGTTCAAAAAAGTCCACATCCTTTAATTCCCCCCTCTCTATCTCTTCAAGAAGGCTTATAACATTGTGTATACCACTTACAGCAAGGGCCTTACCCATATCAACATTTTTTGATTCTCCTGTAACATAACCCCATGCCATTCCCAATCCTGTTGCTTTATGCAATTTTTCGTAATCTTCGGGCTGTTTTGTTTTGATAGCAATAACTTGCTTTATTACATCCTTATATATTAAACTTACACCAATGACACCGTTTACTGCAGAGTGTTTTGTATTCATCGGATTTCTCATCTCTGTAACCTTGGCAGGGCATGGAGAGATAAAAAAAGCACCTATATCTTCATAACTTAATCCGGTCTTTTTCACGGCCTCTTCTTTTGCCATCCTTGCCGCAACCTCCATAGGTGTAAGAACAGGGGCCACATGCTCTAATAAATCAGGAAATTTTATCTGCATAAGCCTTAAAACTGCAGGACATGCAGAAGAAAAAACAGGTTTTTTTGTCCTGTTTTCCTGTATATATTGATGGATTAAAAAACCGACAACCTCTGCGGCAAGGGCAACCTCAAAGACATCGTCAAACCCTATATTCAAAAGGGCATGGAGCACACATTCAGCATTCTCAATTTCCTTAAACTGGGCAAAAAATGATGGTGCTGGGAGGGCAATTTTGTATTTATAGTCATTTAAAATATCAAGTGTATCTGTTACAGATATTTTTGCATGGTTAGGGCAGGCCCTTATACATTCACCGCAGTCAATACACCTCTCCTGCATTATAGTTGCCTTACCCTCATGTACCCTTATTGCCTCTATAGGGCATCTCTTTATACAGTTCGTGCACCCCTTACATTTTTCAAAATCAAGCCTTACCGAATGAAAATATTCTGTCATAAAAATTTCCTACTGATTTTTATTTAAATAAATCTTTGCCTTTAATGTTGTTCCTTCTCCAACCTTTGTATCTATAACCAATTCATCTGAACACTGCTTTATATTTGGTAATCCCATGCCTGCACCAAATCCCATTTCCAGTATCTCCTGAGGGGCTGTTGAATAGCCCTCTTTCATTGCAAGTTCGAGATTTTCAATGCCTGGGCCTACATCCTCGGTAATTACTGATATTACTTCCGGGTCTACATATACCTTGAGCACCCCATGTATTGCGTGTATAGCCACATTCATGGCAGCTTCGTATATTATTATAGCAGTTTTTTTAATGATATCCTGTTTTATGCCGAGCTGCTGGAGGGTCTTCTTTACCCTTGAAGCAGATTCACCGGCGATAAAAAAGTCCTTTTCTTCTATCTTAAACTCAAGTGTTATATGGGGTGTAAATCTAAAACTATTGTTCAACATATTCTCTGTTTTTATTCATACCCCCTTAATCCTTCTTTGTATAAAAGACCGCAACATTCAAATATATGCTTTTTCGTTGTCATTAATGGCAGACCACTATGTTCAGCATTTTTTATTACAGTATTATCCGGCCTTTTTCCCCTAACAAACACTACGGCAAGGGCATCCATTACAAGGGCTGCATGGAGTACATGGACATTTGTAAGAGATGTTATAAGAAGGGTATTGGATTGCACATGAAGCAACATTTCACTAACCATATCACAGGCAAAACAAGTTTTTACCTCTCGGTCCAACAGTTCTTCACAACATAAAATCTCTGCATCCAAAACAAGGGCAACATCTTTAAGTAACATATATTAACCTCTCAAGTACGTTAATTTCACTTTAGTAAATTTTGAATGGATTGTGTAAAATTTTTAATCATTTTTTCATGGTTCATCTTATTATATTTTAAAACTTTAGTCAATTTATGATAATAACACTGGTAATTTCATGGGGGTCAGAAACGCATACCATAATACGGCAGATAGAAGCAATTCTTGCAAATTCTTAAAGGGCATAACATGGAGCTCTATATGGATATGGACATCTATAACTAATACATCTAACTCATTACCCTTCTTATAATGTTAGAATTTTAATATTTTTTTACAGTGTTATAAGGATAGTTTCTTCGTATGCCCTCTTATATGCGTTTATGTTCCTCTGGGCAATAGTGCCAAATCTTTCTCTCACAGGTTCTTCAAAAAATTCAATACCCACAATACCCGATGCCTTTACAAGGGCACCTAACATAGTGGTATTTGTGATTGGCACACCCATCTCTTCTTTTGCAATTTTTGTGGCATCAACACAGGCAATGTTATGACCTGGGAACAAAGTTTTCAGTTCCTCAGGGGACTTATTTGAATTTATAATTACAATCCCTTCAGGCTTTAAGCCCTCCGCCGGGTTTACAACCCCTATCAATGTTAAATCAAGTATTACCACATAATCAGGCTTATATATCTTTGCCCTTAGTTTAATAGGCTTATCTGAAACCCTCAAAAACGCCTGAACCGGTGCCCCCCTTCTTTCTGGTCCAAAACTCGGGAAGGCCTGAGCATACATATTGCTTTTTATTGCTGCCTGAGCCACAAGCTCAGCTGATGTAACAGCACCTTGGCCACCTCTTCCATGAAACCTTACTTCTTTCATCTATCCCTCTCCTTTAAAAAAATTATTTTTTTATTCTCCATTCGGTGCCACCTGGCAAATCCTGCAAAATTATCCCTTTTTCAAGAAGTAGATTTCTAATATTATCTGCCTTTTTAAAATCCTTTTTCTTTCTTGCCTCTGACCTTTCTTCGATTAATCTCTCCAGTTCATGGGTATCTAAACCGATCTTTGCAAGATGTCTTTTCTTCTCCCTATCGTCGTATATCTGCCACTTATCATTTAAAATTCCTAAGATTCCAGAAAGATATAAGAATAAAGACCTTGTATAGGCAATAAAAGGCAGATTGCTTTCATCGCGGATATCTATCAATCGGTTGATCACCTTTGATAACTCAAATATGCAAGATAGGCCAAGGGCAGTATTAAAATCATCATCCATGGCTTCAAAGAATCTTTGCTTTATTTCATCGGCTTCATCAAAGGCCATTTCTTCTATATCTTTCCCATGCAATAGGGTATCGGCACGCTCCAATGTATGATAAAGCCTGTATAGGGCACTGTCTGCATCTTCTATAGACTTCTCATTATAGTCAACTGGGCTCCTGTAATGAGTTGACAGGAAGAAAACCCTCAATGTATCTGGGTGGTATTGCTTTAAAAAATCTTTTATAAGAAGTATGTTGCCTAAGGATTTTGACATCTTTTCTTTCTCTATATTTACAAAACCATTGTGTATCCAATAATTAACAAATTTCTTTCCCGTTGCTGCTTCTGTTTGTGCCCTTTCATTTTCATGATGGGGAAATATCAGGTCTTTACCCCCACCGTGAATATCAAAGGGATTACCGAGATATTTAGTGCTCATAACTGAGCATTCTATATGCCATCCTGGCCTACCTTTCCCAAAAGGTGCATCCCACCAGGGCTCGCCTTCCTTTGACGCCTTCCATAAGGCAAAATCAAGGGGGTTTTTCTTTTTTTCATTGACCTCTACCCTTGCGCCGGCTAACATCTCATCAAGAGACCTTTTAGAAAGTTCACCGTACCCTTTGAAACTTTCCACGCTGAAATACACATCATTATCTATTATGTATGCATTACCTTTTTTTAAAAGGGTCTCCACAAGCTCTATCATACCATCGATATGCTCTGTTGCCCTGGGTTCGTAAGTTGGTCTCAATATATTAAGGGCATCCATATCTTCGTAAAAAGAGGCAATATATGTTTCTGCTACATTCTTCCAGTTTATATGTTCTTCATGAGATTTTTTTATGATCTTATCGTCTATGTCAGTAAAATTTTTTACAGAAATTACATTATAGCCCTTTGCCTTTAGGTATCTTATTATAACATCAAAGACAATGGCGTTCCTTGCATGGCCTATGTGGCAGTGGTCATAAACCGTTACACCGCACACATAGAGTCCAACAGAATTTTCTTTTATCGTTTTAAAGGGTTCTTTTCTTCCAGAAAATGTGTTAAAAATGTTTAAATTCATGGCATGTATATGTATCATATTGTATAATATAATGTCAAAGCCTAAAAGCTTTTAGATTCTAATATCCTTTTTTCCTTTAACATATAAGGGGCTTTACATTCACTACGTATATTACATACATCGTTCCATGGACTCACAGGAGGTGTGCATTTTTCAGGGTAAAAATACTTATAATTTGTCACCTCATACAGATTTTCTCGCGGCCTAAAAACATATTCATAGCGGTCTAAGTAACCATCTCCATCGTCATCGGCTCCAAAATCCCAGTTATCCCAGATTATTTCTGTAAAATAATCGGGGATGCCGTTTTTATCTAAATCAGGCCCTAAAAAATTTCCGTAATTACATCCTTCACTAAATGAACACTTTCCGATTGTAATACCGGAACGCAACTTTTCTGAGCCCGATGGATTATAATATATAAGTATAAATTGCAGTCTTAGCCAGTTAAGTTTCCACCAGAGCTCAAGCCTTTCACCAGAATCGGCTGTTATGGTCAATTTTTTTCCCTTTTTGGTAGAAAAACTTGACTGATCATAACTTATCGAACATTTCACATATTCAGATTCTGAAACAGGGACACACTCTACATATTTTTTATAGCGTTCAAAGTCGTTTTCTGTCTTTTTTTCAATGCTTGCACAGGAAGTTAAAAAAAGGCATAAAAGAATATATAAAAAAAGAAAAGGGGGTTTAAATAAATTCATCAATTAAAATATTATCTGATATTAAGCAATTTCAACCTTTCATTAATAAGAAAGGTGGCTTCTTTTAGTTTTTCTATCATAAAAGGGATCTTTTCATCCTTGAAAGAACTTGTAAATCCGAGAATACATATGGCACCTGCTAAAGCTCCATCAGGATAACTTAAAAGGGTAGCCAGTGCCCTCACTCCTTTTAAAAATTCTTCCAGATCAAGGCTATATCCTAACTTCCTTGTCTTCTCAATCTCTTCTATAAACCTGTCAATATCGGTGATGCTATTCTCCGTGTATTTTCTCAAACCCTTCTTTGATAAAAATTCTCTAATCTCATCATTTTTCAATGGAGACAGGAATATCTTACAAAGGACAGAAGCTGTAATAGGCATCTTTGTTCCCACTGGGACAGATATCTTAACTGCCTTTTTTGCCTCAACAACATCAATAGTTTCTATTTTATCATTAGACCTGGTACATAAAAATACCGTTTCATCCACCTCTTTTACAAGCCTTTCAAGGTATGGCCTTGCAATGGTTGTTAATTCACCACCCTTAAATACCTTTTTAGAAAGTTCAAATAAACCAGGACCTATTAAATATTTTTTGCTGGTATTGTCTTTTATAATGAGTCTTTCTTCTTCAAGGGCCTTAAGTATACCAAAAACAGTGCTTTTGCTTATGGAAAGGCGCTTTGATATTTCTGTTACACTGACAGGACTAAAATCATCAACCATTAACCTTATAACATCAAGGGCCTTCTTTATGACAGGTGCATTATACATAATTCACTATCGTGAACATTATATAAAATCTTTTATATCTTTGTCAATATTAATAACATTTATGAAAACATTTTTGTAGTTATAATAATGAATCAATTTTTTATTTTAAAAATTTCAAACTCAAAAATATTTCTGATTTCTAACTAAAATAAAATCATCCTGAGATTTAAAAACCCCTCATTGTCTTATAAATTTTCATATAATATTTTTCTCTTGCCCATATACTCAAGTATTGATAAAATTTCTGAAATTCAACAAAAAGGGGTGATTTTATGATCAGGGCAAAGTTGTGGTTTAGATGTGCAGCCATGCACGATCCTGTGACGCCCATCATCGTTCAGCCTAGCCTCATCGGATGGGAGGCAAAGATGAGGAAGGTGGAACTTACTATAGAAAGGGCTTTTAACGGAGAAGAACTTATTAAAAGGATGAAAGGGTGGGTTACAGTAGACCCGACAAAGGTAACGGAGATTGTAAAAAAATACGGAAAGATAAAGGTCTTAGACGATAGAGAGCTTGTAATAGAATTTGATAAAATAGAAGATTTTGAAAAATTAAATAAAGACCTTGAGGATCACTTCGGGACAGAAGTAAATGCGGAGCTTATAAAAAAGTAATTTAAATTGATTATCATTGACTATATTTGATTTTTCCATTATCTTAATAAGATATGTTTGAAAGACTACAGGAAAGATTAGAAGAAACATTTAAAAAACTGAGGGGTTACGGTAAGTTAACTGAAGACAACATAAAGGATTCCTTAAGGGAAGTTCGAATAGCTCTACTCGAAGCAGACGTAAACTATAAGGTAGCAAAAGATTTCCTCGAAAAAATAAAAGAAAAGGCCTTAGGGAAAGAGGTCTTAACCAGCATAACCCCTGGCCAACAGTTTGTTAAAATAGTCTATGACGAACTATGCGAGCTTTTAGGCAAGACCAATGTGCCGTTAAGTATATCTGGCCCTCCCCCTGTCTCCATCTTATTGGCAGGCCTTCAAGGCTCAGGAAAGACAACAACAGCGGGTAAACTTGCACTTTTTTTAAGAAAAAAAGGCAGAAAACCCCTTCTCGTCCCATCGGATATATACAGGCCTGCAGCCATAGACCAGTTAAAAAAGATAGGCAGCCAGATAAACATACCCACGTTTTCCGTGGATAATATTAAAGATCCAGTCACCATATGCATAGAGGCAAAGGCATTTGCTGCGAAAAATGGTCTTGATACCTTAATAGTAGACACAGCGGGAAGGCTCCATATTAACGAAGAGATGATAGAAGAGCTTGTAAATCAAAAAAAAATCCTTAATCCAAAAGAGACATTACTCGTTATAGATGCCATGACAGGTCAGGATGCCGTAAGTATAGCAAAGACATTCCATGAAAGGCTCGGCATAGATGGGCTAATACTCACAAAACTCGATGGTGATACAAGAGGCGGTGCTGCCTTGTCTATAAGGGCAGTAACCGGTAGACCCATAAAACTTGTAGGTATAGGTGAAAAGTTAGATGCCATAGAGCCTTTTCACCCCGAAAGGATGGCATCGCGCATTCTCGGCATGGGCGATGTGTTGTCCCTTGTAGAAAAGGCCCAAGAGGTATTCGACGAAAAAAAGGCTTTAGAGCTTGAAAAAAAGATTAGAAAGGATGAATTTACCCTTGAGGATTTTAGAGAGCAAATAAAGCAGATGAAAAAACTGGGTTCACTGGAATCTATAATAAGTATGTTTCCAGGATTAAACAAATTAAAAGGTGCAATAAACTTTACAGAAGCGGAGAAGGATATAAAAAAGATGGAGGCAATCATAAATTCCATGACAAAAAAAGAAAGGCTATATCCCCATATCATAGATGGAAGCAGGAGGCTCAGGATTTCAAAAGGAAGCGGAACAAAGGTTCAGGACGTAAACGAACTTTTAAGAAAATATGCAGAGGCAAAAAAGATGATTAAAAAATTTTCAAAAGGTGGCATGAAAGGTCTACCAAAGCAACTATTATTTAGATAGGAGGTGAAAGGATTGGCTGTTAGATTTAGACTTGCCCGTTATGGCACAAAAAAGAAACCTTATTACAGGATTGTTGTTGCAGAAAGCATCTATCCAAGAAATGGTAGGTTTATTGAAAAGGTTGGAACATATGACCCCTTAAGGGAACCGGCAGTAATCAACCTTGATAAGGAAAAGATTAAAGAATGGTACAAAAAAGGTGCAAAACCAACAAAAACGGTAGAAAACATATTTAAAAAACAAGGGATTTTAAACGAACTAACATTATAAATTTCGGAGGTAGAACATGTTAAGAGACTTAATCGAGTTTATTGCAAAGGCTTTGGTTGACAATCCCGACCAGGTGAAGGTTACAGAGATCGAGGGAGAAAAAACATCTGTTATCGAATTAAATGTGGCCAAGGATGACCTTGGCAAAGTAATTGGCAAACAGGGTAGAACTGCCCGTGCCATGAGGACAATATTAAGTGCAGCATCAACAAAGGCAAAGAAAAGGGCGGTCCTTGAAATCATCGAATAATGAAATACGTATCCATTGGAAGGATTGTCTCTACCCATGGTTTAAAAGGAGAGGTAAAGTTTTTATACTATAACGAGGTTTCAAAAGGATTATACGATTACAATACTTTTCTGATAAAACAGCAAGAAGAATGGGTAGAGATTAAACCGGAGCGTATTAGAGGACAAAAGGGTTTTTATTACATAAAATTTCAAGGTTATAATACCATTGAGGGGGTGGCTTCCTTCACAAATAAAGAATTGTTTGTGAAGGAAGAAGACCTTCCTTCCCTTGAGGCTGATGAGTATTATGATTTTCAATTAATAGGATTAAATGTAATAGACAAAAAAGGAGATATCTTAGGTAAAGTTGAAAACATTATTCACACAAAGGCAAACGACATACTCGTCATAGGAGGAAAGAAAGAGATACTTATTCCCATGGTAGATATATACATAAAATCCATAGACTTAGATGCATCTGAAATAAAGGTGGAAGGGGAAGATTTCCTTGCATGATCTTTACTGTCCTTACCCTTTTTCCAGGCATATTCGATTCACCTCTTAAAGAAAGTATCCTTAAAAAGGCCCAAGAAAAAAATTTAATATCCTTTAATATAGTAAATATAAGGGATTTTGCCACAGATGCCCATAAAACATGCGATGATACCCCATACGGCGGTGGCCCCGGCATGATAATGAAGATCGAACCTATTTATAATGCAATGCTCAATATAGAAAAAAATTTCGATAAACCTTATTATATACTCCTTACACCTCAAGGCAAGATTTTTAGCCAGAAAGATGCCAGAAGGCTTTCTAAAAAAACCCATCTCTGTCTTATCTGCGGAAGATATGAAGGCATTGACGAAAGGATCACAAATCTTGTAGACGAAGAGATATCCATAGGTGATTATGTGCTCTCAGGCGGTGAAATACCTGCCCTTGTTTTGATAGATACCATCTCAAGGCACATCCCCGGTGTTTTAGGTAGTAAAGATTCAATTACAAACGAAAGCTTAGAGGAGCCCCTTCTTGAATACCCACAATATACAAGACCAGAGGTCTTTATGGATATGACAGTGCCAAAGGTTTTACTTTCTGGCAACCATGAGGAGATAAGGAAATGGAGAAGGAAAGAATCCATAAAAAAGACCATAATGAGAAGACCTGATCTTATGGAAAGTTTTAATCCCACAAGGGAAGACCAGTTCTTTATAAAAGAGATTATGGAGGAGTTAACTGAATAACTTAAACATTGCTGTAATCCACTACCCCGTTTACAACAAACATAGAGAAATCGTGGCTACGAGTATAAACAGCTTAGAGCTCCATGATATTGCAAGAAGTTGCATGACTTTTGGTATTAAAATATGCTATATTGTTACTCCTCTTTCAAAACAGAGGATGATTATGGAAAGACTTATCGAACATTGGCGGTATGGATACGGTGCTGACTACAACCCTTTAAGGTCATCGGCATTGAGTAAAATTGTTATGAAAGAAAGCCTTGAAGGGTTAATTAAGGAGGTAAAAAAAGAAAAAAATACGATGTTAATAGGGACATCATCAAAGGATAGACCTCATAAAACATTGGGATACGACGAGCTAAGGTCCATTGTCTACAAAGACGATATAAATATCCTCTTGCTTTTCGGAACAGGTTGGGGTTTAACAGATGAAACCATTGACATATGCGACAAAATGCTGGAACCCATAAAGGGAATTTCTCATTACAATCACCTCTCCCTAAGGGTTGCAATTGGTATAATACTCGACAGAATTTTTGGAATAAGAGGAGGCAAAGATGAACGAAGTAATTGACTTGATAGAAAAAGAGCATATGAGGCTTGACCTTCCAGAAGTGAATGTGGGCAATAATGTAAGGGTTTATACAAAGATATTCGAGGGTGATAAAGAGCGGATTCAGATGTTTGAAGGGGTTGTGATAAGAAAAAGGGGAGGAAACACAAGGGCAACCTTTACTGTGAGAAAGGTTTCATACGGTGTAGGCATAGAAAAGACTTTTCCCGTACACTCACCCCTTATAGAAAAGATAGAGATCGTTGGAAAGAGCAAGGTTAGAAGGTCTAAGCTCTACTATTTAAGGGAACTAAAAGGAAAGGCAGCAAAACTAAAAGAGAAAAGAGACTGATGGGTTGTCACCTAAAAGGTCTTATTGCTGGCATAGATGAGGCAGGAAGGGGGCCACTTGCAGGTCCTGTGGTCTCATCCTGTGTGGTGTGGGATAAGGTGCCTGAACAGGCCTGCGGGGTAAATGACTCAAAATTATTGGACAAAAACACAAGGGAAGAGCTTTTTCAATGGATTAAAGAAAACGCATACGCTATTGGAATAGGCATTGCAGACAACAAAGAAATAGAAAAGATGAATATCCTTAAGGCAAGCTTACTCTCTATGGAGAGGGCATTAAAAGATGCCAAAGTCCAACCTGATTTGATACTCATTGACGGAAATAACAGTATAAGAGGTTTTTATCAGGCAAAACCCATCATAAAGGGTGACAGAAAATGTTTTTTTATTGCCTGCGCCTCTATAATCGCAAAGGTTATAAGGGACAAGATTATGGATGGCTATCACGATACATATCCTCAGTATAATTTTAAAGAAAATAAAGGATACCCCACAAGGGAGCACAGGCAGGCCATAGAAAGGTTTGGTATAACACCTATCCACAGAAAAACCTATAGAGGAGTAAAAGAATACATTGACCACTGATAAAAGAGAACAAGGCAAAGAAGGAGAAGATAAGGCCACAAGCATTCTAAAAGCAAAGGGTTATAAGATTATCGAAAGAAACTACAGAAACCCCTTTGGAGAAATTGATATAGTAGCCGAGGAAGGAGGTTATCTCGTCTTTATTGAAGTAAAAAAAAGAAACACAGAAACATTCGGTGACCCCCTCCATGCCATAGACGAGGCAAAGAAAAGGCATATTATAAAATCTGCCCAGTATTATCTAAAATCCCATAAATTGAATAACAAAAAGGCACGGTTTGACGTGGTAGGCATAACAAAAGATAACATTAAGATCGTAAAAAATGCCTTTTTGGTGGAGTATTTTTAATAGGTCATGCTGGAGAAAGGGATAAAAGATCTATTAGAAAAGATAAGAACAGGTTCTGTTTCGCCTGAAGAGGCATACCATAGACTAATAAAAATACCCTTTGAAGACTTAATACATACAAAAATAGACCATCACAGGTCAATCAGAAAAGGTTTACAGGAGGTTGTGTTTGGAAAAGGAAAGACATTGGAAGAACTCATTGAAATTACAGAGGCATTAAGAAGACAGCACCAAGACGTGCTAATAACACGGATAAGTAAAAGAATAGGCAGTGCCCTATGTAAAAAGTTCGAAAAGGGGATATTCAATGATAAGGCTGGTTGCTTTTATATAAAGGAAGACAATGCCATTACAGGAAAGGGGCTAATCCTTATTGTCTCTGCTGGAACAAGCGATAGCAAAGTGGCAGAAGAGGCATATGTAACTTCTACCTTTTTCGGCAACAAGACAGAAAGGCTTTATGATGTGGGCATAGCAGGGATTCATAGACTCTTAAGCAATATGGACAAGATTAAAAGTGCAAGGGTAATAATAGCTGTGGCAGGCATGGAAGGTGCACTGCCCTCTGTTATAGCAGGACTCGTTGGGGTCCCTGTATTGGCAGTGCCCACAAGTGTTGGATACGGTGCAAGCTTAGGTGGTCTAACCGCCTTATTTGCTATGCTCAATTCTTGCTCCACCATATCTGTATTTAATATAGATAATGGCTTTGGTGCCGCATATTTCGCTACCCTTATAAATAGGCTTTGACCATGAAAATTATGTTTATAGACCCGGTTTTCGGTTTAAGCGGTGATATGATGATTGCTGCCCTAATCCATGGAGGTTATCCCTTTGAATCTTTCTTAACAACAATTAAAAAAATCCCTTTACCCTTACCGGATATAGAGCCTGAATTACTTTCACAGGGTGTTATAGAGGGCATCCACTTAAAGATAAAAAATGTGGATATTCACCTTACCATAGAAGAGATGGAAAAAATCATACAAGGGATAGATGTAGATGGAAACGTAAAAAGGGATGCATGGGGTATGCTTCGTATATTGATAGATGCTGAATCAAAAATCCATAATATCTTGCCAGATGAGATTCATTTTCACGAATTATCTAATATAGACACACTCATTGATCTAATAGGTGTTGCCCATGGTATGAATTATTTAGGTATAGAAAAGGTATTCTGTGGTCCTGTACCCTGTGGTAATGGAACAATAAAAACATCCCATGGCATCATACCCAATCCTCCACCTGTTACCCTTGAGATACTAAATCCATTTAAGATTGTTTTCTTAGATGAGCCCCTTGAACTGACTACACCTACCGGTGCAACAATAATAAGATATTACGCACAAAAATATCACCCTGCACCTCCTATGAAGGTGGAAAGGATAGGGTATGGTGTTGGCACATATAAATCTATGAGGCCTGATATTTTAAGGATATTCATAGGCACATTAGAAGATAAAGAGGGTTTTGACGAGGTCTGGATAATAGAGACAGATATAGACGATATGGATCTCGAATATTTAGCCCCAGCAGTGGAGAGAATAAGGGATGCCGGTGCACTGGAGTGCGTATTTTTCCCAGTTTACATGAAAAAAGGAAGGCTCGGGGTAAGGCTATCAATACTCGTTAAAGATGATAAACTTGAAAAGGTTAAAAATACTGTCTTTTCAGAGACAACCACCTTTGGAATTAGAATAAGAAAGGATTCAAGGGAGGTGTTGAAACGAGAAATTAAAAAAGAACAAACGCCCTTTGGTACGATACATGTAAAATACGGTTATAACTCTCAGGGAGAGCCCCTGAAAACCCATATCGAATTTGACGATGTTAAAAAAATTGCAGATCAAACTGGTATCAGTTATCTAACCCTTTTCGACGAAATAAAAAAATCAATAAAATAGGTCTATTAATTTAATTGCCTCAATTAAGTAGGGGTAAATGAGCACGTATTTTCCCTCTTTTAATATGCCTTAAATACATTTCCATCTTAAGCAATATAATGGCAAGAAGAAGATAACATGGTTTTTCCCCTGCAACTATTTCCATTGGTTTTTTTCTTATTTAATCGCCCAATAATATCCATTTCTTCTCCAGCACATCTAAAACCTTAAAGACCATCCATGATACCCAGCTGCGTATAGGATCTTATCACAAGATTGTATAAGAAGGACAGAAGCGGGTATTATCTATGATTATCCCCTATTTAATCTACCCATAAAGAGAATACAGGTTATTATAATAGTACTTAGAGTTCGTTCTCGAGGAGTTTATAAGGATTTTCAAGACCTTGAAATTTCAAATTTTATTATGACTAAAAAAGTGATATTGAGACCTATTTTATCTCAAAAGCAATTTCAACAGAAATGCTCTTACAAACAATAACATTACTCAGCCTTAAAATTAAAGCTTTCTGACTATTATTCAGCAACATAAGCCTTTTTTTGAAAACGAGATAATTACTATTTTATATAGGTATTATTTAAGAAATCTTTTGATATTGTCAATTTTAATTGCCAATGATAGAAATTTCACATGCTTCAACAAATGTTTCAACAAAAAAAGTCATTTTTAAAAAACTCTGGAGGAAAGGAGGTAGTCATATGCATATAGTTGTGTGTGTTAAAATGGTTCCTGATACAACACAGGTCAAGATAGATCCTATCACAAATACACTGATAAGGGAAGGAGTGCCCTTTATCACAAACCCTTTTGATGGACCTGCAGTGGAAGAGGCACTAAAGATAAAAGATAAATACGGTGGCAAGGTGACAGTTATTTCCATGGGCCCTCCAATGGCTGATTCGGTTATCCGCAAGGCTATTGCTATGGGTGCAGATGAAGGTATCCTATTGAGTGACCGGGTCTTTGGTGGTGCTGACACCCTCGCTACCAGCAAAGTCCTTGCCCACGCCATTTTAGAGGTCTCTAAAAAAGAGCCCGTAGACATAATTATGTGTGGGAAACAAACAATAGATGGGGATACTGCCCAAGTAGGTCCAGGCATTGCAACACGCCTCGGTTTTAATCAAGCAACCCTTGTCGATAAGATTATCTCATTAGATCTTGAAAGAAAAAAGATTGTAGTAAGGAGAAAACAGGATGAATGGCATGAAATAATAGAGGTTACTCTACCTATTTTGCTAACTATTGAGAGGGATGCAAACAAACCTCGATATCCATCGGTGCCACGAAGAATCTTTTCAGAAGAGATATCTATACCTGTCTGGAATAATTATTTTATGAAATTAGATTTAAATTCCATAGGTTTGAATGGTTCTGCCACAACAGTCAAGAGGATATTTGCCCCAGAAAAACAACAGGGAGAGATATATGCGGAAGATGGAAACGGCAACGGCGTAGGAACACTCGTAGGTGTGATAATAAAAAAACTTGAAGAATGGAAGATAAGGAGTATTCAAAATGGTTAAGAAAAAAAAGTTAAGACCAAAAGTTCGCTTAATAGGAGAAAAATGTATAGGCTGTGGTAGGTGTGAGCCTTCATGTCCTGCCAATGCTATAGAATACGACACCCATGACACCCAAGGAACGCCCATTGTTAATCTTGCTAAATGTATAGGTTGCAAAAAGTGTGTAAAAGCCTGTCCAGCAGAGGCCTTCGAATTGATTTATCCCATTACAGATGAAAAATGTAATAGCTGTGGTAAGTGCATATCTGTCTGTCCAACCCATGCTATTGAATATGATACATATGATATAAGGGGTATACCTGTAATAACTATAGATAAATGTAATGGGTGTAAAAAATGTATTGAAGCATGTTCATCTAATGCACTTGAAGATTTTTCCCTTTTCTTAAATAAAGATAGCCATGAGGTTGTTGAGGATATTTCAAAGACAGAAAAGGGTGGAGATAGGGATAAAGTAAAATGGAAAGGGGTTTGGGTTTTTGTCGAGCACTTTGATGGTAAACCTAATCAGGTATCATGGGAGCTTTTAGGTATAGGCAGAGAGCTTGCGTCTGACCTGGAAACAGAATTATCCGCAGTTTTATTCGGTTATAATGTAGAACACCTTATAATGGAGGCATTTGGATATGGCGCTGATCAAGTCTATATTATTGATCACCCAACGCTTAAATACTATAGAACCCGTCCTTATCTTGATTGCTTTGTGTATCTTATAAATAAATATCATCCTGAAATCCTCTTAATTGGAGCAACTGGACTTGGGAGAGACCTTGCAAGCGCAGTGGCAACAGCTCTTAATACAGGCCTTACAGCTGACTGCACAAAACTCAGCATAGATAAAGAAAAAAGACTCCTTGAACAGACAAGACCTGCCTTTGGTGGCAATGTAATGGCCACAATATTAACAGAAACAGCAAGGCCCCAGATGGCATCTGTAAGACCAAGGGTGCTTCCAGTCCCACCTTTTAGAAAAGAAAGGGTAGGAGAATTGATAAGGGAGTCTATAGAGCTTAATGAAGAGGCCATTGCTACAAAAATACTTGAGATTATTCCATTAAATAATGAAACAGAATGTGATATCAGGACAGCAGAAATCATTGTCAGTGGTGGCAAAGGCATGCTCGAGAAAAAGAACTTTTCAATCCTTGAGGAGCTTGCATCTCTTTTAGGTGGAATGGTAGGTGGTTCAAGGTGTGCAGTCGATGCAGGATGGATACCCCATGAAAGACAGGTTGGTCAGACAGGAAAAACAGTGAGGCCAAAACTATATTTTGCATGTGGTATCTCTGGTGCAATTCAACATCTTGTAGGTATGCAGAACGCAGAGCATATAATAGCAATCAATAAAGACAAGGATGCCCCTATCTTTGAAGTAGCCCATGTGGGTATAGTAGGAGATGTATTCGAGATCGTTCCACCGCTTATAACATCGCTCAAAGAAAAGATGAATACAAATTCAAATTTATAATTAAGGAGTTGCCATGAAACCTATAGAATCAATAATATTTGCAGTTCTTGTTGCTATCTCTGCTTACATATTTTTAAGGAGAATATATACCCTTTTCAACTTTATCTCCCTTGGAAAATGGGAAGATAGGTTTGATCGTCTATGGGAACGTTTTAAAGGCATGATCTATTATGGGTTTCTCCAGAAGCGAGTTGTGCAAAAAACCTTTGGTTTCAATCATCTCATGCTGTTCTGGGGGTTTATGGTTTTACTGCCTATAAACTTTGAATTTGTGATATCTGGCTTGTTTCCAAAATTTACCCTTGCCTTTTTAGGAGATACCCTTTACACAATCCTTTGTTTTCTTGCAGATGTAATGTCTGCTGTGGTGTTCCTTGCTGTCATATTCGCAACGATACGGAGGGTGTTCTTCAAACCATATTTTTTGGAATCTACGAAAGAGGCATATATAATCCTCTCAACTGTCGGTCTTCTAATGGCTGCTTATTTTGGTTTAAATGTAACTGGATTAGGACTTAATGAAAAACCCTTTGAATCAGTTCCTGTTTCAGCATTCATAGCAAAACTTCTATTATCAAACAATACAAGCGAGAAAGCCCTATATATCTTAAACAGGGTCTTCTGGTGGGCCCATGCATCTTTGTTTCTGTTTTTTCTGATCTTTATACCATACAGTAAACATCTCCATATCCTTGCATCTTTGCCCAATTGTTTTTTCAGAAATTTCTCATTTCCAAAATCCCTGCCAAGGATGCGCTTTAGTAAGGATATATCTTATGGTGTATCTAAAATAACCCAGTTTAATTGGAAAGACCTTCTCGATTTATTGGCATGCACAGAATGCGGGAGATGTTTAGCCTCATGTCCTGCTAATATCGCTGGTAAGGAAATCAATCCAAAGGAAATGATTCATCACCTTAAAAAAAATCTAATGGAAAATGGCTCACATATTATTAAATCAAGACCTTTTGACACCATTGGCAGGCCCCCTGAAGATGTGGAACTCCCTGTTGCCCTTATAGGAAATGGCGATATGAGTATAAAGGAAGAGATGGTCTGGGATTGCACAACCTGTGGCGCATGCGTTGAAAATTGTCCTGTTTTTATTGAACATTTCCCTAAATTACTCAATATAAGAAGACACCTTATCATGGAAGAGGTAAAATTTCCTGAAGAATTGATTTCTTTTTTTGAAAATATTGAAGCAAGGTCAAATCCATGGGGGCTTGCACCAAGCGAAAGGGGAAAATGGGCACAAGGCCTCAATATACCAACATTTTCTTCTAATGAAGGACATGAATATCTAATCTATGCTGGTTGTATGGGATCCTTTGATACGAGAACTAAAAAGATATTAATCTCCTTGGTTTCTATCCTCAATAAAGTAGGTATTTCATATGGCATACTCGGTTCAGAAGAAATGTGTTGTGGCGATGCTGTGAGAAGATTAGGAAATGAATATGTCTTTGACAGTATGGCTATAAAGAACGTGAATCTCTTCAAAAAGCTTGGGGTTAAAAACATCATTACAATCTGCCCCCATTGTTATAACACATTAAAGAATGACTATAAGGCCTTTGGCGCTGATTATGAGGTGTTCCATCATACAGAGATTCTGGACAAGTTAAACAAAAAATATATATTTAAACCAAACAAGGCATTAAAAGATGAGCGTATCGTATTCCATGATTCATGCTATCTTGCAAGATATAATAACATAATAGAAGAACCCAGGCGCCTTATAGAGATAATAACAGGGAAACCTCCCATAGAAATGGAAAAAAACAAGAAAGATGGTTTCTGCTGTGGTGCTGGTGGTGGCAGGATGTGGCTTGAAGATGATGCAGATACAAGGATTAATAGAGAAAGGGCTAAACAAGCTATAAAGGAAAATCCCACTATAATTGCTACCTCGTGCCCGTTTTGTATAACCATGTTTGAAGATGCCTTAAAAGAGCAAAAGGATTGGGAAAACATACGTGTAATGGACGTAGGTGAATTCTATATCGAGGGCATCATAGACAATAAAGATTCTGAAGATGAAAAAAAGAATGAAGAAAAAAGGAGAGTGGCAAATGAATAATTTCAATGGATTTATTAGTGAATTTGAAGGGTTAAAACCAATCATCCATGATGAGGTATATGTAGATGTCTCTGCAAGGATTATTGGAAATGTTGTTTTAGATGAGGGATCAAGCGTATGGCCTATGGCTGTTCTTCGTGCAGACAGTGCTCAGATTCATGTTGGAAGACATGCAGCGATCTTGGATTTTGCTTTTATTGAATCCCCTGAAGGGCTTCCAGTGAATATTGGAGAAGAGGTCCTGATAGGTCATGGTGCTATAGTTCATGGTGCCCTCATTGAATCAAGGTGTCTAATTGGTATTGGCGCAATAATTTTAGATGGCGCAGTGATATCATCAGGCAGCATAATTGGTGCAGGCAGCTTTATAGCAGCGAAAGCACATATCCCACCTAACTCTCTGGTCATGGGGACACCAGGTAGGGTGGTAAGAGAGGTCAAACCCGGTGAGCGAGATAATCTTATTCATCAGATTAAAACTATTTATACAAAATCAAGACAATACATGAAAAATCAAAACAACAAAACAATATGATATTAAGGAGGGGTGTAAAATGAAGCCTATTTTTGATTATTATAAAGGTTGGCATTTTAGAGCAGCAATGCCAGTAACAGATAAATATATGACATTGATTAATAAGGACTATGTCTATGAATTTGTGGATGAGGCATATTGCAGAATTATAGGGAAGCGCCATAATGAGGTTCTAAACAACACTGTTATAGATATATGGGGTGAGGCCAACTTCCAAAAGATAATAAAGCAATGCATTGACAGGTGTTTCACTGGTGTTCCTGTTGAGCATGAAGGATGGATTAATGTTTCAGGCAATGGTAAAAGATATTATAAAATCCATTATTTTCCTTATAAAAACGAAGATGGGAACACAACTCATGTTATCTCAGCCTTATGGGATATGACAGAGGCAAAACAGGAAGAAGAGATATTCAGCAAATGCAATCAAGATTTTTTAAAAAAGATACAGAAAAAATACTTTGGCGTTATTTTCTGTGATCCCCATGGCAGATTCATATTTGTTAATAATGTAGTATTAGAGAAAACAGGATTTGATAGAAATTGGTTTGATGCAAAAACTATCTATGACTTTGTTCTGCCAGAGGAAAAAAATAATATATACAGTTGTTTTAATGCATGCCTTCAAGGTAAACAGATGCATAACTATGAATTTAGTTACAAAAATGCCTTAGGTGAAGTCAACTGGATAAAAACAGACTTTACACCTATTTATGAGAAAGGTGCAGTATCAGGAATAGTTGGTATAATCCATGACATTACAAAGCTAAAACAAATGGAAAAGGCACTACACAATCAAAAGGCTCAAATGGAAAGTATAATATGTGGATCACCTATACCCCAATTCATGATTGATAAAGATCATAAGGTAGTTTATTGGAACAAGGCACTTGAACATCTGAGGGGACTAACAGCCCATGAGATGGTGGGAACAAAAAATCACTGGAAGGCATTCTACGATTATGAAAGACCATGCATGGCAGATTTGATAGTTGATGGAGCAGAAAAAGAGATAAATAAATGGTATCATATTAATGATTATAAAACCAATACAATAGGGTTTCATAAAGCCATGGATTTTTTCAAAAGCTTTGGCCGTGGAGGAAAATGGTTATGTTTTTCTGCAATACCTGTTAAGGATGCAAAAGGAAATATAACAGGTGCAATTGAGATTCTTGAGGATGTAACAGATTCAAAAATGGCTGAAGAAACCATAAGGATTGCTGAGCAGAAATGTATGGATATTTTAAAGGTTGTAAATCATGAAATGTGAAAAAAACTTGTTTATATGTTTTTCATATGATAGAATGGAGAAAAAATTTGTCCATTCTTCAGCGAAGTATGGCTGATTTTATAAAATAAATGGACGATTCAATCCTAAAAACTGCAAACCTTCAGAAGCTTATTGACGAGGTTAAGGGTTTACTTGTTGAAAGCGAAAGGAGGTTTCGTTTTCTTTTTGAGCAATCTCCAGATCCAGTCTTTTTAATGGAACAAAATCTAATCGTTGACTGCAATAATGCCTGCATTAAACTACTCGATTATAACGAAAAAAAACAATTGGTTGGCAAGAAACCCCGTGATATTTCACCTGAGATACAACCAGACGGGATTTCATCTGCTGAAAAAGAAAAAAATTTTTATGAAACAGTTTACGAAAAAGGCCATTCAAAATTTGAATGGATCTTTCAAACACATAAGGGCGAACCAATTTGGGCAGATGTTTTTATAACCCTTATTCCTGTTAAAGAAAAACTTTTAAACTATGTTATCTGGCACAATATCACAGAAAAAAAGAGGATAGAGGCTCACCTTAAGGAAACAGAGGCAAATTATCAAAATATCTTTGAAAATGCCATAACAGGGATATTTCAAGTTACACCAGATGGCTCTTTCATAAGGACAAATAAAACCTTTATCAAGATGTTTGGATTTAATTCCCAGGAAGATATGATAGCGCATTTGCCATGTATTGAAAAACAATATGTAAGGAAAAAAGATAGGGAATCATTCAAGAAATTATTGGAAAAAAAAGGCTATGTCGAATGTTTTGAGACTGAACTCTATAAAAAGGATAAAAGTAAAATCTATGTTTCCATTAATGCAAGAGCAGTCAAGAATGATTCAGGAAAGGTCATATACCATGAAGGGTTTATAGAAGATATTACAAAACGAAAAGAAGCAGAGATAACATTACATAGAGAAAGGGAAGACTTAAATGCCATACTCAATAACCTGCCTATGGGTGTAATAATAACTGACACAAATGGTGTATTTCTGTTCGTAAATTTAGAATTTACTCGTATTACAGGATATACAAAAGAGGATGTTCCAACAGGACGGGAGTGGTTCAAAAAGGCCTACCCTGACCCGCAATACAGGACTAAAGTATTTCAATTCTGGAAAGACAAAGTTCTATCTAAAAGCAGAAAATGGTTTGAAGAAGAGTTTATTGTGCAATGCAAAAACGGTGAAAAAAAAGATATTGAATTCAGGTCAATCATCTTAAAAGAATACATCATTACTATACTTGTAGATGTAACATCAAGAAAAAGGGCAGAAACAGCTCTCAAAATAAGCGAAGAAAAATTCAGACTCTTATTCGAAAAATCCACTGAACCAATTCTGTTATTAAACAGAAAAAGGCGCATAATTGATTGCAATGAAGCTGCTGTTCGGCTTTTAGGATATAAAAGTAAAGATGAGCTAATTGGCTTAAATCCTTTAGATATCTCGCCTGATATACAGCCAGACGGGTTAAGCTCTTTTGAAAAGACAAGAAAAATTATGCGTAAGGTTTTAAGGCATGGTTCAAGCCAATTTGAATGGATGCTAAAACGCACTGATGGTGAAAATGTTCTTGTGGAAGGCTCATTCAGTGTTATTTTCCTTACAGGGGAACCTGTCCTATTAACTGTTTGGAGGGATATTACTGAAAGAAGACGGGTAGAAGAGGCAATTAAAAGGGCAGAGGAAAACTACCGAATGATATTTGAGAATGCCATGGAAGGCATCTTTCAAACAACCCCTGATGGAAAGATATTAAATGCTAATCATGCCTTTGCACGGCTTTTTGGTTTTGAAACCCCTGAAGAAATCATGCGCTCCATCAACGATGTAGCAAAAGACCTTTATGTTAACCCTGCGCGAAGAAACGAATTAAAGCAGATCCTTGAATCAGACGGTTTTGTTAATAACTTTGAGGTCCAGTGCCGCAGAAAAGATGGCAAATTAATATGGGTGAATACAAATATGAGGGCTGTATATAATAATTCAAAAAACATCAATTATTTTGAAGGAACAATGGTGGATATTACAGAGCGCAAAACAATGCTTGAAGAACTTAATATCAAATCAAAAAGCCTTGAAGAGGCAAATGCAGCCCTTAATGTATTACTAAAACGCCGCGAACAAGACCTTTTGGAGCTTGAAGAAAAGATTGTCAACAATGTAAAAGAGCTTGTTTTGCCTTATATAGAAAAACTCAAGACTTTTAAACACTATACCAATGAGGCTTTAATAAACATAATAGAAAACAATTTAAATGAAATAGTATCGCCTTTTATTAAACGATTGACTTCACGGTATCTCAATTTTACGCCTTGCGAAATCAGGGTTGCAGATATGATAAAAAAAGGTAAAACAACAAAAGAGATATCTCAACTGCTTGGGCTTTCAACAAGGACTGTTGACATTCATCGTTATAATATAAGAAAAAAGCTGAATCTCGTTAAAAAGAAGGTTAATCTTCAAACATATCTGCACACCTTTACAGGATAGACAAATTTTAGTCTCAAAGCAAGGCATTTGAGGGCTTCAAAGGCCTTAAAATCAAAAAATGAGTAAACCCACAAGATTTCAATACCTTCTCGTATACTCAATAAGCCAGGAAAGCTAACAGACATTGAAATGCAACTTTTGAATCTTTATCGTAAAAAGGGATATGAGTTACCTAAAGACATATAGAGTGAGTTGCCCATTGCTCACTGGGATTAAAAAATGATGAGGTCACGATAAAGGCAAAAAAATGCGTTCAGCTGCCCATAATGATTTAGTTGAGGCTTGTTTAAGACTATTCAAGGAAAAAATACTTTATATGACCTCTTTTTCCACAGAAGTTAAAAAATTTCAGAAAAGTTTAGCCCATAAGATATCTTGATGGATTAAGGGAGATACATTTTAAAACCATATCCTTTTCAAATCCTTCGTTTATGATCCTTTTTGCAGATTCCACTATTGTCATTGCACCACCAATAAGAACACCATCTGCTTCTACAGGTGACATTAGGCCTGTATACTTTACTGCATCAGACACAAGGATTATGTGTTCAGGATCTTTAATTCTAAATATCATTTCAATTATTTTTTTATGAAGATGGAATGCATCTGCTATAACTTCGATATAAATCTCAGGATTCATAATGCCAAACCCTGCTATGCCTGGCTCCCTGTGATGGATGGGCCGCATGGCATTTAGTATATGAGTAATCCCCCGTGCACCGGCATTAAAACCCGCCTCTGCATCTTCGAATCTTGCATCAGAATGACCCATGCTTACTGTGATTCCTCTTTCAACGGCCTTTTCTATAATCTTTAAAGCTCCATCCAGTTCAGGGGCAATGGTGATTAACTTTATCACATCTTCAAAGCCCTCGATTAAGCTTTTAAAATTCTTTTCGTTTGGCATAAGAAATGCTTTTTTATCCAAACTCCCGCATCTTGCAGGATTGAGGAAGGGTCCTTCAAGATGAATGCCCATTATCTCTGCTTGACCTTGAATGCCTTCTTTTTTCTGTATAATCATAGCCTTTTTTATGGAATCCATATCTTCTCTCATATGACTGATTGAACGGGGATAAACGGTAGGTAAAAAACCTGTAATGCCTTTTTTAAAAAGCCCTTCTGCTATTTTTAGGATGTTATCATGGGTTGCATCTTTTGTATCTAAACCTAAAAAACCGTGTATGTGGACATCAATTGCCTCCATCAAACGCTAACCTATCCTTATCCTCGGGTCTGCCACTGCGTAAAGGATATCGGAGAGGAGGTTTCCGAGAAGGGTTAAAAATGCTCCTATCACAAGTATACCCATAATGGTCGGGTAGTCCCTTGCCATGACACTCATGTAAAAAAGCTGACCCATACCAGGGATGGAAAAGATACTCTCAAAGATTACACTTCCACCAATAAGCCCTGGCACAGAAAGGCCTATTATGGTAATAACAGGCAGCAGGGCATTTCTAAGGGCATGTTTTTTTAACACCACATCTTCCGGTAAACCTTTTGCATAGGCAGTAATTATGTATTCCTGGCGTAATACCTCAAGAAGGCTACTTTTCATATATCTTGATATACCTGCAAGACCGCCAAAGGCAGATATAAAGATAGGCAAAATGAGATGACCCGCCACATCCATGATCTTTTCGAAAAATGACATTTCATTGAAATTAAAGGACTTCAACCCTGAAATGGGTAACCACTCTAAGTATACACCGAAAAACATCATTAAAAGTAAGGCAAGCCAGAATGTAGGTGCTGCATAGCCTGCAAAGACAAAGGCAGTGAGTGCCTTATCAATAGTTGTATCCTTGTGTTTTGCACAGTATATACCAATGGGTATACCTATAATAAATATGAGCAACATGGAGATAAGATTAATGGATACGGTAATGGGTATCCTCTCCTTTATTTTTTCGATAACTGGCCTCCTGTCCGAAGCAAAGGAGATGCCAAAATCGAGTTTCACGATCCTTTTAAGCCACATGTAATACTGGATATGAAGGGGTTTATCAAGGCCATAATATGCCCTAATCCTCTCACGAACCTCCTTTGTCACCTTAGGATTCATCTCTGCTTCAATAACACCAGGCTCACCAGGGGTTAAATGGATCACAACAAAGGAAATAATGGTGATGCCCAGAAGCATGGGTATCATGAGAATCAATCTTTTTAAAAGATAACGCACCATTACTGGATATACCTCATCTGTTTTTCCGGCACATACCATTTTATAAAGTCATACATAATACCTGCTGGTGCCGGCTCAATACCTTTAAATCTTTTATGTATTGCCACGTTTGCATATGGCACAAATAAAAAGGTATACGGCTGTTCCTCTGCAAGGATCTCCTGAATACGGAAATAGCATCTCTTTCTTTCCTCTATATCTAATGTATGCCTTGCCTTGACAAGGAGTTCATCCACTTCTTTATTTTCAAAGGAAATAAAATTAAGCTCTTTTTTGCCCTGTTTTGATGAATGCCATATATCGAAAATGTCAGGGTCATGGGGGATACTCCAGCCGAGTATAACTGCTTCAAAATCTCTCTTGTCTATGAATTCATTTATAAAACTCGCCCATTCAATAACCCTTATCTTCACCTTGATACCTATCTCTGAAAGTCTTTTCTGGATTAACTCTGCACATTTTATCCTTACATCGTTTCCCTGATTAACGAGTATGGTAAATTCAAAGGGGATGCCGCCTTTATAAAGGATGTTGTCCTGACCCATCTTAAAACCCGCTTCAGATAAAAGTGCCTTAGCCTTTTGTCTATCATAGGGATATTTTTTTACATTTCCATTATATGCCCACATATCTGGTTTATATGGGCCATCTGCCTCAACACCCTGGCCAAGGAGTATCCCGTCAATAATTTCCTTTTTGTTTATAGCATAGCTTATTGCCTGTCTCACCCTTTTATCTTTAAAAAAAGGGTGCTTCAAATTATAACCTAAATACACGTATCCAAAAGAAAGATACCTGAATTTATTAAACTCTCTTTTAAAGGCAGGATAATCAGTCTGCCTTACTGCCTGAATGGGGGTAAGGCCCATCATATCAATACCGTATCTTTTTAACTCTAAAAACATGGTAGCACTATCAGGTATTACACGCATTATATACCTATTGATATAAGGCCTACCTTCAAAATACTCACCATTGGCAGTAAGCACTACCCTTTCTCCTGGAATCCACTCGTAAAATTTATAAGGTCCTGTGCCTACTGGCTTTCTTGAAAGAGGTGAATTTGTAATATCTTTTCCCTCAAGGAGGTGCTTTGGCAGTATGGCAGTAGACCAACTTATAAGCCCTGGGGCAAAAGGTTTACTGTATGTTATTCTAAAGGTGTAATCATCTATTACCCTTGCCTCTTTAACAAGGAGAAAATCTCCGGCATATGCAGTAGGTGTCTTAGGGTCTGTAATGAGTTTATAAGTAAACATAACATCGTGGGCAGTAAAAGGCACACCATCATGCCACTTTACATCCCTTCTGAGCTTAAATGTAATGGTAAGATTATCCTTTGATACCTCCCATGATTCTGCGAGATTACCTACTATGCGAAGATTCTTATCGTATTTTACAAGGCCATTGTAGATAAAAGATGCCACTTCATGGGAAGGGCTATCTGTAGCAAGGATCGGAATTAAGTTCGATGGTTCTCCAATGGATGCTGTAATAATCGTATCCCCATAGGCAGGTGTGCCCCTTTCATCGTAAAAGTGGGGGTCCTTGGACTTTGTGCAAAAGAGGCAAAAAAATAGTAAGATTGTTATTGAAATAAAATGCTTTACAGTCATAATTTTTTGGGTTATTGTAGCAGAGGATAACCTTAATGTAAAGAAAACAGCGTGCTTTATGCTATGTCCTGTATTTTTACCCCATCTTGGTTGTGATAGAAGATGCATTTATTGTGACCAGACTATTATAACAGATACAAAAGAATCAGACATTGAAAAGGTTATTAAAAATTCCCTTTCCCGTTGCCATCAAAAATATGAAGTGGGGCTATTTGGCGGCAATATCTTTGGTATACCTCCGTCTTTTCTAAAAAAGATATTCTCCCTTTTCGATAATTACAGGGAAAACATTACTGCTTTCAGGATCTCTACAAAGCCCGTGCCAATAAACGAAAAGACCATTCACATATTAAAAAAAAACAACGTGAAAACCATAGAGCTCGGCAT
>Ga0116168_1000243_pt1 | contig 57972 bp, 50 predicted proteins | sample AD_UKC129_MetaG_FD_89795 | JGI IMG/M metagenome (GOLD analysis project Ga0116168, IMG submission 89795) | Active sludge microbial communities of municipal wastewater-treating anaerobic digesters from Canada - AD_UKC129_MetaG | ecosystem: Engineered > Bioreactor > Anaerobic > Digestate | place... | reverse complement strand
CAGCAGAAGTGAACCTGAACATCGCTTGCAAAAGTTACTTCCACATCTTGCAACCCTTCGTATTTGCAAAAGTTATTTCCGCTGCTCCTGATTTTGGGGTGGAAATTACTTTTTCAAATGAGTAGGTTAAAAAAGGTCATACTTTTTTTGTTTTAGCGTATTGACAGGATGCTCAGGATTTTGTATACTGATAAAGCGCGCTGACCGAGACGGCATGGGAATATAGCTCAGCTGGGAGAGCACCTGCCTTACAAGCAGGGGGTCATAGGTTCGAGCCCTATTGTTCCCACCAGGGTATGGCCCGGTAGTTCAGATGGTTAGAACGCTAGCCTGTCACGCTAGAGGCCGAGGGTTCGAGTCCCTTCCGGGTCGCCAATTATCCACAGGAGGCAAGGCTTTCTGTGGCTGACTTGCCCAGATAGCTCAGTTGGTAGAGCAGAGGACTGAAAATCCTCGTGTCGCTGGTTCAATTCCGGCTCTGGGCACCACGGATTTTTGTCAAAGCAGAAATCCTTTTTGCGGGATTAACTCAGTGGTAGAGTGTCACCTTGCCAAGGTGAAAGTCGCGAGTTCGAATCTCGTATCCCGCTCCAAAGATAATGTCCGCAGAGAGTATATCGCGGGAGATGTATTCTTCTGCGGCATTTTTATCAGGTCATGCTTGCGGTGCAAGTGTGACCCGCGCGGCGCCATAGCCAAGTGGTAAGGCAGAGGTCTGCAAAACCTTTATTCCCCGGTTCAAATCCGGGTGGCGCCTCCAGAAAAGATCCTCAAAAGCTTATGTTACGGAGCTTTTGAGGATCTTTTATTCCCTGCGCAATTTCAATTAAAAATGTACCAATCGGTACCCGGTATTATCGATTCCGGGTTTAGGTCTTTAATCAGTTGCTGATTCTGACTGTTTTTTTTCTTTCAGCGCCAGGACATTAACCATTGGTATCCTCACCGGAGGGTTTATGCCTGATTGACTGGTAACGCTCAGAATGAATGATCTTGATATTTGGGACAGAGTAACAACGCCATTTAGCTCAAGCATTTGCCTAAAATGTTCCATGGTTAGCTTTTCATTATTACCAACGAATGCCCCCTCCATTTTCAGGATAAATTTGAACAGGTTTCTTCTTCCTGCTTTAGCCTTGCCGTTCACAATAAACTCAATAATCCCGAAATGCTCATTACCAGAACTCTCTGCTTTTTTGATATTGTAATCAAATTCAAATCCGGTTGTAATTTTCTGGCCCTTAGAGTTTATTGTATTTGTTTCAAGATAAAACTGTGATACACGATTTCCAATAAACTGAAAATCAGCCATAACCTCTTCTCCATTAACCATTATCCCACCGCCAAATCAAAATCAACGTTACCTCTGCTATTCTCCTGATTTTCCCAGTAATCAATTACTGAATAGGGCTGATCATGTACATTGCAGCCAAAACTAATGATAAGATTCCAACCAAGCTTCTTGGATATTTTCCAAAGTAGTTCAATCGAAAAGTTATATTCACCACTTTCCAGTTTTGAAACCATTGCCTGACTAACACCTAAAATATCAGCAAGTTTTTTCTGGGACCAACCCCTGCTTTTTCTGTAATCGTATATTCTAGTAGAAATATCGTACAAGATGTCGTACAATTCCGTAATGGATTCAAGCGGTTCATCACACAAATCATTCAGAAAGTCCAAAGTGTTTTTCAGTTCAACCTTTTTATCACTCATCATAAATTCTCCCCTTCCAGTATGAATCCTTCCTCTATTTCTTTCAATCTCTCAAGCGCAATACTTATATTTTTAGAATAGCTATCCTTACCTCTATTGCTATTCTTCTCTTCAAATCCGCACAATAGAACAATGATCTTTCGTACTGGTGCATCCATAAAAGTGCAGATTATCCGGATGTTTTTAACCATAGCAAACTTGATGGAATACAAATCTTTTTCCTTAAGCTTTTCAAACCATCTGGACTCCGTAGATCTATGCATTTTTTTCTCAATATAATATAGTTTCCTGCGGAATATCTCGGCAAACTTTTTATGTATTCCACTTTTCTCAAGTATACTTTTCAGGTCATCCTCAAATCTGGGATGATGATATATCACCGGGCTGTTAAATTGTTGGGGGTAATATACCTTACATAGCTTCAGCATGCTGAACCTCAATATAGTATATTACCTATAGGTTATAAATGCAACACTATTTTTGCTAAAAAATAACCTATAAGTTATATATACCATGCTAAATAGTAGTTTATTCATCTATGAGCAAATTTTATTAGCAATTATTATCCATTATACAATTGATTTAAATATGTTTCTACATATATTTACAAATGTAGAAAATAGTAAATGTTTAAAGGAAACGCCAGTTATCTCAGGAATAATACACATATATAAGCCACGTGATTCAAAAAAGACTTATGAATTAATAAAAACGATCAGTAATGCTATAGAAAAATAAAAAGCCGGGATATAAGTCCCGGCTTTATGAACTGTTACTGTCCTACACCCTGAACAACGACACGGCTTCGAGAAGTTTTTCCGCGCTTTCCTTCACGGCCTTAACCTGTTCCAGCACCTCCTGGGACCTTTGCGCCACGAGGTTTGTTTCGTTGGCCATTTCCATGGTATCGGAGGCACCCTCTACCGCCGCCCTGGAAACGTCGTTTATGGCCTTGATAATGCTTTGTACTGAAGAGTACAGCTCCTGGGAAGTGGCGCTGAACTCTGTCACCATTTCGTCTATCATGTGCGCGTCTTTGTTATACTGCTTTCCTGTTTCGACAAGCATGTCGTAATCTTTTGCGACCTTTCCGTCCAGGAAACTGAGCACCTGCTCCGAGCTTTCAGAAAGGTGATGCACAGACTCCAGGACCTGCTGGGTAATATTCTGTATCTCTGTGGCGGTTTCCCTCGAACTCTCTGCCAGTTTCCTTATCTCTTCGGCAACAACCGCAAAACCGCTGCCCGATTCGCCGGCCCGCGCCGCCTCTATCGCTGCGTTCAACGCCAGCAGGTTTGTCTGGGAGGCTATCTCCAGGATGGCGTCTGAAAGCACGTTTATCCGTTCTACGGCCCTTGATTTTTCTATTGCTTCCCTGAGCCTGGCCTCATTGTTCCGAAGTATATCCTGCGCGCTTTTCTGCGATTCTTCCGCGCTCTTTCGCAATCCGTCCGCCCTGGAGCTGACTTCGCCGGCGGATTCAGCCCCTTGCTGGGCTTTGACGGCGATGGATTCAATTGCCGATTCGATTTCTGTGGTTGTGGCGTTCATTTCCTCGGCCATGGCTGATGTTTCTTCCATCTTCGCCGACAGGTCCTGGGTTATGGATGCCATAACACTGATCTGGTCTGTAAGCCTGGCCATGTTCTCACCTGTGACCGAATTGGCCTGTTCCACCCGTTTTGCTTCCTGGATGACATTTTTGATAATCCCTGCAACATTATCATTAATCTTTTTGAATCCCCTGGCGAGTTCGCCTATCTCATCGCGCCTTCCGGCATACTTTTCGTTCAGGCCGGCTGTGAAATCGCCCTCCGACATGGTCAGGCACTGGTCCGTTAATTCCACAACAGGTTTGGATATGTTTTTGCCTATGAAATAGGAAACCACAAAACCCGCTGCAAGGAAGACGCCGGATACGGCCAGGATAATCCAATTCAGCCCGGATAAGGAGGACATGATTTCATTCCTGTCAACCGATACGGCAATGGACCAGCCATAGCCTGTAACAGGGGCAAAGCCTGCCACTTTTGATATGCCTTTATATTTATACATCGCAAAACCTGTCTCGCCTTCAGTCATTTTTTTCTGGACCTCGGCGAAGTTTTCAAACCCCAGGTAATTGCCGTTTAATGATTCTTCAACGGTAGCGGAGGTCACCGCATCCACGCCTTCGGAGGAATCTGACGATATGGTCCGGGTAGCCCCGGTATTGGCATCGGTGGGGTGGTTTTCAATAATGTCAAACAGCAGTCGGGTGTCGGCATGGGCTATTGTCCGCCCCGATTTGTTTATGATAAAGGCTTCGCCCGTGTTTCCAAATTTGATTCTCCTTGCGAATTCGCTGAGTTCCAGTCCATCCCTTACTGCCATCAGCACGCCTGAAACCTCATTGCCTGCCTTAACCGGAACCGCGTAGATCATAACTATGTCAGTCCCGTTCTCATCATAAACAGGGTCTGATACTGCGTTATCACCTGACAGCGCTGTTTTGAACAAAGGGCTGTCCTTCATGTCCATAACCTCACCGGTATTGGTTATGGCCTTTCCATTCCTGTCTGCCAGCATCATCCTCAGATGTCCGGACCTTTTGGCCTCTGCATCCAGGATTGAAACAATACGGGCATAATCATTGTCCTGCAGTCCTCTCCGGGCTTCGGAGGAGGCCATCAGGCTCAGTACATCAAGCTGGTTGCGAATGCTGTCATCGATTGTCAATGAGGCTTCGACAGCAAATTTCGGCATGGTTTCATTGAGGATGTCTGTTAATGCGCCGTATGAAACGAAATATGACGTTATTCCCAGCCCCAGGCAGACGAATAATATGAGCACGCTGAATGATACGATGATGCGCAAGCCTATGCTCTTCATCAGGTTCCCTCCTTAAAATGCATGGGACAGGTTATCCTGCCGCTAAACCATATTTACCAGCTTAGCCTGATTTAAATCATACAATTTAGATCAAAAAGTGAGGTTTACTTCCAGAATGGCATCCTGCAGGAAAAACAGGCACGGAAAACCAATGGGCTTTAACCTGAAATCTGCGTTCCATGTAGCTTTTCCGGAATAAAGCGACCAACTGTAATGTTTTTGTATAAAAATGACCGATATATAAATGAACAGTTGTTTTCTCGTATTATTATGCAGATTATGCTGCCCCAATGATCAATTAACGGGTGAGATGAAATGAGACTGACTGTACAAAAGACAAAGAAAATCATGAGGCTGCGGTCATTCAATGGTTTCATGGGTCTTATGGCGTTTATCGGTCTTCTGGTAGCCAGCATAGTTATGCTGGTTGAAAAAAGCCCCCATGAAACCATTAATTATTGGATCGTGGTTTCAATCTGCTCCTTAATGTATGTTTCCAGCTTCCTGTTTGAATTTTTCTGCCTGAGGAGAGTTATAAAAGAACTGGATGATCTTACCCAAAACATAAAAAGCATGGAGGAACAGACCGGCATATCCCTTGAGCAAGTCGATGGGACATACTACATAACAGCCATATCGGATATACTCAACCAGTCGCTGATGAACCTGGATGAGAAAAACATGAAGCTCGAATCCGAACTCCAGCGAAACCAGCGGCTGTCCGAAAGCATTTCCGATTTCTACCACCAGATAAAGACACTCAAGGATACCGGCTTTAAGATCGACTTTTTTGAATATGACTACAACAACCGGATCTTCATATTCATAACCGGACTTCTGACCCTGCTTGAAAACGCCGGGGATGTCCTTGAAATAACCACCGATGACCTGTTTGAACGTTTTGCCTTCAGCATTTCGACAGGGGAGTTTGACCAGCTTGTTGACAGGTGCATCAGCGACAATATCCCCCTGGATTTTGAGTTCAGTGTGTCTCCCGGGAAAGAGGAAATCCGCTGGATGAGGTTCTGGGGCAGGCTCAGCTCTGACCAGACCCGCATCACCGGCGCCATTACGGACATCACCCGCGAGGTGATGGAGCGCAACCTGGAAAAAGAGAGGGCCGTGCGCGATAACATGACCGGTTTCTACAACCGGAACGCCCTTTCTGAGGTGGCAGGCAAGGCGCTGACAGAATGCAGGGAAGGGGAAATGGTCGCCTTCATCTATATCGGGCTGACAGGATACCAGGAGTTCCAGGAAAGGTTCGGCATGATGGCGGGTAATTCCTATATACGGGCTTCTGCCGAGATGCTCCGCAAGTTCATGACTCCCAGCCTTATACCGTTCCGATGGTTGGGTGCGGATTTCCTGGTCCTGGCCACCGGCGTCAAAAGCCCGAAACAGTTCAGAAAAGACGCCATCCAGATTATTCAGAAGGTAAAGAAATATGTGGGCGAGGTGGAAGGCATACCTGTGAGCTTTCCTGTTGCCGTGGGTTACGCCATCTCGGGTATAGACGGGGATGTGCCCGCAGACCTCCTGGAATACGCTTCCTTTGCCGAGCACGAGGTACTGAGGGGAGAACAGGAGAACCCCAACCCGTTCAACCGGGAACGTTATGACGAGGCCAAACGTGCATCGCTCCGCAGGACCTTCATCAAGGACATCATTGACCGGAATCAGTTAAATATCGTCTTTCAGCCCATTATATCCCTGAAAACCGGTGACCTGTATGGCTTTGAAGCCCTCTCCAGGCCCACCAACCCAATATACAGGAACATAGAGGAACTTATACAGGACGCGGAAGCCACGGGGCATTACACCATTCTTGAAAAAAGGATGGTCTATAATGCCCTCGATGCGTATATGATGCGTGACGAACGGTTCCGCGACCACTATCTTTTTATTAACACCGCGCCATTCGCCACCCTGGAGGAGCAGGACTACAACGATATCCGCAACCGGTATTTCGGGCATATGAATGTTGTCTTCGAAGTTATCGAGAGAAACCGCATGGATCCGGACGAGATCAACCTGAGAAAATCCATCGTGGTGAAGGCGGGGGCAAAATTCGCCCTGGATGACTTCGGGTCGGGTTATTCCAACCACCTTGCCCTGCTTGCCCTTGAGCCCGATATCATCAAGATAGACAAGGAACTCATCCGCGGTATCGGCACTGACCTTCGCAAACAGCACATGCTTGAGGATATCATCAGCTATGCCCGGTACAGGGGTACGAGGGTATTGGCTGAAGGTGTGGAAACAAAAGAGGAACTGGAGACATTATGCAGGCTGGGCGTCGATTATGCCCAGGGTTACTTTATCGGCATACCCCAAAGCGAGCTCTCCGGGCCCTCGGAGCAGGCCCTGGAAGTCATCCGGTCCATGGGGAAGAGCAATGCCATTCGTATTGATAATATTATCACCATTGTGAAGGAATCCATGGCCCTGTTGGACGGGGAAATGGCTGAAAATGCCCTTATGACCGCCTTTCTGGTCATGAAAATAGCCCTGAAGCTCAAGGTAAAGGGAGAAAAACTTGCGGGTCTCATTACCTCCGCCATACTTCACGACATGGGAGCCATGTACGGCGAATATGGCGACTGGAGGAACCTTGGCAGGCAAAAACTGCCCGGCCACAGCCTGTTTGCATATCTCATCATGAAGGAGTATTTCCCGTACGAACAGTGTCCGGAGGTTGTGCTGTACCACCACCATCCGTGGTCGGAGCGGAACACTGTCATAGAAAATACCAGCATCCCCGAGGAGGCGAATTTCATATCCCTCGCTGACAGCGTAGCCGGCCTGGTCCTCGATAACCCGGATTGGTGCGACAATGAGGAAGAATTGCTGGAAAAACTGAGGGAACTGGACCATGATCCCGGCATTATCTCGCTTTTTGCGGAGTTGTGCAGGGCGGGTATTCTCAGGGAGGTAGCCTCCGGTGACTACATCGAGAACCTGATGAATGTGTCAAAAAGGCTTCAGGCAGGAAAATCCGAGGTAGAAGGCGTTATCAGGACATTTGTTTACTCTGCCATCTTCCGGCTGCCCAATGCCTACTCCCACGCAAGGGTCATGGAGGTCATAGCGCGTTTCCTGGCAAGGCTGACAAAACAGAACTGGAAACTTGTTGAAAGCATCGGCCAGGCATCGCTGATATATAACCTGGGAAGGCTGCCCATGCCCGGCCGCGAACCGGAATCGGCTGAAAACGCCTATGAGGAAAACCTGATTATCCGCGGAAGGCTGAAAACAATAGCCCGGATCATGAAGAAGGCCGAAATGGACGACATCATGAACCTGATGTACGCAGCCAGCGGCGGGGAGGAATTATCTCCTGAAAACCGTGTGATTATAAGCAAGGATGTGGTTGTAGGCGCCAGGATCCTTAATATATCCGATATCTTCACAAGCCTCCTGGAGGACCGTCCGAACAGGCCGGCGCTGAACTGCATTGAAGCCGTATATGAACTGGCAAGCCTGGTAAAGCCGGAAAGCGGATACCTTTCCCTGGCCGAAACCATGCAGGACTATATTGATGACATTGAGGGGCGCGTCCAGACCGCAAAAGCCGAGATTGACAAGCGTTACCGCAGCATCATGGATACCTGCGGTAAGGTACTGGGCAGATAGCCTCCTTTTGACGGACTCATATGCCTGTCGCTTCCCGGCGGGTATTTTTTTTTGGAAAAAGGGTAAAATAGGAACATCAATCGGGCACATAATTACGGCGAAGCCCGCCGTAAAGCCTCATCCGGCATTGTGTACCGTTCCCGCGGCACTGGCTGTTTTTGACTTTTGACAGTCATTATAGTATACTATCATCTGTAAGACCTATTCGTGAATAACATATTATATATATGCATGAGCGCTTTCATACATATGTCTGCTTCTGCTTCCGCGAGCAGCAGTGAAGGATGATGTATGAAAAAGGAGCTGTTGATCTATGTTTGCAATAGGGGATAAAATTGTGTACCCTATGCACGGTGCGGGTATCATTGAGTCCATAGAGGAAAAGGAAATCCTCGGTGAACGCAAACAGTATTATGTCATGAAAATGCCGATCGGTGACATGAAGGTTATGATACCCATCAACAACGCAAGCTATATCGGGATCCGGGGAATTATCAACAAAAAAGATGCCGATGCGGTTTTCGATGCTTTGGAAGGCGGACTGTGCGAGCAAAGCGCCAACTGGAACAAGCGTTATCGTGAAAACATGAATAAGATAAAAAGCGGGAATGTCTTTGAAGTAGCCGAAGTTGTCAAGAGCCTGATTTTGAGGGAAAGGACAAAAGGTCTTTCAACCGGGGAGAGAAAGATGCTCAACAGTGCCAAGCAGATACTCATCAGCGAGCTGGTCCTGGCCAAGAACATGAGCCCTGTGGATGTGGAAGACCTGATCAACGCCAGAATCTCTTCCTCTACCTGATCCAATATAGTATAATCGCTGCATGGGGCAGCTTTCCCATAGAACTCCGTACAATATCTTTATAAGGAGTTTTAATGTTGGACAAGGTATTAAAATACGCGTTTGGGCTGACAGGCGCACTGACGGGCATGACGCTCGTCCGATTCTTTTTCATACAGAACGGCATGACCGAGTACCTTACTTCGGTTTCAGGCATAGGGATTATCGTGTTTGCCTCCCTTGCCCTTGGTATTTTTCTTTATATCATCGGCGGCAAGATCATACGCGTCACCACCTCCACTGTGGAGAAGCTGGAAAGCTCGCTTCAGAACATCACTCTTTACGAGCTTATGATAGGCGCGGGAGGCCTGATCGCCGGCCTGATCATTGCAAATCTTATCTCGATACCCATTGTCAAAATCGCGGTTATCGGAGTTCCCTTATCCATTATAATCAACGTTTTCCTTGGAATATGCGGCATTTATTTCGCCATGATCAAAAGGCACGACAATGCCTTACCCGGTGCTTTCGGCAAGGGTGACGGGGCAGACCGTTCAAGGATCAAGATACTCGATACCAGCGCCATAATAGACGGTCGCATCCTTGATATCAGCCGTACCGGGTTTCTGGAAGGCGAAATCCTGGTGCCCGGGTTTGTCCTGGAGGAACTGCGGCATCTGGCTGATTCCCATGATGATATCGTGCGGGCAAAGGGCAGGCGCGGCCTGGACGTGCTGAACATCATGAAGGCCGACCTTAAGTTCCCGGTCAGGATTGGAAAGGAAACAAGAGATCCTCATATCGAGGTTGATGAACAGCTCCTTAACCGGGCCAGGGAACTCAAGGCCAAGATCATCACCAATGATTTCAACCTTGGCAAGGTCGCGAAGCTCAAGGGTATTCCGGTGCTGAACATCAATGACCTGGCCAATGCGATGAAGCCTGTGGCCGTATCGGGCGAAGAGATGACCGTACGTGTGGTCAAGGAAGGCAAGGAAAACGGGCAGGGGATCGGCTACCTGGACGACGGCACCATGGTTGTGGTTGAAGGCGGCATAAAGTTCAAGAACCAGATGATAGACGTGGTGGTTACCAGCGTCCTCCAGACATCCGCGGGAAGAATGATCTTCGCACGCTGCAAAACCATGCAATATCCCATAGCCAAAACCAATTGACGAGAAGATGGATATGAATGTGGACATGGCTTTGAATATGGATATGAACAGGAAAGGCGCTGTAAGCGCCATTATTGTTGCCGCCGGCAGGGGCAGCCGGACCGGGCTCGGCTTTAACAAGGTCCTTGCCGACCTGGGTGGGATTTCCATACTGGAAAGAACCATACGCGCCTTTATCGGCAGCGGGCTGGTCCGGGAGGTCATACTGGTAATCAGCCGGGACGATGAAGAAAAGGTCAGAGAGATCATCCGGAAGCTGCCCTTTGATATCGTACTGACCTACGGCGGAAGCCAGCGCCAGGAGTCGGTGTACAATGGCCTTATGAAGCTGTCCCCGGACGCGGATATAGTATTGATCCATGACGCAGCACGGCCTTTCGTAAATGCTGACATCATCGGAAGGTGCATTGAAGGCGTAAGGCTGTACGGGGCTGTCTGCGCGGGCATGCCGGCAAAGGACACGATAAAGTATACCGACCCGGAAGGATATATTCTCCAAACCCCCGACAGGTCTTATGTCTGGATTGCCCAGACTCCCCAGGCTTTCAGGAGGGAAATCATAATAAAAGCCCATGAAAATGCCGCGGCAAATGGGATAAAGGCGACCGATGACGCCATGCTTGCCGAAAGGATAGGGATAAGGGTCAGGATGGTGGAAGGCAGCAGCAGGAATATCAAGATCACCTCAAAAGAGGACCTGTTATGGGCCGAGGCCATACTGGGGGGTTCAGACCGGGGATTGACCTGACATGACACAATAACAGGCATGGCACATATTGGTGACGGTTGGCGCCGTATTGCCAGGAAGCCCTTTATCAGTGCAGGTTTGCAGGGCAGTACGCTTTGTTTCAGGAACAGGCATAAAAAATTGTTTACTTCACAAAAAATCTGATATAATATAACTTGCTTTAAACTCGGGGCATGGCGACCTTTTTGTTTTCAGGCAGTCTGGAGCAGGCCCATATATTTATGGGCGCACCTGTTTAGGGCAATAAAATCGTGAGCTGTACATGTCAAGTCAGCAACCATAAGGGGGAATTAATATGAAAGACTACAGTGCAGAAAAAGTGCGCAATGTATGTCTGTTAGGCCATGGCGGTGCGGGTAAGACAACGCTGGCCGAGGCGATGCTTTTCATTACCGGGGCAACCGACAGGTTCGGCAGCGTTGTCGACGGAAATACTGTTATGGACTTTGATTCCGAGGAGATCAAAAGGAAAATCTCAATTTCCACCTCATTGGCGCCTGTTGAATGGAAGGGCATGAAAATCAATATTATTGATACTCCCGGATATTTCGACTTTGCCGGGGAGATGATTGAAGGATTGTCTGTTGCCGATGGCGCAGCCATCCTTGTCGGCGCGAAAGACGGTTTGCAGGTCGGCACCGAAAAGGCATGGGATGCAGTGGAGCAGAAAAAAATACCCAGGATGTTTGTCATCAGCAAGCTTGATGAAGAAAACTCAGACTTTTCCAAGGTCTTTAATGAGCTTCAGGATAAATTCGGGAAAAGCGTTATTGCAATCCAGATACCCCTTGTTGAAAACGGAAAGATAACAGGGATAATAGATGTCCCCAGGATGAAGGCAATCACCCTTAACGGGAAGGATATCCAGGAGAAGGATGTTCCCGACAATCTTAAGGATGAAGCCGAATCCTACCGTGAAGGGATATTCGAGGCAGTGGCCGAAACCAGCGAGGAACTGATGGATAAATACTTCTCCGGCGAGCCCTTTACCGAAGAAGAGGTGGCCAAAGGAATAAAAATGGGCGTCAAGTCCGGCGATATCGCACCTGTCCTGTGCGCCTCCGCCGTTCAGAAGCTCGGGATCCATCTCTTCATGGACACAGTAGCCAATCTTTTCCCGGCCCATTGTGAAAAAGAAACCATAAAGGCCAGGAATGCGGCAAACGGCGAGCCTGTAGAGCTTAAGACCTCTGATTCCGAAATACTGGCCGTCAGGGTGTTCAAAACCATCGTTGACCCGTTCGTAGGTAAAATCTCGTTTGTCAAGGTTATTTCCGGTTCGCTCAGCTCGGATACCACCGTTTATAATCCCAAGAAGGACAAGATGGAGAAGATCGGCAACCTGTTCATAATGAAGGGGAAGCAGCAGATCAACACGACCAAACTGTCCTGCGGCGATATCGGGGCAGTGGCGAAGCTTACGGTGACAGCGACCAATGACACACTCTGCACCAAGGATAAGCCGGTTATCCTCGACGAGATCGATTTCCCCGAGCCCATGCTGGGCATGGCCGTTGTGCCGAAGGCAAAAGGTGATGAGGAGAAGATCAGCACCGGTCTGCAGCGGCTCCTGGAAGAGGATCCGACTTTCAAGATGGAGCTTAACGCCGAGACAAAGCAGACCCTGATCTACGGTCTGGGAGACCAGCACCTTGACGTTATCACCAGCAAGCTCAAGAACAAGTTCAAGGTTGATGTTGATCTGATCAACCCGAAGGTGCCCTACAGGGAAACCATCCGCAAGAAGGTCAAGGTTGAGGGCAAGCACAAGAAACAGAGCGGCGGCCATGGACAGTTCGGCGTTGTCGTGATAGAGTTTGAGCCTGGTGAAGCCGAGGACCTTACCTTCGAGGAAAAGATATTTGGCGGCGCCGTGCCCAAGCAGTATTTCCCGGCTATTGAGAAAGGTCTCCGCGAGAGCATGCAGAAGGGCGTGCTGGCAGGCTATCCCGTGGTCAACCTGAAGGCGACCCTTGTGGACGGCAAGTACCATGAAGTGGACTCGTCAGAAATGTCCTTCAAGATCGCTGCCAGCCTTGCCTACAAGGAAGGCATGAAGCAGGCCAGCCCGGTGCTCCTTGAACCTATCTGCCGTGTTGAGGTTCTGGTTCCCGACAGTTACATGGGCGACATCATCGGTGATCTGAACAAGCGCCGCGGCCGCGTTTTGGGCATGAATCCCCATGGCCACGGAATCCAGCAGGTGGTTGCCGAGGTTCCCATGGCAGAGATGTCCCGTTACGCGACTGACCTGAGGTCCATAACCCAGGGCAGGGGGAGCTATACCATGAAATTCGAAAGGTATGAGGAAGCTCCGCCAAATGTTGCAGAGAAGGTTATTGCCGAGTCTGCCAGGGAAGATTCTGATGAAGAATAATGCAAAAACCGGTAAAGATACCCCGCCGAACAGGCGGGGTATTTTGATGCGCCGGGGGAAAATCCCGCAGTCCAGCCCTGCCCGCCCTTCAGGGCATTTGGCGCACTTGAAAAATCCGGCTGGGTATTATATAATAGTCAGAGATAGTCAAATTGTATAGAAGGGGTGATAGTGTGGCAAGACTCAGTGATATAATCGAGGGCTTCCTGAAGGCCATGATCAACGATATGAACGGCAGCATCGAGATACAGAGGAATGAGCTTGCCAACCGGTTCAACTGCGTTCCTTCCCAGATAAACTATGTCATATCGACACGTTTTACCAATGAGAAGGGCTACTATGTTGAAAGCAGGCGCGGAGGCGGCGGCTATATAACTATCCGCAGGCTGAACACCGATTCTGCCGGTGATTATATCATGCATATCATTACATCGATAGGAGATAAGATCACACAGCACAGCTGTGAGGTATTCATCAATAATTTCGTGGACTATGACGTCATTGACAACAGGGAGGCTATGCTGATGAAGGCGGCGACATCGGACAAGGCATTGATGGATGTACCGCCGGACAAAAGGGACGATGTCAGGGCCGCGATTCTCAAGAACATGCTCACAAGTCTGACGGTGATATAAAAGCTGTATCACTGGCGCGGCAGGATTAGAAGGGAAGGATGGTTATGCCGATTTGTCAGGTTTGCAAGAAAAGGGAAGCTACTGTTTTCCTGACACAGATCATCAACGGCAAGAAGACCGACTTGATGATGTGCCGCCAGTGTGCCGGAGAAGGCTATAAGATAGATCTGAACACGCTGATATCAGGCCTTTTGGGTCTCGGATGGGAGAATGAGAGTATAGGACCCGCGACTGAAATCGCCTGTGACCGCTGCGGGATGACCGTAGACGAGTTCAACAGGACGGGGAGAATAGGCTGCAGCCGCTGCTACGAAGTTTTCCGCGAGCCTATGAAGGTTCTGTTGAAACGTATTCAGGGGAATACCCGGCACCAGGGGAAGGTTCCCGAGAGATATGCTGCGGACCATGCCGCAGAAATTGAAGTGGAGAGGCTGCAGCAGGAACTCAGGGAATGCATAAGGATTGAAAACTATGAACGTGCTGCGGAGATCAGGGACAGGATCCGCCAGTTGGAAGCCGGAAGGGGTGGCCGTAAATGAAGCGGTGGTATATAGACAAAGGGCCCGATTCCGATGTTGTAGTGAGCACCAGGGTCCGGCTGGCTCGCAATTTTGAGGAGTACCCGTTCCCTTCCAGGTGCAGCAGGCAGCAGCAGCGTGAAATCATACAGAAGACAGTGGATGCCCTGACAGGCGACGACCTGGAACTGAGAAAGGGCTTTACGGTCATAGATTTTAAAAACATGGACCTGAATGAGAGACTGGTCTATGTGGAAAAGCGTCTTGTCAGCAAGGAACTCGCCAGGTCCGACCAGGAGGTCGGCCTCCTTTTGAGCAACGATGAACAGATCAGCATCATGATCAATGAAGAGGACCACCTGAGGATCCAGTGCCTGGCTGCGGGCATGCAGTTTGAAAAGGCGTATGAAATATGCAATTATATTGACAACCTTCTGTCGCAGAAGATAAATTTCGCCTTTGACGACACCTTCGGGTATCTGACAAGCTGCCCCACCAATATAGGGACGGCCATCCGGGCATCACTGATGCTTCACCTGCCGGCCATTACCATGACGGGACAGATCCAGATCCTGCTTGAGACCTGCGGGAAACTGGGGCTTTCGGTGAGAGGGCTTTACGGGGAGAACACCGAAGCCAGCGGATCCATGTACCAGCTATCCAACCAGATTACCCTGGGAAAAAGCGAACAGGACATCGTAATGAGTATGAAGACCATAGCTTACCAGGTTACCGAGCAGGAGCGGCTCCTCAGGAAGGATATAATGAAGAAAAACGGCCCGCAGCTTGAAGACAAGATCATGCGGTCCTATGGGATCCTGAAGTATGCCCGCGCGCTGAGTTCCGATGAAGCCATGGAAAGGCTTTCGGATGTCCGGCTCGGTATTTTTGCAGGTTTGATTACCGGGCTTGATGAAACCGATATCAACGAGATGATGCTCCAGATCCAGCCGGGCAGCCTCCAGAAATACTCGGGAAGGATCCTGGGAGCCGATGAAATGGAAGCTGTAAGGGCAAGCTATGTCAGAAACCACATAGCGGCAAAAGAATAAAGATATGATCGATTTGTACTGAGAGGTGAAACCATGATTTTCGGGAAATACACCAAAAAAGCAGAAAGAGCACTTATGCTGGCAAAGGAATGCGCCCAGTCGCTGGGTCATTCCTATATCGGCACCGAGCATGTCCTTTGGGGCCTGGCTAAAGAGGGGACTGGCATAGCCGCCAGCGTGCTTGCCCTCAACAATGTGACCCCTGAGGGCATCGGGCAGAAGATTTTGGAACTTATCGGCAGGGGCGAGGGAGGCGGTCCCGTGACATATACGCCCAGGACGAAAAGGGTACTGGAACTAAGCTACGCCGAAGCCAGGCGGATGAGCCAGAATTTTATCGGCACCGAGCATATCCTGATAGGCATCATGCGCGAAGGTGAGAGCGTGGCTGTAAGGATTCTCAATGAACTGGGTGCGGATATCAGGAAGCTCTACGAGAGCATTATTTCCATGCTGGCCGAGGATACCCCGGCGGCGGTTGCCGCCAACAAGCCCAAGGCCATTGATGTGGAGACGCCGACCCTGGACCAGTTTGGCCGTGACCTGACCGCCATGGCAAGGGAAGGAAAGGTTGACCCGATCATAGGCAGGGACAAGGAGATAGAGAGGGTTATCCAGATCCTGAGCCGCAGGACCAAGAACAATCCCTGCCTCATCGGTGAGCCCGGCGTGGGCAAGACAGCCATTTGCGAGGGCCTTGCCCAGAAGATCGTAGAGGGCAATGTGCCTGAAATACTAAAGGACAAGCGGGTTGTGACCTTGGACCTCTCATCCATGGTGGCCGGCGCCAAGTACAGGGGCGAATTTGAGGACCGCCTGAAGAAGTCCATCGAGGAAATCCGCAATGCGGGAAATGTAATCCTGTTCATTGACGAAATGCATACCATTGTCGGAGCAGGCGCGGCTGAAGGAGCCATTGACGCCGCCAACATTTTAAAGCCGCTCCTGGCAAGGGGTGAAATACAGGTAATCGGCGCCACCACGCTGGATGAATACCGGAAGCATATCGAAAAGGATGCCGCCCTGGAAAGAAGGTTCCAGCCCATCACTGTAGGGGAGCCCACCGAGGAGGAATCCATCGAGATACTGAAGGGCATCAGGGACAAGTATGAGGCCCACCATTCGGTGAAGATAACCGATAAGGCCATAGAGGCGGCAGTAAGGCTGTCGGCGAGGTACATCAACGACCGTTTCCTGCCGGACAAGGCCATAGACCTCATCGATGAGGCATCATCCAGGGTAAGGCTCCAGAGCTTTACGGCGCCTCCCGAACTGAAGGAACTGGAAAGGCGGCTTGAGGAGCTGCACCAGATGAAGGAGGACGCCATTGTTAACCAGGAATTCGAGAAGGCCGCGTCGCTGAGGGATGAGGAGAAAAAGCTGAAGGAAGAGCTAAATGCCCGAATGGAAGAGTGGAAGATGAAGAACCAGCGGGATACCCAGGTGGTTACCGAGGAAGAGATCGCCAACATCATCGGTTCCTGGACCGGTATCCCGGTGTCCCGGCTCGCCCAGCAGGAGAGCGAAAGGCTGAAGAACCTGGAGAGCATTCTCCATAAGCGGGTAATCGGGCAGAAAGAGGCGGTAGAGGCAGTAGCAAGGGCCATCAGGAGGGGTCGTGTGGGACTCAAGGATCCCAGGAGGCCTGTTGGTTCCTTTATCTTCTCCGGACCTACCGGAGTGGGCAAGACCGAATTGTCAAAGGCATTGGCAGAAGCCCTGTTCGGGGATGAAAACCAGATGATACGCCTCGACATGTCGGAATACATGGAGAAGCACAGCGTTTCACGGCTGGTTGGTTCGCCGCCGGGCTATATCGGCTATGACGAAGGCGGGCAGCTCACCGAAAAGGTGAGAAGAAAGCCTTATACCGTTGTACTGTTCGACGAGATCGAGAAAGCCCATCCCGACGTTTTCAACATGCTGCTCCAGATACTTGACGACGGAAGGCTGACCGATTCAACAGGCCGGACCGTTGATTTCAAGAACACGGTTATCATCATGACATCCAACGTAGGCGCCCGGGACATAGTGGATCCCAAGAGACTTGGATTCGGTTCAGGCGAGGAGAACGCGGCCAAGGACTACGAGGACATGAAGAAAAACGTGATGAGCGAACTCAAGAAAACCTTCCGTCCCGAGTTCCTGAACCGCGTTGACGAGATTATTGTCTTCCATCCTCTTACCCGCGAGGAGATCGGTCAAATAGCGCAGCTCATGCTGGACGAGGTATCCGCGCGCCTGAAGGCCAGGAATATCACTGTCAATTATACCGATGAGGCAAAGGAGTTCCTGGCGGAAAAAGGGTATGACAAGACCTACGGCGCGAGACCTCTTAAGAGGACCATACAGGAGATGGTTGAAGACAGGCTGGCCGAGGAGATACTTGACGGGCGCATTAAGGAAGGAGACACGGTGACCGTAGGCATGGAAGGCGGCAAACTGGTCTTTACCGTTGGGAAATAAAGCCGCAGGGTAAACCCAGCCGGTTGAGACAATAAGCATAATAAGGGGAAATACGGTTTCTGCCGTTTCCTTACGACAGGGGCCGTATTTTTGTACCGGCGTTCCATCATTCAATGGTTGCCCGCCAGGCAATGTCATAGAATATGACCGGGGTGATGGAATTGTACAAGCCGAAATACCAGGAGGAATATGACAGGGAAATGGACCGGGAATACGCCAGGGCAGCCGCAAGGGAAGCCCTGGAAGCGGAGAAGGGAAGAAAGAACAAGGAAAAGGCCTCAAGACAGGCTGTTATCCAGGTCATTGTCCTGGGAATCTGCCTGTTCATCGCTTATCTCATACTGCGAGGGTTCTTCAGGTAGGAAGTAAAAGAGGTTCCTGAACATAAAACGGGACGGCGAATGAAATTAAGAGAGAATAACAGAAAAAAAGAGATATTTAACGAGCAAGAGAGAGATATATGAAATTTCAACCTTATTGTTCTTGACATTTGTATGGATCCCTGTATAAAATAAAAAACGCCGCATGCCGCGGCGGTTTTTTTGACGGGCGAACCGGGCCTGTTCCCGGATTGTCGCGACGAAAAACAGAATTTACCTATAGCATCATTTATTCAGGGAGGGTAACTCATGAAGACATATATGGCAAAAGCGGCTGACATCGAAAAGAAATGGTACGTTGTGGATGTCCAGGGCAAGGTCCTCGGCCGTGCCGCCAGCGAGGTTGCAAAGATCCTCCGCGGAAAGCATAAGCCGCAGTATACGCCCCATGTAGACACAGGCGATTATGTGATTGTAATCAATGCCGACAAGGTTGTGCTGACAGGGAAGAAACTTGACCAGAAGATCTACAGGCGTCATACCGGCTGGATCGGGCACTTGAAGGAGGTCAAGTACAGGCGTTTGCTGGAAACAAAACCTGAACGCGTATTTGAACTGGCTGTCAAGAGAATGCTCCCCAGCAACAGCCTGGGACGGGCAATGTTCAAGAAACTGAAAGTATATGCGGGAGACAAGCACAATCACCAGGCCCAGAAGCCCGAAGTGCTTGAGCTCAACATATAATTGGTGAGGGGAGGATTCATAAATGGCGAAAGTACAGTATTACGGCACAGGCAGAAGAAAGAAGTCGGTTGCCAGGGTAAGACTTGTTCCCGGGAACGGCAATTTCACAATAAATGACAGGTCCCTTGATGATTATTTCGGACTTGAAACCCTTAAAGTGATCTGCATGCAGCCGCTGGTTCTGACCGATACGGCTGGTAAGTTCAATGTACTTGTTACGGTTAAGGGCGGAGGATTCACCGGACAGGCCGGCGCTATCCGCCATGGCATTTCAAGGGCGTTGCTGCAGGCTGATGAAGCGTTCAGGGCTCCGCTCAAGAAGGCAGGCTACCTGACCCGCGATCCGAGAATGAAGGAAAGGAAGAAGTACGGTCTTAAAAAGGCCCGCCGCGCTCCCCAGTTCTCCAAGCGTTAAAGTTTTCTGTCCATATTTGCAGTCAAGTTTGGAAAACCGTCACTGGCTATATGCCTTTGGCGGTTTTTTGAGTTTTTATGGAAATCATCCAACCAGGATATGGAGAAAGCCGCATTTATGTTATATAATATGGCCTGACAGCGCAAACCCGCATCTGGTGCGGGTTTTAGGCAACTCATTAATTTTTTGGCAAGGAAGTGATTTTATGATTCTTAGGAAAATGGCTGTTGTACTGCTTGGTCTGTCCGTTCTGCTGTCGGGCTGTTCTCCCGATGCCGCGCGGGACAACCACTCTCAAAGGGAAGATACGGTAAACATCAGTGCTGATGCAAATGCGGACCGGAAGGTTGATAATACCGAAAGCACGGTTACTGATGTAATGCCGGCGGATGCCGGTGCTTCCGAGGTTATGAAAGAAGGGCAGGGCGGTACGGCTGCAGAAGAGAATGCCGCAGGCATGGATATTGCAGATGCTTCACAGGATGAAGGCAATAAAATTATAGAGCTTATCCCCATGAAACAGCTGCCTGATCTGACCATGGCTCCTCAAAAGCCCTTCACGCTGGAGGAGGCGGCGGCCTTTGGTACCCACATGCTCACCCCTGTTTATCACGAGACTTTCAGGTACCAGATTCGTGAGTTTACAAAGCATCCTGCAAGGCTTGTGATTGATATAGGAAACACGGGTAATGAGCCGCTTGTCATTACCGATGAAAATATGTGGTACTCAATCCTGGACTATGAGGGAAACGAGATTGCGGGTTCCAAACTGCAGGGGGCTCCGGTTTCAATCGCACCCGGAGAGATCAAGAGGGTGGTTCTTACTGCCCAAAACCCCGATGCGGGCCTTGTTTTCCTTGAATTAGGCGGGCTGTCCTATACCCTTGACGAACCCATGTTTTTTCCTGTGCTGGACGACGCACTGGATGTTGATGACACTTCTCCATACTACAAGTATGGATTTACCATTAACGACGATAACGGTGAACCGTTTATTATATCAATGCATCCCATGCAGGTTATAGGGAACGGCAGGGCCAAGATGGTGGGATGCGGCCTGATGGTCGTGGAAAATGAAAGGATTGGCCCTGTTGATAAGGGCGATGGGTTCCTGGCCCTGGTTAAAGTCAGAATAGCCAATACCTCTGATGAAGTAATGACAATCGACAGGCTCATCACCTCAGGCGGAGGGCTGTGGGTGGATTTCACCGAAGAGGATATGGCACTTTTGGGAGAAAAAGGCTTGCCTTATACTATAGAGCCTTTTACCATCGTGGAAGGCTGGGTCCCTTTCAGGGTGAGGGATGGAAGGGATGGTCACGGGATTGCCTTCTACACAAGCCATGGAGGGTTTCAGCTTGGGGATCTTCAGACCTATCCGATTTTCGAGAAATGAGAAGAGAGAAGCGGGATGTTCACACGTTACATCCCGCTTTCATTTTCTTTTATGATATCTCCATGGTTTGGCCGGGGGCTATATCAAAAAGCCTTCCATCCATTTCAAACCAGAGCGTTCTTGCGGTGGGGTTCTGTGCCCGGTTGCCTTCAACGCTGAACTGGAGCCTGTTATAGTCATCGATATAATCGTATATTTCGATATTTGTTGCATACCAGATATCATCCCTGCTACCTGTGTGCCTGGCAAATTCCTCTATTACATGCCAGTTGCCGTTGGCTTCAAACTCATAGCTGTGGCCCCACAGGTAAAAAAGCCAGGGATCGCGGGATGCCTCTCCCCCGGCAAACTTTTCTGCCAGGGCCATAAGCTCCGGGGAATCGTGGTGGCAGGTGGGATTAAGGCGCAGCCAGTCCGTGGGTATCCTGAAGCTGTTGGTGGATTCCACCGTCCTTGCGTAGACTATGCCGCAGGATTTGAGCATCTCAACCACGCTGTCGCTGTAGGTGCCATAGGGATAGGCCATTCCGCGCACAATCGTGCCAAACTGCCTCTCCAGGTTCTCCCTGTCTTTTATGATCTCCCTTGCCGCCATGGCCGGCGGCAGCTTATCAAGATAGGGATGGGTCAAGGAATGGCAGGCGACCTCATGCCCGGAGCCCAGGAAAGTCCTGAGAACCTGTTTTTTAGTCATCCTGCGGTGGATCTGACCGCTGGGATAAACCGTACCTTCAGGAGCATAGAGCCCGCTGTTGAGGTTGAAAGTGCCCTTGAGCCCGTAGCTGTCAAGGATTTCAACCAGGCGCATGTCCTGTTCTACGCCGTCATCATAGCTCAATGTGAGAGCCTTTGCCCTTCCCTGTGGAAACCTGAGATAAATCCTTGCCAAAAAACATACCCCCCTTCATGCCAACTCAGTTATATCAATATGATCTTCCCAATGTCAAGCAGAACAGGTCCGGCAGCGGGCTTTGCGGCTAATCAGTCCGGGGCCGTCGGCTCAACTGTAAAGCCCGCAGGAAAATTCTTGACCAGCGGACTTATGACTGATATTGTAATACATCAGAGGAGGAATTTCCCATGGACGAATTCAGAAGGCCATTCGAATACCAGGAGGAGAAAAGAGGCCTGCTGATCCTTTTCCTTATCATGATCATCGTTGTCGATGGATACATCTCCATTGCCCTTACCTTCCAGGTATACGGCATTGTCAAGGCTGTCCCTGCGGCGGGTATGGGCATTATCGCAGCAGGATTGCTTTTTCTTGCGCTCCTCCTGTATACCGCTGTATGCACCTACAAAATGAAAGAGAGTTGCGCAAAGGCAGCGAAGGCTTATCTTATAATCAGGGTGCTTTACATAGCGTCCTGCATAACGGCGGTATACATGCGCAGCGCCGGTGACAAAACGCTGATAGGAAACGGCCCCATGCAGTACAGGAGCGCAGAGGAGCTTATGATGATAGTATTGATCTATCCGATGATCTATACCATTGCCTTCAGCATCATCTGGTTTCTGTATTTCTCAAAATCCAAAAGATTCAGGAATGTCCGTCAGGAGGAAGGGGTGACTGATACGGTTCAGTCCCCGTAAAATGCATGAAATAATCATTGCGGGGCGCATGGGAGGCATACCCGTGCGCTTCCTTTATTTTGCGCTTAAGATATATTGAATTCCGTACATATGTTCGGTATAATAAGTATGCCCTGAAAAGGCATGGAAAAAATACATGCTATATCGCATTCAACCAGAAAGGAATCAGCAATGAGGAACAGTATCATAGTAAGAGGCGCCTGCGAGCATAACCTCAAAAACATCAATGTTGAGATACCCCGGGACAAGCTTGTAGTGGTTACCGGAATCAGCGGTTCGGGCAAATCATCCCTTGCCTTTGACACTATCTACGCTGAGGGGCAGAGGCGCTACATGGAATCGCTTTCGTCCTATGCCCGGCAGTTCCTGGGGCTCATGGAAAAGCCCGACGTGGAATCCATAGAAGGCCTTTCCCCGGCAATATCCATAGATCAGAAAACAACCTCCAGGAATCCCCGTTCCACGGTGGGAACCGTTACCGAGATATACGACTATCTGCGATTGATGTACGCCAGGATAGGGGTTCCACATTGTCCCGAATGCGGCAGGGAGATATCCCAGCAGACCGTGGACCAGATGGTGGACGCAGTGATGGCCCTTGAAGAAGGGACGCGCATCCAGGTCCTTGCTCCCGTTGTCAGGGGCAGGAAGGGAGAGTATACGAAGCTCATCCAGGATGCCAGGAAAAAAGGGTATGTCCGCGTCCGGGTCGACGGGGAGGTTATGGAGATAGATGATGAGATCCGCCTGGACAAAAACAGGAAGCACACCATTGAAATAGTGGTGGACAGGCTCATCATCCGCGAAGGTATCCAGAAACGGCTGACCGATTCAATTGAAAGCGCGCTGAACCTGGCCGCCGGCCTCCTGGTTATAGATGTCATGGGCAAGGAAGAATTGCTGTTCAGCCAGAATTACGCCTGTCCGGACTGCGGTATAAGCATTGGTGAGCTTACGCCGCGCATGTTTTCCTTCAATAATCCCTATGGCGCATGTTCCGAATGCGGCGGGCTGGGCGTGCTGCTCAGGATAGACCCGGACCTTGTGATCCCCGACAAGACCAGATCCTTTGCCGAGGGCGCTGTTGCAAGCGGAGGTTATAATTTCTCGGACGAGTACTCATACGGGAGGATGTACCTGGATGCCATGGCAAAGCATTATGGGTTCAGCGTCCATACACCTGTTAAGGATCTGCCCGATGAAATCCTGGACAAGGTCCTTTATGGCACCAACGGTGAGAAGATCCGGGTCGAATACGACAGGGGATATGGAAAAGAGAGTTACATGAGCGCATTTGAGGGGATCATTAACAGCATGGAGAGGCGTTACCGGGAGACCAAATCCAACGGCATGAAGGAATACTATGAATCCTTCATGAGCCAGATCCCCTGTCCCCAATGCCAGGGAAAACGCCTGAAAAAGGAAAGCCTGGCAGTCACCGTAGGGGGAAAGAATATCCACGAGGTTACCCTCATGTCGGTCCGTGAGTGCATGGGATTCTTCGAGGACCTGAAACTGGGTGCCAGGGATGCCGCAATAGCCGGACAGATCCTAAAGGAGATCCGCGCACGCCTTAAATTCCTGGTGGATGTGGGCCTGGACTACCTGACCCTTGCCCGTTCCGCGGGCACACTTTCAGGCGGGGAGGCGCAGCGCATAAGGCTGGCAACCCAGATTGGCTCCGGGCTGATGGGAGTCCTGTATATACTTGACGAGCCAAGCATCGGGCTCCACCAGCGCGATAACCAGCGGCTTCTCGCAACCCTCAAGCGCCTGCGGGATCTGGGAAATACGCTTTTGGTGGTGGAGCACGACGAAGAAACCATGTACGCGGCCGATCACATCATCGATATGGGCCCCGGCGCGGGCGAGCATGGCGGAAGGATTATCGCCCAGGGAACCGTTGAGGAGATCAAGCGGAACCCAGACTCCATCACGGGTAAGCACCTCAGCGGCGCCATCAGGATAGAGGTGCCCAAAAAAAGAAGAAATTGCAACGGCAAGGTTTTAAGGATCCTGGGGGCCAGGGAAAACAACCTCAAGGACGTGGATGTGGATATTCCCCTTGGCGTATTTACCTGTGTAACGGGCGTATCCGGTTCGGGCAAGAGCTCGCTTATAAACGAGGTACTTTACAAGAAGCTTGCCAGCAAACTGAACCGCGCAAAGACCAAGGCAGGGCAGCATCGCGATATACTGGGTCTTGCACATCTGGACAAGGTGGTGAATATCGACCAGTCCCCCATCGGGCGGACGCCGCGTTCCAATCCGGCCACCTATACAGGGGTATTTGACCTGATCCGCAGCCTGTTTGCAGAAACGGTGGACGCCAAGATGAAGGGATATAAGCCCGGGCGTTTCAGCTTCAATGTAAGGGGCGGCAGGTGCGAGGCCTGTTCCGGCGATGGCATCATAAAGATTGAAATGCATTTTCTCCCCGATGTCTATGTCCCCTGCGAGGTATGCAAGGGAAAGCGATACAACCGTGAAACGCTGGACGTGAAATACAAGGGTAAAAGCATCGCCGACGTGCTGGACATGACGGTGGACGAGGCCCTGAAGTTCTTTGAGAACCTGCCCAGGATCAGCAAGATACTGAAGACTCTCCATGAGGTCGGCCTCGGGTATATCCGCCTGGGACAGCCCGCCACCACCCTTTCTGGCGGCGAAGCCCAGCGCATCAAGCTGGCGACCGAGCTGTCGAGAAAAGCCACCGGCAGGACCATGTACATCCTCGACGAGCCTACCACCGGCCTTCATATGGCCGATGTCCACAGGCTCATCCAGGTCCTGCAGCGGCTGGTGGACGCAGGCAACACGGTGGTGGTCATTGAGCATAACCTGGATGTTATCAAGACCGCCGACCATATCATAGACCTTGGCCCGGAGGGCGGCGACCGCGGAGGCGAGGTAGTTGCCTGTGGAAGGCCCGAGGAAGTCGCAGAGGCGGAAGGGTCATATACCGGGCAGTTCCTGAAAAGAGTTCTGTTTGGCCAATAACCCGGAACAATGCGCAACTGAAAATAATTAAATACGGGATTCCAAATATTTCCGCCATCTGGTAGAATCATCATAAAGAGCACGGAGATACAACCGGCTTGCCATATACGACAACTGTGAACAACGGCAGGCCGGCTTTGTTTTAGGGGGAATGCGCCATGTTTCGCAGATCACTTGTTCTTTTGGCCTTACTGCTGGCAATGGCCATGGCAGTAACGGGCTGCGGGAGGTACACGGAAGCTGCAAAAGAGAGCGAAACTCCCGATGCCGGATCACCTGCGCCGGTCACAAAAAGCCCGGAACCTTCCACGGAACCGCCGGCGCCCGGCAATAGTCCGGAGCCTGTCGGCGAACTGACGCCCTTTGCGGAGAGCCGGGATCATATACTGGTCTACGGATACATGGATAAGGCCGGAAATGTTGTTATCCGGCCGCAGTACGGCAGCGCCCAACCATTCTTTGCGTGCGGCCTGGCTGTTGCGGGAGATGGCAACGGCAAGCTTGGGCTTATTGACAGGACCGGAAGGTTTGTGGTCAGTCCCGAAGCCGACGCCATCACCTACAGCGGCGGCGTGTTCATAGCCTACAACTATGACGGGGTCAATCGTGCCTATGACGAAAGAGGCGTATTGCTGTTTGAGCGGTCCGACTATATCTTTGGCTTCAGCGACGGGCTGTCGCCGGTCTATGGGGAGAATACCCGCGGATATATGGACAGGAATGGCAGTATGGCCCTGGTATTGCCCCACGCGGTCCTCGAAGAATTCCAGGATGGTGTGGCAACTGTTTCAATGGAATATGGGAGTCCCTCCATACTTATCGACAAACAGGGGAACGACCTGACCGACTACCTTTCCTCAGGCCTCCGGATGATTGAGAACAACGGCCTTTTTGGCTACACGGACAAGGACGGTAATACTGTTATCGAGCCGCGGTTCAACTATGCCAGGCCGTTCAGGGACGGCTTGGCCATAGTGGGAGTTTATCACGATTATCACACTACTTATGGTATCATCGATACCCAGGGCAATTATGTGCTGGAGCCTGAATACCTTTTTATCCGCAGAATGCGCAACGGTTCATTCATCGTAGGTGAAAGGCTTGAGGAGGGCGCATATCTCTCGCCCATGTATGCGGATTACTGCAAAAAGGCAATCTTCAGCAGGGACCTGAAATGGCATTCGGAATGGATCATGCTGGAGGCGGACAGCCTTGATGAAAACTATGTATGTGTCACAGACGGCAACAGGATCTTCTACCTGGACGCCGACCTGAACCGGGCAGCCGGTCTACCCGAATTCGAAGGCCGCGGGCTCATGCTGACCGACGGATCCCTGCTCAGGGGAACCATAAACGGCCATCCGACGGTTGCCGACCGGGCGGGCAATATCCTCGTAAAGGATGAGGGGCTGGCCTTGCTGGAGGGAGACGTAAGAGCCCGGACAGTTACCGAGTATTATAATGACTGGTCAACCGTCGCTTACCCGGTTCTTGAGGGAATGAAGGATGCCGGGACACAGGAGCGGATGAACCGGATGATTGCAGGGGAGGCAAGGGGGTATGTGGACTACTTTGAACCTGACCCCGGTGATCCCTATTATTTCCCGGTTATCAATGTCAGCGGCTCGGCGCTGATCAAAAAGGATTTATTGCATTTACAGCTGGAAATTGATGAATATTGGCTTGGGGCTGCCCATCCCGCATATTATTGGAGCAATATTTATGTCAACATACGGAATGGAGCGGCGTATACCCTGGACGATCTTTTCAAATCACCGGAAGAAGCCAGGACACGCCTGAGCGAAATAGTTACCGAAGCCATGCGGGAGAACCCCGGACCATATTATGAAGACAGTGTAGGGCCGGACCAGATACAGTTTTTCTGCCTGGAGGATGACGGAATCACTATCTATTTTGCTGAGTATGAGATCGCTCCGCACGCGTACGGACTGCCAAAGTTTTATATCCCGTTCTCCGAGATCATGGACCTGATCGATACCAAGGGCGATTTCTGGAAAGCGTTCAACTGATCTCACGCAGCAAGAAGCACGCTTCCGGTTTTTTATATGGGGCGTGAGCGTTTTTGAGGTTTTCCGTCCGACAGATACAAAGACATAAAGATCCCTCCGGGTGCGCGATATATAAATTTAGCCGATTGAATTATGAGGATCAAAGGTTTATAATGTGGTTTAATTCTTGAGACAATTCTTGTGGATGTATGGTGAGGTTGGCAATGAAGACAATCGCAGAAATCAATGAACGTATAAGGAACAGGAAAGCTGTTGTTGTCACGGCAGAAGAGATCATCGACCTCGTGGAGGAGAAGGGAGTCAAAGAAGCTGCCCGGGAAGTGGACGTAGTTACCACGGGCACCTTCGGCCCCATGTGTTCCAGCGGCATGTTTATTAATTTCGGACACTCAAAGCCGGGCATAAAGATGACCAGGACATGGCTCAACGATGTTCCGGTCTTCTCGGGCCTTGCAGCTGTTGATGCCTATGTGGGGGCTACCGAGTTGTCGGAGCGCCAGGGCATGCAGTACGGAGGCGCCCATGTAATACAGGACTTTATAGATGGCAAGGATATCCGTCTCTATGCCGAAAGCTACGGGACCGACTGTTATCCCAGGCGCGATATCAGGACCACTGTCAACAAGCATAATGTGAACCAGGCCTATCTTTTCAATCCAAGGAACTGCTACCAGAACTATGCGGCTGCCACCAACTCTTCCGACAGGATCATGTACACATACATGGGGACGCTGCTTCCCAATTACGGCAATGTCACCTACTCCACCTCCGGTGAACTGAGCCCGCTGATGAATGACCCGGAATACCGGACCATAGGCATCGGCACCAGGATATTTTTCGGAGGCACCCAGGGCTTTGTAGCCTGGGAAGGGACCCAGCACGACCCTGGCCAGGAACGCCTTGAAAACGGCACCCCTGTCAGCGCCGCAGGCACCCTGGCGCTGATCGGTGACGCCAAGAAGATGAGCAGCAGGTACATAAGGGCAGCCGTCTTCGACAGGTATGGGGTAACCATGTTTGTGGGAGTGGGGATACCCATTCCCATACTGGATGAGGATATGCTTATTAAGACAGCGGTGAGAAACAGGGATATCGTGACTACCCTGGTGGACAAGAGCGGCCGCGAGAATCCGGGCATACGACTGAGCTATGAAGCATTGCAGAGCGGCTGGGTGGAAATAAAGGGCAAAAGAGTTCCCACCGCGCCTCTGTCCAGCCTGAAGATGGCCCGCGAGATAGCCGGCGTTTTGAAGGACTGGATTTCAAACGGTCAATTCCTGCTGAGCGAACCGGTTGAAAGGCTCCCTTACAGGAAGGAACGGCTCAACAGCCTTGAAATCAGGGGAGAATAGGCGGAGGTAATCTATGAAGACCATAAAAATCAGTATTTACTATCCTGTGGATAAGATAACGGTACCCCTTGTCAGCACGCTGATCAAGGAATTTGACCTCCAGGTCAACATCCTTCATGCCGATATCAGCCTCAACAAGACAGGGACCCTGGTTGCGGACGTGATCGGGGAAAATAAAAACGTGGATGATGCCCTGAGATTTATTGAGGAGCAGGGCATCGGGTACAAGCTGTTCAATAAGCAGCTGATCTGGCATGAAGAACTGTGCGTCCACTGCGGTGCATGCACTGCGGTATGTCCGTCCCATGCCCTGACCATGTCCCGTGAAACCTGGAACCTGGAGTTCGATAAGGAAAAGTGCCTGGTGTGCGGATTGTGCACCAAGGCCTGCCCGCTGAACGTCATGAGCCTTCAGGACTAAGCGCCATGTATACCAAGCGTTTTTACAGGGATGATTTCAAAGCCGAAAACCTTGAGTTTTTCCATGCAGCGGTTGAGCAAACCGACCTGTATATCGGCGCCGGCTCCAACCTTTGCAAAGAAGCCATTGAGGCCATAAAGGAGTGCAGGAGCCAGCTTGCGGATTATATCAGGAGGCACCCGGAATTCCTCCACAGCCTGGAGCCTGTAGACCCCCTTGACGGTGCACCGGCCATAGCCGTGGACATGTGCAGCGCGGCGAGGATAGCGGGCGTCGGTCCCATGGCGGCGGTCGCAGGAGCCGTGGCCAAGTTTGTGGGCACGAGACTCCTTGAGAAGTCCGACGAGGTCATCGTTGAAAACGGCGGCGATATATTCATGCACAGCAGGAGCGACAGAAGAGTAGGTATATTTGCGGGGAATTCCCCGCTAAGCGGCAAGCTGGGAATCCTGGTGAGGAAGGAGATGTCTCCCTGCGGGATCTGCACATCCTCGGGAACTGTGGGGCATTCCCTGAGTTTCGGAAATGCCGATGCCGCCCTGGTGGTATCCAGGGACGCGTCACTGGCTGATGCCTGCGCCACAGCGCTGGGCAACAGGATCAGGACGCCGGAAGACGTGGAGGGGGCACTTGACTTTATAACCGGGAAACCGGGTGTTATCGGTGCGCTGGTGATCATCGGCGATGTTGTCGGGGCGCTTGGCGACATCGAACTGATAAGGCTGTAATCCGATTAACGCATAAAAAAAAGGCCAAACCACCGGGGGGTTAGGAATTAGTCTGGCCCAATAATCTTTGGAATCTGAAACCTATCATATATTATTCACCAAGTGGTGTAAAGAATGACTGCCAATTGGTGAAATCGGGCCCCGGGCAATGGTTTTCGGCCATGGGGAATCCTGGAGAAAACTGTTGAACCGATTGTATAAAAAGGCTGACTTTGTCTTTTTGTGATAGCGATTTGCAGGTGATCCGGCGGATTTTATTTCCCAGGGGCCGCCTGGCAGCCGGATTGAAGGCCGGTGCGCCGGGGCTGTTGTAATCACATTTGATAAAATAACCGAAATGTATTTGGGAATGTAATTTTCTGATACGGGGTGTTGAATATGCATCAGGGCAGAGAAATGCTGAAGTCTGCCAAAAGGATTGTAATAAAGGTCGGCACGTCCACACTGACCCATGACAACGGGAAGATGAACCTGGTAAGGATGGACAGGCTGGCGCTGGTCATCGCCGAACTGATGAATATCGAGAAGGAAATCGTCCTGGTGTCTTCCGGGGCCATTGGCGTTGGTATGGGAAAGTTCAACCTGAGGAAGCGGCCTGAGGTAATGGGAATGAAGCAGGCCCTGGCCGCCATCGGCCAGTGTGAACTGATGAACATATACAGCCGCCTCTTTGCGGTCTACAACCATACCGTCGCCCAGGTGCTGCTTACAAGGACGGACCTGGATGATGATGTGAAAAGGCTCAATGTAATGAATACCTTCAACAGCCTTATGGAATTCGGCGTTATTCCGATAGTCAATGAGAACGATACGGTATCCATTGACGAGATAGAGCACCTTAACATGTTCGGCGACAATGACACCCTTTCGGCCGTAGTGGCCAAGCTGGTATCAGCTGACCTCCTGATCATCCTGTCCGATGTGGACGGCCTTTATGACAGGAACCCGGGGAAGAGCGAGGAATGCAGGCTCATATCGGTCGTTGAGGATATTGACGACACAGTGCTCAGCTATGCCGATGGAAAGGGAACCAGCAGGGGAACCGGGGGGATGATCACCAAGCTGGGCGCGGCGAAAATAGTCACGGAAGCCGGTGTAAACATGGTGATAGCCAACGGCAGGGATCCTGCCGTGATCCTGGACATACTGAAGGGTGAAGATATCGGCACCCTGTTTGTGAGAAAAGAGATAAAATAACGCAGGAAAGCAGAAAAGAGGCCATATGGACCGGGCCTCTTTTTTACTGCTTCCTGTCCTTATGGTTATAATTACCCGTTAACCTTATCTTTAAGGGCTTTGCCTGCCTTGAAAACAGGGGCCTTGGAAGCAGGGATCGTGATTTCTTCCTTGGTCTGCGGGTTGCGGCCCTTTCTTGCTGCTCTCGCTTTTACCTCAAAGGTACCGAATCCGACAAGAACAACCTTTTCCTGCTTGGACAGAGCGTCCTCAACAACTGAAATGAAAGCGTCGATAGCGGCTTCGCTATCCTTTTTGGTGAGACCCGACTGCTGTGCTACAGCGCTTATGAGTTCAGCCTTGTTCATAAGGAATTACCTCCTGCTCAAAATTTCGTCATCATTTTATAATGCGTTTTCAATAAAGTCAAGGATTTATGCACGTTTCCCAACAATAATGAGTCCGGCCGCGCCGGATTGACATATAAAACCCCAAAGGGCATGTGTTTGCCCTTAAGCGCAGAGCAATGGCCGCCCGGCCGTTCCGGGCGCCGGAATGGCCGGGAAAGCAGGGAAAAGGCTGTCAGGAAATGCTGCCGGAAAGCGCTGATGTTTGATTATCCCTGAAAAAAATAATATAATCTATAATGGAGTTTTGGCGGTCCTTGTCAGGCGCTTAAGGGAGAATAAACCAAACCGAAAAAGCTTTGCGGGGGTTGGATATGTCTGTTTTATACCGTTATGTACCAGCGGACAGCATACGCGACATTGTCGACTGCGGCATCAAACTATCACAGTGGTATGACCGTGAGATGAATTTCGGCGAACCCCAGGGACATCGGAAGGTTATGCTCGCATTGATTAACCCCTGGGATGATCCTGTCAAATCCAGGGACGGATCATACCGCTGTATAAGGCTTGACCTGGATCCCGAAGAATGCATGGTAGGCGATGCGGACCTCTATCGGATGGGCTTTGCCGAACCTTCGCTGATGGAGCGTTATATGAAGACATTGGTGCCGCTCTCAGAATACCGTTTCGGGGTTTTCAGAAATCCTGAATGTCTTGTTTTAACATCGGTCCTGCCAGAGCAGATTGAAATAACAGGAAAAGCCCAGGATGCCCCGGTCCTGTTTGAAAACTCGGAGTCGCTGTACCTGAGAAATCTCATGGACGAAATCGAGCAGGAGCGCCAGGATTCAGGCAATACACTGATCTATGCCTATTGCCGTTACCTCGAATCAATAGGAAGAATGCGCTGCATGGAAAACCCGGACCTGGGGACCGCGGTATTCATGGATCCCGAAACCGATGCTTATATTGTCACCAGAATCCCCTGATGATGGAGGAATCATTATCGACAGGAAGGAAATGAAACGCGGCGACCTTGTCAGCAGCGGAGATATCCTTTCCCTGCTCGCCGCCAGGGACGGTTATGTCTCGGGCGCTTTATTAAGCAGGGAGCTCAACATATCCAGGACGGCGGTATGGAAGAAGATCGCGGCATTAAAGAGGGATGGCTATTCCATCGATGCTTCCACGAGAAAGGGATACCGGCTCCTGTCCCATGAAGCCTGCTATGGGAAGCCGGGAATCCAGAGCCTGCTCAGAACAGGGTTCCTGGGACGGGAAATGCGTTTTTACGAATCTGTGGAATCCACGAATAATGTATTAAAAGGGCTTGCCAATGCCGGGGCTGTCCATGGCACTGTGGTAATAGCCAACGAGCAGACCCGCGGACGGGGACGGCTGGGAAGGGAGTGGAACTCCGCGGCCGGAAGAGGAATATGGATGTCAGTCCTTTTAAGGCCTGAGCTTCATCCAGCCAATGTCCAGGCCATAACCCTGGCCGTAGCTGTTGCGGTGTGCCGGGCTATCGAGCCGTTCCTCAGCGAAGAACCCGGCATAAAATGGCAAAATGATATACTGATAGGAGGCAGGAAGGTCTGCGGCATCCTGACAGAGCTCTCTGCAGAGGCTGAAAGGGTTTCATGGGTAATAGCGGGAATCGGCCTGAATACCCACTCCGCCCCTGAGGATTTCCCGCCGGACCTGAGGAATAAAGCCACATCCCTTAGGCAGCATATTAAGAAAGGTGTGCTGCCGGACAGGACCCGACTGGCAGCGGAGATACTCAACCAGCTTGAGCAGGTCTATGAGGATTATCTCAGGAACGGACCGGATTCCATGCTCATGGAATGGCGGCAGCGTTCCGCGACCCTCGGACGGATGGTGGAAGTTGTCCGGGGAACCGAAAAAGTACGGGCCCTGGCCCTGGATATCGGGGAGGACGGAAGGCTGAAAATACAGCTTGAGGATGGCAGCATAAGGGAAATCTTCTCAGGGGAGATAAGCCTGAGCTACGAATAATCGGATATGCCAAAAATCAGGGCTTCCACCTTTAAAGGGATTGTTATATGATAATGAATACTGGCCATGCAACTGCCCAGGCCAGGAATCCTGAACGGGAGGTAGTTATGGAGTACCAGAACAATCATAACGAAAACAGTGACCAGAACCGAAAGGCAGACAACAGGAAGTTTCCGCACAACAGGAACAACGGGCAGGAAAAAAAGACCTCCATCACCCGGATAGGGGGCAAGAACCGCGGCAATGCCAACGGGCACAATGCCCTGAAGGGCAGGGAGCCGCAGAAAGGAAACGACAGGCACGGGCCTGAAAACATCAGCAGGGAGAGTGCGGACCACCGCCAGGGCAAGCTTGCAAGGAAAGGCGGCAGGCCGCACTATGATCATCTGAACCGCCAAGTCAGGACAAAACGTGAGGAAACGGTGGAAGATATCAAGGCTGATGTTGAGCAGATAGAAAAGGATATCCAGTTTGAAATAAGGCAGATCAGGAGTATCAAGCTGGGACTTTAGGGCTGCCCGGCACGTTGGGCTTTGGTATTGAAAGGTTTGGTTCGTTATGCTTCTTGCCATTGATGTGGGAAATACCAATACGGCCATAGGGGTTTACAAGGAAAGGACGCTGGTGGGGAACTGGCGCATTTCCACCAGCAAGGAACGGACTTCCGACGAGATCGGGATGCTCCTTTTGTCAATGCTGGAACATGACGGGATCAGCCCCGGGATGATCACCGATGTTATCATGTGCACGGTGGCGCCGCCCGTAATGCATTCCATGTCCAACGCCATCAGGAAATACCTTGATAAAAAGCCAATCCTGGTTGAGCCGGGCATCAGGACCGGGATAAACATAAAATATGAAAACCCGCGGGAGGTCGGCTCGGACAAGATCGTCAACGCGGCCGCAGCCATCAATCTCTACGGCGGTCCTGTCATAATCGTGGATTTTGGAACTGCCACTACCTTTTGCGCTGTCAATTCCAGGCGGGACTATCTTGGCGGCGTGATCTGTCCGGGCATAAAGATTTCTGCCGAAGCCCTGTTTGAGAAAGCTGCCAAGCTTCCGCGAATAGAGATTGCTAAGCCCAAAAACGTTATCGGGAAAACCACCGTCACCAGCATGCAGTCGGGAATTATCCATGGCTATGTGGGACAGGTGGACCATATCGTAAGCCTGATGAAGCAGGAAATGGACGAACCGGGGATAAAGGTTGTGGCGACAGGAGGCATGGCAAGGCTCATCGCATCGGAATCCAAAACCATAGACGAGGTGAATCCGTTTTTGTCGCTGGAAGGGCTGCAGATTATCTACGAGATGAACCGCACTGAATGAGCCTGTCAGACCTTTCAAAACAGGAGGATTTACCAGCAAACGCGAGCAAGGGCGAGATATTTATATTTTTACGGGAATATTTGCTGGTATTCAATGGAATTCTAAAAATATGGCTATTTGATTAAGAGTATAAAATTGATTAATATTGTATTAGCACTCAACCAGGTTGAGTGCTAACAAGGAAATAGCCCGTTCGCTTGAGTCGGGAAAAATACAAGGAGGGCGCATATATGAAGATTAAACCACTGGCAGACAGAGTTGTCATCAAGATGCTGGAAGCTGAAGAAACAACGAAAAGCGGCATTGTTCTGCCCGGTTCTGCGAAGGAGAAACCCCAGATGGCCGAGGTTAAGGCTGTCGGCCCCGGTACCGACGAGGTAAAGATGGAAGTCAAGAAGGGGGATAAGGTTCTCATCAGCAAGTATGCCGGAACCGAAGTCAAAATCGACGGGGAAGAATACACCATTGTCAAGCAGGGCGACATCCTTGCGATAGTGGAATAAGAAGGAGGCGTAAATAATGGCAAAAGACATCTTGTTTGGGGAAGAAGCAAGGAAAGCGCTGGAAAGCGGAGTCAACAAGCTTGCCAATACCGTTAAGATCACCCTGGGCCCCAAGGGAAGAAATGTTGTATTGGATAAGAAATTTGGTTCTCCCCTGATCACCAATGACGGGGTTACCATAGCAAAAGAGATCGAACTGGAAGATCCGTTTGAAAACATGGGAGCCCAGCTGGTCAAGGAAGTAGCCACCAAGACCAATGATGTGGCCGGCGATGGTACGACCACAGCCACGCTCCTGGCCCAGGCGATCATCCGTGAAGGCCTGAAGAATGTTGCCGCAGGAGCCAACCCCATGATCCTCAAGAAAGGTATACAGAAAGCAGTGGACGCTGCTGTTGAAGGGATACGTGAGATATCCCAGAAGGTCAAGGGCAAGAACGATATTGCCCGCGTAGCTTCCATTTCCGCCAATGATGACGATATAGGAGAATTGATAGCGGAGGCCATGGAAAAGGTGTCCAACGACGGCGTTATTACCGTTGAAGAGTCCAAGACCATGAGCACCAACCTGGAAGTCGTGGAAGGTATGCAGTTCGACCGCGGGTATGTTTCAGCGTACATGGTAACCGATACCGAGAAAATGGAAGCTGTCCTGGAAGAGCCCTATATTCTCATTACCGACAAGAAGCTTTCAAATGTCCAGGAACTTTTGCCCATACTGGAGCAGGTTGTCCAGCAGGGCAAGAAGATGGTTGTCATTGCCGAGGATGTTGAAGGCGAAGCCCTCTCCACACTGATTGTCAACAAGCTCCGCGGGATCTTCACCAGCGTTGCCGTTAAAGCCCCCGGCTTCGGCGACAGAAGGAAGGCCATGCTTGAGGACATAGCAATCCTGACCGGCGGCCAGGTCATATCCGAGGAAGTGGGCCTTGATCTCAAGGAAGCCAAGCTCTCCATGCTGGGCCGCGCCGAGAAGGTTGTAGTGCAGAAGGAGAACACCATTATCGTAGGTGGTAAGGGCGACGAAAACAAGATCAGGGACAGGATTGCGTCCATCAAGGTCCAGATAGAGGAAACAACCTCCGACTTTGACAGGGAGAAGCTCCAGGAAAGGCTCGCCAAGCTGTCCGGCGGCGTTGCGGTCATCCAGGTGGGCGCAGCTACCGAAACCGAGATGAAGGAGAAGAAACTGCGCATTGAGGATGCACTGGCTGCCACAAGGGCTGCCGTGGAGGAAGGCATTGTTTCCGGCGGCGGTACAGCATACATCAACGTACAGCCCAAGGTGCAGGCGCTGCTGGATACCCTGTCCGGCGATGAGAAGACAGGCGCCATGATCGTCATGAAGGCGCTTGAGGAGCCCATCAGGCAGATCGCCATCAATGCGGGCCTCGAAGGTTCAGTAATCCTTGAAAAGGTGCGCGGAAGCAAGCCCGGCACAGGCTTCGACGCCCTGCGCGAGAAGTATGTCAACATGATTGAGGCCGGTATTGTGGATCCTACCAAGGTAACCCGCACAGCGCTCCAGAACGCCGCGTCCATCGCTGCCATGGTTCTTACCACCGAGAGCCTGGTTGCCGAGAAGCCTGAGAAAAACGAACCGGCTCCGGCTATGGGCGGCGGAATGGGCGGCATGATGTAACCGGATCCGTAAAAAATAATTAACTCCGGTAAAGAGCCGTATATAGCAGAAACACCCGTCGGGAAGCGCCGGCGGGTGTTTCTTTTATTGCACCTTGCAACGGGGCGGCAGAAAGCATATAATTAATACACAATCAAATAGTGCATGGCGGTGCATGAAAATGCCTGCGCTTTTGTGCATCGAGGGAAGCGGGTGAAAGTCCCGCACTGTCCCAGCAACCGTGAAGCTGACGAAAACGGCTTAAGCCACTGGATCTTTGATCTGGGAAGGTGCCGTTGGAGGATGAGGCAAAGTCGGTAGACCTGCCGCCATGTATGGTTTCTTCTGGGTAAAGAGCAGGCCGCAAGGCCTGTAAACGGATTGTGCGCACGATCCTGCCCGCTTTGAAGAAAGCGGGTTTTTAATTGAAAGCTTACCTTGAAGAAACACCTGTTAAAAGATTCCTGATCTTTGGAGGTGTTTTTTTGATGAAAAAAATCATGTGCCTGGTGCTAATTCTCATGTTGCTTGCTGCCATGACCGGCTGCGGTGACGGGGTTTCAGGAAAAGGGGTCCGCGTCACCGACAGCAGGGGAACCGAGGTCGTATTCGACTCAACGCCAAAGTCCATCATTTCCCTCAGCCCTGCCAACACCGAAATACTCTACGCCCTGGGGGCCGGGGACAGGATTATCGCTGTCAGCGACTACTGCAACTATCCTGAGGACACCGGCAACAAGCAGAAGCTTCCCACGGGTGAGAAACTGAACATAGAAGCCCTGATTTCTCTGGATCCCGATGTTGTCTTTTTCAGCAAGATGGATGCCATGGAGGACCAGATAAAGCAGTTGGAGGCTGCCGGGATCAAGGTGGTTGTAACAGAAGCCAACAGCCTTGATGCGACTTATGGGATCATCAGGATAATCGGACAGGCGGTGGGAAAAGGCAAAGAAGCCGATGAACTGGTGGAGAAAATGCAGGAAAGCTTTGCTTCCATTAAGGAAGAAGCCCGCGGGATATCCCCGAAATCGGTCTATATAGAGGTTTCGCCCCTGCAGTACGGCCTGTGGTCATGCGGCCGGGGGACCTTTGTACAGGAGCTTCTGGATCTTACAGGCGCAACGAATATTTTCGGGGATACGGAGGGCTGGTGCGCCGTATCCGAAGAACAGGTCATAGAGAGGAATCCGGACATCATCGTTACCACGGCAAGCCCGTTGACCGGTATAGAAGACCCTGTGGGCGATATAACCGGACGGCCAAACTGGTCCGGGATAAGCGCGGTCAAGAATGGCAGGGTCTATATGCTTGACGCGGATATGCTGTCAAGGCCCGGGCCGAGGCTGGTGGACGCCGCAAGGGAACTTCTGAGACTGATGGCTGAGTAATACCGGATGTGGCTGTATGCGGAGGACAGCCGCCTGCCGAGTCAAAGCATAAAGGAGGGGGATCGGGTGCCCGACACCGGACGCAGGCAGCCGAAAGGCATATGGAGCCTGTGGGTTTACATTCCTGGCATTATACTGTTTGCAGCGGTCCTGTTTACCGCCGTTTCCCTCGGCAGCGTTCCGGTATCGCTTTCCGATACATGGAATATTCTGCTCCGGTACCTTTTCGGGAAAGGCGATATGACAGGGATACAAAGCGGTACCGAAACCATCATAGCCATGGTCCGGATGCCGCGCGTGCTCCTGGCTGCTATGACCGGCGGCGCGCTGTCCCTGGCGGGGGCTGTGATGCAGAGCCTTCTGAAAAACCCGCTGGCTGACGGGTCAACCCTTGGCGTATCTTCAGGAGGGGCGCTTGGCGCCGTATTATCCATTGTGCTTGGCATCCGCCTCGGCTTTTCGCCCGAACTTGGGCTGGCCTTAAGCAGCATCGCCTTTTCCTTCCTTTCCCTGGTATTCATCCTGACATTGACTTACAGGATTGACCGCAGCCTTTCCACCAATACCATAATTCTTACCGGCGTCATCTTCTCCATGCTGGCAGGAAGCATCACCAGCCTTCTTATCGTGCTTTCGGGAGACAGCCTGAAGCAGGTGGTGTTCTGGTCCATGGGGTCATTCTCGGGGAAGGGATGGAACCATGTCATCCTGATGGCGCCTGTCTTCGTGTTCGGAAGCCTTGCTATAATCGCTTTTTCAAAAGAGTTGAACGCCTTTTCCCTCGGCGAGGAGCAGGCGCGCTACATAGGGGTCGACACCAAAACAGTCAAGATAGCCCTGTTGGTGCTGACGTCGGTTCTCATCGGGGTTTCGGTCTCGGTCAGCGGCACCATAGGCTTTGTGGGACTTGTGATACCCCATATCACGAGGATGGTCACGGGACCGGATCACAGGAAACTGCTGCCCGCGTCCCTTATCACGGGCGGTATATTCATGGTGCTGACCGACCTGCTTTCGAGGACGCTGCTGAGCCCGGAAGAATTTCCCGTGGGTGTTGTGACCTCCTTTACAGGGGCTGTTATATTCATTGTCGTATTCTACCGGTATAACCGGCTGAACAGGAGAGTTTAAAATGGCGGACGTTTTGCCGGATGGCATGGAAAGGACCGTTCCGGGAGGCGCCATGCTTGATGTCCGGAACCTGAGCGTACAGGTAAATAACAGGACCATAGTGGACGGGGTTACCTTCTGTGTGGACGAGAATGACTTCTTAATGCTGATAGGTCCCAACGGCGCCGGGAAAAGCACATTGATAAAGGCAATCATGCGCATTTACGGCTATACTGGCAGAGTCCTTCTCAACGGGCGCGACATCCTGTCCATAAAGCCGAAAATCCTGGCCTCCCTTGTGGGCGTGCTGGCCCAGGAACATCAACCGCTGTTTCCCCATACCGTTTATGAAGTTGTGAGCCTTGGAAGGTATGCCCATATGCGCGGACTTTTCGGCGCGCTCAGCCGGGAGGACAAAGCGAAGATCGAGGAAGCCCTTGCAATTACCGGCATGGACCATATGGCGGACCAGTCGGTGCTGACCCTTTCAGGAGGCGAACTGCAGAGGGTTTACCTGGCCCAGCTCCTGGCCCAGGACCCTAACCTCCTTATACTGGACGAGCCTGCCAATCATCTGGATATCAAGTACCAGATAACCATGTTCGATATCATAAAGAAATGGTCAAAGGCCCGGGGCAAAGCGGTTATGGCTGTTGTCCACGACCTGAATACCGCCTTCTGTTACGGGACCCGGGCCCTTCTCATGAACGAAGGAAAGATATATGCTCAGGGGGAAGTCCCACGGGTGCTTACCCGTGAGAACCTGCAAGCCGTCTACTCGGTGGATGTGGCCAAATGGATGGCCGACCTGATGAAGCACTGGAATTAAGGCGCCGTGGGAAACAGACCCGGCAGGAGGACCTAAAGCCCCTCGTAAAGAGCTTCACCGTTGGTTTTTATAACATTTGAATACCAATATGCCGAATCCTTGACAGTTCGCTTCAGGGTTTCGAAATCCACGTACACCAGTCCGAAGCGCTTGTCATAGCCTTCAGCCCATTCGAAATTGTCCAGGATTGACCATTGGAAATAGCCTTTCACTCCTGTCCCGTCGGCTATGGCCCGGTCCAGTTCCAGGAGGTACCTTCTAAGGTAATCGATCCGCTGCGGGTCGTGCACCCTGCCGTCCAGGGAAACCCAGTCCTGGTTTGCAAGGCCGTTTTCGGTTATATAGATGGGGATCCTGTAGCGTTCATAGTGGAAGCGCGGTCCCCAGTAAAGACTCTGAGGGGTGACAGGCCATCCGTTATTGGCCCGGGGCGCGCCTGTTTTTAATGGGACCATTTCCGGCTTTCCATCCGGTCCCATTCTCACAAATGGCGCCTGGTAAATATTCAGGCCAAGGAAGTCGATGGGCTGCGCCATAACCTCAAAGTCATCCGGGCCGATCGCGGGGACCAGGTCCCCGAATGTGCTGTAATAGCCTTCCGGATACCTGCCAAGGAGCATTGGATCAAACCAGAGGCCGTTACTCCACAGGCCATGTTCCATGCCGTCAAAGTCAAAGATTGCCTGCCTGGCAGCCTCAATATCCTGCGGGCTCAGGGAATGTGGAATGAAGGTTCTTCCAATCATGGCAAGCCCGATACGGGACAAGGTCTTTGCTTCTTCACGTATAACCTTCACCGATTCCCCATGGGCGAGGAAGACGTTGTGCGCTATGGCCAGAATTTCCTTCACAGGCATTTTCAAACCGGGTGCATGGGTTCCCTCATAGTGTCCCAGCAGGATGAAGCATTGAGGTTCATTGAGGGTTATCCAGTTCCGGACCCGGTCGGATAATTTGTCCACAATAACCCGCGTATATTCGGCAAACCACTTTGGGCTGTCGGGGTGAAGCCAGCCGCCCTTGTCCTGGAGCGCCTGAGGAAATTCCCAGTGGAAAAGGGTCACATAGGGGGTTATGTTTTTGCTGAGCAGGGTATCCACCAGCCTGTCATAGAAATCCAGCCCGTCTGCATAGACCTGTCCTGTGCCTTTAGGAATCACACGCGGCCAGTTTATGGAAAACCGGTAGGTCGGGTATCCCAGGCTGGACATTATGGCAATATCTTCTTCGTACCTGTGGAAATGGTCACATGCTACCTCTCCTGAATCATTGTTGGCGATAACGCCTTCCTTCCTGCAGAACTCATCCCAGACACTCGGACGCTTAAGGCCTTCATATGCGGCGCCCTCTATCTGGTACGACGCCGCGGCGACTCCCCATACGAAGTCTGCCGGGAAATGGGAACGTGACATGCGATCTCCACCTTGTATATGTTTATTTTTTTGTAGTATACTTACATATGGCAACATCTGTAAATCAAAATCTTTGCTTTGCTATCGAAATCTTAACATGATTTGGTGAAAGCCATGAAAACTGTGAATGTTGAGTTCAGCCAGATCACACCCCGTGTGTTGAAGGCATATTACTATTCCGACGGGAAAAATTTTAAGAAACGCCACGAGCTTAGGGAAAGAACGGTTTATGATTATGAAACCGAGCTGATCACCTACAGCGAGGGCGGGATGTATATCGACAAGGTATATTATCCTGTTTCCAGGGGTGATATTATCCTGAGACGACCGGGCCAGACCACCAGGGGTGTTCTTCCGTATACCTGCTATGCAGTTATCCTGGACCTTATGGACAACACCGGAAAGGATTCAACCACTTATGATTTCCACAAGCCCCAGGAATACCAGCAGTATTATTCCTGCCCGTCCCTGGACAGGATTCCCCCGGTCATCAAGGCGTCATCCTTCGAGCAGTATTCAGTCCTTTATGATGCGATCCTGAAGGAGTATATCAACCCCGGACCGGATTCGGCGACGCTGCTTAAAGGCTATTGCCTGCAGCTTTTGTGCAGGCTTTCAAGGGAAGCGCTGCACCACGAGTGCTCCGGGAGGGATTGCTCGGCCTACAGGGCGATGATAAAGAATGTTATGGATTATGTTGAGCAGAATATATCGAAGAGAATCATGCTGAAGGATATGGCTGCGGTGGCAGGCATGAGCCCGAACTATTTCCACCGTGTGTTTGCCAAAGCCATGGGGATGACCCCCAACGAATTCGTTATATCGAGAAAGATAAGCCGGGCGAGGGAACTTTTGGCCACCACCGGCGAATCAATTTCGGACATATCCCTGTTGTGCGGCTTTGACAACATAGCTTATTTTTCATATGTGTTCAAGCGCTACTCGGGAATAACACCCAGTTCCTTCAGGGCAGCCCATTCATATCCTGTAAGGCAGCCATGAGGCTGTGCTTTTAAAGGTGGCGTTCAGATGACGGATCACTATTATACTGAAAAACCAACATCGGAGATAAGGGAATGCCGTTTTGACTGGCGGATCGCCGGGAATACCCTTTCTCTCGTGTCGGTGAGCGGAGTCTTTGGTTTCGGATCAAGGGTCGACCGGGCTTCCGAACTTCTCATCTCCAATTTCAAACCATCGGGAGCACATCCTTCGGTCCTGGATGTGGGCTGCGGCTACGGCCCCATATCACTGTTCATCAAAGCGCGTTATCCCCATCTCGACGTAACGGCGGTGGACATCAACGAGCGGGCCGTGGAATACACCGCAAAAAACGCCGATTTCAACAACCTGTATGTCCGGGTTCTCAAAAGCGATCTCTACAGTGAACTGGAAGGGCGGACATTCGGCGATATCGTGTCCAACCCTCCCATAGCCGCAGGAAAGGCTGTTACATTCCGCCTGATACAGGAGGCGCTCCACCGCCTCTGTCCCGGAGGAGCCCTCCAGATCGTGGCCTACCACAACAAGGGAGGCGAAACCCTGAAAAAAATGATGCGGGAAACCTTCGGCAACGCGGAGGATGTGGTTAAAAGCGGAGGAATTCGCGTCTACCGATCGGTAAAGACCTCCTGATCCAATTGTGCCATATACCTTAATGCTGCGAAGCTTGATCAGAATCTGTCAATCTGAGGGTTGACAGATTTTTTCAGGCACTTTATCATAGTAGTAGTATTAGAAACTACTACTATGATGCTGCGAATAAAAAGGGGTGAGCCAGGTGAGTTTTGTGGATCGACTGATAGCTGAACGACTTGGCGGAGAGAACTTCGGAGAAGAAACCGAAACCTACAAGTTTGCCATGATTAAGGAAGCGAAGGCCAGGGTCAGGAAGGAAAGACCAGACCTTTCAATAATCGATATGGGCATCGGGGAGCCGGATAAACCCGCTCCTGAAGGTGTGGTGGAGACCCTCAGCCATGAGGCGGGGAAACCTGAAAACCGGTACTATTCTGATAACGGCATTGCGGAGTTCTATGAGGCAGCCGCTGTTTATCTGAAAAGGGTTTACGGCCTTGACGGGATAGATCCAAAGAGGCATATTCTGCACGGTATCGGATCAAAGCCTATCCTTGCCCTGCTTCCGGCGGCCTTTATAAATCCCGGCGACCTGGCGCTGGTAACCGTGCCCGGCTATCCCGTCCTGGGGACCTGGACGCGGTATATGGGCGGAGATGTATATCCCCTGCCCCTTACAAGGGAGAATGATTTTTACCCCGACCTGGATGCCATACCGGAAGATGTACTTGAGCGGGCAAAGCTTTTATATATCAATTATCCCAACAATCCAACGGGACAGGCGGCAACTTATGAATTTCTTCAGAAGGTTGTCCGGTTTGCCCGGTCCCACCGGATTATCGTGGTATCCGACGCGGCCTATGGCGCTCTTGTCTATGACGGCAAAAGGCCCATAAGCCTTCTTGGCGTGGATGGAGGAATGGAAGTGGGTTTGGAGATTCACTCCCTTTCCAAGGCCTTCAATATGACCGGATGGCGTATGGCCTTTACCGTGGGGAAGAGAAGGCTTGCCGGGCTGAAACTGGTTTTTTAAGCCCTTGCCGCATACCGGCCATCCGGCAGTATCCATTTCCCGGGCCCCGCCATCCCGCCGATGCTGCCAAAGGCTCATAAGACCTGCTTGACAATGGAATGAATGCGGTGATACAATATTTTAGCGTGCGAACGTGCCGGTTTGCATGCTTTTGTCTTGATGCCAATTTTATTGGGATCCGGAGGCGTATGCAATGCTTGATGGATTGAAACGGATGGACAAGGTTGTCGGCATTAAGCAGGCCCGAAAGGCTGCCGAGGCCAACAGGCTTGAATCCCTGATCATCGCTGGCGACGCAGATATGCGTGTGGTCGGCCAGTTGAAACAGTACTGCGAACAGCGGGGGATTCCGGTCCATATGGCCGATTCCATGAAACAGCTGGGCAAGGCAGCCGGTATTGACGTAGGAGCGTCGGTGGTCGGTATATTGGCACAGAAAAAGGAAAATTAACGTCAAACGTTAATTTTATAGATTACACAAAGAACAGGGAGGTGAGAATGGATGCCGACTTTTAACCAACTGGTGAGGAAGAACAGGAAGAAGGTAGTCTACAAATCTACCGCGCCGGCTCTTCAGGTGGGTATGAACACTTTGAAGAAAAAGCCTGTGCAGTTGAGCAGCCCCCAGAAGCGCGGAGTGTGCACGGTGGTCAAGACCATCGCGCCAAAAAAGCCTAACTCAGCTCTCCGCAAGGTTGCGAGGGTCCGTTTGACAAACGGTATTGAAGTGACTGCCTACATTCCCGGTATCGGCCACAACCTTCAGGAACACAGTGTTGTTCTTATCAGGGGCGGCCGTGTCAAGGATCTTCCCGGCGTAAGGTACCACATCATCAGGGGAACGCTTGATACATCCGGTGTGGCTAACCGTAAGCAGGGCCGTTCAAAATACGGCGCCAAGAAGGGGAAGTAAAACGACTTCCCGGATGAAGCAGTTCAATTCCTAATACAGGACGAATCGACGTGCGAAAACGTTGTTATCATATATATAGTTTGGCATACCGCCTGTGCGGCGCAATAACGCCAAAACCTATATTTATGCTTTAACTGACGAGACGCACTGACGTACCCGGATAAAACCGGGACGAGTACCTGTGATACCGGGTAAAAACCCGCAGTTATCATGTAAAGGAGGGAAGGAAAGTGCCAAGAAGAGGACATGTGCCCAAAAGAGACGTGCTTGCCGATCCGATTTATAACGACAAGACGGTGACGAAGCTTATAAATAACCTGATGCTGGACGGCAAGAAAGGGGTTGCGCAGAAGATCTGCTACGGCGCCTTTGACATAATCAGGGAAAAGACCGGAAAAGATCCCCTTGAAGTCTTTCATCAGGCTCTGAACAACATCATGCCTGTACTGGAGGTTAAAGCACGCCGCGTGGGTGGCGCCACCTACCAGGTCCCTGTGGAAGTCAGGCCTGATAGAAGGCAGGCTCTTGGTCTGCGCTGGCTGGTTGACTTCGCAAGGAAGAGAAGCGAGCGTACCATGGCCGAGAGGCTTGCCGCGGAACTGCTTGACGCGACCAACAATTTGGGCGGCGCAGTCAAGAAGAAGGATGATACTCATAAGATGGCGGAAGCAAACAAGGCATTTGCTCATTACAGGTGGTAATGGATCGACGCAGCACAAAACGCACTACTGAATCGAAAGGAGGATATCGGTGCAGAGAGAGTACTCCCTGGAGAATACAAGGAACATCGGTATTATGGCACACATCGACGCAGGGAAAACCACCACTACGGAAAGAATCCTGTTCTACACGGGGCGTCAGCATAAACTTGGGGAAACCCACGAAGGCAACGCCACCATGGACTGGATGGAACAGGAGCAGGAGAGAGGCATCACCATTACTTCCGCCGCTACCACCGCTTACTGGAAGCATTGCAGAATAAACATCATAGATACGCCCGGACATGTTGACTTCACTGTTGAGGTTGAGCGTTCCCTTCGCATTCTTGACGGAGCGGTAACCGTTTTCTGTGCAAAAGGAGGAGTTGAGCCCCAGACCGAAACCGTCTGGAGACAGGCCGACAGGTATGGTGTTCCGCGTCTTGCCTATGTAAACAAGATGGATATCATGGGCGCCGACTTCTTCAATTGCGTCAAGATGATGAAGGACAGGCTCCATGCCAACGCGGTGCCCATACAACTCCCCATAGGCAAGGAAGACCACTTTGAGGGTATAGTGGACCTTGTGAAGAACAAGGGCTACATTTACAGGGACGACTTGGGCAAGCAGATTGACGAAGTGGACATTCCGGACAGCATGAAGGACCTGGCGGCTGAATACCGCCATCAGATGATCGAAGCCATCGCCGAGCTTGACGAGGACCTTCTCAACAAGTACCTCGAAGGCGGGGAACTCACCGAGGAGGAACTGAAAGCGGGTATCAGGAAGGCGACCATTGCCAATATAATGGTTCCTGTAACCTGCGGTTCATCCTACAGGAACAAGGGCGTCCAGAAGCTGCTGGATTGTGTTGTTGATTATCTGCCGTCGCCGGTGGATATACCGGCCATCAGGGGCGTTAAGCCCGGCGCCGACGTGGAGGAAGAACGGCAATCCAGCGATGATGCCCCGTTTTCTGCCCTGGCTTTCAAGATCATGACCGATCCCTATGTGGGAAGACTGGCTTTCTTCCGCGTGTACTCAGGAACCCTGAACGCAGGGTCCTATGTATACAACTCCACCAAGGAAAGGCGTGAGAGGATCGGACGGATTCTTCTCATGCACGCCAACCACAGGCAGGAAGTGGAAAGGGTTTTCGCTGGAGATATTGCAGCCGCCGTCGGGCTGAAGGAAACTTCCACAGGCGATACGCTTTGTACGGAAGATCATCCCATCATCCTGGAATCCATGGTGTTTCCGGAACCGGTCATCAATATAGCCATCGAGCCCAAGACGAAGGCCGGCCAGGAGAAGATGGCCATTGCCCTGCAGAAGCTGGCTGAGGAAGACCCGACTTTCAGAGTAACCACGAATCCTGAAACCGGGCAGACCATCATAGCGGGCATGGGCGAACTCCACCTGGAGATCATCGTGGACCGCCTGCTCCGTGAGTTCAAGGTAGAGGCCAATGTGGGCAAGCCGCAGGTGTCATACAAGGAAACCATCCGCAAGGCCGTAAAGGCCGAAGGAAAGTTTGTGCGCCAGTCAGGCGGCAGGGGCCAGTACGGCCACTGCTGGATTGAACTGGAACCCCTGGAGCCGGGCAAGGGTTATGAATTCGTCAACAAGGTTGTTGGCGGCGTTATACCCAAGGAATATATCCCGGCCATTGACGCGGGCATCCGGGATGCCATGAACAGCGGCGTCGTCGCGGGCTATCCGGTACTTGACGTACGTGCTACCGTATACGACGGGTCTTACCATGAGGTTGACTCCTCCGAACTGGCCTTCAAGATAGCCGGGTCGATAGCCTTCAAGGAAGGCATGAAAAAGGCCGATCCCGTGCTGCTTGAGCCCATCATGAAGGTGGATGTCCAGACCCCTGAAGACTACCTTGGGGATGTAATCGGAGACCTGAACGCCCGCCGCGGCAGGATCGAAGGCATGGAACCCCGCGCCGGCGGGCACAGCGTACGCGCATTTGTGCCCCTGTCGGAGATGTTCGGGTATGCCACCGACCTGAGGTCCCGCACACAGGGACGCGCAACGTATACTATGGAGCCTTCTCACTATGCGGAGGTGCCCAAGCATATGCAGGAGGCGCTTACCGAAGGCCGCAAGGCAGGAAACTGACGCCGGATATCCGGCGATGCCCTGGAATGAGCGGTACGACGATGTTTGCTAAAAGCTTAAAGCTATTGAATTAATAAGTCAAAAATTATATAATCTTGAATCATCAGTGATTCAATGTAAGGAGGTTTATTTAGAAATGGGAAAGGCTAAATTTGAACGTACCAAGCCCCATGTAAACATTGGTACAATAGGACACGTAGACCATGGTAAGACTACTCTTACGGCTGCTATCACCAAGGTTCTGGCTCTTACCGACAAGACCATTGAGGTAAAAGATTATAACCAGATTGACGCAGCTCCCGAGGAAAAGGAAAGAGGCATCACCATCAATACCGCCCACGTTGAGTATCAGACAGCTAACCGCCACTATGCTCACGTTGACTGCCCCGGACACGCCGACTATGTTAAGAACATGATTACCGGCGCCGCCCAGATGGATGGTGCGATCCTCGTCGTTTCCGCAGCCGATGGTCCCATGCCCCAGACCCGTGAGCACATTCTTCTCGCTCACCAGGTTGGTGTTCCGAGGATTGTTGTTTTCCTGAATAAATGCGATATGGTTGACGATGAAGAGCTTATCGAACTGGTTGAGATGGAGCTTCGCGATCTCCTGAGCCAGTACAGCTATCCCGGCGATGAGATCCCCATCGTCAGAGGTTCCGCTCTTGAGGCTCTTGAGTCTACTTCAACTGACCCCAACGATCCCAAGTACGCCTGCATCCATGAGCTCATGAAGGCAGTTGACGAGTATATTCCCACACCTCAGCGTTCCGTGGATCTCCCGTTCCTTATGCCTGTTGAGGACGTATTCTCCATCACCGGCCGCGGCACCGTCGCTACGGGCAGGGTTGAGAGAGGTACCCTCAAGGTTGGCGACGAAGTTGAGATTGTTGGCCTTCAGGACGAATCCAGGAAGACTGTTGTTACCGGTGTTGAGATGTTCAGGAAGCTCCTTGACCAGGCCGTTGCCGGTGACAATATCGGCGCTCTCCTGCGCGGTATCCAGAGAACAGAGGTTGAAAGAGGACAGGTTCTTGCAAAGCCGGGTTCAATTACACCTCACACCAAGTTCACGGCTGAGGTTTACGTGCTGACAGCTGCTGAAGGCGGCCGTTCCAAGCCCTTCTTCTCCGGCTACAGGCCCCAGTTCTATTTCAGGACCACCGACGTTACCGGCAACATCAAGCTCCCCGAGGGTGTAGAGATGTGCATGCCTGGTGACAGGACCACGCTGTATGTCGAACTGATCACCCCCATCGCCATGGAGAAAGGTCTTACCTTCGCTATCCGTGAAGGCGGCCGTACCGTTGGCGCCGGCGTTGTTGCCAACATCGAGGAATAACGGATCAGGCTAATAAAATAAGGTTAAATACCCAGGGAGGAGACAGGTGTCTCCTCCTTTTTGCTGCCGCCGGGGAATAATGGCGCACCGCATGGGGCACAGGAGTTTTAAACCTGCCGGCCCTTATTTATATGCCAGGTTTTCCTTACCGGATCCTGTTTCCCGGGAAGGGTTGATGGGAAGATATTAAATAAGGATCGACCGGGCTTACAGACCGGTCTGCAATTCAGGCGCCCGGCCGGCCCGTGGCACGGGAGATGCGCCGGGTGCGATTCCTGCGTATTAAACAAACGGCCCCTGTTTTGGCAAAAGAATCATTTGAAATGAAGGGTACCGGCCTTTATAATAGGGGGTAGCCGTAAGCCAGGAGGCCTTACGGCAACGAAAGGATGATACTGCATGGCAGGCAGGGAAAACGAAAAGAACGCAAGGCATATGCCGCTAATACCGCTCCGGGGGATCGTGGTTTATCCCCATATGATCCTGCACTTCGACGTGGGCAGGTTCAAGTCAATCAAGGCGATTGAGGAAGCCATGCTGGAAGAGCAGCTTATTTTCCTCGTGGCCCAGAGGGATCCCAGCATAGAGGATCCTGAGCCGACGGATATATACGCATACGGCACCATAGCAAAGATCAAGCAGCTCTTAAGGCTTCCCGGAGATACAATCAGGGTGCTGGTCGAAGGCATAGGACGGGCGAAAATTGCCGAGATGGTCCAGACCGAGCCTTTCTACATGGCAAGGATAAAGCCCATAAAGGTCTATTCCATTCGCAGCGGGAAGACCGATATTCAGGCGCTGGCGCGGCAGGTGGTCGAGCACTTCGAACAGTATGCCAAGCTTTCGGGCAAGATATCGCCGGACGCCACCCTGTCTATTACCGCCGTTGACGATTTGACCCGTCTGCCGGACATCATTGCCTCCAATCTTTCAATTTCGGTTGAACTCAAACAGAGCATCCTTGAGGAACTGTCTCCCAAGAAGAGGCTTGAGAGGATACTGGATATACTCGTGCATGAAAACGAGATCCTTGAAATAGAGAAGAACATCAGCACCAAGGTAAGGCAGCAGATTGACAAAAACCAGAGGGAGTATTACCTGAGGGAGCAGCTCAAGGCTATCCAGAAGGAACTTGGCGAATCCGAAGGCATTTCATCCGAGGTTGAGGAATACAAGGAAAGGATAGAGAAGCTGGACCTTCCCGAAGAGGCCAGGAAAAAGGCCATGAAGGAAGTGGACCGCCTCTCACGCATGCATTCCTCATCGGCAGAGAGCGGGGTCATAAGGACATACCTGGATACCATTCTTGAGCTTCCCTGGAATAAAAAGACCGAAGAACGACTGGACCTCCAGTATGCCGCCGAGGTCCTGGAACGGGACCATTACGGCCTGCAAAGGGTAAAGGAAAGGATCCTGGAGTACCTGGCGGTCAGGAAACTGCGCAACGGGCTCCACGGGCCGATTATCTGCCTTGTTGGGCCTCCGGGGGTTGGCAAGACTTCGATTGCCAGGTCCATCGCCGAATCCCTGAACAGGAACTATGTCAGGATGTCGCTGGGAGGCGTGAGGGACGAAGCCGAAATACGCGGCCACAGGAGAACCTATGTAGGGTCCATGCCGGGGCGCATCATCAGTGCCTTAAGGCAGGCGGGTTCATGCAACCCCCTGATCCTGCTGGACGAGATCGACAAGATGTCCAGCGATTTCAGGGGAGATCCTTCCGCAGCCCTTCTGGAGGTTCTGGATACGGAACAGAACAAGGATTTCAGGGACCATTACCTGGAACTCCCCTTTGATCTTTCCGACGTAATGTTCATCACAACGGCAAACTATAAGGAGGCCATCCCGCAGCCGCTTCTGGACAGGATGGAGGTAATCGATATTTCCGGTTACACCGAGGATGAAAAGGTATGCATCGCGGCAAGGCACCTGATACCCAAGCAGCTGGCCGCCCACGGCCTGGACAGCACGAAGGTCCGCTTCGATGAATCGGGCATAAGGGAGATCGTGGTGCATTATACCCGCGAAGCCGGCGTAAGGAACCTGGAGCGCAGCATCGCGTCCGTAATAAGGAAAGCCGCAAAGCTCCTGGTATCCGGGGAAAAGAAAATAGTGCGGGTTACCGCCAGGACGGTCAAGAATTTCCTTGGAGGAAGAAAGTACCTGTACGATATGGCCAATGAGGTGGACGAAGTTGGTATCGTGCGCGGCCTTGCATGGACTCCTGTCGGGGGGGATACCATGGCCGTTGAGGTGAATATCATGCCTGGCGAGGGCGTGCTTGAACTCACGGGCCAACTGGGAGATGTGATGAAGGAGTCGGCCCGGATAGCCCGGAGCTATATCAGGTCAGTGGCAGACCAGTATGGGCTGGACGCAGGTTTCCACAAGAAGTTTGACATGCATATCCATGTGCCTGAAGGCGCCATACCAAAGGATGGCCCGTCGGCGGGAATAACCCTTGCGACTGCCATGATGTCGGCCATATCCGGCATCCCTGTAAAAAGGAATATTGCCATGACCGGTGAAATTACGCTCAGGGGCCGGATTCTGCCGATAGGCGGCCTGAAGGAGAAGGTGCTTGCCGCCCACAGGGCAGGTGTGGAAAAGGTTATAATACCACATGACAATATAAAGGATATCGAGGAGATACCTGAGAATATCCGGAAGAAGGTGGAACTCATCCCGGTTTCACAGATGGATGAGGTGTTCAGGCTGGCCCTGGTCCGCATGCCTGACGGCCATGCTGACAAGAAGATGACAAAGATGATGGAAATGGGGCAGGCCGCGGAGGAAGCTGCCGTAGGCATTGAACACTGATTTTCGGACGGATGTTCCGCGGGATAAACAGATTGTGCTATAATAGGTGCAGGCTTTTTCGAAGGCCTGCGCTTTTTTATGCCGATAAGGCACAGAAACATTATGGGTATATTATGGAGGAACAGATGTTAATCATAAAAAACGCAAAGATACTGACCATGGCGGACATCGAGTACGACAGCGGGTATGTGGCCTGCAGGGAGGAGAGAATAGCGGCCGTCGGCCCCATGAAAGAATGCCCTGAGCCTTCCGGGGACGACACGGTGATTGACGCGGCCGGGATGGTGCTTATGCCCGGGCTTGTGGATGCCCATTGCCATATCGGCATGGTGGAAGATGGCACAGGCTTTGAGGGTGATGATGTGAATGAGACTGCAGACCCCGTCACGCCCCATCTTCGTGCCATAGACGGCATCAACCAGTATGACAGGGCCTTTGAAGAGGCCAGGCAGTTCGGTGTCACCACGGTGGTAACGGGTCCCGGAAGCTCCAATGTTATTGGCGGGCAGTTCACCGCCATCAAGACATGGGGAAGAACGGTCGACGAGATGATCATCAAGGACCCCTGCGCCATGAAGATAGCCTTTGGCGAGAACCCCAAGACTGTTTACAATGAAAAGCACCAGGCGCCCACGACGCGGATGACGACCGCAGCGATCCTGCGTGAACAGCTTTTCAGGGCAAGGGAATACCTGGAGGCAAAAGAGGAATACGAAAGGGACAGGGAAGAAAACGAAAAGCCCGATTTCGACATGAAGCTCGAGGCCCTGCTGCCGGTAATAAAGCGGGAACTGGTGGTTAAAGCGCACGCCCACAGGGCCGATGACATCATTACGGCCATCAGGATAGCAAGGGAATTCAACCTGGATCTTACCCTGGACCATTGCACCGAGGGCTGGCTCATAGCCGATGTGCTCAGGGAAAGCGGATATGACGTGATAGTAGGCCCGCTCCTGACCGACCGGTGCAAGCCCGAGCTCAGGAACCAGTCCCTTAAGGCTCCTGCGATCCTGGCAAACAGCGGGATCAGGGTTTCAATCATGTCAGACCATCCATGCGTGCCTGTACAGCACCTGATGCTCAGCGCAGCCCTGTCGGTGCGCGAGGGTATGGACAGCACCGAAGCCCTGAAGGCCATCACCATCAATGCTGCCCGGGCATGCCGCATCCATGACCGGGTCGGGAGCCTCGAGGTCGGAAAGGACGCCGATATGGTCCTGTATACGGGCCATCCCTTTGACTACATGACAAGGGTTTATATGACCATCATCAACGGAAAGATTGTCTATACCCAGGGGAAAGGTTAAGCGATGGGAAATATAGCTGAGAAATATATCTCATTTTCCGAGGAAGAAACCCTAAGTCTTGGCATCCAGCTGGCACGATTCATGGGCCCGGGTACTGCCGTCAGCCTGGAAGGCGACCTGGGAGCGGGGAAAACCGCCCTGGTCAAGGGGATCGCGAAGGGTCTCGGCATCGGGGAAACCATTACGAGCCCGACCTTCACCATCGTGAATACCTATGAGGGAGATATAACGCTGCACCATTTCGATGTCTACCGGATAGACGATCCGGAGGAGCTTTATTATATAGGATGGGACGAATACTTCAACCCTAACGACGTCTGCATCGTTGAATGGGGGGACAGGGTTTCCCAGATGCTCCCCGGGGATGCCATGCATATCAGGATCATGAGGGACGAAACACAGATCAACAAAAGGATTATCATTCTTGAAAGGCAGGACCGCCCATGAGGACCCTTGCTTTGGAAACAGCAACCCTGACAGCTTCATGCGCCGTGGTGGAAGACGGCCGGGTTCTTGGCGAGCTTACAACCTCCCATGCGAAAACCCATTCCCAGCAGCTTGTTCCGATGATCGAATCCCTTATGGAACTGCTCGACCTGGGTACCGGTCAGATAGACCTGTATGCGGCATCCATCGGGCCGGGTTCCTTCACCGGCCTGAGAATCGGCATTGTGACTGTGAAGGGTATGGCTTATGCACAGAAAAAGCCCGTTTGCGGGATTCCCACCCTGGATGCCCTTGCCTACTCGGTGAATGATTTCAACGGGGTTATCTGCCCGATGATGGACGCCAGGAACAACCAGGTCTATACGGCTGTTTACAGGAAGAAAGACGGTGATTTCCAGCGCATCAGCGATTACCATGCCATACACATCAACGATCTTGCAGCAATTCTCGCCGGCTTCCGTGAAGAGGTCCTTATACTCGGTGACGGCGCGCCCCTTCACTGTGAAATGCTGAAGACTGCGGTCGGGTTCCCGGTCCGGCAGGCCGATAAGGCGCTGTTCCTTCCACGAGCGGCCTGTACCGCCCTTCTGGCAGAAAAAAAGGCGCAGCAGGGTCTTTTATCAAACCCGTTTGAGCTTGAACCCATGTACCTCAGAAAATCACAGGCAGAACGGATGAAAGAGTCAAAGGCTTAGTCCGGTGTGGGGTCCGGTATGGATGATGTTATCATTAGAGAAATGCGTTATTCGGATCTGGACGAACTGGCGGTCATCGAGCAGGCTTCGTTCAGCGTGCCATGGACAAGGGGCATGCTGGAGGAAGAGTATTTCAACAGCCTGGCGAGATACCGCGTGATAGAATACCAGGGCATTATCGCGGGATACATAGGAATGTGGCACATAATGGACGAGGGCCACATCACCAACCTGGCGGTCAGGCCCGAATTCAGGAGACGGGGATTTGCCGGTAAACTGCTGCAGGACCTCATCGATTATGCCGCAGAAAACGATATCAATGCCATAACACTCGAGGTACGGGTCAGCAATATTCCCGCTATAAGTCTGTACGAGTCCTTCGGATTTCAGGTTGAAGGCCGCAGGAAGAATTACTATGCCGACAACGGCGAAGACGCGCTCATAATGTGGCTTAAATTGAGGTGAGAAGAGGAGGTCAGAGATTCCACAGTACTGCTTCAAAGCCATTCCTTTATTCTCACATCCAACCTCTCACCTCCTGCCTCCGGAACGCTACGAGTGTAATCTCACTTCCATTTCTTTATTCATATTATTATACTGTTTTATGGAGTATGGACTGCCTTTTAAACGCGTGTTTTGGATTTCTCGTTTTGAGGTAAACCATTAACAGGAATGCATGGAAGGAAGTGTTGATATGCCGGTTAAACCGCTTCCCGCATCGGCGCTCAGAAGAGAATGCGACCCGTCTATGTTTGACTCTGACAATACCAGCCAGATCAAGCCTTCCAGGGAGGTCATCGGCCAGCGCCGGGCAGTTGAAGCCACCGAATTCGGCATTGCCATCGATCTTGACGGATACAATATCTATATGGCCGGCGAGTCCGGACAGGGCAAGACCCGCTATGCCATGGAATGCGCGCAGAAGGCTGCGAAGCTCATGCCCGTGCCCGATGACTGGTGCTATGTCTATAATTTCGAGGATTCTAACCGTCCCAAGGCCATCAACCTTCCCGCGGGCATGGGACGCATGTTCAAGAAGGACATGGAAGAATTCGTGCGGATCATTGAGCATGAGATTGTGAAGGCGTTCAAGGGCGATGAGTATGAAGCCGAGAGATCCCGCATCATGAAGAAATTCCGTGATAAAAAAGACGAGCTGGTCATGCAGCTCAGCCAGGAGGCCCAGGAGCGCGGGTTCCGTATAAAAACCGCCAACTCCGGCATCTACTTTATGCCCCTGGTAGACGGCGAGCCATTGAGCGAGGACGATTTCCAGCAACTGGACGAGGATTTGAAGATCGAGCTTTCAAAATCGTCCGAAGAGCTCCAGGCACAGACCAATGACATCATAAGGAAAATCCGGGAGATAGAATCCGACGCTGAAGAAGCCATCAAGAAATGGGAGAACCAGATAGCCCTTTATGCGGTTGGCATACATATAGACGACCTCAAGGAAAAGTACAGTCTGTATCCTGCAGTGGTGGAGTACCTGGATGAGGTACGGGGCGATATCCTGGAAAATATCGATTCCCTTGTGCGCAGCGATTATGGCGACGACCAGCAACTGATGCTCCTGCAGCTGATGGCCAGGAGGGGTGGTGAAGACAACCCCTACCACCGCTACAAGGTCAACCTGCTGGTGGACAACAGCCACCTTAAGGGAGCGCCGGTCGTGGTTGACTATAATCCGACCTACTACAACCTGATGGGTAGATGTGAATACGAAAATGAATTCGGGACCATGACCACCGATTACACCATGATAAAGCCGGGGCTTTTCCACCAGGCCAACGGCGGTTTTCTGATCCTCCAGGTCAACGAAGTCCTGTCGAACCCGCAATCGTTGGCGGCCATAAAAAGGACCCTGAAGACGAGACAGATAGTTATCGAGAATATCAAGGAACAGATGGGCCTTGTGGCCGTATCTGCGCTGAAGCCCGAACCCATTCCCATCAATGTGAAGGTCATACTGGTGGGCAGCAGCGAAATGTACCAGCTCCTTTACAACTTCGACCGCGATTTCAAAAAGTATTTCAAGATCAAGGCCGAGTTTGACGAGGAGATGGAATGGAACGATGAAAATGTCATAAAGCTTGCCCGCTACATAAGCGCATTCTGCAGCAAGGAGGGCGTCCCCCATTTCGACAGGACCGGCGTAGCGGAGGTTGTCAATTACTGTTCCTGGCTGGTGCAGGACCAGACCAAGCTGACCACCCGCTTCAGCCAGATCGTAAACATACTGGGTGAGGCCGGCACCTGGGCCAGTATCGAGAAGTCGAAGCTTGTCAGCGCCCGGCATGTGAAAAAGGCCGTAGCGGAGAAGATGAAGCGTTCCAGCAAATACGACGAGCTTTTGCTGGAACTGGTCCGGGACGGCACCATAATGATAGATACCGAGGGCTGGGTCGTGGGGCAGATCAACGGCCTTGCCGTCATCGACATGGGCGACTATGTGTTCGGAAAGCCCGCAAAGATCACGGCAGCCACCTTCATGGGCAAGGCAGGCATCGTGGATATCGAGCGCGAGGTGGAGACAGGGGGCTATACCCACTCCAAGGGCGTCCTGATCCTGAGCGGGTATATAGGGAGGAAGTATGCCCAGGACATCCCGCTGTCACTGACCGCCAGCATATGCTTTGAGCAGAATTACAGCGGGATTGACGGAGACAGCGCTTCTTCAACCGAACTGTACGCCATCCTGTCCAGCCTGGCCGACCTTCCCATCAACCAGGGAATCGCCGTCACGGGTTCGGTCAACCAGCTTGGGGTCATCCAGCCCATCGGCGGTGCGACATTCAAGATACAGAGCTTTTTCAACATATGCAGAATAAAAGGCCTGACCGGGAAGCAGGGCGTGATCATACCCGCCCAGAACGTCAAGAACCTGGTGCTCAGTGATGAGGTGGTCAAAGCCGTGGAAGAGGGCATGTTCCACATCTATCCCGTCACCACGGTGGATGAGGGGATCGAGATCCTCACCGGTGTTCCTGCCGGGGAGAAGAAACCCGACGGGACCTATCCCGAGGGCACGGTCAATGACCGGGTTTACAAAAAGCTCAGGTACTATGCCGAAACCACCGCCAGGTACAAGGAGTAAGGGACTAGCCAAGGGGACTAGCCAAGGGGACGGTTCCCCTGGTTTGAATAAAGGTTCTCCTTGATAAAAAACTTGGTCAATTGAAAAAGTAAATTCCGCTTTGCAAAAGAAAATTCCACAGATTTAGTGAGATCAGAAAGAACCTGCATTTGGTGATATTGTGACTGATCAGTTATGGACCAAAATATAGCGATGAT
>Ga0116168_1000234_pt1 | contig 58316 bp, 56 predicted proteins | sample AD_UKC129_MetaG_FD_89795 | JGI IMG/M metagenome (GOLD analysis project Ga0116168, IMG submission 89795) | Active sludge microbial communities of municipal wastewater-treating anaerobic digesters from Canada - AD_UKC129_MetaG | ecosystem: Engineered > Bioreactor > Anaerobic > Digestate | place... | reverse complement strand
TACACCCCTTTACAATGCATTCAAAAGTGGTGAATTTGTGCCCTGTGATTTTAATGAAGTTGTTCTAAGGGCCCTTTATATATACCTTAATGCCTTATTTTTAAACATACCCGTTGTAAAAATGGGTCTAACGGATAATGAGGTTATAAAGGAAAAGATTGCTGGTGGTTTCTATCACCCTGCCTTTGGAAATATAGTAAAATCAGAAGGTTTTTACCTTGCATTAACGGGACTATTTTCAAGATACGACATTAAAGGAAAGGTTATTGTAAAGATAAACAGAAGGGATGAGCCTCATCTTATGGGTTTTAAAAGAAAAAACATAGAAAGATGGGCAAATACAGGCATTTATATAGAAAGAGAGATAAAAGAACTGCCTCAAAAGGAATTTATTGTGTCTTTTGGAGGAAAAGAATTTAAGGGAAATATGCTGGATACTATTGATTCATTGTTTTAAAGACTGTTGTGAAAAAAACCATGTTTATTTTCCTTGACTAAAAGCATATCGGGGATATACTTAAATGATAGAAGACTTAATAAAAAATTAAGTGAAATATAAAAAAATTTTTAAGGGGGTGTTTTAATGGCAACCAGGCCAAGCAAAAGATCAAACAGCAAGGCAAAGGATAAGGGCGAGAAACTTTTCAAAGATGCGCTTATGAATCTGGAAAAGATAGCAAAAGAGAGGATAGAGACTGCAGGCGATCCCTTTTCAATAGGCATTAAAATGGCTTCACAGTTGAGAGAACTTGCGATGAAAATCGAAAAAGATGTTGATGAACAGTCCATAACGGCCACAGAGGCAAGCCATGTATCAAACGGAATGCTCGGAGTAGGTGTTTAGGTAAAGGGAATATACTCGCTGTAACTATTAAATCAATAACGGCCTTTTTTAATGTAGTATAATTTTTTGGATTAAAAAAATTCAACGTCTTACTATAGTTTTAAATGCTTGAATATTAACTTTTTAAGAAAATTTATTTTTATAAGATTTGAGGATAGTTAATTGTATGAAGAGAGATTTTACAGACAGGTATCAAGGCCTCACGACCTTATATGCTATGAGGTTATCCACAAAGAAACAGACATTTTGTGTTGCACAAAAAAAGACATTTCCCAACATATTAAAGAAAGGCTTATCCATTACAGACATCAGCTCGACGAATATATTAAGCTTAGACCAGAATTTAAAGATAGCTTTATCCCCATATCCTACGACAAATACGCGCCCCCTATTGTAAAGAAAATGATAGAGGCATCGTCTATTATAGGTGTTGGTCCCCTTGCCTGTGTTGCCGGTGCAATTGCTGAATTTATAGGCAATGATATAAGTTCTCTAACAGATGAATTCATCTTAGAAAACGGAGGAGACATATACCTTAAGACAAAGAAACAAAGAAAAATCCTTATATATGCAAAAGATTCGCCTTTTAGTAAAAAAATAGCTTTAAACATTAAACCTTCGGAAAAGGCATATGGTATCTGCACATCCTCAGGCACAGTAGGTCATTCTTTAAGTTTTGGCAAGACAGATGCAGTCTGTGTCATAGGAGAATCGTCTTTATTTTGCGATGGCCTTGCAACATATATAGGAAATATTGTAAAAAAGAGGGATGATATTTCAAATGCCATAGAAAAGGCAAAGACATTTAAAGAAATAAAGGGTATACTTATTATAATGAAAGACCACCTTGGTGTTTGGGGTGATATTCAGATAGTGACACCATGATTAACAATAAAGCGAGGAAAAAATGAAAAAAAGGATACTCATAAGGTTTAAAAAAAATATGATAGACAAGCCCATTGTATACAGACTAGTTAAAGATCACAATTTGATCTTTAACATATTAAGGGCAAATGTTTTACCTAAGGCAGATTCTATTATGGTAATGGAGATAGAAGGTGAAGAAGAGGATTTCCAGAAAGGCATCGAGTATCTCATAGATGCAGGCTGTGGTATAGAGCCTATTGAACAGGATATAAAAAGAGATGAATCAAAATGTGTCCATTGCGGTGTGTGCACAAGTGTCTGTGCCCCTTCAGCATTGTATATAGACCGAAAGACAATGGAGGTAAACTTTGATTACAAAAAATGCGTTGCCTGTGAACTATGTGTAAAGGTGTGTCCTGTTAAGGCGTTGAATGTGTATTTCGATTTTTAGTGAAATGTGCCTTTTAGATTTTTAAAAACTTATGGAGGTGATTAATATGTTTAAAAAAATACTGTGCCCTGTAGATTTTTCCAAATATACTGAAAATATTATTGCCTATGCAGTGGAGATTGCAAAAAAGTTTAATTCAGAACTTCATCTCTTACATGTTATACCTAATTTAAGCTATTTTACCCCTTATGAATCTTTTATGACACCTGAAAACATTATTGCCCTCGAAAGAAATATAGAAAAAGAGATAGAAAAGGATTTCGAAAAGATTTCAAAAAAAATCGATATACCCTATAAAAAGGTAATAAAGTCCGGTGTTACTTTTGTTGAAATAATAAGCTATATAAAAGAAGAATCCATTTCCCTTGTTGTTATGGGCACACACGGCAGAAGCGGTATCGAACATATATTAATCGGCAGTGTTGCAGAAAAGGTGGTCAGAAAATCACCGTGTCCTGTTTTAACCATAAGACCTGAGGGCATGGCTTTTACCATGCCATAATGTTAATAGTGCGGCCGCACTTTAAAGGGCATATATTAAACATTACACGATTAGCGCCTTGTAACAAGGTATTCGAAGAGGGATTTTACATTTTTTAGAGGCACCAGCTCAATTTCAGGTATATTTTCCACACCCTTAGGACACAACACCCTTTTTATTCCGAGCCTCACACACTCTTTTATCCTCAAATCCATATTTACTATCTTTCTTATCTCTCCTGTGAGGCCTATCTCTCCCAATACCGCCGTATCCCTCCCTATATCTAAATTTAGATAATCTGACATGATGGCAACGGCTACAGGTAAATCAACACCAGGCTCTGTCACCTTTATTCCGCCTGTTATGTTTATGTAAATATCCCTGTCATAAAGGGGTCTTCCCATTGCTTTCTCCACGATGGCTATGATAATAAATAACCTGTTTAAATCGTAACCTATTGAAAGCCTTCTCGGCATGGAAAAATTTGTCTTCGGTGTTACTGCTTGAACCTCAAGCAACAGAGGTCTTGTGCCTGTTATAAAGGGAAATAAGGTGCTTCCTCTGCCTATATTTTCTCTCTCTGATACAAAAAAATCAGAAGGATTTTCAACACTTATAAGACCATCCCTCTTCATCTGAAATATACCAACCTCATCTATGGGACCGAACCTGTTTTTTGTAACCCTTAGTATCCTGTAAGGAAGCATTTTATCCCCTTCAAAGTATAAAACCGTATCTACCATATGCTCGAGTATCTTAGGGCCTGCAATCATCCCTTCCTTTGTTACATGACCTATAAATATATGGGTAGTTTCTTTTGACTTCATCTCCATGACAAGTCGGGATGACACATCCTTTATCTGACTTATGGTGCCAGGCAACATGGAGAGCCTTGTATTGTATATGGACTGAATGGAATCGATTATTACAAGGTCATAGACCTTTGCATTTATGGCAGAGATGATGTCATCAAGATAATTTGTGGTAAGTATGGGAAATTTTCCCTTCAGGCTTAACCTTTTTTTCCTTCCTATAAGCTGTTTTGCCGATTCCTCACCGGACACATAAAGACAAGAATAACCCATCTCTACAATCTTCGATGCAATTTCAAAACAGAGGGTTGATTTCCCTATCCCGGGGTCTCCGCCCAAAAGTATGGATGACCCCTTTGTCATGCCTCCACCTAAAACCCTATCGAGTTCTTCAATGCCGAGAATAATCCTTTCATCAGGTAAATCTTCATCTTCCATTATAAGGGGTTGCGAAAATGCCTTTGGCATTTCCTTTTCATATGCTACCTCTTTCATCGAATCCCATAAAGAGCATCGCGGACACCTACCCATCCATTTATAGGTCTCATATCCACAGTTTTCACAGATAAACAGTGTTTTTTTACTCATATAACCAGGCCTAAATGAAATTTTAAAAGAGAGAGTTGGTATTTCAACATCTTTAACATCCAATGCCTTGACCTGGGTAGTTCTTGTGGCGATATTTCAAGGGTAATCAATTCATTATAGCCCAATCTTCTTATAGTATTTAAAAATTTTGCAACAGGCATGTCTCCTCTTCCGAGAAAAAGGTGGCTATCTGTGTCATTATAATCGCTTATGTGAATGTTTCTCAACCTACCTGTTTTGAAAAATCTCAAAAATCCCACTACAGGGTCAATACCGAACGTTCCCAGATGTGTTGTATCAAATGTAAAATCAAGGTTCCTTTTAATCCCGTAATCTATGAGGTCAATATAATCGTTTAATATATAAGGTGTGAGCATGAGCCTTTTGCCCACACGGGGCATGTTTTCAATGGTTAATCTTATACCTTCTGAGCCGAGGGTCTTCTGAAAATCTTCCATCCTTTTAAACCATCTGAAAAAAATTAGCTCTACTGAAAGCCATGAAGGGGGATGGAAGTTTATTATACTGGCATTTATTGCCTGGGTAATCTTTATAGTCTCCACTATTGCGTTGGTTTTACTTCCCCAGGCATCGATCTTTAAAAAAGGTGCATGGATTGAATAAACAGGCAGTATCTCACAGCATTCCTTTACGATATCGAGATAATCAGGTCTATTTACCTGTCTATCTATCAAAAGCTCGCAACCGTCAAAACCAGCCTCTTTTGCCAGTGAAAATATCTCTTTCAGGGGCAGATAATAAAGGCATCCTGTTGAAAAAAGGACTTTCATATAACAATGATACGCTCTTCCGTATTTGTTAAGATCCTGTATTTACCATTAGTTATATGCACTGTATTTTCTATACCGCAGGCACCTCTTTTTGGAAATACCATTTTGGGTTCTATTGCAATAACTGCACCGTCATTTATTGGATAATCATGATTTGCAGCTATAAAAGGGAATTCAGAAAGCTCGAGACCTATGCCATGGGCTAAAAATTTTACCTTGTGTGGTTTAAAACCAAGATAATATTCACTGAAACCGAGGTCATCGGCAAGCTTCTTCGAATATTCAAAAAGCTCCTTACTTGTCCATCCTTCTAAAATTTTATCCAGCACCTTATAATGGATCTCCCTGCACGCCTCATAGCCATCAACAAAAATTTTTGGCATGGAGTTTATGGCGAACATCCTTGTCTGGTCTATCTGATAACCATGATAGCATATGCCGAAGTCAATAAGAATAGGCTCGTTTCTTTTTATCCTCTTCATGCTTGCACCTACAGGAAATGCAGGTGATAATCCCAATCCTCCCATAGGCGAATCTGATTGGCTTACAATGCTTCCCGTCCTTCCGCTTAATATATGCCAGGTATATGCCTCATAGTTTAAAGACCTCACCCTTAAAATGCCTTCATGACCCAGTGCCTTTGCATAAGCCTCAAGTATACCGCCCAATTCGATTTCTGTCATGCCTTCCACAAGAACATGGGGTATATACTCATATACCATCTTTTGGATAGCAGCAGCCCTCTCTAAAAGAGTTATTTCAAAAGGAGATTTTATTTTTCGCAATTCCCTTGTAAGGGGAGAACAATTCACGAGATTTACATCACCCAAGATATCTTTGAATTTTATTACATCGTTGTAGGGGAGCACATCCAGTTGTACCCCCACATTTTTCATGGTTTTAATAAAGCTTATAATGTCTTTTATAGAACGGATAGAAACAATCCTTTTAATGGGCGATTCTCTCTTTGCCCGTGAAACCTCCCTTTTTACAAAAAGCACAGGTTCATCATCTAAGGGCACAAAAAGCAGTGCATCCTGCATTGTGCCCGTTAGATAATAGTAATCTATTTTATAATGGAAAAAGGCACCGTCCATAGATGCCTTTTCCATAAGGTGTTTCAGTCTATTTATCCTTAAAAAAATCTCTTCCTTTGGCGCATAAAGCATGAATTATATATATTACCCCTTAGCTATCAGCCAGATCATTTTTCATTTATCCTTCCATACAGGTTTTCTCTTCTCCATAAAGGCTGTGATACCCTCTATTGCATCTTGGGTTGACATGCATCCTTTAAGATAGATAATTTCTGAAGCCTTAAGTGCCTGCAAGAAATCAAGGCTTAACCCTGCCTTAATTGCCCTTTTTGTCCATATGGCAACAGGTCTACTCTTATTTAGATAATCGGCAAGATATTTATCCACCTCTTCTTTAAAATTCTCAACAGGTAAAACCGCTGTAACAAGACCTATGGCCAATGCCTCTTTTGCACTTATAATCTTACCTGTCAAAAGAAGCTCATAGGTCTTCTGTAAACCTATAATCTTTGGAAACCATGCGGCTGCAACAGGTGGATAAACACCAACAGCAATTTCAGGCTGACCAATGCGGGCCTTCTCCGATGCCACAACTATATCACAGAAAGACATAAGTTCACATCCACCACCTAATGCACGGCCGTTTACTACTGCCACTGTTGTTATATCCATCTCTGCAAGGTTACGAAACATTCTGTGGAAGACCTCTATCATCTCGTCCACTTTGTCTTCTGTATGGTCTGCCACATCAACACCGTCACAGAATGCCTTATCACCTGCATGGTCGAATATAAGCATCTGGATCGCATTATCCTTTTTTACATCATTTAATGCATCGTTTATCTCTTTCATCATGGATATGGTGAGCCAGTTTGAAGGTGGAACATTAAGGGTAATCCTTGCTACCTTATCTTTTTTTTCAAAAACAATTAAATTATAACCCATCTTTACCTCCTCTAATAAAAAAAGGGGGGATTTCTCCCCCCTGTGAAAGTCCCCAAAATTACTTTGTCTGAGGTTTACCAAGGACTTCTTCAAAGAATTTGTCGTCCATAAGAACGCCCTTTGCAACACCTTGACGGTATTTGATGAAGTCAATGGTATCAACGCCTGTAATCTTCTTAGTATTGAATGCACCAAAGCCGAGGAATGCTTCAATACCCATATTGGCTGCGAGCCAGTGTCTGTGGTCATTTTTCATTGTATCCCAGAAGAATTTCTTTTTCTGTCTTACGCCGTCAATGGATTTCATGAGACAGCCTGGGAACAGATTTGCATATGTCCACATGATTCTGTCGATTTCAGCATCAATTAATGAGAAGTCTACTTCACCCTTTTTCTGTTTTTCCTGCACCCATGCACGGGCCTGTTTGAATTCATCACCAGTTTTGTTTTCGCCGTATACTATCTCTCCATCCTTTATAAATGTATCGGTGATGACCTGTGGATTTCTTACCCAATTACCTTTGTCGTCTTTTAAAACAGGGAATGCCTTTGTTATAAGGCCTTTCCACCACATCTTGTAAGCTGACCACATTTCACAGCTAATACAGCTCCACATTGCATCTTCAATACTCAGATATGATGGGAGAAAATCTGATGCGCCACCAACAGGTGCTGAACCGTGACGTGGTCCTGCCTGACCGAATATTGCAAGGTCTGATGCTAAGGTTAAATCGCATGCTGTTCCGATTTCCTGGCCGCCTGCAACCCTCATGCCATTTACACGGCAGACTACAGGTTTCTTGCACATAAGGATTGAATCCACCATGTTGTTGAAAAGTTCCATATATGCGCCGTATTCTTCTGGACGCTTGCTGTAGTATTCGGAATACTCTTTTGTATTGCCGCCTGTGCAGAATGCAAAAGGTCCTACACCTGTAAATACAACACCAACGACCTCTCTGTCCGTTGATGCATTTTCAAAACCTGCAATAACACCTTTTACCATCTGGGTGGTGTAGCTGTTGTACTGGGCAGGATTGTTTAAAATTATCCATGCTACATACAGATCAGGTATTACATTGCCCTTTGGATCCTTCAGTGGCCTTTTCTCATACATCGTGCATGGTGCTTCAGTTCCCCACCACTGAGAAGTGTGTCTTGAATGATCCTTTAATTCATGTTCCCTTGGCATCCATTCTAAACCCATAGTTTCCCTCCTTAAATGTTTTTTTTGTGTTTAAAAATCTGGTTTTAATACTACCCTTTTCGCAGGAGAACCTGCTTTGTGTATCTCTTCAAAAGTTGCAGCAATTGTGCTCATTGGTCTTACCTCAACAAAAGGCTCAATCTGAATACGTTTTGAAAGCACCATATCGAGCACAATAGGATAATACTCAGGCAGACATCCCCATGTGCCTATAATCTCTGCATCGAATGCCATAAGTTTTGAGAACATATACTCGCTCTTTGACATACCGAAACCGACAAGGATGAGTTTTCCTACAAATGAGAGGAGATCAAGGGCAAGATCCTGTCCTGCCTTTGTGCCTGTTACTTCAAAAATCTTCCAGCCTGCTGTATCTATACCATTGGATTTGCAGAAATTCCTCCATTCACCTACTATGGCCTTATTATCTTTGTCCAGGGTGCTAATTACTGCATCACAGCCATATTTGAGGGCTCTCTGGAGTTTTTCCATGTTTCTTGCAATACCTATAACTGTTTTTGCACCGAGGGCCTTTGCCATCTGCACCATATATACACCCACACCACCTGTGGCACCTATAATTACAACATTGTCTCCAGGCTGTAAATCTGCCCTTTTTGCTGCCTGATACGGTGTTGTCACAGCATCTGCAACCACGGCAAGCTGTTCAAGGGCAAAACCCTTTTTGTCAGAAGGAACTAAACATAAATCTATTGTAGGTACAGGTATATGGCTTGCAAACCCACCGTAGACACCAATGGAATTCCCTGGCATCTTCTGGGCAAGACATCTGTTACCCCTGCCTGTCTTGCAGAGTATACATTTTCTACAGGGCATAACAGCAGGAATTATTACCTCTTTGCCTATCCATGCTGGATCTCCTGCTACAACTGTTCCGGCTATCTCATGGCCCAGTGCAAGGGGCGGTTTACTTACTGTTGGGACACCATCATAAAAGTAGCCGAGGTCTGTATGGCATACACCGCAGCCTGCAATCTCAACCAAGACTTCGCCTTCCTTTAGTTCAGGGACAGGTATTTCTGCCAACTCGAGTTTTCCAGGTATCTTCTCCTTTGTCTCTTTATTAAATGTTGTAGGCTGAATCATCTGCCACTGCTTGATTGTTTTTGGTACTTCTCCCATTGAACACCTCCTTATAAATTTTATTAATCTTGCCTTCTTTTTTACATCATTTTTACGTCATTCCGTATCCGCCATCCACAGGCAGCACCTGTCCTGTGATATAGCGAGAGTCATCTGAGGCAAAAAATACGAAGGCCGGTGCAACATCCTCAGGTTCTGCATATCTGCCAAGAAGTATCCTTCTTGTATAGATCTCTCTTAACTTTTCATCCTGCTGTAATGTTGTTGTCATCTCTGTAGTTACAATGCCGAGGGAGATGCAGTTGCAGGTGACATTGTATTTTGCGAGTTCCCTTGCAGCAGATTTCGTAAGAGTAACAACCCCACCTTTTGCCGCTGCATAATTTATCTGGCCTATGGTCCCTACCATGCCTGCAACGGATGTAACATTTATTATCCTGCCATAGTTCTGCTGCATAAAATATTTTGAAGCCGCCTTTATGCAAAGCCAGGGACCTCTCATCTGAACATTCACCACCTGATCCCAGATATCAACGGTCATCTTATGTAACATTGCCGGTTTTGAAATACCTGCGTTATTTACAAGGATATCAATAGAACCAAAATTCTGAACGCATGTTTCTATTATTTTAATTGCATCTTCTTCCTTTGCCACATCACCTTGAACAGCCACGGCCTTTCTTCCCATTGCCTTAATCGTCTCCACCACTTCATCTGCTGCCTTCTGGTTTCCGGCATAGTTCACAACCACATTGGCACCTTCTTTTGCAAAGGCAAGGCTAATTGCCCTTCCTACGCCCCTGCCACCACCTGTAACTACGGCATTTTTTCCCTCTAATTTCATATTCACCTCACCGACTAAGTATAGATTTTAGTTTGTGAAAAATTTTATAAGTTTAATATTATATTTTTGCATGAGTCTATGTCAAGATAAAAATATTAATAAAAACAACAAACCACATTAAAAAATTATGTGTAAAAATTTTTATTTCTGGGCTTGTGAATTATTTCATTTTTTCCTTGACAATTGATTTTTTAATCGTGTAAATTTGTCAGTAGATTTATATAAAAGGTTGATTAAAAGATGCAGCAAAATTTTAATGCTGCAAAGTTTTTTTAAAGGGGCAAAAAAATGAGATATGCAGAGACAGGATATTATTTAGAAGTGGATTTATCCACAGGAAACATTGAAAGGGTTGAATCAGACCCGCAAATGACAGAGCAGTATCTCGGTGGGTTGGGCACAAATGCAAAACTCATGTGGGACAGGGTGCCGGCAGACACTGACGCATTTTCACCAGATAACCTGTTAATCTTTAGCTCTGGGCTTCTATGTAGTACACCGGCTCCAAGTGCAAACCGCACAATTATAACCTCCATTTCACCTCAGAACTCATTATTTGGATTTTCTATGATGGGAGGCTACTGGTCTCCTGAATTAAAATATGCTGGTTACGATAAAGTAATTGTTAGAGGAAAATCACCTGACTGGGTCTATCTATGGATAAATAATGACAAGGTGGAAATAAGGGATGCAAGGCACTTACAGGGAAAGAGCACATACGAGACAGCAGAAGCAATAAGGTCAGAATTGAAAGAGCCAAGGGCACAGGTGATTTCTATAGGCCTTGCCGGTGAAAATAGAGTGTATTTTGCCTCTGTAGAAACCCACAGAGGAAGCTCAAGTAGATTAGGGCTTGGTGCCGTAATGGGTGATAAAAAATTAAAGGCAATAGCAGTTAGAGGCACAAAGGATATAAATATTGCAAAACCTGCTGAATTCCTGGAAGAATGCAATAAGGTTTTAGATTACATCCAGTACAGGCTCAATAACCCCATCCCAGGTGTTCCACCCATACTTGCATATATAGGTTCACCGCAGGAAATGGCATTACACGATGAACAGTGGCATTTAGATAGTTTTGCCTGGGGACATGCAAGGGAGAGGAGAAAAGGCTTTTGGAATAAAGAGGTTGAGAAACAATGGGCAGACGCAATGGAAACATACAAAAAACGCCTTATAAGCTGTTATAACTGCCCTGTAAGATGTGCAGGTATTGTTGAAGTACCAGGTTATCCCACATATATTCTCAAGTGCTTTACAAAACTTACCTATGTAATGGCAGCCGAGGTAGATGACCTTGACTTTGGATTCCAGATACTTTCTAAGGCACAACACTATGGAGTAGATGGATTTACAGCACCACAGGTCATGGCATTTGCAATAGAACTCTACGAAAACGGTATTCTCACAGATAGTGATATGCCTGGTTTTCCAAAGGATAAAAAAGAAAGGTTCCACTGGTTATTAGATAAGATAGTAAGAAGGGAAGGTATTGGTGAGGTGCTTGCAGATGGTGTATACTGGGCGGCACGAAAGATAGGAAAGGGCGCGGAGGCATTTGACCACAACACCATAAGAAAACACGAGCAGGTACCTATAAAACTCGGCATGTTAAACCCCATCTATTATATCCTGTGGTCTACTGGTGAAAAGGTCAATATCACCCAGATTGAAGGTCAAATTCCACAAATGCCTATGGAAAAACATATAAGAGAAGAGTTCGTAAAAGACTGGATACAGATCCCTACAGGAAAAGAAGAAAGGTTTAAACAGTTTATACTTGAATGGGGCGATGAAGGCAAAAACTTTCCTTTCTGGCCACCTCCAGACTTAATAGCCGAACTCGTTGAATGGCAGGAAACCATGCATTACATAGATGATTCCTTTGGCCTATGTGCAGGTGTTTCTTCATTCCCCATTAAACCACCTTACCATATCCATAATTTACCGCTTTTTATGGCTTACGGAACAGGTATAGACATGGACGAAGAGAAATTGTGGAATGCTGCACTGCGCATAAGGAATCTCATAAGGAGTTATAACATCACAAGGGGATTAAAAAGAGAAGATGAAACGCCACCCCAAGATCACTGGAAGAAGAGATTCCCCGAATACGAACAGAAGCTCATGGATGAATATTATAAATACAGGGGCTGGGACTTAAGGGGTGTTCCCACAAAGGAAACGCTTCAAAAGCTCAATCTCGATTATGTTTATGAGGATTTTGTAAAAAGAGGAATCCATAAGGAAGAATAGAAGAGGAAGGCGCTATGAAAAGAAAAGTAAAGATAATCAAAATTGACCTTGACAAGTGTATGGGTTGCCGTGCATGTGAGGTAGCCTGTGCGGCTTTTCATTCAAATCCAAAATATGCAAGCGTAAACCCTGCAAGGTCAAGGATTCAGGTATTCAGGAATGAATTAAAAAATGTTTTTGTCCCTGTAAAAGGAAGCTTCTATACAGCAGCAGAGTGCGCAGGAAGACCACTATACATGATTGGTGAGAAGATGCAAAGTGGTTATGAATACGGTGAAAGCGTATGTAGTTTCTGTGGTGCTGCCTGTCCTTCCCGGGACCTTTTTAAGGAGCCAGATTCAGGTCTTCCTATAAAATGTGATATGTGCGAGACAGAACCACCCCTTGACGAACCTATGTGTGTGAAATGGTGTCTCGTAGATGCATTAACTTATGAGGAAAGGGAAGAGGAGGTTGAAGAAGAGGTAAAACTGGAAGAACTCGACATAGGTATACAGGCAATGGTGGATAAATACGGTCTTGAAAAGGTGTTAGATACAGTTGCCAGAATGACTCAAAAAGAAGAATAAAAAAATTAGATCGAAAGAGGGTAGATAAACCGTGGAAACTTTAGCACCCTTTAAAGAAGTTATAGATGAGGTAAAGGAAAAAGGCGGAGAGGCTGTCAAGTTTTGCTACCAATGCGGTAAATGCGATACCGTTTGTCCCTGGAACAGGGTTAGAAAATTCAGCATGCGAAAGCTTGTTCGTGAAGCCACTTTTGGTTTAAGTGAGATAGAAAAAGAGGAAATATGGCGTTGCACTACATGCGGTAAGTGTCCTCAAAAATGTCCAAGGGATGTGAAACAGATCGATGATATGGTAGCGCTCCGTAGAATGGCAACAGGTTACGGGGTATATCCTGGATCGGTTAAGTCTTACAGGACAATAAGCACTGCCCTTGCCTCACAGGGCAATCCCTTTAACGAGGATAGAAAGACAAGGGCTGCATGGGCAGAAGGTCTAAATGTAAAGACATTTAAAGAAGGCATGGAGATTCTCTATTTTCCGTGCTGCTACTGCAGCTATGACCCAAGGCTTAAAAAGGTTACCCAGACAACGGTAAATTTACTGAATAAGGCAAAGGTAGATTTTGGCATACTCGGAGAAAAAGAGAACTGCTGTGGTGAAAGTATCCGCAAGACAGGAAACGAAGAACTGTTCAAAAAACTTGCAAAGGAAAACATAAAAACATTTATTGATAATGGTGTCAAAAAGATCCTTGTATCATCACCACACTGCTATCACACATTTAAAAACGAATACCCCATGTTTAATGTGAATTTTGAAGTGATTCATGTCTCCCAGTATGTTCATGAGTTGATAAAACAGGGAAGGTTAAAGATTTCTGGTGAATTTAAAGAAGAAAAGGTTGCATATCACGATCCATGTTATCTCGGTAGACACAACGGTATATACGACGAACCAAGGGAAACCTTAAAAAGCATAGCAGGCTTGGAACTCGTTGAACTTCCAGAGGCAAGGGAGGAAAGCCTTTGCTGTGGCATGGGTGGAGGAAGGGTCTGGGCAGAAACAGAAAAACATGAAAGGTTTTCAAACATAAGGATTGAACAGGCAATAGATGCTGGGGCAAAGGTTCTGGCAACTGCCTGTCCCTATTGCATAACTGCCCTTGAGGATAGTAGGCTCGTATTAAACCATGCAGACGATATAACCGTTAAGGATATTACAGAGATTTTACAGGAAGTTACGTAAAAGGCACTATGGAAGGATTTGATTCACATCCTAAAAAAGAGATCTCCTTTGAGACGACATGTGTTCGTTTTTCAGAAGACAGATGGTCTGAATCAAAGGCCCATGTGCCCATTGAGAGGGAATTGACGATTAAAGTAAACCTTAATGATTTTGTAACAATACTGTGCACACCTATAAAACTAAATTATCTTGTAATCGGATTTTTATATTCAGAAGGTGTGATAACTGGTATTGGTGAAATTGCCATGTTACGGGTATGTGATGATGAAACAGAGGCTGATGTAAGGCTTGCGAGATCGGATTTCGATTTACCAAAAAGAAAAAGACTTACATCTGGTTGTGGTGGTGGTCCATCCTTTGTAACATCAGCCCAGAAGGTTGAATCGGAGCTCGAAATATCCCCAAATCAGATAATGTTATTTATGAAACAACTCCAAGAATATATGGATTTATACGTGACAAGTGGTGGCCTTCATGCATCTGCCCTTGCAGATAGAAATAAGGTCATCATGGTGGCTGAGGATATTGGCAGACATAACACAGTTGATAAAATACTGGGTGAATGTCTGTTCAATGGCATCTCTACGGAAAACTGTGTACTTATAAGCACAGGAAGGATTTCTTCTGAGATGCTATTAAAGGCAGCAAGGATGGGCGTCCCTGTTGTAGTTTCCCGTCATTCACCTACAGGGACAGCTGTTAAGCTTGCAGACGAACTCGGTATAGCCCTTGTGGGTCGTGTGCGCGGTAAAAGTCTATCTGTTTATTCCCATCCTGAAAGACTCGGTTTTAGCAGAAACTGATGACTGGGCAAACGGGTTTCGGCACAAGGACAGATGAAAATTTTTTTAAGAGGTGATTTAAAGTGGAAAAGGTAATATCCCTTACAGACAACATCAAACATTTAAGAGAAATGCTCGGTAAAGACAATTTAGGAGATGTCCTGGTGGTAGGTGGAGGTATAAGCGGTATCCAGGCATCCCTTGACCTCGCCACAGCAGGTTTTAAGGTATATCTGGTCGAGAAGGCACCAAGTATAGGTGGCCATATGGCCCAGCTTGATAAGACCTTTCCGACCAATGACTGCTCCATGTGAATACTGGCACCTAAACTGGTCGAGGTCGGCCGGCATCCAAATATAGAGGTACTCACTTATACCGAGGTTCATGAGGTAGAGGGTGAGGTAGGTGATTTTCATGTAACACTCCTGAAAAAACCCAGATATATAATAGAAGATAAATGTACAGGCTGCACCACCTGTGTTGAATACTGCCCTGTCCAGTATCCTGATCAGTATAACCAGGAAATATCTCTAAATAAGGCAGTGCATATCTATTTTGCCCAGGCGATTCCCCTTATTGCGTATATTGATGAGAGTTGCCTGTATCTAAAAGAGAAAAAGTGCAAGATCTGTGAAGGTGTGTGCAAAAACAATGCAATAGATTTGAATCAGAAACCAGAGAAGATCGAGATCGAGGTAGGTGCAATTATCTTATCCCCTGGTTTTGAACCTTTTGATCCAAGGATATTAAAAGAATACCATTACAGGGAATTTCAAAATGTAGTAACGAGTATGGACTATGAAAGGCTTCTATGCTCAACAGGGCCTTATGGAGGCGAAATACTCCGTGCATCGGATAAAAAACACCCCCACAATATTGCGTGGATACAATGTGTAGGTTCAAGACAGGTAATAGAAGGTGCAAACAGCTATTGTTCTGCTGTTTGCTGCACATATACTCAGAAACAGGTAATACTTACAAAAGACCACGATGCAGATGCAAAATGCACAATATTCCATAATGACATTAGATCCTATGGAAAGGATTTTGAACGTTACTTCCAGAGGACAGAAGCACTGCCTGGTATAAGGTTTATAAGAAGTTATGTTTCCATAGTAAAAGAGGACCCTGTTACAAAGAATGTCACTATCCGTTATTCCACGCCTGATGATGGTGTCAAAGAAGAAGAGTTTGATATGGTGGTTTTATCTGTTGGCATGAACCCACCTGTTAATGTAGAAGATTTCAAGAAGAAATTTGGCATTGAATTAAACCACCACAACTTCTGCAAATTAAACGAGACCAATCCTATGAAGACGAATGTGCCCGGTATTTTTGTAAGTGGTGCATTGCAGGGACCTATTGATATTCCCGAATCTGTTTTTAGCGCCAGCGGTGCAGGGTCTCAGATTGGAGAACTCCTTAAATACAGAAGGGGTCACCTTGCAAAGGAGAGAATCTATCCACCGGAAATGGATGTTTCCCAGCAAGAACCAAGGATCGGTGTATTTGTATGTCACTGTGGAGCCAATATTGGCAGGGTAGTAAATGTGCCTGAGACAGTGGAATACTGTAAGACCTTACCCTATGTGGTATATTCACAGGAACAGATTTTCTCATGTGCTACAAATGCTGCAAAAGAAATAACTGATAAGATTAAAGAGTTAGGTCTCAACAGGGTAGTAGTTGCAGCATGTTCACCGAGGACGCTGGAGCCCTTATTCCGTGATACATTAAGAGAAGCAGGTCTCAACCAGTATTATTATGAAATGGCAAATATAAGGGAACACAACTCATGGGTGCATTCTAAGGAAAAGGAAGAGGCAACAAAAAAGGCCCATGATTTGATCAGGATGTCTGTGGCAAGGGCATGTCATCTTGAAGCACTTCAGGAATTCGAGCTACCTGTGGATAAGCGTTGTCTAATAGTAGGTGGCGGTGTGGCAGGTATGAATTGTGCCCTATCCATTGCAAATCAGGGCCATGAGGTATTTATTATAGAAAAAGAGAAAGAACTCGGTGGTAATGCGAGAAGGGTTTATAGAACCTTACAGGGCTTAGATGTGCAGGCATATCTTAAAGATTTGATAAAAAAGATTTACAACCATCCGCAAATCCATGTATATACAGAGGCAACAATAACAGAGGCCACGGGATATATTGGAAATTTCGTGACAAAAATTAATTCTAATAGAGGGCCTGTTGAGATAAAACACGGTGCCACTGTTATTGCCATTGGTGCAGAAGTTTATAAACCAACTGAATATCTATACGGTGAAGACGAAAGGGTTTTCACAAATTTAGAGCTGGAAGAAAAGATAGTAAAAGAAGATGATCAGGTGATGAATGCCCAGAGTGTTGTGATGATTCAATGTGTTGGATGTAGAAACGAAGATAGAAATTACTGCAGCAGGATCTGCTGTAGCCACTCCATTAAAAATGCCCTCATGCTTAAAGAGAAAAGGCCTGATGTGGATATATATATCCTATTCAGGGATGTAAGGACATATGGTTTCAACGAAGATTACTATCGTGAGGCAGCATCAAAGGATGTAAAGTTTATCCGCTATGAACCTGAAGACAAGCCTACTGTGGAACCAGGTGAGGCAGAAGACGGAAGACCTGTGCTCAAAGTAACAGTCACAGACTATATACTCAATAAGAAACTTGAGCTTGATGCAGATGTTGTATCCCTTGCTGCTGCAATAATTCCTGCAGAATCCACAAAGGAGATTGCAAACCAGTTTAAAGTAGTGTTAAGCCTTGACGGTTTCTTTAAAGAGGCCCATGTAAAGTTAAGACCCGTTGATTTTGCAACAGATGGTGTATATCTGTGCGGACTTGCCCATTACCCGAAATTCATGCAAGAGACGATAAACCACTCTTATGGCGCAGCAGGTCGTGTTTTAACATTACTTTCCAATGATGTGGTTACAGCATCCGGTTCTGTTTGCACTATCGATGAAAAGAGGTGCATGGGTTGTGGTGCATGCGTTAATGTCTGCACATATGGAGCATTGGAGTTAAGGGACACAAAACAGGGTAAAAAGGCATTTATAAACCCTGTCCTATGTAAAGGCGATGGGCTTTGCAACTCAAAATGCCCAACAGGTGCAATCCAGTTGAAACATTACACGAATGATGAGCTGGATGCCCAGATAGATGCAGCCATTGAAGAGCTTTTTGTAGAGCAATTAAAGGCAGTTGGCGAAAATGGCTGATAAACAAAAAGTTATTTAAAAAAGGAGAAGAGAAAGTATGAGCGCACCATTAAAATTTAAGCCAAGAATATTAGGTTTCGCTTGCAACTGGTGAGCTTACGGGGCTGCTGACCTGGCTGGAGTTTCCAGACTGCAATATTCAAATGAAATAAGACTCATTAGGGTTATGTGTTCCGGTAGAGTTGACCTTGAATTTGTGCTCAGGGCTTTCTCAAACGGAATGGACGGGGTATTCATTGGTGCGTGTCACTTAAATGAATGTAATTACATAACCCATGGCAACTACCATACCATGAATATGGTCCTTTTATGCAAAAGGCTTCTCGAGTATATTGGCATAAATCCAGAGAGATTGACCTTGAGATTTATGTCCGGTGCCGAGGCAAACCTTTTTGTAGAACATGTAAATAGTTTTACAAAAAAGGTCAGGGAAATAGGACCGTTCGGTAAGTCAGAAGGCGTAGATATTTCACAGATTAAAGAAAAACTCGCCGAGGTAATAAAACTTATCCCTTATATAAAAGTAGTTATGAACGAAAAACTTTCAAAACGCCTTGAAACACCCCATGAAGACATGAGTATCCATAAAGACTACTTTACAAAAGAGGAGATTGAAAAACTTTTCAGCGAGATTGTGTCCTACTGGATTGACCCTGCTAAGTGCCAGGCATGTATGACCTGTGCAAGAAGGTGCCCTGTAGAGGCCATAGACAGTAAGAAAAATATGGTGCATATTATAAATCAGGACAAGTGTATAAAATGCGGAACATGCTATGAGGCCTGTCCACCGAGATTCGGTGCTGTCACAAAGTTAGTTGGTCAGCCGGTTCCACCACCGATTCCAGAAGAACAGAGGACCATAGTAAGGAAAGGTAAAGAAAAAGAGGTTGCATAAATTAACACCCTGGTGCTACACTCATATATATAGAGAAAATAATATTTTGAAGGGAGGGCACTATGGGTGAGGTAAAGATTAATATTAGGTTTTTAAGGGCTGATGACTTTGATGCAATTGTGAAGATTGACAATAAAGTCTTAGGGCTCTACAGACTAGAATACTATAAGCTGAAATTCGAAAAATTAGTCCAATCAAAAGATTATGTTCCTACTTCCCTTGTGGCAGAGACAGAAAATGGCACAGTTGTAGGTTTTATAATGGGTGAGCTCTACATAGGAGAGTTTGGTATATCTCAGGAAAAAGCGACCCTTGATACAATAGGTGTTGACCCTGATTATCAGAGAAGAGGCATTGGTAAACTGTTGATTAATGAATATCTAGCACATCTTAAAAAGCTTGGTGTAGAAAAGGTAAACACCCTTGTTGATTGGGATGATGCAAAGTTGATCCATTTTTTTAGTGCAAACAAATTTAGCCCATCAAAGGTCATAAACTTAGAAAGGACCCTTTAACCTGTCATAGTAATTAATAGTTTATGCCAGCCTTTTAACAGGGCTGGCTTTTTTTTGCAAAAAAATAATTCCATATCCACTATTTAAGGATAAAGTCTACCCTGCTATTTTTAACTTTATCCTTTTTTTCAGGGACTAATGTTTTTGGTTCAATGACAAAAATCCTGTCAACTGTTACCTTTCCTGTTTTAAGTAATAGTTCTTTGACAGTCACGGCCCTTTTATTTGCAAGGGTTCTTAAGTCGTTCTCGCTTACATCTATGTGGGTGAAGATGAGCTTTTCCATCTCCTGGGGTGGCAGGGTCTTAATGGTGCCTATGATGGTTTTGGGTTTTGCGAATTTTTCAGCATCATAAGCCATCTTCAGGTATTTTTCGTATTCACCTGATTCTATCTTAACATCATCTACAGGGATTGCCTTCTCACCCTTTTTTATCATATCCTTTAACTTCTGTGCCTGGAGTTTATTTAGAAACATCCTCTTTTTTAATTCCTCCCTGTCCTTTTCCAAATCTATATGACCTTCCACATCGAGTTTTAGGGAAGGTCTTTCAAAAAGTGCCTTTGCAAGGTTTTCTATCTTCTTCATGTTCTGTTCGTTAACATTATAGTCACCGTAGTCAAATTCAATATAGCTTATCTCCTCACCACCACCGAAGAGTGAGGCCAAAAGGGCAAAAGGCGCTGTAGCTGCCTTTGTAAGGAGATTTATAATAACCTGAATGACTATCCTCCACACGCTGAATTTTGGGTCATCAAGACTACCTGAAACAGGGATATCGAGTTTGATCTGGCCATTTCTATCTTTTAAAAGGGCAATGGCAAGCCTAATAGGAAGTTTTATTGCATCGGGACTATCAACACTATCTCCTAAGGTAAGCTGGTCTATGAAGATTACGTTCTGAGAATCGAGCTTTCTTTTTTGAATGAGGTATTTTAAGTCAATGGAGAGCTTTCCTTTTTCAATTTTATAGCCTATATATTTTCCTGAATAAGGTGTTAAGGGACTCAAATCAAGACTATTGAATTTGGCATAGAGGTCAACAAGGAGATTTTCCCTGGCTGGTTTTATCTTACCTCCAATCTCTAAAGGAACAAATTGGTTTATCTTACCCCTTAAAGTCAGTTCTGCAAGCCTATCGCCCTTTAATGCAATATCCGATACCTTTCCTGCTATCTCTGTAAGGGTTGCTGTATAATTTGGTTTTACAGCCATATCCGTGAACTCTATGGTTCCACCCTGGAGGGTAATATTGCCTATTTTTATATCCCTTTCTGGCTCTGGGCTTTTTTCCTTGGGAGATTGTGCTTCTGATTTTCCTTGTTCTTTGGGTTTTTCATCTTTTACCATTATATGTTGTAAGTTTAAAGTCCCATCTTGGTTTACGACTACTTTCACAAAGAAATCTGCTAATGATATACCTTCTACATGGAGAGAAAAGGGGTCTGAATTAAAATTTAAGTTGTTAATAGAAAAGGCCTTCCAGTTAAGAAGCGACTTTGCATGGGCCTTGTCTATGGTAGAAAGATTGGTAACAAGTACCTTACCGGTGTATTTTATTGTGGGATCCTTTTTTTCTAGCTTATTGAAAACTATCTTTCCCGATGTAGAAAATGCACCCTCTGTTATATCTATGTTTATTTTCTCTGCAAAATAGGGCTGAAGGGTATTTATATGGATATTGCCTATATCCACCCCTAAATCTGCAAAAAATGGATTTATTTTAAAAGGCCCCTTTAACCTTATAAACCCCTCTTTGCCAATGGAAAAAGATAGTATTAGATTTGAAATATTATCCTTTTCAAGGGATATACGGTCTGCCTTTAAATCTAAATTTTTTAATATTATATTCACTGGTTGAGAGACATTTAAGTCATTGAATGTAACTTTGCCTTTCTGTATTGTAATTTCATCAATGTCCAGAACAAGCTGGCCTTTTTCATCCTTTTTTTCTTCCTGTTTTTTTGTAACCTCCTTTTCCTCTAACTTTTTCTTTTGGGCCCCCTCCTCTAAAAAGAGTTTCTGGAGATTTAATGTGCCGTCCCTTTCCCTCTGAACATATACCTCAGGGGAGCTAAAAGACACCCTCGACACCTTTATGTCTTTTTGTAAAGGCTCAATAGATCTTACATCTATCTCTATACCCGGTAGTTTAAAAAGGGGTTTATTTTTGAGGTCATTACAAAATAGCTGCCTAATCGCAACATTTCCGCTTATAACAATGGAAGAAGGCTTATCCTTATAATCTATAAAAGATACTTTAGAGGCAATATCGAGACTTCCAGAAAGGAGTTTAAAATTTAGCTTTACCGGGGAATAGGAAAGGTATTTAGGCAGGTCTAAATCCTGGATATTGATATCAATATAGGCCTCCCGTGTTTCGGCAAAAGGCTTTACATCACCCTTTATTTCATATTGATCGTCGTTTATCTTTGCAGAGAAATATGGTCTAACAACGGTATTTACATGATGGACAAGGTTTGATATAAAGGGCACCTTTATGTTCATTTCCCTTATAATGTGACGGGTTTCAAAGGGGGCGTCATAAAAGTCTATTGCCCCGTCGATGATGGATATATCATTTAAGGAGAAATAAAAGGGTCTTTTCTTTTTTTCTACTGCCTTCTTTTTCTCCCCCTCTTTTTCCTTTTCACCCATTTTCAGTATATCTGAGAAGTTATATGTTCTGTCTTTGTTTCTTATGATGTTTACATAAGGCCGTTTTATTGTAATCTCTTTTAAAATCAGCGCCCTTCTGACTATTGAAGATGATTCGACATTTATGAAAAGTTCCTCAAGGGAAAACATGGTATCAGTTTTTCCTTTTTCCTTTATTTTTATACCCGATACTTTTAATGTGAGGTTTAAAGGATTAATATCAATCTTTGCTATAGACACGTCCCTTTGAAGTGTCTTTGATATGTTTTTTACAAGAAGGGATTTTAGAACAGGAGGGGCAACAAAAAAACCTGATAAAGTAAAGATCACAAATATACCGCACAGTATTAAAAGGACTTTTATAAAGAGCCTCTTTTTTTTACCTATTATATCCGCCTCCCCCCTATTTTATAATTTAACCTATTGCTTGACCGAGTTTAAATATAGGCAGATACATTGCAATAATGAGACCTCCTAAAACTACGCCAAGGAACATCATTATCATGGGCTCCATCATTGCCGTTAAGTTAGAGACAAGGTTATCCACATCTTCTTCATAAAAATCAGCTATTTTATTGAGCATATTATCGAGGGCACCTGTAGATTCCCCTACTTCTATCATCTGGACAACCATAGGTGGAAAAACCTTACTTTCTTCAAGGGGTTCTGACATACTTCTACCTTCGCTTATCCTTGCCCTTGCAGTGATGAGTGCTTCTTCCACTATTTTATTTCCTGCTACTTTTGCAACTATAATAAGACTCTCAAGGATAGGCACACCGCTTGAAAGAAGTGTGGCAAGGGTTCTCGTAACCCGTGCAACAGATGCTTTTATGGCAAGGACACCGAAGATTGGCAATTTTAATATAATGGCATCTATTTTTCTTCTGCCATTAATGGTGCTGTAGTATTTTTTAAAGGCAAATACGATTACACCTACGAAAACAATCATGTAAATGATTTTTGATTTAACAAATCTGCTAAGATTAACCACTATCTGGGTAGGTGCTGGAAGGGAGGCACCCATATCTTTGAACATGGTCTCAAATACAGGTATAACAAAGATTAGTAAAACCATGACAACACCTATTGCAACAACGATAATGCTTATAGGGTAAATCATGGCGGATTTTACCTTTTTCTTTAATTTTTCTGTCTTCTCCATATAGACTGAAAGCCTCTGGAGAACATTATCAAGCATACCGCCCTCTTCACCAGCAACTACGAGGTTAACATAAAGGGGGTCAAAACACTGGGGGTAATCCCTTAGGGCATCTGCAAACCTGGAGCCTGTCTCTATTTTTTCTTTTATCTCCCTCACAATTCCTTTTAGGTCTTTATCCTCCATTTGATTTGAAAGGATATCAAGGGATTGAACAAGGGGTAGACCGGATGTTATCATAGTGGAGAGTTGTCTCGTAAAGACTACAATATTCATGGGTTTTATTTTTTTCTTAGGATTGTATTTCTCTTTTGGGGTGGTCTTTTTTTCTCTTGCCTTTGTAAGGATTATCCCGTCTTTACGAAGGGATACCCTCAAGGTTGCTTCTGAGTCTGCCTTGAGGGTTCCCTTTCTCGGCACTCCTTTAAGGGTTGTGCCTTCCCATTCATATAAGGGCATAAGCTATAATAACCTATAAAAATATTTATTTAAAGTTTTTTTATTCTTCCCTCAAAACTGTATAGAAGGTCACATTCTCCCTTCTTAAGAAGATTACAATACCCTCTTTTATATTAGCCTTTTTTAAAGCCTCTTTAAAATCATTGACATTTTTTATTGTCTTCTTACCGATCTTTATAATTATATCGCCTTCCCTTATATCAGCATTATAGGCAGGACTATTAGGTTCTACCTCAGTTACTATAACGCCCCTTGTATCTTTTAATTTAAGGTGTCTTGCAATCTCAGGGGTTATATTCTGGACAATAAGACCAAAATCTTTTTCTACATCAGGTTTTTTAGAGGCAACAACTGTTTCGTCTTGAAGTTCTCCTACAACCACCTCCAAATCTATCCTCTTTCCATCCCTGATTATGCCTACCTTAACCTTTTTCCCTATCTCAGTGGCAGCTACAAGCTTCGGAAGGGCATCCCTATTTTTTATGTCTTTCCCGTTATAAGAAACTATAATGTCACCGCTTTTTATACCTGCCTTATCTGCTGGACTGCCTTCTATAACATCTGCAACAAGGGCGCCTTGAGGCTCTTTTAAACCGAAATTCTTTGCAATCTCAGGGGTGACCTCCTGTATGCGCACACCTAAAGAACCCCTCACCACCTTACCCTTTGTCTTTAAGGATTGAAGCATATCCTTTGCCATATTTATTGGGATTGCAAAGCCTATTCCCTGACCTGTTGCTACAATTGCCGTATTTATGCCAATTACTTCACCGTTTATATTAAATAATGGGCCACCACTGTTTCCAGGATTAATTGATGCATCGGTCTGGATGAAATCATCGTATGGTCCTGCACCTATAACCCTTCCTTTTGCACTTACTATACCTGCAGTAACTGTATGCTCAAGTCCAAAGGGATTTCCTATGGCAATAACCCAGTCTCCAACTTCAAGCTTATCCGAATCACCGAGTTTTGCCACAGGCAAATCGTGCCTTGCATTAATCTTTATAAGGGCAATGTCTGTTTTTGCATCCTTACCGATTACCTTTGCATCATACTCTTTACCATCTGAGAGTTTCACCTTTATAGAGGTTGCCTTTTCTACAACATGATTGTTGGTTAAGATATAGCCATCTTTATCTATTATGAAGCCTGAACCAAGACTTCTTTGCTTAAATTCCCTTTTTGGTAAATCACCGAAGAACCTTTCAAAAAAATCATTACCAAAGAAGTCTCTAAAAGGACTATAGGGACCGGTAAAGGGGTCTGTGAAACCAGGCCCTTTTATGGTCATCGTTGTGCTTATATTTACTACACATGGCTTTATTGCCTTTATAAGATTACTGAGACTGGGTAATCCCCCTTTCTCAAATGCAACGGGTCTGATATTCTCATAAGGGGTTTCCTTTGTAACAATCTTTTCCTTTACAAATCCAAAACCCAGTATCAAAACAATCGTAAAACACAGTATCAATAAAATACTTCCCTTTTTCACAATATCCTCCTTACACCTTTGATTTATTCATTTTTTAAAGGTAATTTCACTATAAATGTGCTTCCCTGTGATGGAACACTTTTCACCTCTATGGTGCCTTTATGGGCCTCTGTTATCCATTTGCTAATAGATAATCCGAGTCCGCTTCCTGTCTCCCTTCTTCTTGATTTGTCCCCTCTGTAAAATCTATCAAAAATAAACTTTATATCGCTTTCTGGTATGCCTATACCATTATCCTTGATGTATACATTAATATAACCATCATTTAAAGAAGAATAAACCTCTACCATACCGCCCTTCGGGGTATACTTGATGCCATTTTCGATAATATTCGAAAACATTCTCCTTATCTTTAATTCATCACCCCTTAGATTTGCCTCGTCAATGTTTCCGAGCACAAGCTCCACACCTTTTTGTTTTGCAAACACCTCCATGCTCATACATATATCCACAAGTAAATCTTTTATCGGGATGTCTTCTTGATTTATCACAATATTATCAGACTCTGCCTTTGACAGAAGCAAAAGGTCATCTATTATTTTCGTCATCCTGTCTATTTCTTCTAAATTGCTTTTTAGTATCTTTTTATATTCCTCTATATCCCTATCCTTTCTCAGTGCCACCTCTGTCTCGCCTTTTAAAATAGTAAGGGGTGTTTTCAGCTCATGGGATACGTCAATACTGAACTGGTTTATCCTTTGAAAAGACTCTTTTAATCTCTCTATCATATCGTTGAAGGTAGTTGCTAAACGGCCAAGCTCATCCCTTTTATCGCCTACGTCGATTCTCTCATCAAGATTGCTCGACGAGATCTTAATAGCCGTCCTCCTTATCTTATCCACTGGCTTTAGTGCCTTTCTTGCAAGAAAATAACCGCTCACTGTTGTTATTGCAATGGAAGTAGGTATACTTATTAAAAATATGAGCAAAAGCCTTCTTAGGGTTTCATCAAAGTCTTCAAGGGAAGTTCCCACCTGAACAATACTTGTAATCTTATACCTTTCTTTTTCCATTATAGGCACTATAACAGTCCTTATCCTCTGCTTTGAAGGAGATTCTATGGTTTCGTAAACAACCTCTCCTTTTAGTGCCTTTTCAAGGGCAGAGAAGCTTGTGGGTATCGTCTCTGCCTCTATGTCGCTCATCTTGGCCCCAATCTTGCCTGAGCTATCCATTATCTGGATAAATTTTCCCTTTGGCTTCTTTCCCAGAACATTTTCTAAGTATCTCTCGAAATTACTAAATACATTGATGCCGTGGGTTTCCACCATAGAAGTAGAAAGAACATCTGCTATTGATTTTATCTTTGTGTCTATACTTTTCTGGAGACTGTTTCTGAAATATATATACACGCCGGAAGAAAATGCAATCAAAATCAAGGCAAGTATTAAGCTATACCAGAGGGTAAGCTTCCATTTAATGGGAAGACTAAACATTTTCATCTTCTTTAAATATATATCCCATACCCCTTACGGTATGTATGTATCTTTTCTCTAAAAGAGGTTCGATTTTTTTCCTTAAAAAGTTTACATAAACATCCACAATGTTTGTAGTATCTTGTATATTATGCCATACATATTCGGCAATATCCTTTCTTGAAAGGACCTTTTCTCTGTTTCTTATCATAAGTTCCAAAATCATAAATTCCTTTTCTGTTAAGTCTATTTCGCCTTTAGGGGTTTTTAATTTTCTCGTATAAGGGTTAAGGGTCAACTCTTTATAATTTAATATATCTACACCCTGTTTTTTTATCCTTCTTAAAAGCGCCCTTATCCTGGCAAGGAGCTCTTCAAAAGAAAAAGGTTTAGTAAGATAATCGTCACTACCTGTATCAAGCCCCTTTACCACATCTTCTTTGGTGTTTTTTGCCGTAATTATCAGGACAGGGGTATCCAGACCCCATGACCTTATCGTTTTTAATAGCTCCAATCCATCTATCTCAGGTATCATTAAATCAAGGAGTATCAAATTGTATGTATTTTCCCTTAAGAGGTCTAAACCTTTTTTTCCATCATAGGCAATATCAACCTCATAGCCCTCTTCTTTTAATCCAAGGCTTATGAAGTTAGCAACCTTCTCCTCATCTTCTATAAGAAGGATGTTCATATTCATAATTATATAGCAAAATATATGAATTAAAAAGAGTTTTTAAAACCTTTTTATCTTAATTTCAATATACCCAATTCCGTTTATCTCGTTTGTCTCGTTTATTCGGTCTATTTAGTCTGTTCCATTTATCTCGTTTATGGCGTTTATAGCGTTTGTTGCGTTAAGAGCGTTTTAGGGTTGAATTAGAATATTATTTAATAAAATTTGATAATTGACGCTTAATTTTTTCTGCATGTTCATAAAGGGTGCTGAAAAGTTCCTTGCTTTACTATCTTCAAATTTATCTATTTTCATGATTTATGATTTTTAACTTTGAACATAGAACATTGAACATTGAACTATAGATTTTCTGGTCTATCTCGTTTATCTCGTTTATTTCGTTGGTAATGTTTTTGATTGCCCACTTCCTTTTAAATGGATAATTCATCTTATATATTCATCTTTACTGATTCTTCCTTAAACTCACTAATGAATACTGGCTTTGGAATCACATCCATTTAAGACATCCCCGTTATTAGGGTATTAAATTCATCATAGGTCATTTGTTTCTGACTTGTCTTTTATAACATCCTCGTATTCAGGGACAACGATACCCCTTTTAACCATGATCTCGTATATTATCTGCGCCCTTTTTTCAACATACCTCGATTTTCCGTCTATGCGATACTTAATGGGATTTGGCAGGACTGCAGCAAGTCTTGCTGCCTCCATAGGATCAAGGTCTAAAGAGGCCTTACCATAGTGCCTTATTGATGCCGCCTCAGCACCAAATATGCCCACACCCCATTCTGCCACATTAAGATACAATTCGAGTATCCTCTTTTTTGATAGGGTCTTTTCAAGCTTCCATGTGATTATTGCCTCCTTTATCTTTCTTATGGGATTTTTTGTTGGTGTTAAGAAGAGATTCTTTGCAAGCTGCTGGGTTATTGTACTGCCACCAAATTTAAGCCTTCCCTCTTTTATGTCCTTTTCAATAGCCTTTTGGATGGCCTCAAAATCAAAACCCTTATGTGACCAGAACTTGTCATCTTCTGCAATGATTACTGCCTTTACAAGATAAGGTGATATGGCTGATATGGGGACCCATCTTTTTTCTACGTTTACCTTTCTGCCCTGTCTTTTCCATTGTTTTTCCCTGTACTCCATAAAGGATGTCTTTTCAGGATTTTTAGTTTTCAAGTATGAGACATCAAAAAGTATGAGATAATATCCTGACCATGCAATTATAGAGAAAAAAATAGATATAATAAGAAATTTAAATATGGTGGAATATCTTTTTCTGTGTCCCATTTGATTGCTATTTCCTTTGATATTTATTTAAAAGTCTGAATCAGAATGTAAGGTGGCCTGTGTATAGGGTATAGTGCCTTTTTCTAACAGTAAGTATTCCTTTTTTTGATAGATTCTTAATCATCCTTGAAACAGTCTCTCTTGAGCAGCCACAAGAGCTTGCTATCTCAATTTGTGTTGGCCCATTCTCTATAATTATATGGTTTTTTATCTTGATTCCCGTTCGCTCTCCTATATCGATTAGATACTTTAATACCCTCCCTTCCACACTAAAAAATGCAAGGCCTTTTATTCTTTCATCTGCTGCCCTTAACCTCTTTGCCATGACCTTCAAGATATTGATAGTAATTTCTGGATTTTCCATAAGCAGTTTTAAAAAATTATCCCTCTTTAACACGAGAAATTCGCATTCTTCGGTTGTTATAATATTTGCAGAGCGGGGTAAATCATCAAGGAGGGATAGTTCGCCAAAAAACCCATCCTTTCCTATAAAATCGAGTATATATTCCCTGCCTTCATCATCGTAAAGGGATACCTTTACCTTTCCCTTTACTATTATATACAGGGCATCACCCCTTTCCCCTTCCTGAAAGACCGTATAACCCTTTGGGATGTGTTTTATGGTGGCAATCTTTGCTACAAGCTTTAATTCATCATCGCTTAATATATTAAAGAGGCTTACATTTTTTATTGTTTCAATGTATCTAATCATAAAAGAGTCTTTTTGTCTTAAATAATCTTATAAAAATCTTTTAATGCATGTTTTATATTTTCAGGCGGTAGCCCTCCCTGGGCAATATTAGGCCCACCTCCCCCTTTTCCGTGGAATCTCTCAGCCAGGGTTTTTAAAAGTTTTCCTGCGTTATACTGGTTCTGCAGGCCTTTACTGACGGCAACGATAACAGTGCCCTTTAACTCATCCTTTGAACCTGCGGCAACTATGGATCTGTCTTCCTTACTCCTTACAATGTCCGTTGCCTTTCTTAAGTCATCTATTGTTGCGTTTTCCAAAAACAAGGTAACTATCTTTATACCGTCCTTTTCATGGGCCGATTTTATGGCATCTTCTATTTTATACGATATAATCTCAGTTTTTAATCTCTCTATTGTTTTTTCCTTTTCTTTCAATTCCTCTATATAACCCGTTATCTTATCCTCGAGCCTTGCTATCTCTGTATTCGTCTGTTTTGATAAGTTCTTTAAAATGCCCTCTATCCTTCTCTTAAAATTTATTGAACCCTTACCTGTAACCGCCTCTATCCTTCTTACACCTGCTGCAAGGGACGACTCACCTATGATATAAAAACTACCAATCTCTCCTGTATTTCTCACATGCGTTCCACCGCATAGTTCGGCGCTGAAATCGCCTATCTTCACAACCCTTACCATTTCACCATATTTTTCCTCAAAAAGGGCTATGGCACCTTCCTTTATGGCATCTTCCCTTGTCTTTTCCTCTATTTTAACATCAATACAATCGAGTATTTTTTCATTAACTATATCCTCTACTCTTGCCAGTTCAGCCTCGCTAAGACCCTGAAAATGGGTAAAATCGAATCTAAATCTCTCTCCCTCTACAAGGGAGCCAGCTTGTTTTACATGGTCACCCAGTACAGTTCTCAATGCATAATGGAGTAAGTGGGTTGCCGTATGATTCCTCGATACTGCCTTTCTTTTTTCAACATCCACATATAATTCCCCTGTGTCTCCTATTTTAATCTCACCTTTTATAACTTTCACTTTATGGGCAAAAAGGTCCTGTCTTACCTTTTTTACAGCAATAACCAGGGCCTCCCCACCTTTTGTTTTTATAAGCCCTACATCCTCAACCTGACCACCGCTTTCTGCATAAAAAGGTGTAGTGTCGAAAAACAATTCGGCCACTTCATTTTCACCTAAGGCCTCTACAGATTGGTCTTTAATTATAATTGCAAGGACCTTCCCTGTAGAATAAAGCCTTTCGTAACCAACGAATCTATTTTTTAAATCAGCCTTCAAGGCCTCTATATGCCCTATTTCTAATTCATCACCTTTTATCTTAGAAGCAATCCTTGACCTTTCTTTCTGTGCCTTTAATTCTTCTTCAAAACCTGCCATATCAAGGGATAAACCGTCATCTTCAGCCATTTCCCTCGTAATATCCACTGGAAATCCATAGGTATCGTAAAGTTTATAGATTAAACTGCCGGGAATGGTATTTAAACCCTTTGATTTTAAATCCTCGGCAATCTCTTCGTATAATCTCATGCCTATATTTAAGGTTTCAAGGAACCTCTCCTCTTCACCCTTAAGCACCCTCACGATAAAGGCATGATTCTGTTTTATCTCAGGATACGCATCTTCCATTATGTCCACAACAACACTGGATAAGGTGTGCAAAAACTCCTTTTCTATACCTATCTTTTTACCGTATCTCAATGCCCTTCTTATTATTCTTCTTAAGACATATCCCCTTCCTTCTTTCGAGGGCAACACTCCATCGTTTATAATAAATGTGGCACCCCTCACATGGTCTGCAATGACCCTCATGGCAATGTCTGTCTTTTCCACTTCACCGTAGGTAAGGCCAGATATGTCCTCTATTCTTTTTAGTATAGGGACAAAAAGGTCTGTTTCATAATTGCCCACTTTTTTCTGTAATACCGATGCAATCCTTTCAAGCCCCATACCTGTATCTATAGACGGTCTTGGTAATCTCTTCATTGTCCCGTCTTTTTGTCTTTCAAATTCCATAAAGACAAGATTCCATATCTCGAGAAATCTGTCGCAATCACATCCTACCATACAGTTGGGCCTTTTACATCCCACTGTCACACCCAAGTCGTAAACAATCTCAGAACATGGACCACATGGCCCCTCATCTCCCATAGACCAGAAATTGTCCTTTTCACCAAGCCTTATGATCCTTTCCTCTTTTACCCCAACCTGCCTCCAGATCATGGCAGCATCTTCATCATCCTTGTAAATTGTTATCCATAGTCTTTTCTCATCAAGATTTAAGACATCCCTCAAGAATCGCCATGCATATGCAATGGCCTCTTTTTTGAAGTAGTCACCGAAAGAAAAATTGCCGAGCATCTCAAAGAAGGTATGATGCCTTAATGTTTTCCCTACATTATCGAGGTCATTATGCTTACCTCCTGCCCTTACACATTTCTGGCACGATGTTGCCCTTATATAATCCCTTTTTTCAATACCGAGAAAGATGTTTTTAAACTGCACCATTCCTGCATTTACAAAAAGAAGGGTAGGGTCTTTTTCTGGCACAAGGGGTGAGCTTGGGACTATTGTATGGTTGTTATCTGCAAAATAATCTAAAAACAGTCTTCTTATTTCATTCGATGTCACGATTCACCCTTTTTTGTTAAAAATTTTTCTTTTATCTTTTCCTCTATTTCTTTAAGGAGATCTTCCCTCTTTTTCAGATAATCCTTTGCGTTTTCTCTACCTTGACCCAAGCGTATATCGCCGTATGAAAACCATGTCCCTGTCTTTTCGATAATCCCTGCATCCACCCCTAAATCGAGCACATCACCTGCCCTTGAAATGCCTTCACCAAAGATTATGTCGAATTCCACCTCTTTAAAAGGCGGTGCAAGTTTATTTTTTACGACCTTTACCCTTGTCCTGCTACCTATTACGTCCTGTCCGTCTTTAATGGAGGAAACCCTTCTTATATCAAGTCTTATGGAGGAATAAAACTTTAAGGCATTACCTCCTGTGGTTGTCTCAGGATTTCCAAATTGAATCCCTATCTTCTGTCTTATCTGGTTTATAAATATCACCGTTGTCATTGATTTACTTATCGTTGCCGTTAGTTTTCTCAATGCCTGGGACATAAGTCTTGCCTGGAGACCCATATGGGCATCACCCATATCTCCCTCTATTTCTGCCTTAGGTACCAAAGCAGCAACAGAATCTATAACAATAATATCCACTGCACCACTTCTTACAAGGATCTCTGCAATCTCAAGGGCCTGTTCCCCTGTATCCGGTTGTGATATGAGAAGCTCATCTGTCTTAACCCCTATATTCTTTGCATAATTCACATCAAGGGCATGCTCTGCATCTATAAAGGAGGCAACCCCACCCTTTTTCTGCGTTTCACACACTGCATGCAGGGCAAGGGTGGTCTTGCCTGATGCCTCAGGTCCGTAAATTTCTATAACCCTGCCCTTTGGCAGACCTCCTATACCAAGGGCCATATCAAGGGAAAGGGAACCTGTTGATATAACAGGGACTTCTTCAATGGGCTTTTCTCCAAGCTTCATAATAGAGCCCTTTCCAAATAGCCTCTCTATCTGGGTTACTGCCATATCTATTGCCTTTGTTTTGTTTATTTCATCCTTCATGTGTTTGTGCCTCCCAATTTTATTTTCCATATGGGGTCATATATTGCCCCTTTATTTGTAAGCGTGCTTTTAAATAACACCAGATCCTCTGCTTTAAAGGCTTTCTCTTCCAGATTAGGTATAAACTTTTCCAGCAAGGGCATAGGTGTCCTCATCCTACCAAGGGTTATATGGGGTTTAAAAGTGCGCGATTCTTTTTCAAAACCTAATTTTTCTAATAAATTTTCTATATCTTGAAATATGTTGTTAATAATGTCAATTCCATTTTTCAGTTCCACCACTATTACCCTTGGTCTTTTTTTGTTGGGAAAGGCATCGATCCTGGAGATTATTAAATCAAAAGGTCTATATTGATTTTCTATGGGCAATAGAGTTTCTTTGATTTGGATTATCTTCTTATCTTCAATTTCTCCTAAAAATTTCATCGTAATATGGAGACCTTCATCGCTTACCCATTTCACACCCTTTACGCTTGAAGACATAGTATTAATAATACTGGATAGATAATTTTTTATATCAACGGGAAGTTCGAATGCAATAAATGCCCTCACATTAATCTACCTTCAATATATTCTAATATCATTTTTAATACCTCATCGGAGGTCTGTTTCTTTATATTAACCCGTGAGCCTCTTAAGGAAAGTTTTTTTACAAATGTTCCGTCCTTTCCTGAGATGCCTATATATACAGTGCCAACGGGTTTTTCCTTTGTACCTCCTGATGGTCCAGCGATCCCGGTAGAGGATATGCCTATATCAACGCCTGTGACGTGCCTTACGCCTTCTGCCATTTTATATGCCACTTCATGGCTCACTGCACCTTTTTCCATAATCAATTCACTGGGAACCTTTAAAAATTTAGATTTCGATTCATTACTGTATGTAACAAAACCGGCCATAAAATATTTTGATGCACCTTCAATATCTGTAAGTCTATTTGCAATGAGTCCGCCTGTGCAGGATTCGGCAACGGCAATCGTTAATCCCTTATCCTTGAGGATGTTTGCAACCAACTCTTCTTGCTTCATCTAAATAGATACCTTATACAAACGAATAGACTCGTGCATATGTTGGCAAATACACCAGCCACAATATCATCTGCCATGATACCGTATCCCCTTTTATATCTTTCCACATATCTAACAGGATATGGCTTTACTATATCAAAAAACCTGAAAAGTATAAAGCCAATTAAAAGATTTATGATAGTAGTGCTATGCCCTGCCATAGTAACAAACATGCCACAAAACTCATCGATTACGATATGCTGTGGGTCTTTACCCTCAAAGGTTAACATATTTATACAAATAGTAGCACATACAAGAAAAAGGATTAAAGCCACATAGGCTAATAAAGATCTAACAGGCAAGAAATAAAGGACAAAACAGGCAAAAATAGATGCCCATGTGCCGGGCATATAAGGCAAATAGCCAATAAATCCGCAGGTTGCAAAAAACAAATAAATGCTATTCATTATGACTTATTTTTATATACCTCTTTACTTTCAAATACCTTTTTGCCAGTTATATGCCAGCCGTTTTCCCATGTGCGATAAAAACAACTCCAGTAACCAGTATGACATGCTCCTACTGTCTGTTCTACCTCCATAAGGATTGTATCATTATCGCAATCTACCTTTATAGATTTTACCTTTTGTGTATGCCCTGATGTCTCTCCTTTGAGCCATAGTTTTTGTCTTGACCTTGAGAAATAATGGGCTGTTTTTGTTTTAAGCGTTAATTCAAGGGCCTCTTTATTCATATAGGCAAGCATAAGGACATCCTTTGATATATAATCCTGAACCACAACAGGAACGAGCCCTTTCTCATCCCATCTGATTTCCTCTGTTATATCCATGTGTCTCACCCCATTTATGATAATGTTTTTTGCATAAAATTATTCCAATTAATGTCCGTGACTTTTAATCTACAAGCTCCATGGCATCTTCTATTCTTATAAGCCCTTCATAAAATGCCTTACCTATTATCGTAGCCCACACACCCATTGATTTTAATCTTTTTACATCTTCTATTGTTGTTACACCACCGCTGGCGATTACAGGTATCTCTGTAATATTTAAAACCCTTTCAAGTCCTTCAAAGTCAGGGCCTACAAGCATTCCGTCCCTTGCAATGGCAGTGCATAATAGGGCCTTTATGCCCACCTCTTCCGATTGTCTGATTATATCTTCTACTGTCCTATTAACAGGTTGACTCCATCCCTTTATCATCGGTTTACCTTCATAGACATCAAGACCTAATACGATGTTTTTGTATCGTGATAATCCTTTAAAAAAGTCTTCATCCTCTAAGGCCCTCGTTCCAATAATAATCCCGTCTACACCTAAGTCATTATACATCTCTATAGTATTGTAAGAACGAATACCCCCACCTACCTCCATATATCCTTTTATCTGTTCTCTAATATTTTTAACAAGCTCATAATGGACAGGGACACCTTCTTTTGCGCCATCGAGGTCTACAATGTGAAAATCCCTTGCACCCTGACTTATCATTTCCTTTATCTTTTCAACAGAGCTTTCGCTGTAAACAGTAACATCGGAAAAATTGCCCCTTTTCAATCTCACAGCCTTATTGTTTATTAAATCCATTGCAAATAGTAGTTTCATCTTAGATCCTCTTTCAGTGTTTGCAGGGCTTCATAAATACCCTCTTCTGCGAGTTCAGAAGCAGTAAGCCATCTTGCCCTTCTTTTTAAAAATGACCTGAGCTTAAAAACATTTTGGCTTAAGGCCTGCTGGGTTTCATCAAAGACATACACCTTTTTAAGATTGTTATTTTTTTCAATAAGATGGATATGAAGACCAACGCTTGCAGGCCTTTCAACAGCAAGATTTCCACCTATACGCTCTATGAATCTATATATAAAGACATGAATATATCTATCTGTGCCCCTGCCATCTATAAAGTTTATTTCCATATCCTTTAGGGTATTTTTAAGATGGTTTTCTACTATTAACTCTGCATCCATGTGGATACTACCAATTCTAATGATTTTGCCGCATATTTTGCACCTTTCAAGTCCCCCTGTATCCTCTATCCTTTCCACATATATTCCCCACGGTTCACCGGCAGAGCATATTTGCGGTGAAACATTTATTACAATCCATAAAAACCATACAAGGATACACATAAAACTAAGCAAAATACCTTTTATAGGTCTTTTTAAACCATTCATAACTTTATAATTCTATAAAAAAATCGAGATAAAGGAAAGCATAAAACAGATAGATTTTGAATGTTTAACGATGGGTTATACATGGACACTTTAGATTTATAACCAACAATAATATGCTGTGATATGACCTCTATTTTTCTCAATAACCTGTTGTCTTATAAATTTTTATAAATTCATGCTTTAGGGCGGGCTAAAAATTTGTTTTGATTTTATCGGTTTTGTGATAAGTTACTTTTATGTTCGGCATAGGCTTACCAGAGCTAATAGTGATACTTATTGTCGCCTTACTTGTAGTTGGGCCTTCAAGGCTACCGGAACTTGCTAAATCAATAGGTAAGGCAATAGGTGAATTTAAAAAAATGGCAGATGAAGTAAAAGAAACAATAGAGGAAGAGGCTGTAAAGGAAGAGGATTTAGATGACAGACAGAAAGAAGAAGGACAAGGTGAAGGCACAAAGGACGAAAATAAACCCCCTCTTTGATTCTCATTGATCGAGCAAGACCATGGTCAAAAAAATAACCCCTGAAGAAAAACAACCCTTTATTTCCCATTTAAAGGAATTAAGGGATAGGATAGTTGTATGCATTATGGCCGTTGGTATTGCCTTTGTCTTTGCATATTATTTTAAGGAAAAGATATTCTATTTTTTGATGAAACCTTTTATTGCTGTGATGCCTGAAAAGAGTTCTTTTATATTTACATATGTGACCGAGGCCTTTATCACCTATTTTAAGATCTCTCTGGTTACAGCAATATTTGCTGCCTCTCCGGTAATTCTATATGAAATTTGGATGTTTGTGTCCCCAGGGTTATACGAGAAGGAAAAAAAATATGCCTTTCCCTTTATCTTCTACGGAAGCATCTGTTTTATTTGCGGTGCCCTTTTCTGTTATTTCGTTGTGATGCCTTTTATATACAGGTTTTTTGTAAGCTATGCAGCAGAGTTCATTATCCCCATGCCTGATTTAAAGGGGTATATAAACCTTACTTTAAAATTGCTCATTATCTTCGGTGTTATTTTTGAGATGCCTCTTCTTGCATTTTATCTTGGAAAGATTGGTATAATAAACCATAAAATGCTCTCTTCAAAGAGGAGATATGCAGTATTGGGTATCTTTATCATAAGTGCGATTATAACGCCACCAGATGTGGCAAGCCAGATCTTCATGGCCATTCCCCTATGGGGCCTCTATGAATTGAGTATTTTAATAGTAAGGATTTCAGAGAAAAAGGTCATTTGAAATGGAAGGATTAAGCATAGTCATACTTGCTGCAGGAAAAGGGGAAAGGATGGTCTCCGACAAACCAAAGGTTATGCATGAGATTATGGGCAAACCCATGATATCCTATGTAATAGAGAGGGCAAAAGAACTTTTGCCTTCAAATATTACAGTGATTGTGGGGTTTGGAAAGGATAAAATCTTACCCTACATAAAAAGATATGATATTGACTACAGGATTCAGGTGGAGCAGAAAGGCACTGCCCATGCAGTATTATGCGCAGAAGATATTCTTAAACACAATGATACCCTTATTCTTTACGGAGATGTGCCGCTAATAGAATCCTCTACCATAGAAAATTTTATAGAGTTTTATAAATCATATAACACGATTACATTTATGACCACTAAGGTAGAAGACCCATCAGGTTATGGAAGGGTTATAAGAGATGGAAACCTGATAAAGGCAATCATAGAAGATGCCGAGGCCGATAAACGGCAGAAGAGAATAAAAGAAATAAATACAGGTATATGTATCATACCTAAGAGGTATTTTTATCTGTTGAAAGAGATTAAAAATGAAAACAGAAAAGGCGAATACTACCTCACCGATATATGCCTAATAGCCAATAACTCTTCCATAAATGTAATGGCCTATTATTACCCAAAAAATATGGAGGTGCTCGGGGTAAACAATAGGATAGAATTACTTGAGGCAAATGTGATTATGAAGGAGAGGATTATTCAATGGCATTTAAAAAAAGGGGTCACCTTGTTAGACAAGAACATCTACATTGAAGACAGTGTAAAAATAGGTAAGGATACTATAATCTATCCCAATACCCATATCTTAGGTAATGCCCAGATAGGTAGAAATGTAATTATCGGTCCGAATACAGTTATAAAAGATTCTTTTATCAAGGATAATGTTGTTATTAAAGGGTTTTCTCACATAGAGGGACTGGTTATAGAAAAAGGGACTGTTGTGAATCCTTTTACTGTAAATCAAAAATAATTTAGTAAAACATAAAAGGGGGAGAGTAATGTGCGGCATAGTAGGCTATATAGGTAAGAAAGAGGCCTTCAACATCCTCATAGATGCACTGAAAAAGCTCGAATACAGGGGTTATGATTCGGCAGGGATCGCAGTATGGAATAAAGGAAAGATAGAAGTCATAAGACAGAAAGGTAAGGTAGACGAATTAAAAGAACTTGCTTTAAGTAAAGGCATAAAAGGAACCATGGGGATTGCCCATACAAGGTGGGCTACCCATGGTATCCCCTCTGAAAGAAACGCCCATCCCCACAGGGCAAAAGACATTGTGGTGGTCCATAATGGCATAATAGAAAATTATATGGAGTTGAAACAGAGGTTAAAAAAAGAGGGACATAAATTCACATCAGATACAGATACAGAGGTTATACCCCATCTTATAAGTAATTATCTGGAAAAGGGTCATGATTTCATAGATGCAGTCAGGCTTGCTGCATGTGAATTAAAAGGCTCTTATGCCATAGGGGTCATAAGGGAAAAAGACAGGACCATGATCGCTGCAAAAAAGGAAAGCCCTTTGATTGTAGGCGTGATAGACGGCGAATCGATCATAGCGAGCGATATACCTGCAGTACTCGATATGACGAATAAAATCATCTTTCTTGAGGATAACGATATAGCAATATTTAATGAAACGGGTTTCAAAATTTTAGACATAGAGGGAAATACCGTTGAGAGAACCATCCACACAATAAAATGGACTGGGGCCATGGCACAAAAGGGTGGATATAAACACTTCATGCTAAAGGAAATTTTCGAACAACCCATTGCCATAACAGATACACTTATAGGAAGGGTTAAAGAAGATAAAGGCGAGATAGAACTCGATGATCTTAAACTGCCAGATTTAAGGAAAATAAAAAAGATATGGATGGTGGCCTGTGGCACATCGTATCATGCATGTCTTATAGGTAAATATATGTTTGAATCAAACTTAAAAATACCGGTAGAGGTTGATATTGCCTCAGAGTTCAGGTATAGAGACCCCATTATAAATAAAGAGCATATGCTTATTCTCGTATCACAATCAGGGGAGACCGCTGATACGATAGCTGCCATGAAAGAGGGTAAAAATAAAAATGCCTATGTCCTTTCGATCTGTAATGTCCTCGGAAGCACCCTTGCCAGGGATGCACACGGTGTAATATTTACCCACGCAGGCCCTGAAATAGGTGTGGCATCAACAAAGGCTTTTACAACCCAGATAACAGTGCTGTTTATGCTCATGCTCTTTGCAGGCAAAAGGCTTGGTTTATTCAATACAAGGCAATTACAGGAAAAAATAGGCGAGTTAAGAAAGATCCCCCATAAGATACAGGAAGTATTAAATAATGCAGAAAACATCGAGGAAATGGCAAGAAAATATATGACATACAAAGACTTTTTATATATAGGCCGGGGCATAAACTATCCATCTGTTATGGAAGGTGCATTAAAACTCAAAGAGATATCTTACATTCACGCAGAGGCCTATGCAGCAGGGGAGATGAAACACGGTCCCATTGCCCTCATCGACGAAAACTTCCCCGTTGTCGTATTATCCCCTATTGATACGACATATCAGAAGACCTGCAGTAACATAGAAGAGGTCCTTGCAAGAAGAGGAAAGGTTTTACTTTTTACAGACACGACTGAACATGAGATGGCACAGAGGGTGGAATCAACCTTTGTAATGCCTAAAACCATATACGAACTTCAACCTATTATATCTGCCATACCATTACAGCTACTTGCTTATTATATTGCCAACCTCTTGGGCACTGATGTGGATCAACCTCGAAACCTTGCAAAAAGTGTTACTGTTGAATAATCTTTGTTTTTTTGTATATATTTTTTAAAAAGTTTTTTTATGGTATAATATAGCAACACAGGAGGAATAGATTAGTTTTTGGAAGGAAAGACTGAAGAACAATATATAAAATTTTCTTTTGATGATATAAACACAGCCCGTAGCCTGTTTGGGCCCCGTGATGAAAACATAAAATATCTGAGAAAGTATTTTAATATTAAGGCAAGTGTCAGGGGCAATCATTTAACCATAGTGGGCAACAAGGATGAGTTAGAAAGTACGAGCAGGGTTATAAACGAATTAAAGGGTATCATCAAAAAAGGTTTTGTTGTAAACTCATCCGATATAGACAGCGCAGTAAGATTGGTTACATCCCATCAGATTACCCAGGAACACGAAAAAAAAGATGAGATATACATTGTCCCCACAAAAAAGGTAATAACCCCAAAATCAAAAAACCAAAAGGCTTACATAGATGCCATTAGAAAATACGATATGGTGATAGGCATAGGCCCTGCTGGAACTGGCAAAACCTATCTTGCCATGGCAATGGCCCTATCGTCATATTATAGAAAAGAGGTTTCAAGGATTATACTGACAAGGCCCGCCATTGAGGCAGGAGAAAAACTCGGATTTTTACCAGGCACCATGTATGAAAAGGTAAATCCCTATTTAAGACCTCTTTACGATGCCCTTTACGATATGCTCGATATGGATAGGGCTACAAGGCTTATAGAGAGAGGCATAATAGAGATTGCACCCCTTGCTTTTATGAGGGGCAGGACATTAAATGATGCTTTTATAATATTGGATGAGGCCCAGAATACCGGCACTGAACAGATGAAGATGTTTTTGACGAGACTCGGCTTTTCATCAAAGACAGTGGTTACAGGAGACATAACCCAGATAGATCTGGCAGATAAAAAGGCAAGCGGACTTGTGGAGATCCAGTCCATACTGAAAGGCATAAAGGGTATAAGGTTTGTATATTTCTCCAAGGGTGATGTGGTAAGGCATCCTCTTGTGCAGAAGATAATAAAGGCATACGAGACAAAACGAAACTCCACAAAGGGAATCGAATAGAGATGCCGAACAGCAAAGATAAACCTCCATCGTATCAAAAATATAGAACTTTATTTATATTTTTTGTGCTCTCCATTTTTTTATCAGTTATTATTTCATATAAACCAGACAGAACCCTACCGGAATACCATATAGGTGATATACCCAGCAAGAGCATAAAGTCTAAATACGAAACAGATATACCTTCTCTCGGTATAACTATTAAAAAGGGTGAGGTGGTTGTTAGAGAAGGCGAAAAGGTTACAAAAGACCAGCTCACGATACTCAATGCATTAAAGGAAAAGGAATCAAAAGAGCCCTTCAGGTTTAAATTCTTTTTATCCCTCTTCATACTCATCCTGCTCGTTACCTTTCTCATATATGAATTTTCATCAAAAAACATAAAGAAATTTAAATTATCGGAAAGGGATATAGTCTTTTGCTCATCCATGTCGTTATTTATTATAATGTTGATAAAGGTTATGTCACTGGCAATAGAAAACATAAGCGGGCTTAGCAATACTAATTTAATGTATCTTGTCCCTATATTTACCCTCGGTATAGTCTTAAGGATTGCCTTGTTTTCAGAGGCAGCGATTATCTTTTCCCTTTTAACAGCAATTTATGCAGGTATTATGCTTGATCTAAGTATGCCAGTTTTTATGTATGTTTTAATCGGAAACATCCTTGCCTCTTATTTTTCAGAAAGGTGTGAAAGTAGAAGCATCATAATAAAGGCAGGTATATTAACATCCTTTATCGTTGGATTTCTTATATTAGTATTCCATATCATAACCGGTGATTCTTTATTAGACCTACCTTCAAAAATCGTCTTTATCCTTATAAACGGTATTATAAGCAGTTTTATTGCCTTAGGAATCTTGCCTATTATAGAACATATATTCGATTATACAACGGATATCAAACTCCTTGAGCTTGCAAACCTTGATAATGTCCTTCTTGAAGAGATGATGATAAAGGCACCTGGGACATATCACCACAGTATCATAGTGGGCAATCTCTCAAAGGCAGCGGCAGAGGCGATTGGAGCCCATCCTCTCCTTACAAGGGTAGCTGCCTATTATCACGATATAGGTAAATTAAAGATGCCCCACTATTTTATCGAAAACAGAAAAGGCTTTGACGATGCCCACAAGGATTTGACCCCGAGCATGAGCTCCCTTATTATCCTTTCCCATGTAAAAGAAGGTATAGAGCTTGCAGAAAAATATAAATTAGGAAAAAAGATAAAGGACATCATAAAAGAACACCATGGCACATCCCTTGTAAGTTATTTCTACAACAGGGCAAAGGAAAGCGAAGACCCTGAATTGTTTGTAATAGATGAAAAGGATTTTAGATACCCAGGCCCAAAACCACAGACAAAAGAGGCTGGTATTGTAATGCTTGCCGATGTTGTGGAGGCATCTTCAAGGGTTCTTAATGAACCTACACCTAAGCGGATTGAGAAACACGTCCAGGAAGTAATAGAAAAGGTTTTTCTCGACGGTCAGTTAGACGAGTGCGAACTTACCTTAAAAGATTTACATGCGATTCAGAAAAGCTTCATAACTATACTTCTGGGCATATTCCACCAGAGGATAGAATACCCTGAAAGGACTGTTTTCAATGGTACTGATAAAAAACTCCCAAAAGTTTCTGAAGATAGAGACAAGGCAGCTCAAAAGATTGATAGAAGGGTTACTAATCTATTTAAGGCTACAGGATAAGCAATTAAGCCTTTTTCTCACTGACAATAAAGGCATAACAAGATTAAATAAAAGGTATTTTAATAAAGATAAGCCCACAAACGTTATCTCCTTTTCTTATATGGAAAATGGAAATCATACCTTTGAAGAAAACATCATAGGTGATATTGCTATATCCGTTGAGATGGCAGATTATGAGGCAAACATTTCTGGCTGTAGTTTTTCAGAGAGGCTCGTTGAGCTTATTATACACGGCATTGTCCATATTTTAGGTTTCGACCATGAAAGGGGAGCTAAAGAGGCAAGAAGAATGAGATATATGGAGAGAAAGCTTCTAAAATATATATCCCAACAAAATGTTTACAGGGAATTCGTTTTAGAAAAAAGATAGATGATGGGGCCTAAAAATAAAGCTATAAAACCCACCAAAGAGGGTATCTTTAAATACCTATACGAAATACGACTGCCTGTTCTATCGGGCATTATGATGGTTCTGTGCCATTCCCCTATATCTATATCTCCTGTAGCATTTATAAGCCTTATTCCCCTTCTTGTATCGTTTAGGAACGATAATCCCTCTTATAATTTTAAAAAAGGGTTTATTTCTGGCATAGTGTCTTATCTTGGCCTTATATATTGGGTTGTCATTGCCATGAATAGATACGGTGGTCTTGATATTTTTACAAGCATCGCTACTATGGTTCTTCTTGTCTTATATATGGCATTTTATGTGGCCATATTTTCTTATGTTATTACTGTTCTTAAACAAAAATACGCTTTCCCTGTCTTTCTATCTGCACCTTTTATCTGGGTATTCCTTGAATATATAAGGGGCTTTTTTCTAACAGGTTTTCCCTGGGCATTAATAGCTTACTCACAGCACAATTTTCTCCCTTTCATTCAGGTTGTATCTATAACGGGCGTGTATTTTATCTCCTTTTTGATAGTGGCTGTAAACTGCATTTTCTATTATGTATTGATAGAAAAAAGGATTCCTGTGCTGTATAGCATTGTTACTGGGGTATTAATAGTCATATCCATTCTTTATGGTGTAGTACAATTAAAAGCTGACGGTAGTAGAGAGGGAGCAAAAAAGGTGGCCATAGTCCAGGGTAATATTACCCAGGATGTAAAATGGGATGAGCGGTTTAAGGCAAAAACAGTGGAAAAATATATAAATATGACAATGGAATATGGAAATGGGTGCGACCTTATTATATGGCCTGAAACATCCCTGCCTTTTCCATTCAATACGACAAAATCATTTGAACACCAATTAATATCCCTTGCAATGTCCATAAAGGCAGATCTTGTCTTTGGAACAGTTCATGAAGAAAAGGGCGATAAATTTTACAACTCTGCATATTTGATAAATAGACACGGGGAGCTGGCGGGTTTTTACAATAAGGTTCACCTTGTTCCCTTTGGAGAATACACACCCCTTAGAGATTACATACCTTTTCTTGAAAAGATAACAGCAGCAGGGGGAAATTTTTCTGCTGGCAGCACCAATGACCCTATAAAATCCTCTATCGGAAATATCGGTGTCCTTATTTGCTATGAGGGGATATTCCCCCACATCTCTGTAAACACAGTAAGAAGAGGTGCCCAGGTAATTATTAATCTTACAAACGATGCATGGTATGACAGAACATCTGCCCCTTTCCAGCATTTTACTTTTTATGTATTCAGGGCAATAGAGACGGATAGGTTTATCTTAAGGGCGGCAAATACAGGAATCAGTGCGGTAATAGATAACAGGGGACGAATCAAAAAAAAGACGCATATTTTTGAAGATGCTGTTTTAAAAGACGATTTCTATCTATCCGATAAAAAAACATTTTATGTGAGATACGGCGATTGGTTTATATATATATTAGCCGTAGTATTTTTATTAATTTTTGCTAAGTTTTTTAAAAGTTCCTTAAAATAGTTTTAGCTAAAAAATTCTGGCCCCTTCAGACCTTTCTTGTAAGCATCATATCAGTGAGTGAGAGAAGGGCATCTTTATAATTTGAAGGCCCAAATCCTTCAAGGCATTTCCTTGCCTTTTTTATATATATCTTTGTTACATTATGCGTATATTGAAACCCCCCGTATTTTTCTACAATGTCTTTTACAGTCTTAAAATCTTTAGAGGTTATTTCCCTCTTCTGTAAGTTTTCTTTAATTAAAGACGAATCTTTTTCGCTGGCATGTTTTAATGTATATATTAAAGGGAGGGTTACCTTCCCTTCCTTTAAATCAGTGCCTACCTGTTTCCCGAAGGTATCTTTTTCTCCCACATAGTCAAGAAGGTCATCTACAAGTTGGAAGGCAATCCCCAAATACTTCCCGTAGTCGCTTAATCGTCTAATCTTCGTCTTGCTAATATCACCTAAGATACCTCCTATTTCGCATGCAGCAGAAAAGAGTATGGCAGTCTTTTTGTTGATTATTTCAAAGTATTCCTCCTCTGTAAGGTTTGTATCAGATGTTTTAATAAGCTCAAGGATTTCCCCTTCTGAAAGGATCGTTGTGGCATTTGAAACGGTCTTTATTATATCCATATTCCCTTCTTTTGACATAAGCTCAAAAGATTTGGAATATAGAAAATCACCAACAAGCACACTTGCCTGATTACCCCATAGGATATTTGCAGTAGAGGACCCCCTTCTTAATTGGGCATTATCTATAACATCATCGTGCAGCAAAGTTGCAGTATGTATGAATTCGATTACTGCAGCATATTTTATGTGCCTTTTGCCCTTATAGCCGCATAATTTTGATGTGAGTATCAATAAAATAGGCCTTATTCTTTTTCCGCCTGATTTTATTATATGATCAATAATATTTGTAATGACCTTTACTTTTGTTTCATTTAAAGTATCAATGGCAAGCTCGAGTCTTTTCAAATCCTTTTCAATTAATGTGAGTATCTTTTCCATAGGTCCCTTTTTATGCATAATAATGCTGTATCTCTTCCGTATAATAAAAATTTTCGTATATGTAAAGAGGTTTTTCTACTATTAATTCAATTCCACCCCTTTTTACAAACTCCACGAGAAAAAGGTTTGCCTGTTTATCTTTTCTTGGATGCACAAAGCGTATCCTCTTTGCCTCGAGTTTTTCTGATTGTGCCCTCCAGATAAGTTCGCCTAACCTCTTCACAGGGTATATCAGGTATAGTCTTCCTTTTTGTTTTAACATTTTTGAGGCCCCATTCAGGAGAGATTCAAGGGGCAGTAATGTTTCATGCCTTGCAATAAGCCTTGATTGGCCAGGACATTTTCTACCTGTTTGCTCCTTTGTATAAGGTGGATTTGAGATAATAGCATCAAAGGTTATATTTTTAAAATTGTTTACGTATGCCTTTATGTCATCGTGGATAAATTCGATGTTCTCGCAACTATTTAATTCTTTATTTTTCAAGGCCAGTTCATACAACTCTTTCTGGATTTCTATACCTATGAATTTGTTTTTATAACCCATTACCTTTGTCATATAAATAGGTATGATACCGCATCCTGTACCTATATCCAGGACCTTTTCATGCCTTTTCAATCTAACAAAATTTGCAAGGATTATCGCATCAATGGAAAACCTGTAACCTTTTTTTCTCTGGAAGATCTTGATCTTTTCGTTACATAGTATCTCAAGCGTTAAATCCTTGTCAAAGTTTTCAGTCAAACTCAATTCCGGCTTGATGTTTATCATAACTATATATAATAGGTCCTGTGGAGACCTTTGGGAAAAAAAATGTTGATTTCGGCGGCATGTAAAGAAAATTATCTGCCACTGCCTTCACCTCATCTACTGTGGTTGGAGGAAGTAGCACAATCAGATCTATATCCCCTCTTTTTAAGGCATCTAAAAATTTATAGGGCTCCTGGGTAAAAGATATCTCTTCCTCTTCAATGCCTAAAAGATTGTTCAATATCCCGGCATGGAGTATATTCACCTTTAGCCTTTTTAATACGTCGTGAACCTCTTCCCTGAATTGAACCTGCCGTTCCAGCTTTAATATAAATAGATTGTTTATGTCTTCCTTTGAGTAAAAGGCATAAGATGGCCTTTGCTCTTTTGAGATAATCTCAATAGAGCCTTCTATTGTATTACTGTTTATTATGTTCTTCTTTTCTATTTCACCGTATTCGCTTAATGTTTTTATAAAATCGTAGAGACTTCTCTGTTTTTTAAATGTAATAATCCTGTGGTAGGGCCATATGATTATACTGTCAGAATACATATTTGTCAGATAAATGGGTATATAATCCATTTTTAATCTATATGAAACATCGAGCCTGTGATGACCGTCTGCAATATAAATCTTTTTGCCTTCCATCAGTTCACACAGTTCTTTTAACTCCTTTTTTTCACTTATCTTGAATATTTTGTATTCTATAGAATTTTCGTCTACGAACGAATAGAGGAGACTTTTTTTCGATTGTAAAAGTACATCTTCTATCTTATGCTCCCTGTCTTCGTAGAGCCCAAACACAAAACTCGTATATGCCTTTAAGGTGGAGATAAGCCTTTCCCTGTCCTGTTTTGCCTTTGACCTTGTTGCCTCATGTATAAGTATCCTATCCTTATCTATCTTATTTAAAGCTACAAAGCCCGTTCTTGTATAGGTCTTTTTGTTAAAAACAAACTTTTGTTCATAAACATATATAGAGTCTTCTTTGTCCTCTATAAGAACCTTTTTCTTCAACCATTCTGCCATTATCTTTTTTGCTGATTCGTACTCGTCTAAAGGTGGCTCTGCCTGGGGTAGCTCGAGCCTTATTATATTGTAGTCACTTTTTTTAAGATATTGCTCTTTATCTGTAATTACATCATAGGGAGGGCAGATACATGCACCTACATCATCTACCTTTTCTTTATTGTATAATATGGCCTTAAACGGCTTTGTTAGCTGTTCTTTCATGAGATTAGAATGTCTAACATACAAGGTAAGGGAAAGTCAAATTTAATTAAAGCTTCCAACAATATAATTTTATTGAAATATTTTCTACTGTATGATATTTATACAGGCAATTAAAAAAACACGCCTCTCAATTAACAATAGGGTGCAGACAAAAACTGTCTATTTGTTAAAGTGCGAGAGACGGAAGAAAAAAACCAGGAGGTAACATGTCAAATTTAACTATCAAACAACTTCTTGAGGCAGGCGTTCATTTCGGCCACCAGACAAAGAGATGGAATCCCAAAATGAAGCCCTATATCTTTGGTGCAAGAAACGGCATCTACATCATCGATTTACAAAAAACCTTGAAGATGTTTAAAGATGCCTATAATTTTGTAAAAGAGGTGGCATCCCGTAACGAACACATACTCTTTGTAGGCACAAAAAAGCAGGCGCAGGAGGCAATAAAGGAAGAGGCAATAAGGTGTGGCGCATTTTATGTAAATGAAAGATGGCTTGGTGGGACCATGACAAACTTCCAGACCATTGAAAAGAGCATAGAAAGACTGAAGAAATTTGAGGAATTGAGACAGAGTGAAATTTATAAAATGTTACCCAAAAAAGAGGCTATAAGAATCGATAGGCAGATCGAAAAACTCGAAAAAAACATCGGCGGCATAAAAGGCATGGATCGGTTACCAGGTATTCTATATGTGGTGGATCCTAAAAAGGAATATATAGCTGTAAAAGAGGCAAAGAAACTGGGCATACCTACGGTGGGTATAGTGGATACAAACTGTGACCCTGATGACATAGATTTCGTAATCCCTGGCAATGACGATGCAATAAGGGCAATAAAACTCATAACAATGAAGATTGCCGATGCAGTAATCGAGGGAAGAGAAATATATCAAAAAGAATTTCAGGGTAAGGAAGAGACCATTACAAGTGAGCCCAAACCTTTTATAGACGAAAGCATCCTTGAATCAAAATACGAAGAGTATTACGACAACGATTGATGGAGAAATATAAAATGGAAATAAGTGCAGAATTAGTAAAAAAATTAAGAGAAAAGACAGGCGTTGGTTTAATGGATTGTAAGGAGGCACTAAAACATGCAAAGGGTGACATGGAAAAGGCTATAGAATTTTTAAGGGAAAAAGGCCTTGCAAAATTACAGAAAAGAACGGGTAGAATTGCCTCTGAAGGTGTTATTGCATCTTACATACATACAGGCGGTAAGATAGGTGTCCTTGTGGAAATAAACTGTGAAACTGATTTTGCTGCCAATTCAAAGGATTTTCAGGATTTTGCAAAGGATATAGCCATGCAGATTGCTGCAGCAAGCCCTATCTATATCAAAAGAGAGGATGTTCCGGAAGATGTTAAAGAAAAAGAAAAAAACATTTACAGACATCAGGCATTAGATGCAGGGAAACCTGAAAAGATAGTGGATAAGATTGCCGAAGGCAAAATGGAGAAGTTTTACCAGGAAGTATGCCTGATGGAACAATCTTTTATAAAAAATCCTGATATTACAATAAAGCAGCTTTTAGAGGAGCTTGCAGCAAAGATAGGTGAAAATATTGTAATCAGAAGATTCGTAAGGTTCCAGTTAGGAGAAACACAGGAAGGTTAAATTTAGATGATTTGCAGTCGCATTCTATTAAAATTAAGCGGCGAAGCACTTATGGGCAGGTTCAGTTATGGAATCGATCCTGAAACTGTTAAAACTATCTGCAAACAGATTAAGGAGATAAAAGAACTCGGCGTTGAGATAGGGATCGTTGTGGGTGGAGGAAATATTTACAGAGGATTAAAGGCAGAGGCACAAGGCATAGACAGGATAACAGGCGATTATATGGGTATGCTGGCAACGGTATTTAATTCCATAGCCATTCAGAATATCCTCGAGAATTCGGGTATTGAAACAAGGGTTCTGTCTGCCCTTTATATTGAAAAAATTGCCGAACCCTATTCGATAAGAAGGGCCATATATCATCTTGAAAAGGGAAGGATAGTGCTCTTTGCCTCAGGCACTGGAAACCCTTTTTTTACCACAGACACAACCGCTGCTTTAAGGGCAATAGAGACATCCTGCAATATCCTTCTCAAGGCCACAAAAGTAGACGGTATATATGAGAAAGACCCTGTCCTGTATCCAGATGCAAGATTTTATAAAAGCATCACATACAAGGAATTTCTTGAAAAAAATCTAAAAGTGATGGATGCCACTGCCATAACCCTTTGCATGGAAAACAGGTTGCCAGTTGTGGTGTTTAATATAAAGGGTAAAAATAATCTTAAAAAGATAGTCCTCGGTGAGGATGTGGGGACCACTATAAGGGAGGTCTTATGAAAAACGAGATAACAGTTGAACTGGAAGACAAATTAAAAAAGAGCCTGTCAAATCTAAAAAAAGACTTATCAAAGCTCAGAACAGGTGTGGCTTCTATTTCCCTTCTCGATGATATAAAGGTAAACTACTATAACCAGCCTACCCCTATAAATCAGGTAGCAACAATCGGCGTGCCGGACAGCAGAACCATAACGATTCAACCCTGGGATAATTCTGTAATTGGAGAAATAGAAAAGGCAATTCAGAAATCCGATTTAGGCGTCAATCCCATTTCAGATGGTAAGACCATAAGGCTTGTTTTTCCAAAACTAACAGAAGAGAGGAGAAAAGAACTTACAAAACTCGGTGGGAAGATGTTAGAGAACACAAAGGTTGCCATGAGAAATATAAGAAGGGATATAAACGAAAAGATAAAAAGGATGGAAAAGGACAAACTACTCTCAAAGGACGATGCCCATAAGGAGCAGGAGGGGGTTCAGAAATTAACGGACAAATACATTGAAATGGCAGAAAAGCTGTATAATGAAAAAGAAAAGGAAATAATGGAGCTATAATCATTGGTAGACACAGGGGAGATAAAAAATCTGCCTGTCCATGTGGCAATCATAATGGACGGAAACGGAAGATGGGCAAGGCAGAGAAACCTGCCAAGGGTAGAGGGCCATCTGGTAGGTATGGAATCAGTAAGGGAAATTGTAACTACTACAAGGAAACTCCATATACCGTATCTAACACTATATGCCTTTTCAAAGGAAAACTGGAAAAGACCAAAAGAAGAGGTAAAAAGACTGCTCGAGCTTCTCGAAATTTACCTTGAAAAAGAATTACCTTTGATGATGGAAAAAGGTATTAGACTGAACATATTAGGGGATATTAAAGACTTTCCTAAAAGGGTCCAGAGAAGATTACAGGAAACAATGGATAAGACAAAGAAAAACAGAGAGTTATGTTTAAACATTGCATTGAGCTACAGTGCAAGAAAGGAAATCCTTCAGGCAGCCACAGCCATAGCCGAAGAGTATAAAAGGGGTGCAATAAAAAGGATAAACGAACGGGTATTTGAAAAATACCTGTGGACAAAGGGAATCCCTGACCCTGATCTTTTAATAAGAACCAGCGGGGAAATGAGGATAAGCAATTTTCTTCTATGGCAACTCGCCTATACAGAACTCTATATTACAGATACCCTCTGGCCTGACTTCAGGGAAGAGGCCTATATAGAGGCATTAAAAGAATATTCACGGCGTGATAGAAGATTCGGAAGTATAAAGGAAGCGTGAGTGGGAGAATTAAAAAAAAGGGTTATAGCAGGTTTATGCCTTGGCCCATTCATCGTTGGTCTTTTCTTTTTTTTACCACCAGGTCTGTTCTATATCTTTCTTGCAATAATTACCTTTTTGGCAACAATTGAAGCCACAAATATTGCAATGGTAAAAGAAAAGTTGTTGATAGGTGTGCTTGTCCTTGTATCTTCTGTTACCCTGTATTTAAGAAATTACGAGATTTATATAATGTGGATTATGTGTTCGGTCTTTATCTATTTTATCTTAAAGGCATTTGTTTTCAAAAACTATGAATCAGGGGTTTATGCTGATTTGGCAAGGGGTGTAATTGTATTATTTTTAAGTGAGGTCTTTATAGCCATTCCCCTTGTTTACTTTTATTTTTTGAGAAGGCTCAGTATTTATTTACCTATTATAGTTTTATGCTCTATCTGGGCAAGTGATATCTTTGCATATTCTCTGGGAAAGAGTTTAGGCAAAAGGCCCCTTGTGCCCCATATAAGCCCTAAAAAAACCCTCGAGGGATTATTAGGTGCTGTTTTGGGAAGCACGATTGTGGTCTTATCGACAATAAAGCTCACAGGGTTTAGTTTTTTTGAATCCATCTGTGTTGGCATTGCTATGGGTCTGATGGGTCAGGGCGGTGATATTTTTGAATCAACATGGAAGAGACTCTGTGGTATAAAGGATTCGTCAGGACTGATCCCAGGCCACGGTGGAATACTGGATAGAATAGATAGCTTTATTTTTACCACACCCTTTTTATATAACTATATTGCTGTTTTTAAGATGTAATGCTTAATCTTTATGAGGTAAAGGGGAATTGAAAAAGAAGGTCCTAATTTTAGGCTCAACGGGTTCCATAGGCAGGTCAACCCTTGATGTAATAGAAAACCAGTTAGACCGTTTTGAAGTCTACGGCCTTGTGTGCAGAGACAATATTGAACTTTTAAACAGGCAGATACAGACTTTTAAACCAAAATATGTATGTATATTTCACAGGGAACAGGAAAAAAACGTGTTGTTTGACAGAAAAAGGCTATTTTTCGGCATGGAGGGCATATTAAATCTTATAAACACAGATGTGGATATAGTTCTCAATGCCCTGCCAGGAAGTGTAGGTCTTAATCCTACCATAGAAGCCCTAAAGGCAAACAAAATCCTTGCCCTTGCCAACAAGGAAAGTCTTGTCATGGCAGGCAGAATCGTTACAAAACTCATAAAAAAGGGTTCATCCCGACTTATACCAGTAGATAGCGAGCACTCTGCTTTATATCAGCTCCTAAAAAACGTGAAACCATCTCAGGTAAAATCCATAACCATTACCGCCTCAGGGGGTCCTTTTAGAAAACATAAGAAAAAGGCACTTAAGACAGTAAGTCCAGAAGAGGCTATGAACCATCCTACATGGAGCATGGGGAAAAAGGTCACCCTTGATTCTGCGACCCTTATGAATAAAGGCTTTGAAGTTATTGAGGCAAAGTGGTTATTCAAAATAAACCACAAAAATATAAAGGTGATAATTCATCCACAAAGCATAATACACGGTATGGTAGAGTTCATAGATGGTTCATTTACTGCATATTTATCCCATCCTGATATGAGACTACCCATATCATATGCCTTAAATGAAGGCAAAACCACTGCACTTAATTTAAAAAGATTGAATCTGGAGGAGCTAAAGAGGTTGACCTTTTATTCACCGGATTTTGTAAGATTTCCTTCGCTAAAACTTGCCTATGATGCCCTTGACGAAGGTGATTCGGCCCTTGTCGTATTAAATACGGCGAGTGAAGTTGCATCACAGGCATTTGTTGAAGGCAAGATAAGATTTACAGACATTCCATTATTGATTAAAAAGGCCCTGGATAACCATAAACTGAAAAAAGTCATCGAGGATATGGATGAGATATGGCACTATCATAACTGGGCTAAGGAATTCGGAGAAAAAATAATAGGGGATATGAAAAAATGAATTTAAACTTGGACAATATCATAAGTATAGTTTATGGAATTATTGCGTTAAGCCTGCTCATCTTCGTCCATGAGTTAGGGCATTTTATAGTGGCAAGGCTTTTTGATATAAAGGTTCTTACCTTTTCTTTGGGTTTTGGAAAAAAGCTCATAAGTTTTAAAAGAAAAGAAACAGAGTATGCACTTTCTGCAGTGCCCTTAGGTGGCTATGTAAAGCTACTTGGAGAATCTCCCGATGATGTAATAAAAGAGGAGGAGGCGCACAGGGCATATCATAATAAACCCCCAGTAATTAAGATGCTCATTGCCTTTACAGGGCCTTTTTTCAATATACTCTTTGCATTTTTACTGTTCTACATAGTCTTTGTTGGAGGCTACAATGTATTATCCACAAAGGTAGGCAGTGTTGAAAAAAACTATCCAGCATACGAAGCAGGTATTATGCCCGGGGATACTATTGTTGCAATAGAAGGGGTAAATATTTCCGAATGGAGTGAATTAATGGATGTTATGGCAAAGATTGACAAGACACCCCTTAAATTCACCATAAAAAGGGGTGATAAAACATTCGACCTCTTTATTGCACCAAAAACTATAGAAGGCAAAAATGTCTTCGGAGAGACGATTAAAAGAAAGGTAATAGGCATTACGGCATCCAATGATTTTTTAAAAAGAAAAGAGGGCATTATAGGTGCAATACCAAAGGCAGTATACCAGACCTATTTTCTGTCAAAGGTGACTGTTGTTGGAATTATAAAGCTTATAGAAGGCTCCATATCTCCAAAACAGATAGGCGGCCCTCTTCTTATCCTCGAAGTGGCAGGGAAACAGGCAAAGGAAGGTAAGAAAAACCTAATATATTTTATAGCAATTATAAGCATAAATCTTGCAGTGATAAACCTGTTGCCCATACCTATACTCGATGGAGGCCACATCCTTTTCCACATAGTGGAACTCATAACAGGACGGAGGCTATCACAGCGGGTCATGGACATATCCCAGAAGGTGGGTATGGGTGTTTTGATTGCTATTATGGCCCTTGCCTTTTTTAACGATATTACGAGGATGTTCTTTGGAAAATAGGCTTGTTCTTGGCATAGATAACTCCCTCGATGAATTGGTCATAGCTCTATCTATAGAGGAAAAAATTATCGAGGAGAGGCACATAAAGGCAAAGAGAAATGCCTCAGAGATAATGGCAAGCATGGTTACGGAAATGCTTCGCTTCCATGATTATTCTCCTGAAAATCTCAACATCATAGTTGTTACTTTGGGCCCAGGCACATTTACCGGGATCAGGGTGGCGCTTGCCTTTTGTAAAGGCCTTGCCTCGGGTATGTCAAATGTGGCTGTTGTAGGTGTTTCTACCTTAGATGTATTGGGGGCATTTTTTTCTTCCTTTGAAGGCTATTATATATTTCCTGTAATAGATGCAAAAAAGGGTGAGGTGTTTTTTTCGCTCTATTATGTAAAAGACAATGAACTTTTTCGTGAAACAGATATTGCCTCAAAAAAACCACAAGATGCCGTGCAGCATATAAAGACACCGTGTATATGTTTCGGCTCAGGGTTAGCCATGTGTGAACCCCATATTCCCCGCAATAAAGATATCATCTTAGTGAAGGACTCATATAAAAAGATATCCGGTGAAATGTTGATAAAGACAGGATTACGCCTTTTGACAAAAAACAAAAAGGATCCCCTCATACCTGTTTATGGGAGGAAATCAGAGGCAGAGATAAAACTCAATGTGTTTTAGTATCCATTCTTTCAAAATTCATTATGGCCTGTGTTTCTATCTCGTATATCTTGCTCTTGGAAAGTTTATATTTAGTAATTATTTTATCTATCCCCTCTAATTCATTTCTTTCAAGCATTTCAACAAGCGTAAAAATCTCACCGAGTAAACCCTCTCTGTATATGAGCGCATTTTTTATCTCTTCGGAAAGATTCAATCTTTTAACAATTTCCTCTATTTTCATATTCATTAAGACATCTGAAACAGAAAGTATGCCCACTATAAATGCCTGATCACCTGTCCTTCTATTTTTTGTAATATTATTAACAAGGAGCTCCATGAAAAACCCCCTGAACGCTGCCCTTTCGAGCAATGGATTGGATTTAATATCCACCCCTGCCTTAGAAAAAAGCATCAAGGCTATCCATTTCTGGAGGCTTCTATATCCCAGCATAATAATACCCTGCCTTATGGAGGTTATTTTTTGAGAGTGATAAAAGGCAGCAGAGTTTATAAAATTTAAGAGCTTTATGTCCAATTCCGGGTTTTTCTTGAATAGACCCTCTATAACATCTATATCCCTTTCCCGAGATAGCTCGTTGAATAATTCGAAAAGTATCATTTGTGAAGACGATATACTTCTCCCTTCTATTATAGAAGGCTTTTCAAAAAAATAACCCTGAAAAAGTTCAAATCCGAGATCAATACAGTTCAAAAAATCTTCCTTTGTCTCTACCTTTTCTGCCAGGAGCCTTGCATGATATGGTTTTAATAATTCCAAAAGCCATAACAATTCATCCCTTTGATGTGCCAGGATATCTATCTTTATAAAATCCGCTATCTCCATTAAAGGCCCTTTGGATTCATCGAATGTAAAATCATCGAGGGCTATTTTATAACCCTTTGATTTTATTGATTTACAAATTTCGATAAGTGAACGGGTTACTTCCACATCCTCGAGTATTTCAAATACTGTATTTTCAATAGGAAGGATTTCGCAGAACCCGCTTGATAAAATTTCGTAATTTACATTTATAAAACCCCTTTTTTTACCTATTATGTTGTTAAGGCCTAAGTCATTTAAGGAATGGATAATAACTGTTGCAGTAGCCTTTGAACCATCTAAGATATCTTTAGCAGTCTTTGTAATGCCACTACGAAAGAGAAGTTCATATCCAAAGATGATCTCGTTTTTATTTATAATGGGCTGTCTGCCCACATAGACTTTTTCCACAAACCAAATACTAATCTAATAAATGTTTTTTGTCTATTGAATTTTTTCCGAAAAGTTTATACAAAAACAACAGTTTCTGTTAAATTATAAACGAATTTTATGAAAAGATTTAAAATAAGATTCTTACCCATCGATATTGTTTATACGGCAGAGGAAGGAGAAAACCTTCTTGATTTTGCCATGAGTGCAGGGATTAACATAAATGCCTCATGTGGAGGATTCGGCACATGTGGCAGGTGTAGGTTAAAACTTATAGAAGGCAATATAGAGTATAGAGGCCAAAGAGAATCCAGCGGATCAGAAACGGACAAAAAAGAAGACATTATCCTTGCATGCCAGTCATATATAAAAGGTGATGCAATTATTGAGATTCCCATAGAATCCCAGATAGATAAAGAGGCATTGAGGGAAAAGATTAAAACAAAGGTCCTCTCTGCCCGTTACGATATACTGTCTTTGAATACGATTAAACCTAATCCCATTGTTTTTAAAAAACTTATAAACATTAAGCTCGCCACCTGTGAGGGCATGGACGACCTTTCAAGTGTGATCGGTGCCATTAAAAAAGAAATCCATAAAAAAGATATTAAGGTTAGGCTCCATGCACTTCAGACACTACCTTCAACTATAAGAGATGCCAACGGAGTAATCACAGTAACCCTATTTGATACAGGCCATTATTGGGAACTCATAAAAATAGAATCTGGTGATACAACAAAAAGGCAATATGCAATTGCGCTGGATTTGGGAACAACGACTATCTGTGGAAGGTTAATAGACATAACAGAAAAAGAAAAGGATGGGCCCCGTATATTGGAAGAATTATCCGATTATAATGCCCAGATCAGCTACGGTGACGATGTGATAACGAGGATCATGCATACGAAGAAAAAAGGTGGATTAAAAAGACTCCACGATGCAGTGGTGAAGACCACAAACTCAATCATGGAGGAACTCATCGGTGCCTCGGGTATTAAAAAAGAAGATATAATGTTTATTGTAGCTGCAGGAAATACAACGATGACCCATCTTTTTTTAGGTGTTGAGCCAACATATATCATGATAGAGCCTTATACCCCCTGTTTTTTATCCCCCCCTGTTGTGAGGGCTTATGACATTGGCATCAATCTATCCTGTGAAACGCCTATCTTTTCATTTCCCTGTGTTTCTTCTTATGTAGGGGGAGATATAGTATCTGGTATAGTTGGTTCAGGCCTTAATAAAAAAGACGGCGTCAATCTTTTTATTGATATAGGGACAAACGGTGAGATAGTCCTCACTGGTCCTGATTGGATGCTGTGTGCATCGTGTTCTGCCGGCCCTGCCTTTGAGGGTGGGGGGATAAAGTGCGGTATGAGGGCAGCAAAAGGTGCAATAGAGCAGATAAGGATAGATCCTGTTACTTTTGAACCCACTGTTTTGACCATAGGACACATAAAGCCTGCGGGCATATGCGGCTCTGGTCTCATCGATGGCATTGCAGAGATGTTTTTATCTGGAATAATTTTACAAAACGGAAAGATAAATAGGGATTTAGGCTCAAAAAGAATAAGACAGACAGAAGGTGTATACGAGTACGTGATCTGTTATGGTAAAGACACGCTTACAGGAAAGGATATTACAATAACAGAATCTGATCTGGACAATCTCATGAGGGCAAAGGCAGCCATGTTCGCAGGCTGTAAGGTCCTTGTGGATGTGTCAGGCATAGGTTTAGATGACATTGATAGTGTCATTATAGCAGGTGGATTCGGACATTTCATAGACCCCTTTAAGGCACAAATCATAGGGCTTTTTCCTGAACTCCCTGTGGAAAAGTTTAGTTTTATCGGTAATGCATCCCTTCACGGTGCAACCCTGTGCGCCCTATCAAAAACATATGCC
>Ga0116168_1000232_pt1 | contig 58858 bp, 51 predicted proteins | sample AD_UKC129_MetaG_FD_89795 | JGI IMG/M metagenome (GOLD analysis project Ga0116168, IMG submission 89795) | Active sludge microbial communities of municipal wastewater-treating anaerobic digesters from Canada - AD_UKC129_MetaG | ecosystem: Engineered > Bioreactor > Anaerobic > Digestate | place... | reverse complement strand
TTTCCTGTGCCAATTTCTAAAAAATGCTGTATACTGTTATACATGAAGATGTCACCCTTTCGTTGAGTTTTTGTTGCAAATTCTTATCTTAACAGGATGACATCTTCTTTTCAATTCCTCTGGCCATTTTTCCCATTTACCCTACAGTAACTTTACGCTAAGAAAAAAATGTTTGAAGATCATTATCTTATACATTATAATGCTATTAATAAATTAAAGTCCACCCATACACAGCGGACTTTCGCGCATGCCCGGAATCATGAATGGCTTAAACACCCATGCGCGGCATATATATCAGTAAACGCGCCAAACAAGATCCAGGAAGCATTTTTCGCAGCAGGAAAGGAGTTTTGATTATGGCAGGAAAACTGAAGGTTGGCATTGTAGGCGGAACGGGAATGGTAGGGCAAAGATTTGTAGCCCTTCTGGAAAACCATCCCTGGTTTGAGGTCACTACCATAGCGGCCAGCAGGAACTCAGCGGGAAAGACCTATGAGGAATCGGTCGCCCACAGGTGGAAGCTTTCTTCCAAAATGCCTGAGAATGTGAAGAACATCGTCATCAAGGACGCATCCAACGTGGAAGAAGTGGCCGGCGAGGTTGATTTCGTCTTTTGCGCCGTGGATATGAAAAAGGATGAGATCAGGGCCCTGGAAGAAGCCTATGCGAAGGCTGAAACGCCGGTTGTTTCCAATAACTCGGCCAACCGCTGGTCTCCTGACGTGCCCATGGTCATCCCGGAGCTCAACCCCGACCATATCCATGTCATAGAAGCCCAGAGAAAGCGGCTGGGGACAAAGAGAGGTTTTATCGCCGTAAAACCCAACTGTTCCATCCAGAGCTATGTGCCCGCGCTCCATCCCCTGTTGGAATACGGTCCCGTAAAGGTCCTGGCATGCACATACCAGGCCATATCAGGCGCCGGAAAATCCTTTGCCGACTGGCCTGAAATGGTTGACAACGTAATCCCGTTTATTGGCGGGGAGGAAGAAAAAAGCGAGCAGGAACCCCTCAAGATATGGGGAGAAATCAAGGATGGCGCCATAACCAAGGCCGACAAGCCGCTTATCACCACCCAGTGCATAAGGGTTCCGGTAACAGACGGGCATATGGCCGCGGTTTATGCCAGCTTTGAAAAGAAACCCGCCAAAGATGAGATCATCCAGTTGTGGCGCGCATTCGAAGGCGTTCCCCAGAAGCTTGATCTTCCCAGCGCTCCCAAACCATTCATCACCTACTTTGAGGAAGACAACAGGCCCCAGACAAAACTGGACCGCGATCTTGGAAACGGCATGGGAATATCGGTTGGAAGGCTCCGCGAGGATACCCTGTTCGACTATAAATTCATCAGCCTTTCCCATAACACGGTAAGGGGCGCTGCCGGCGGCGGTGTGCTCATAGCCGAGCTTCTCAAAGCGGAAGGGTACATCCAGGCAAAGTAAAGCGAAGCAGCATAACAACAGGGCGGGGGTCAGACTCCGCCCTGTTTTGTCCGCTTTGAACAGGCTCATGTACAGCATCAGCGACAGGGCCCCGAATGCCTGGAATGAAACCAATGCGGTGACTACGCCAAACACGTCGGCGATCCATCCTATAACAACGGCCGGCAACGCATAGGTCAGGCTTGCCGTAAATGATTTTATGGAGCCCATGGATGCCCGGTGCCTGTCGGTAAACAGCTTCTGGGACATATCTCCCTGGGCTACGTTCATCACATCATAGAACAGCGCGTTAGCTTTTAATACTACAGGAAAAAATTGATATGAATAACCCGTCCATGTCTTATATAATGAAGGAAAGAATGCGAGAAGGAGGGAGAATTATGAGAGCATTGTTTATCGGCGGTACCGGCGCCATCAGTTCCGCTGTTTCCAGGCTGGCAGTCCGGGAAGGATGGGAACTTTATTTGCTTAACAGGGGCAACCGTCCTGAAAGGGTGCCTGATGGTGCAAGGATCATCCAGTGCGATATAAGCCAGGATTCAGAAGTCGCCCGTCTTATTGGAGATATGACATTCGACGTGGTGGCCGATTTCATTGCATATGTGCCCCAGCAGGTTGAGCGCGATATTCGGCTGTTCACAGGCAAGACATCGCAGTATATATTTATAAGCTCTGCATCGGCCTATCAAAAGCCCCTTTCCCATTACAGGATCACCGAAAGCACACCACTTGCCAACCCCTACTGGGAATATTCCAGGAACAAGATAGCCTGCGAGGAGCGTCTGATGCATGAATACCGGAAGAATGGGTTCCCTGTGACCATTGTCAGGCCAAGCCATACCTATGATGAGCGGAACATTCCGCTGGCTGTCCATGGCCGGAAGGGGAGCTGGCAGGTCATCGACAGGATCATGAAGGGAAAGCCTGTCATAGTCCATGGCGACGGATCATCCCTTTGGACCCTGACCCACAATACCGATTTTGCCAAGGCATTTGTGGGCATTATGGCGAACCCCGCAGCCATAGGCGAGGCGGTTCATATTACCTCCGACGAGTCCCTTACCTGGAATGCGATATATGACTGTATCGGCCGGGCATTGGGAGTGACGGTAAAAAAGGTTCATGTTTCCTCGGACTTCCTTGCGGCGTGCGATCCTGAACTGTACGGATCCCTCCTGGGGGACAAGACCTACAGCGTGGTCTTTGACAACAGCAAGATCAAGCGCCTGGTTCCCGGTTTTACCGCCACCATGCGCTTCGACCAGGGCGTGAGGCTGTCCATCGAGTATATCTTGTCCCATCCCGAGCTGCAGGTTGCCGATGAGGAATTTGATAGTTTTTGCGATAAAATAATTGCAGCCCAAAATCAGGCACTGGAAATCTTTCGTTCATAGATTCATCCGCAAAAAGGCCTGTCCAAGCCGGACAGGCCTTTTTCTTTTCCTGTAAGCACTCCTTTGGCAATCCAAAAGACATTAGCAATCATGGCCTGTCTGCATAATATGAAGTAGGACAAACTTCCCTGTGGGGAAAGGGGGCGAAAAAGTGGATAAATACGAACTTGACGAACTGAGAAAAACGCTTAAGTCCGAAATCAAGGCAGAGATAAAGGCCGATCTGGATCTTGTTTGGGATGACGAGGACCAGAACAACAGGCAGCGGCAGTTCAACAAGCAGATCAACTACAATGTCCTGACCCAGAAGCAGTACCAGGGCCAGGGACAGAAGGCCGACAGCGATTCCGACAGTTTTTCCAAGGCTGACAGCCAGGCTGAAGCCGAAGGTGAAGTCGAGATTGAAGGCAAGGGCGACAAAGCTGATGACAAGAAGCCGCAGAAGTTCTATTAAGCAAATGAGTGGGGATTATATCCCCACTTTAACCCATATTTGATACGGCATAATGAAAGGGGTGGTGGCATGGAAACTCAGAAAGAACAGCAAAAAGGCAGGACCGGGGAAGACAGGTCAATCAGGCTGGACAAGGAAAGCATACAGTATAATAACCAGGATATGGACCAGCACCAGCGGGTTGATGTCAATCCCAGCCAGTTGAACACCCAGAACCTCAAAATTTACATCAGGAATAACAATGACCTGTCAGGCATAATAACCGGGGTCGCTTGCCTGGAGGGCTCAACCGAACGGGTTGCCAACGTTGAAATCCTTCTGTATTTCGGCCCGGAATGCAAATCGCCGGTACACAAGACCTGCTCCGATGCCAACGGGAATTTCAGGATAGATGATCTTCCCCCAGGTTTTTATACCATCTGCGCAAAATATGACGGTGATTACTGGTATAAATCCTACCACATCAAGGTCCTGCCGGGTCAGAAGGTATTTGAGTCCATTCGACTCAGGAGATCCTGTTGAGGCCCTTTTCCGGGCATAGCTAAAGGCTGCCTGTTATAGACAGCCTTTTTTGCACGGGAAGATACCTCAAACCTGCAGGGCAGTAAGCCTCAATACTACTTGGCATGGCACTGCGGATTACTGGATGATTTCAACCACAACCCTCTTATTGTCGCGTATGGCTGAGGCCTTCATAACAGTTCGTATTGCCTTCGCAATCCTTCCCTGTTTTCCGATTACCTTGCCCATATCGTCTTCCGATACCTTCAGTTCCAGGATGATGGAGTGCTCTCCCTCCACCTCGTTTACCGAGACCTCTTCCGGATGATCGACCAACGATTTGGCAATATGTTCCAGCAATTCTTTCATTGATAGTACCTCCTAGTACCTCCATTAAAGAGAATGGATTACTCTGTCACTCCTGCTATCTTAAGCAGTTTCTTAACGGTTTCCGTTGGCTGGGCACCGGTAGAAAGCCACTTCTTAGCCTTCTCAACATCCACTTTAATCTCGGATGGATTCGTAAGAGGATTATAGGTACCGATCTGCTCGATAAACTTGCCGTCCCGGGGAGACCTGGAATCGGCAACTACGATTCTGTAAAACGGCTTTTTCTTTGCGCCGATCCTTTTCAGCCTTATCTTTACCATGTTTTCACCACCTTTCTCCTGTTGCTGCTCAGTCATTTATAAATAAAGTTATTTATCAGCGGATCAGAAGGGCATTCTGAAACCGCCGGGACCTTTCATCATCCTGCTGCCCTTCTTGCCCTGGAAAGCCTTGATCATCTTCTGGACATCCTCAAACTGTTTAAGCAGCCTGTTCACTTCGGTGACCGATGTGCCGCTGCCCTTTGCGATGCGCTGGCGCCTGCTGGCGTTAAGTATGCCGGGGTTGCTTCTCTCCTGCGGGGTCATGGAACGGATGATCGCCAGCGTTCTTTCCATCTGCTTGTCGTCCAGATCAATCCCTTTGAGGGCCTTGGCATTAATCCCGGGCAGCATTCCCAGTATCTGGTTTAAAGGACCCATTTTCTTAAGCTGCTGCATCTGGTCCAGGAAATCATCCAGCGTAAACTGCTGGGAGCGCATTTTCCTCTCAAGCTCCATTGCCTTCTTCTCGTCGAAGGCTTCCTGCGCCTTCTCTATAAGGCTCAGCACATCTCCCATTCCAAGGATCCTGGAGGCCATGCGATCAGGGTAGAAGGGTTCCAGGTCATTCAGCTTCTCACCCATGCCCGCGAACTTGATGGGTTTTCCGGTAACAGCCCTTGCAGACAGCGCCGCCCCGCCCCTTGTATCGCCGTCCAGCTTGGTGAGTATTATTCCGTCTATACCCAGCTGCTCGTTAAACGACCCGGCGACATTGACGGCATCCTGGCCTGTCATGGCGTCCACGACAAGAAGTATTTCATGGGGCTTGACGCTCTGCTTGATGCGCCGCAGTTCCTCCATCAGTTCTGCATCCACGTGGAGCCGTCCCGCCGTGTCGATGATCACCACGTCAAACTGCATGGACTTTGCATGGTCTACAGCCTTTTTCGCGATGTCCACAGGATCATTGCCGGTACCCATCTCGAATACCGGGATGTTCAGCTGGCTTCCCACTACCTGGAGCTGCTTGACGGCTGCCGGGCGGTACACGTCGCAGGCTACGAGCAAGGGTTTCTTGCCTTCCTTGCGAAGGAGGTTGGCCAGTTTTCCGCTGGTGGTTGTTTTACCGGAACCCTGCAGGCCCACCATCATGTAAACGGTGGGAGGAGCCGGAGAATAAGTTATCCTGGCCGGGGTCGTTCCCATGAGTTTTATAAGTTCCTCATGGACGATCTTCACGACCTGCTGCCCAGGTGTCAGGCTCTCCAATACCTCACTTCCCACAGCCCGTTCAGTAATGCTGTTTATGAACTCCTTGACCACCTTGAAGTTGACGTCGGCCTCAAGGAGGGCCAGCTTGACCTCGCGCATCATCTCTTTGACATCCTTCTCGGTGATACGCGCCTGGCCTTTTATCTTTTTCATCAGGTTCTGAAGCTTTTCGGATAATCCTTCAAATACCATGTTTCAATCCCTCAAACTTATAATGAATCCAAAACCTTTTCCAGGGCTTTTACCGCCTCCTGAAAGGATTCGTTCCCTGCCGCCTCGGGAACCTCCCTCTCCACCTTCTTCAGGCAGGAAAGGGCTTTTTTCATGCTTTCTTCCTGCTCACGGAACCGTGCCGCCAGGCCCAGCCGTGCTTCATATGCTTCCAGGGCCGCCCGCCCTTTCCGGATGCTGTCGTGGACGCCCTGCCTGCTAATGCCAAGTTCCTCGGCGATCTCTCCCAGGGAGTAATCGTTGTTGTAATACATATCCAGGATTTCATACTGGCGGGCTGTAAGAAGCTGCCCGTAAAAATCCAGCAGTATGGAAACCTTGTAGAACTCGGTGCTCTCCGCCAATTCGGCCTCGATTTTTATATTATCCTCCATGGGTTTCACCCTGTCAAGCACTTTTGCTTTACATGCCCATCCATTATATGATCATACCGGCGCCCCTGTCAAGATCCTCAGCGATACCCTGCTCGGGACAAACCATCTGAACGATACCCTCCTGGACAACGGACAGGTGGATATCGGCCTTATCGATACCATGACCGATCTTCTGTTATCCCAGTCAGCATCTTTTATAAGCGCGTTCTGCCTGTACCGTGCCATTAAAAAGGACAGGTGGCTCAGTATTTCAAGAATACTGATCACACGAGAGAATCATCAGGCCAACTGACAAATAACCCCGGGTTTACTTAACGGTTTCCATGCCTTATAATCATTTAATGAATCATAATATCATCGAGGTGCCACATGAGACTTCGCAGTATTCCCAACGCCGGAGAAATACTGCCATCCTTCAGCAATTATGTGACGGAGCCTGAGCTGTTCAAAGAACGGTGGTCATCCTATTTCGGCAACTACCACGAGATTCACCTTGAGATAGGCGCCGGCAAGGGAGAGTTTATCATAACACTGGCCCGGAATAATCCCGGGATAAATTACATCGCGGTTGAGCGGTGCAATACAATCGCGCTCAAAATGCTGCGAAAGATACCCGAAACGGGTCTGCGCAACCTGGTGGTAACCAGCGTTGATGCCGAGAATCTTGAAGAGTTCCTGAGGGAAGGGGAAATCGGCAGGCTGTACCTTAACTTCTCCGATCCATGGCCCAAGAAGAAGCATGCAAAAAGGCGGCTGACATCTCCCAAGTACCTGGGGATCTATGAAAGGATTTTGAAGGATGGCGCAACGATCGAGCTGAAAACCGACAACCGTGGTTTCTTCGATTACTCACTGGAGCAATTTGCAGACTCGGCCTTTGAAATCGTCGCCTGTACCTATGACTTGTATAACAGCGATCTTCTCGAAGGGAATATCCCCACCGAGTACGAGATGCGCTTTCACGGCCTGGGCGTTCCTATAAACAAGCTCATAGCCCGGCTGGACAAGAAAAAGATCAGGCATGAATGAAGGTGTTGATCTATGAGATATTCATTTAAAAACAAGGGAACCTGTTCGGTTCAGGTAGCTTTTGACATTGAGGATGGAATTATCAGAAACGTGGAGTTCCTTGGCGGCTGCCACGGAAACGCCCAGGGCATATCCGGGCTGGCAGAAGGCCGCAACGCAAGGGAGGTTGCCGAATTAATCAAAGGCATCCGCTGCGGGTTTAAAAAGACATCATGCCCGGACCAGCTCTCCCGCGCCATAGAGCAGGCTCTTGCCGAGTCCGCGGTAACCGATGAGTCCTCTGCAAAGCAGGATAAATAAAATGCCGATACCGGCACTGGCGGCAGGAAACAGCCTGCGATCGGCATATTGACAACGTAGTATCTTCATTGTATACTGGTATTCGTCGAATTCATAGGGGAGTAGCTCAGTTGGTAGAGCAGCGGTCTCCAAAACCGCGGGCCGCGGGTTCAAGTCCTGTCTCCCCTGCCATAAACAAAAAAATCCTATTCAGGCGAGTTATAGCTTATGAATAGGATTTTTTATTTATCTATGCTTCTTCTTCATCAATACCACGCACTCCACACGGCTTGAGTTGATGGAATTGATGCACATCATTATTTCGTAATAATTCTGCAATCATTGTTTGCTACTGCATTAAAACCTCGAAGTAGTTCTTTTTCTTACCTTGCCACATGATTCCTCATCAAGTAGAATAAAGGTGAACGTATGTTCCCAGAAAGGTAGATCTGGTTTGGCGCGGAAGAAAAAAGCAGAGAAAAATACGGAAGTGAATCCCTCCCATAAGGCTGAAGGACCGGAGCCGGCAGAACAGGAAAGGCTTCCGGTTTTCAAGGTTTCAGTCCGTAAGCTGGTAGCATTCTCGATCCCTGATGACACCACATGGTCTTTCACCACCTATTTACAACTCCAGGAAGGCTCCCAGGCCCATTCTGAAATCCAAGGCCGGAACAAAGCCGAAGGCGCATACCAGTCAGAGGTGTACCTTACCCATCTCTATGAGACTTCCAAATGCATGGTGGAGATAAGCGGCCGGGCAGACGGCGTCTGGGAGCTGAAAGACGAAACCATCATCCATGAGATTAAAACCACCTCAACCCCGCTCCCGGAGATCCATGAGGATTTCAGCGAGGCCCATTGGGCCCAGGGCAAATGCTATGCGTTTATATATGCTGCCAGCAAAAACCTTGACAGGATCACTGTCCGCCTCACCTATTTCCACCGCCCCAGCGGACAGGAAAAGAGCTTTGACCGGACCTTTACCTTTGAAAGGCTGCAGAAGTTCGTAAAAAGCCTTGTCCATCCCTTTGCGGCGTGGGCGCTGTCACAGGCTAAATGGCGCGAGATACGGGATATGTCAATCAAAGCCCTGGAATTCCCTTTCCCTGCCTACAGGGAAGGGCAGCGGCTCCTTGCATACAACACATATAAATGCATCCAGGATGGCAGACGGCTTTTCGCCCAGGCTCCTACCGGAACCGGCAAGACTATGGGGGTACTTTATCCTGCCATCAAGTCTCTTGCCGAGGGAACCATTGAGCGTATCTTTTATCTCACGGCAAAAAACACCACGCGTACTATCGCTGAAAACGCTTACAGGCTTCTGGCACTCCAGGGTCTTCGCTTGAGGGTCCTGACCCTGACCGCCAAGGACAAGATATGCCCCCATCTCATTCGTGACTGCAACCCTGACAAGTGCCTGTATATCCAGGGCTATGCCCATCGGTCCAAAAAAGCGGTGAAGGAACTGATAAAAAAGACCGACGCGTATAACATGGACAATATAACCAAAACCGCCATGAAACACAGCCTCTGTCCTTTTGAGCTCAGCCTGGATATTGCGCTTCAATGCGATCTGATTATATGCGATTACAATTATGTTTTTGACCCCAGGGTGAGCCTGGAAAGATTTTTCCACCAGAAAACCCGTGAAGACTGCCTGATCCTTGTGGATGAAGCCCACAACCTGTTTGACCGCGCCAGGGAGATGTACTCTGCATCAATAAGCAAAAAGGAGATCCTTGATATGGCAAGGCAGGTTAAAAAGGATCTTCCGGCAGTATCCAAGGCTCTCCGCGGCATAAGCAAAGCGCTTGCTTCACTGGAAAAGAAAACGGCAGACAAAAGAACCGAAGCTGGGGATACCATGTATCATGTTTCACAGGATTATCCCGATTCCCTCTACGGTCCGGTTACGGGTTTTATCAATGAAACCGAGCATTGGATGCTGACCCGGGGCGATGATGAGCAGGATTATACCGATGCTCTTATCACCCTGTTCTTTGACCTCCTGCATTTCAAGAATATCTCGGACCTGTATTCTTCGGAATACCGGACAATGATTACAGGGGAAGGAAGCCGGCTGAAACTGACACTGCTGTGCCTGGACCCCGGCGTCATGCTTGACAAGATCATGGACATGGCCCGTTCGTCTATAATGTTCTCGGCCACCTTATCACCCCTGTCATATTTCAGGGATATACTGGGAGGGCGCCGGGAGGATGCCACCTTAAGGCTGCCATCTCCCTTCCCCAGGGAAAATCTGCTCGTGGTTATCGAGAACTGTGTGGAAACCCGCTTCCGTTGCAGGGACAGATACCTGGAACGTGCCGCCCTTGCCATCCACCAGTGGGTAAGCAGCCATACCGGCAACTACATGGTCTTTTTCCCGTCATATAAGTATATGACCGATGTCCTGAATGTTTTTACGGACCTGGAAGGTGATTTCAGGATAATATGCCAGGAAAAAGACATGGATGAATCTTCACGGAACGCCTTTTTAGGCGAGTTTGACACGTTCGGTGATGTTACCCGCATCGGCTTTTGCGTCATGGGCGGAATCTTCGGCGAGGGGATTGACCTTGTCGGAGACCGCCTTACCGGTGTAATAATCGTTGGTGTCGGGCTTCCCCAGGTATGCCCGGAACAGGAGATAATGCGCAGTTACTATGATGAAAAGATGGGCAGCGGGTTTTCCTATGCCTACACATATCCCGGAATCAACCGGGTCCTGCAGGCATCCGGCCGCCTGATACGTTCGGAAAGCGACAGGGGAGCGCTGCTTCTTATAGATTCGCGCTTCGGAAATAAAGAATACTTACGGCTCCTGCCCGATGAATGGCATCCCATCCCACGGACATCCGAAGGAATCGATCTCGAATCCTGCGCAAGGCAGTTCTGGGAAAACAGGTGACGGGAAAGAATCATCCCATCAGAATATGCCTAAAAACTTCTTTGGGACATCAATCCGGACCGCTGCCAGCTTCCCGCCGCTGAACACATAAGCCAGGTCCTCACTTGCAAGACATACTCTGTCAACCGTTGAGAGCGAGGTATAGACATCCAGCACCTCGCCGCTCCCATTGAGGAAATACACCTCGGAACCGGCCGCACATGCGATGGTACGTCCTTTTGCCCTTATCTGCGTTACCTCGGCATCCAACACCAGCCACTCCTGGATCGTTCCCCTGCTGTCGATGGCCTTAAGCCTGGTTTGCACACGCTTTTCCCTGTTCAGAACCTCGCCGTCCAGCACGGCGGCTACGGTTATATCATCGGGTGTAACCCCGCAGGCGGTAAGGTAATCGCTGCCAAGGTCCACCTGCCAGATCTTGCCCAGGTCTTTACCCACGCATATCAGGTCCTTCTCACCGTACAGGAGCAGCCTTTCATTGGAGAACGGCAGGGCTCCGGCAAACAGATCCTCCCTGCCCTGGCTGTCCCGGATGCTTCCCCTCTGGTTCATGGACAGATCGAGGAATTCAAAAAGGGAAGTGGTTTCAAGGCTCTGGGCATCGATGCCGCAGACTATGAAAGCCGTATGGTCAAAGCTTGGATAATGGAAAACCGCAAACGGATAATAATCGGAAACGTTTCTGTACACTATATTCTGCCCTTCGCGGGAAAACGCGTGAATTATTCTTTTATACCCTGCCTGGTCGCTCCTTGTGATCACAAGGATCCAGTTCTCATAGATGCCGGAATTGACTATATCCATATCAAGGGTTTTATCCCACAGGACCACTCCATCCCTGATAACACCGAAATACCTTCCCCCAATATCAGCCACCAGGACATCATTGCCCTGGGTCTGGACATGGGGTTTTTTAAGGCTGACAGGGACATGCCAGAGCTGGTTGCCGTCCTTGTCGAAGCATTTGACCGAGTTGACCGATCCGACTATTATATTGTCCGACAAGACGGCATGGCTGGTCTGCTCCAGGGCGCCGTCCGACGGGATTTCCACCACTTTTTGATTGGTCTCCTCCACCGCACTGCGCACCTGGTTGTAAGTGCCGCCAAAACCGCTCCTGAAAATGTCCAGGGGATTGATCCGGAAAAAAGAGTACAATGCGACACCTATCACTGCCAGCACCAGGACAATGAAGATAAGGAACCTTTGCAAGTGGAACCTGTACTGCGGCGCTTCCTTTGATTCCTGCATGGGCTATGCGTTCTCCTTTGTTTCTTGGGGCATGGCGGCAGCGTCCATGCCTTATTTTTCTCTGTATGTTCAAGGTTAAAACATCTTAAGGACTTCCATACCCTTTACATATTGAGGATCATGTTGGGTCCTGAGCGTATCAAGGAGCATATTGAGCCTGTCCCTTGTTGTGGCGTCAATATTCCCGGTAACCCGTATTTTTTCGGAGGACTGGAATTTCTTAATGGCAGCCTGTGTTTCTTCATCCAGCAACTTGTCGGGAACACCCTCAAAATAACCGGCAGCCCTCAGTATTCTCTCGGCTTGATCAACATCGTTTCCATAGTCATTCAGTGTCAGCGTTTTGTCGTTGGTCAGGCGGCCGACCAGCATCAGATCGATCCCGTTGGGGAGGGTCCTGTTTGCAGCCTCTACATCGGGTGCCAGCCCAACACCATGGATTTGCCTGCCGTTGCGCGTAAGATAATGCCCGGTGGTTATACTGATGGTACCCAGGATTTCATTGGGTGAAAGGAATATACCCTGATAGACCAGCCATTCAATTTCTGTTATGAATTTCAATCCGTATTGCCTGCTGTACTTGGCATAGGCCTGCGGTGTGAGAACAGAAAACATGTTCTGTACAACTCCCTTTCCGTAGGTCTTCTGCCCCACCAGTACGCCCTTTCCCGAGTCCTGTATTGCCCCGGCCAGTATCTCAGCGGCGCTTGCCGTATTCTCGTTCACCAGGACTGCCACCAGGTAGGGCGAGTTCTTAAGCGATGAATAATATTCCGTATCGGAGAGCCTTTCGGATTTGAAGTCAAGCCGGGTAATCAATCCTTCAGGAACCAGCTTGCGGGCTACATCCACAGCCTCATCCACAAAGCCGCCGGGGTTATCCCTCAAATCCAGCAGTATTTTGGTTATTCCAGCCTGCTTTATCTGCTCCATGGCCTCGCTGAACTTCCTGCCTGTATTGCTGTTGAAGGTATCGATATGGATATATGCCACATCTCCCTCTATTCTCCAGACCACAGGGTTTATTACAACAATCCCTCTTTTTATTGCGACATCCATCCTGGACGACTGGCGCTGGATGGTCAGCGTAACCGTTGTTCCTTCCTCGCCCCTTATCTCGGAGGCCACGACATCGGCATCCTTGCCATAGGTTGATACACCATTCACCGCAAGGATGATATCCCCTTCCCAAAGTCCGGCCCCTTCAGCCGGCGACCCGTTATAGACCTTGGTTATCCTGACCCCTTCAGGGCATCTCTCAATGGCAATCCCTATCCCTGAGAAACTTCCTTCCAGGCTCTCGGTCAGCCGTTGGGATTCCTCACGGTCATAAAAACTGCTGTATGGGTCCAGACCGCCGAATATACCCTTCAAAGCTGCCTTCAACGCCTCTTCTTCGTCCATGTCCAGGTAATACATATCCTGCATGAACTCAACGGCGCTGTTCAGGTAGTCGCCGTAGTCCATGGCCATGGCCGAGGTTAAGGGCATAAGGAGCATAATACACAGTATCAGTATGGCTGCCGCTTTTTTCATATCTTTCTTTACCTCCGGCGCAAATCTCTCATATATGCAAGGAAACCCTGACGGTCCGCTATTCCCGTAACCCCAGGGCCCCGCATAACCATTTTAGCACATCGGCATGGCGATGAGAATCGGTCTCAGAATGAAAGTATCCTGTCAGAGTAATCTTTTACAAGCTCATCGCCCATGTACTGGATCAGGTTGTAGAAAAGCTTTGCGGCCTGTTCATTGGTGATAAACCCGGAAGGATTGAAGAATCCTCTCTCGTCACCCTGGAAGATGCCCAGGCTGAAAGCCACGGAGGCCGCGTTTCTGGCATAGGCCGGTATGCTGTCGTTATCCACATATGGAGTTACGGCATAAGGCCACGGGGCAAGGTTCTCAAGCCCCAGGGCGCCCACAATCATTTTTATGGCTTCCGCATATGTGATATTCTTATCAGGATTGAAATATGAATAGCCCGTCCCTGCAGTGATCTTCCTGTCGTATGCCTTTTTAATCAAGGCATAGTCGGGATCATCCACAGAGACATCCAGGAACGGCGACACTTCCACGGTCTTGCTCCTGTTCCTGGTCGTACCCAGCGTTGATACCCGGACATTGGGGTCCGCGGGTACCTCCCTTACCGCCTGCATGAGCATTACAACAAATTCACGGCGTGTTACGTACTTGTTTATGTTGTAACCTTCCCCCGTACCCGGAATAACCCCGAGGCCGAAAAGGATACTGACGGGTTCCTGTGCCCAGTGCCCGTTGAGTTGCTTGATATTGGGCACCATAAGTCGTTCCAGGACCGGTGGTGTGGAGATGCTTGTCCTGCTGCTGTATTCCTTGAGGACAGGGGTGGGCATGTTATTGATGTCAAACTCGGGCAGCCTTGCATGATAATCCAGGATGGCCTCCTCCCAGGTTTTCCTCACATAGCCGCCGTCAAAGCTGATCTGCCAGGGTTCATTTTCAGAGTATTTAATCTGCTGGCGGGTAGTGGTGGACACGATTACTTCAGCCGAGCCTCCCCACTGGTATGGATTACCTCCCCCCATCATGCGGGCTTCCAGGGTATACTGTATCTTCTGCGTCTGGGTGGAACTCCAGTACTGATCATAAGCGTACAGTTTCCCCGACATTGTCACCGTAATGGTATTGTCCCTGTTCCCGTCGACCGCATAGGTTTTCCTGCCGGCGAATTCCCCGGCGTAGTAGTTCAGGGCCGGCTTGGGATCTGTCAGAAGCGACCTTGAGAAATTATAGTCAATCAGGTTGTATCTTTTGCCTCCAATATTGACAACCTCGGTGGGCAGCCGGGTGAGGCGCGTGGATTCGGTGATCTGCCCGTTGGGCTTGGTTTCAGAGGTTGTCTCGTATATGACCACGCGGGTCAGCGTCGCAGCCTCCTCGGGGTTCTCCAGCCTGTAGGTATAGGTGGCTGTTTCCACGTCGTTCCTAACGCGTTTGTCGATGGTCAGGGTGCCCGTAAGATAAACGGGTTTTCCGGAAAGGAAGCACATTTCAGTATAGTAATACTCATTATCTTCGCTTACATTTACGGCCGATATGCCGCCTTCGTATCCAAGGGTTCCCTCAACAGCCAGGGCTTGAACGGGCACCAGGAGAATAACCGCTGCCGCCGCCATAAAGCATATCCATTTCACGAGTCCTGTTTTCATGCCGCTTCCCTCCATTGATTATTCCACTATGATTATGATGCCGTCATGGCTTGCGCTGTTGCATACCATGCGCAGATTGTCTCCCGCGCGGATTGATGATAAATCGGTTATACGACCGTCTTTTATCACGATGGCCCCTGCCGGGACGCTGACCTCCCTGTTGGGCTCAGCGTTCCAGATATAGTTATCGTCATCGTATTCCATGACATCCCTGAGCATGAACCCGGAATCGGTCAGGGACACTACCCTGCCCTTCACATGCACATCGGCATAGGGCGCGGTGCTGACCAGCAGTGTCTTTCCGCCTTCTTCCACGATGTATACGCTTTGGTTGATGAAGCTCTCATCGAAGTTCAGCATGTTTCCTGTTCCGTTATCCACCAAAAGCCTGGTAACCGTAGGATCTATGCTGAAAGTCTTTGGCGTGTTGCTGAAGGCCCAGCTGTAGCCTGAAAGCTCCGCAAATGACTCTACAGTAAAGGTTTTCAGGGGATCAACCAGCTTTATCCTGCCCCTATAAATGGCCAGGCTCCCCTTTCCGGCGCGTGTATTGCTGACGATCACCTGGCTTACAAGAATGCCTGAGCCTATGGGCTTGTCAGCGGACAACTGCACAGGGTCCATCGGATCCAGGGAGGTTATGTCAACCAGCCTGCCATCCTTGACCGCTATGGTGCCTGAATCAAACCCGATCACATGGGAAGAGTTCTCAAGCTCCAGTACTTTGAGGGTATTGGAGAGGATAAGGATATTATCCGATAAAAGCATTTCATATTGGGGCTGGGGCCTTATGGCAGCCATCACGATACTGTCGGCGCCGTTGGGCTCCTGCCGGACAGCGATATAGGCCTTGCCGGAAATGCGGCCGGCTGGCCTGTTCCTGTATTCACGGCTGTAGGTGAATGTCTTGATGCCCATTACCGGAGAGTATTCCCACCTGCCGTTCACAAACTCCTCAATACCGGACAGGACCAGCATATTGTTGAAATCATCATAGAACTCCACATTTCCGCGGTATATGGCCGAAATGGGCCTGGTATCCTTCATAAGGTCTATCCCGGCCACATGTATGCTGGCGCCGTCGGTCTGCACCAGCATCCTGACCTGGTCGCCTTCCTTGATCTCGCTGCGGGATACCGGCCGGTTATTGCGATATACAGGCACACCGGCAGGCACAGGGATGCTCCGGAAGGTGCCGTCATCAAGCCTGAGCACCATGTTTGCCGCGTTGATCATATATACATAACCGTATAAAGGTTTATAATAGCTTCGCACGCTAAGCCTGGCAACATACCCGTCCTCGTCCAGCAAGATAAAGGCATAGTCGCCGGGTTGCACCGCATCCAGCGTTGCCTGCAGCCCGTCCCTCGTTACGGGAATACTGTAAAGAAAGCTGAATGTCCTGTTCCTTGACAGGCTGTCCTGGGCATCTGGCGATACGCCGGATCCGTCCGTGTTGTAAAGGGTGATATATCCCAGGGACGGGTTGATATCCCTCACCACCCCGTAAATATAACCGGTTTCTCCGGCTGCCCCCGACACAATTGAAACAGGGACGGCACTAAAGACCATGATGAGGCAGAGGATCATGACGAATACGGCTGAAGCTTTTCTGAAACGCAATTTGGGCGCCTCCATTCCGATACTTCACTCTTTTAGAATATCGGCAAATAAAGGCGCCATATAAAGCCGCAAGGATTACCGTTTTATTACATCGGCGGGTTTTGGGCGCCGGATTTCCTGAGGTCTCTGAACCGGACCTCGGTTACAATCATTCCGATAAATATCAGAAGGCAGCCTATGGCTGTAGCGATGGTGAGCCTCTCGGTAGTTCCGTCCGGGCCTGGTATCGTCAGCGCAAAAAGCGCTCCGAACACCGGTTCGAAGGTCAGTAGAAGTGCGGTACGGGTCGGAGTGGTATATTGCTGGGCAATGGTCTGTACACCGAATGCGAAGGCGGTGCCCATAGCCCCGGTATACAGGGCTGTCAGGATAACCCTTGTATTGATGACAACGGTCGCCGGCTCAGCCGAAAGCCCGTAACCAGCCCATAGGATTCCATACATGACAGCGGCTGATACTATCTGGACAACAGCCAGCTGTCTTGCATCGGATTCCTGTGTGAACTTGTCGATAAAGATGATCTGGAAAGCAAAGCAAACGGCGCACAGCAGGGTCAGCGTGTCGCCGATGTTCCATATCCCTGAAAAGCCTCCGCTAAGGAAAAACAGCCCGGCTGTGGCCAGAACAACCCCTATAACAGCCCTCAGGGGAGGTTTCTTCTTCAGGTATAATGCTGAAATCACAGGCACCATCACCACGTTCAGACCGGTGATGAAAGCAGAATTGGATGCGCTTGTAAAGTTCAGGCCTGAATACTGCAGGGACATTCCCGCAAAAAGGGTAAAACCGATTATCGTTCCCTGGATAAGGGTTTTACGGCTTATTTTCCCCAATTGCCTGATAAAAATCAAAGCCAGGATGATCCCGGCTATGGAAAATCTGAGAAACAGATACGCATAAAATGGTATGTTCTCAGTGATATTCTTCATCAGAATGAATGACGACCCCCACACAACTGTAATACTGAGTATGGAAAGGTCGGCCTTGATCTGTCGTGTCATGTTATGCCTTCATCCTTATGCGTACATTATATGTAAAGTTGTAATCCGCGCTGTCCGCCAAATTCAGCCGGCCCCGATCAGAGCCATCATCAGTTTGCTTAACCATCCCATAACAATGGAATCCGAGAAGGGATCGGGGAGCTTTACTATACCCAGTGACCCGATGAAAGGAATCACAATGGCAAAGACCAGGCAGGTAACGATTATTCCTGCGCCAAGCCCAAGCGCCATGCCGCCGGTCCTGTTGGCGGTGCCCAAAACGGTGCTGCTATTCATGACTGATGTAAGGATCTTTCCAATCAGTACAACCAGCAGCTTAACCACTATGAAAATGACGATTATTGCCAAAACCTTTACAATGGTAAAGGTAAGCATATCATTCATGGTAACAATGGTATCCTGGTATTCAGGCCCGGCATTGGCCGCCGAATTGGTAATAGCCATGAGCTGATTCATAAACGGGCTGTCGGATATGGCCTGATTGAGCTGTGGGTTTTTCTCAATGAAATCCAGGTAGGATTTTGCCTGGTCGGTACTGATGGCAGGCAGTTGGGAAATAGCAGGAATAATCTTTTCAATTCTATTTCCGATTGCTTCCCCGATGCCCGTCTTTTCCATGGCAATGTGCGCAAGCCTGGAAGAAAAAACATAAGCAAGGATCATACCAAGCAAATAACCTGCCAGGCTGAACACTGTGTTGATGAGACCGCGGATATAGCCCTTCAGACCGAATAAAGCGATAATGATTACAATGGCATAGTCAACCCAGTTGAAATCAAGGCCAAAAATCAGGTCGGCAACGATAAACAGGCCTACTGCCAGGAAAAGGATAACTGCAGGGAGCCTGCTTGCCGCCTGGGCTGCCGGTCTTGGTCTTCTATATCCATATCCCATGTCAACACCTCCTGGTACTGATCAGCCTGGTATAATCCATAGCCGGGCAGCAGTTATCTTATGAATGTGGTAATGTTAATGCTTATCAATAGCAGTATCGACATAATCAAAACGCCTATCAGCACCGATTTTCTATTAAAAACCATTTCTTGTCTCCTCCTATTATTTGGCATCTTGATTTCCCGACCCATTATATCATTTTGCATTTATTTTGTAAAATAAATTTAAAACTTGTGAAATATAAAGTCTGCTAAAATAGTTCTATTGTCTTATGGAGGTTGCAAAAATGCCTTTTGACGGTATATTAGCTCATTATATGGCGGAAGAACTGAACAGAAAGCTGTCCGGCGGCAGGATTGGCAGGATCCATCAGATTGCACGGGACACCATCATACTCCATGTCCGGGCAGGCGGGGAGAATTACAGGCTGCTGATATCCAGCAACGCTTCATCACCCCGTATCCACCTGACCGGGAATCAGTATGAGAACCCGGATAATCCCCCTGTTTTCTGCATGGTCCTGAGGAAGCACCTGTCAGGCGCAAGGATCCTGGACTTCAAGGCAGCCGGTTTCGAGCGTGTGATCTTCATGGAAGCCGAGGCCATGGATGAGCTGGGAGACAGGTCCGTAAAAAAGCTGGCCGTCGAGATCATGGGAAAACACAGCAATATTATACTGCTGAACAGGGATAACAGGATCATCGATGCCATACGGCATGTGGACAGCCAGGTAAACCGGGTCAGGGAAATACTTCCTGCAAGGACCTATATTGCACCTCCTTCTCAGAACAAGCTTGATCCCTTAAGCGAAGACACATATGCGTCCATTTCGGGCAGCCTTAAGGAATCAAGCCGCAGGATTGAAAACTATCTCCTGGATAAACTCCAGGGGTTCAGCCCTGTTTTATGCAGGGAATTATGCAGCCGCGCGTCAGTGGACGAAATGAAAACCGCTTCTGACCTTACATCAGACGAAGCGTCACGTCTTGTGGATGCCTTGCGCGGCATGATGCGCACCCTGCTGGACCGTGGCCCGACACCTGTTTTAATCCAGGACCATTCATCGGGCAAGGCCGTTGATTTCCATGTTACGGACCTGGTGCAGTACCCTTCGAAAAAGTACTGTGAAACCATCAGCCAGGCCATTGACGAATACTATAATTCGCGGATGGAAAAGGAAGCCCATTCCCAGAAAGCCCTTGAACTGATGAAGACCGTCGGAAAGTTTATTGATAAGTGTGAGAAGCGGCTTACGGCCAACGTCCAGGTCTATGAGGAGAACAGGGACTACGAGCGGTTCCGCCTGTTCGGCGAACTCATCACCTCCTCGATCTACAGCCTGAAAAAAGGCATGACCAGCGCCCGCATCCGCAATTATTATTCTGAAGGCGAAGAATACGCGGAGATCCCGCTGGACCCGCAAAAAAGCCCCCAGGAAAACGCCCAATACTATTTCAAGCGCTACGGGAAAGCCCGGACAGCATTCAACTATGCCACAGGCCAGATCGATATCCTTAAGAAGGAACTGGCATGGCTGGAGAGCGTCATGCTTGCCATCGAGAGCGCCGATGACAGCAGCCAGCTTCATGATATCCGCCTGGAGCTGTATGAACAGGGATACCTGAAAAACTATCCCAAAAAGAGCCGCAGGGACATCCAGTCCGAGTCTTCCCCCATCAGGGTGGTTTCCTCCGATGGGTTCGAGATCTTTATAGGCCGGAACAACAAGCAGAATGACAGGTTAACCCTGAAAAAGGCAAGGCATGAGGATATCTGGCTGCATGTGAAGAATTACCCCGGCTCGCATGTAATCATAAAAACCGAAGGACACCAGGTCCCAGGGAGCACCCTGGAAGAAGCGGCCGGATACGCGGCCTGGTTCAGCAAGGCACGCACGGCTCCCAAGGTGGAAGTGGACTACACCAATATCCGAAATGTAAAAAAACCATCCGGGGCAAAACCCGGAATGGTTGTCTATGAGAATTACAGCACTATTATAGCAACCCCGAAGGCCCCCGGAACGGGCGAAGGCTGAAACAACGGCAGACGGCGTTAGGCAGTATCGTCCCTCGCTTTCTTATTTGAAAAGCCTTTTGCAAACCTTCTCGAGATGGTAATCTACCTTCTCCCGGTCTATGGTTTTGAATTCACCATCCTGGTACAGGATACGGCCATCCACCATGGTCATGCATACATCTGAACCCTGGGCTGAGTATACCAGGGCGGAGCACAGGTTATGCATCGGCTTCAAATGGGGTTTTTCCAGGTCTACCATGATCAGATCGGCCTTATTCCCTTCACGGATCGACCCCACACAAGACATTCCAAGCGCCTTTGCCCCGTTGACGGTTGCCATCCTCAGCGTTTCGGCAGCCGTGATGAGCTTTGGATCCCGTTTGCTGCCTTTATGGATTATGGAGGCCAGGTACATATCTTCCCACATGTTAAGGTTGTTGTTGCTGGAGGCGCCATCTGTCCCGATGCAGACGTTGAGCCCGGCCGAGATCGCCTCCGGAATCGGCGCGATACCGCTGGCCAGTTTCAGGTTGCTGGCGGGGCAATGGATGACCGAAACGCCCTTTTCCTTCATAAGGGCCATGTCTTCCACGGTTATGCAGACACAGTGGGCCGCAATGGTCTTATGATCGAAAAGGCCAAGGTCGTACAGGTGGGCCGCGGGGGTCTTGCCGTATGTTCCCAGGCTATCCTCATGCTCCCGCACGGTTTCATCAAGGTGGACATGGATGGGCACTCCCAGCTTTCCGGCTTTTTCGGCGATAGCCTGTATATACGATGGGGAACATGTATATATGGCATGGGGCGCCATGGCGGCTGTTATCCTGCCATCGGCAGCGCCGTTCCACTTCCTTACGAATTCCTCGCTCTCCTTCATGGCCTGGTTGCCGGAAAAGTCAGGCCCCGGCTCATTGCAGGTCTGTCCCCTGGAAAGCTGGGCCCTTATGCCGGAGGACTCGACAGCCGAGGCGATGCTGTCCATGAAATAATACATGTCGGCAAAGCAGGTTGTTCCGGTAGACAGCATCTCCATGATCCCCAGGAGCGTGCCCCAGTACACATCATCCTCATTCAATCTGTCCTCCACGGGGAAGATGTGGTCAAAGAGCCATGTCTGGAGATCCATATCATCGGCATAATTGCGCAGAAGCGTCATCGGAACATGGCAGTGGCAGTTGATGAGGCCGGGCATCACGAGCTTCCCGCTTCCGTCAATAATGTTCGCATTGTCCGCGGTTTCGCCGGCCTTAGGGCCGATCTTCGCAATGATACCGTTTTCTATAACGACATCGGTATGCTCCAGTATTTCATTGCGGTCATTCATGGTCAGTACCGTTGTGTCCCGGATGATATGATTCATGTCTATGCCTCCAAGAGTATAATAGATCCAAACCTGTCACCCTTTACGAAGCCGGAGGCGGGTGTTGGGGAAGGTGTCGGTTCGGGTGTCGGTTCGGGCGTGGGTGTGGGATTTGTCATTGTCTCCCGGGCTGCAGCGGTTATGGTAACCGTTACGCTTGGCCTTTCCTTGAGGGAGATTCCTGCCGGCAGGGTGACCGTAACCTGCACATGGTGGTCGCCTTCTCCCATATTTCTGACACTGATACTGCATTTGATGTCGCTGGCCTTAAGGTCCTGGAGCAGCTCAGGACGCGCCTCTACAGGAATATTGACAGCGCTCTGGGCGATTGAATACTGTAAAGCCCCTGAGGTATCACTGTCATAGATGGAGATCATGCTCGTAGGGAAGCTGATTGTGCGTGCAGCCAGCGGCTCTATGCTGACAAGCGCCGTGACAGGAAGGTTCTTTTCCGCCAGGGTTGCTCCCTGGGGTACAATCAGGTTCAGTTCGGTCTTGAAGCTTTCATCCCTGCCTTCGATGTTAATGGCTTCAGCCTCTATCCTTGAAAGTGAATCCAGGAGATCCCTTGTGCCTGTGACCAGGATACTGGATGTGTCCGCTATTATCTCCTTAAAATAATACCCTGTTTTTGGGCTGCCTCTTACCGAAGTAACAAGCGGAAGCTTGCGGGCAAGATCAAAGTTTACAATGGCAGGGTATTTGCCGGAAAACTGGGGCATGGGTTTTCCCTCGGTGTCATAGACGGTAGCCCGGACCACCAGTTCTTTTGTTACGCTCAGGTCATTAAGGCTGACCATCGCTACCACTTTGCTTACTTTTGAGAGTATGCTCTCCTTTTCTTCTATCAAAATGATTCCGGGATCAACCCTCTGGTTGAGTATCTGGTAACCTTCAGGCAGGGTTCCGGTGAATTCAATCTCAACCGGAAACTGCTTACCGACTATTTTTTCAAAATTAAGCCTGACCGCTGCAGGGATGGTCCCTAATATAATGACTTCCTTATCCCCGGTATACTCTGGAGCTCCGATTTCAACCATCCTGCTGCCCGACCCGTCCACCTGGGAAAGATCGAGAAATACGCTGAAATCGGCGCTTGAAACACTCTCCAGCCTCTTCTTCCGGCCTCTTATCCGGACATCAACAGTAGCCGGGATATTTGTTCCGACAATCTGGAGGTCCTTGGCCTCAAGGACTTCCACATTGCTGGACAGGGGAACAGTGATAACTCTTTCCGTGAACGGATTATCCTGATCCAGCACGACAAACCAGATCAGCAGCGCTATGAATACCGAGAGGATCTTCACAATAGAGTCGCTCTCGAACAATTTATCTATCAGTTTATTCACTGTTCTTCACCTTCCTGAAAGTAAAGCGCCTTTTATCGTTCTGGTTTTCAAGAAGGAATCTGGATAAGGCCTTTCTTAGTATATCTGGAGTCAGATTCCTCGTGAGACCCCCGTTATGGGCATAGGATATTTTGCCAGATTCTTCGGAAACGACAATGGCTATGGCGTCAGAAACCTCTGTAATGCCCAGGGCTGCCCGGTGCCGGGTGCCAAGGTCCCTTGAAAGGCCGGCATTCTGGGTAAGGGGCAGATAACAGGCAGCAGCCGTGATGATATTGTTCCTGATGATGACGGCTCCGTCATGGAGTGGGGTCTTGGGAGTAAATATGTTTACCAGGAGTTCTGCAGACAAGGCCGCATCCATTCTTGTGCCCGTATTGACGATGTCTCCGATCTTGGTATCCCTCTCAATTACAATAAGGGCCCCGATATAGTTTTCCGCGCAACTCGCACAGGCTTTGACTATGGCCTCGATGGCAGCTATGGTCTTAAGACGCTCCTCATCATCCTTTTTAACCAGTATATCCTGCAAGCCACTGCTCCCAAGCTTTTCAAGGGCCCGTCTGAGTTCGGGCTGAAAGAGCACGATCATACCGAAGCCGAACAGCTGGATTGCGCCTTGAAGCAGGAAGGCAACAGTTTTTAGTCCGAGTATTTCAGAAACTCTCGAAAGTATCAGTATGAACAGGATTCCTTTTACAAGCTGTATGGCTCGGGTCTCCCGAACCATTTGAATAACCTTGTAGACAATATAGGACACCAGAGAAATCTCGACAAGGACTCGGATGATATCAAGCGGGCCGCTTAAATCAAGAAAATTCATAATATATGAGATTATTTCTCTAAAAAGGCCTTGTCCCGACACTCCTATGCTCCTCCGTCAAAGAGTCCTTTTTGGTGAATGAGCAGGTGTTAACGCATGAATGCCGCATAAAAAAATACCGCCTGTTTCATTTTCCCCGATAAAATTCCAAAATGAAAAACCAGAAGCAACTCATTAAAATTATACCCTCTTCATGCCTGCTTTTGTATATTTTACAGCCTCTTGTAACAAAAATGCAATATGAAAAAGTGTCAAAAAAAGCGGTTGCAGCGCGGGATTGCTTCGGCGCGTTGCTATTAGAAGTGAGAAGTGGGATGTTGGACGTGTGAGTTTAAAGCAATGCTTCGCAGCCATTCTTTTTACTCCCACCCCCCACTTCTTGCCTATTACTTCCTGTACATTGCAAGCCCGGTGAAGCTGGGCGCGGCAATCCATTCAACCGAACTTACCTGCTATATACAACTCGGTTCTCTCATCCCCCGGCCTGCTGAAGATCTTCCTGGTTGTGTCATACTCAACCAGTTCGCCCAGCAGGAAGAAGGCTGTCCTGTCCGAGATGCGGCCTGCCTGCTGCATGTTATGGGTTACAATAACTATGGTATATTCCTTTTTCAATTGGACGCAGAGTTCCTCGATCTTCATTGTGGATATGGGATCAAGGGCCGAAGTGGGTTCATCCATCAGGAGCACTTCCGGCCGGGTTGCCAATGCCCGTGCTATGCAGAGCCGTTGCTGCTGCCCTCCTGATATACCCAGCGCGCTCCTGTACAGCCTGTCGCGGACCTCATCCCAAAGAGCGGCTGACCTCAGGCTTTCCTCAACGATTTCATCCAGCAGGGACTTCTTTTTTTGTTCCATGAATCCTGGGACCAAAGGCTACATTATCGTAGATGGACATGGGAAACGGGTTAGGCTTTTGGAAAACCATCCCCACGCGTTTTCTAAGGGCAGTTACATCAATATCTCCAAGGATTTCACAGCCGTCAAGCCTTATGCTACCGGTAACCCGTACATTCCCGACCAGGTCGTTCATCCTGTTAAGGGTCTTCAGGAAGGTGGACTTACCGCAGCCCGAGGGTCCGATCAGGGCAGTTATTTCGCACCGGCATATATCCATGCTGATATTCTTCAGGGCGTGAAAAGAGCCGTGGTACAGATTCAGGTCACGCACCGATATTTTTGTTTCCGGTTTCATGCGAAACCCCCGAATGCTGATACTGTCTGCAAGAATTACTGTCCCAGGTGCTACAGGTTGCTGAAGAGCATCTCAAGTGAAAGGCGAGGTGACATTTTTCCGGTCTTCCAGGCGTAATCGCATTCCGAGCATTTTTTCAGAAAACCGGCCAGAAAAGCGCTGTCCGATCTTTCTGCCTGCTCTGTCAGCTTTCTTAAGACATATGGGTGTTTTCCGGGAAGATACCGGCTGATCCTCGAAGATGGAATGTGCCGGTCCATCATTAATCTGAGTTTCAGTATTTCACCTGTCTGCTTTGATATCATGGCCAGTATCTTCTGTTCCGGCTCCTTCAAAGACAGCATGTCATCAAGATAAGACATTGCCTTTGCCCTGTCCCTTGCCGCCACCGCATCCATAAGGTCGAATATCATACTCTTGATGGTTACCGTGGCTACGGCCCTGACGTCATCAAGGGTTACTTTCTCCCGCTCTCCGGTATACTGGATAATTTTGAATATCTCATTCCTGAGGGAATACATATCCGGGTCGCTGATGGCAATGAGATAATGGACCGCATCGGGATGAATGGTTTTTTTGCTTTGCCTGAAGCCCTTAACCACCCAGTTGAACAGTTCTTCCTCGCTCAGATGGTCCTGATGGATATGAAGGCCGTGTTTTTCGATGGTCTTGTAGAGTCCTGAACGCTTATCCACACTGTCTTCCATCATGACAAGGCAGGTGGTTTCAGGCATATTTGGGATATATTCTCTGAGCGCTTCCTGGGCTTTTGACCCTGCAGCGGGCTCATTAGGCTCGGAATATGCGCTTCCCTCGCCGAAGCCTTCCTCCGGTACCTCCTCATCCTGCTTTGAAGCGGCTTTTTTCTTTGCGGCCAGCAGGTTTGATTTTCTTACCAGAACCACCTTTCGGTCCGAAAAGACGGGATAGGTATCGCAGGCGTCGATAAGCTTTTCCACATCGATCCTGCCTTCGAAACGCGCCAGGTTAAGGCCGCTCTTATCATCTTTCAGGGCAGTCTTTATTATTTCATCCACATAGTAGTCCAACAGAAAGCGCTCGTTCCCTGAAAACAGGTACACGCCTTTAAGGCTTCCGGTTTTCAGTTGTGCTTTCAGAACGGACAGCTGATTCTTTGCCTCGGGCTTCCTTCTTGCTCCGTAGCTTCCGGGTGAAGGCATGTCATCACTCCATGTCATTCGGATATAGATATTATAGCATTATTGAACCAGGTGCACACCGCATGATATATTTCCCCGGCTTCATCCGGTGTGTTGAGAGGCTTTTATGTGTCATTGCGTGAAGCGCGACGAAACAATCTCTTACCCTCCTGTCATTGGGAGCAAAGCGCGGCAATCTCTGCCGTATCTCGTTATTAATCGCATGTTGCAGCCGTGCTGTTCAGGCTCTCCTTCAGTCCTCGTCGCAGGAAGTTGTATATGCTCATGCGGAGTCAGTCGAGGCTGAACAGCACGTCTCCTTGTAAGCCCTTGCGGGCCTTTAAATGTAATCATAGGGCTCGCAATGACATAAAAGAAAAGCGGGGAATCTTCCCCGCCTCATCGCATTTACAGAGCTTTCGTTTCAACCTCATTAAGTATTTTCTCAAGGAAGCTGTCCAGCGGCATGGAGCCCATATCGCCTTCCTTGCGGGACCTGACCGCCACATGTCCGCTCTCGGCTTCCTTGTCCCCAATGACAAGCATGTAGGGAACCTTCTCCAACTGGGCTTCCCGGATCTTGAAGCCGATTTTTTCGTTTCGGCCGTCCAGCTCAACCCTGATCCCCTTTTCTTCAAGCCTTGCCTTGACTTCCCCGGCATAGGGGATATGCTTTTCAACTATGGTAAGTATCTTTACCTGCACGGGCGAGAGCCATACCGGGAAAGCGCCGGCAAAGTGCTCGGTGAGTATGGCAATGAAACGCTCAATGCTCCCGAACACAACCCTGTGGATCATAACCGGCCTGTGCTTTTCGCCATCGGGACCGATATAGTACAGGTCGAAGCGCTCGGGCATGTTCATATCGAGCTGGATGGTTCCGCATTGCCAGGTACGGCCGATGCAATCCTCCAGGTGGAAGTCGATCTTCGGTCCGTAGAAGGCTCCGTCACCTTCATTGATCTTGTATTCTATACCCCGGTCCTCCAGGGCTTCCTTCAGCGCATTTGTGGATATTTCCCACATCTCGTCCGAACCGATGGATTTCTCAGGACGTGTGGAGAGCTCCACATGGTACTTGAACCCAAAGGTGCTGTAGAAGTCGTCTATGAGCTGGATAACCCCGATAACCTCATCCTTGATCTGTTCAGGAGTCATGAATATATGGGCATCGTCCTGGGTGAAGCAGCGCACCCTCATCAGGCCGTGCAGGGTCCCGGACAGTTCATGCCGGTGTACAAGGCCCAGTTCGCCCATTCTCTGGGGAAGATCCCTGTAGGAGTGGAGCCTGCGCTTGAACACCAGGATGCCTCCCGGGCAGTTCATGGGCTTTACGGCAAACTCCGCATCCTCGATGTTCACAAAGTACATGTTGTCCTTGTAATTGTCCCAGTGCCCTGAACGGAGCCAGAGTTCCTTTGTCAGCATCATCGGCGTCTTGATTTCCTGGTAGCCCCGCTTCACATGCTCCTTGCGCCAATAGTCTTCCAAAAGGTTTCTCAGGATCATACCCTTGGGCATGAAGAACGGGAAGCCCGGACCCTCCTCATAGATGTCAAAAAGGTCAAGTTCCCTGCCCAGCTTGCGATGGTCGCGTTTCCTGGCCTCTTCCAGCCTCTGGAGGTATTCGTCAAGCTGGCTCTTTTTCGGGAAGGCAGTTCCGTAAATCCTCTGGAGCATCTTGTTCTTTTCGCTGCCCCGCCAGTAAGCGCCTGCCAGTTGCATAAGCTTGATGGCCTTTACCTTCCCGGTTGAGGGCAAATGGGGTCCGGCGCACAAGTCGGTAAAATCGCCCTGCCTGTAGAAGGATATCTCGGCATCCTCCGGCAGTTCATTGATGAGTTCCACCTTGTAAGGCTCATCCTTTTCCAGTTCAAGCGCTTTATCCCTCGAGAGGCTAAAGCGTTCAACGGCATGATCCTCCTTGATGATCTTCTTCATTTCTTCTTCTATGGCCTGCAGGTCTTCAGGAGTAAAGGACCTCTCATAATCGAAATCGTAATAGAAGCCGTTATCGATAGCCGGACCGATAGCCAGTTTGACGCCCGGGAATAGGCGCTTTACGGCCTGCGCCATGATATGTGAAGCGGTATGCCAATATGTGTGTTTTCCTCCCTCGCTGTCAAAGGTCAGGATATTCAGACTGCAATCCTCAGTGACAGGAGTGAATAAATCCTTCACCGTGCCGTTGATCTCGCCGGCCACGGCCTCCCTTGCAAGACCTTCGCTGATGCTTTTGGCAATATCCAGTATGGTCGTGCCTTTTTCAACCTGTATTCTGCTTCCGTCTTTCAGTGTTACTTGAATCATTATGCTCATCCCCTTCGGTTTGCTAACCGGTTTATTTTTATATATAAATTAAAAAGCCCTCATCCATCCAAGGATGAGAGCTTTATGCCCACACGGTTCCACCCTGGTTGCAGGACAAAGCAAGAAGCTTATGTCTGCCACTCGATGATTGTAACGTGATCAACGCGGGGGCTTACTTCAGCTTTTCAGCCCACGGGCTCCAGGGTGGTATCATAACCTGAACAGGCCGGGACAGCTTTCAGCCGGCGGCTGTCCCTCTCTTAGGCGTTCGTACGGTTTGACATGTCCCTTTCAATGCCTTTAACGATTATTCTTCATGTTACCATATGCTTAATGCGCTGTCAATGTACATCTGCCACAAGGCATGATATCAGGCGTCAACATAAAACAGCCGTCATATTCCGGCAAGGTTCCAAGTATTTAATAATTGCGAAAACTGGACGGATATCTGCACCACCCGGCCGAAAGAGGTATTTTGATGAGATGTTACAGAAAGCGCATAATTACAGCCCTATTGCTGGGAACAGTTTTCATCCTGGCGGCATGCCGCGGAGACCCGGCGATCAAGATTGCCATCGAAGGATCCACTTCCATGCAGAAAATGATGCAGGAAATGGCAGACGCATATATGGATTCTCATACCCATATTACAGCGGAATATACGGGCAGCGGGTCCAGTTCCGGCATCAGGGCTGTCATATCCGGGACAGCCGATATAGGGGCCGTTTCCAGGGTGGTCAGCGAGGAGGAATTAAGCCAGGGGCTTCAGGCGATCCATATAGCCTGGGACGCGATCGCGGTCATCATTCATCCCTCAAACAGCGTACAGGACCTGACCAGCGAGCAGGTTGCCCGGATTTATAAAAAGGAGATCACAAACTGGTCGGAGGTTGGCGGTCCGGATGCCGGAATCGTGGTGGTCACCCGTGATCCTGCCTCTGGGACAAGGGAGGCTTTTGACAGTCTCTTCGGGATAAGGGATAAGGTACAGGCCGACCAGGAAGCCGCCAAAACCGGTGAAACGCTTATAGCCGTGGCGCAGAACCCCAATGCTGTGGGCTATGTTTCCCTGAGCTATGTAAGGAAAGGGGTAAAAGCCATAAGCATTGACGGCATCGAACCCTCTGCCGAAAATGTTTTGAAAGGCAGCTATGAAATAAGGCGTCCGCTGATTATCGTGACCAGTGTATATCCTGATGATATCGTGCAGGATTTCATCGGTTTCATGCTTTCGGAGGACGGAAAGGTGATTATCGAACGCGAGGCAATACCCATCGAAAGAAGCAGGTAAAGCCGGTTGGGAGAAGGTTGAGATAGTTATGAAAAGGAATATGCAAATGGCAAAGCCTTACCATCAAGGCTTTGAGAAAACCATAGAGCTTGTCTTTGCGGTAAGCGCAGGAGTCAGTATCATATCTGTCGTTCTTATTACAGTTTACATTTTTGCGGCGGGACTCCCGCCCATCATGAAGACCGGTGTTTTCCGGTTTATTCTTGGAACACGGTGGAAGCCTGTCGGAGAGAATCCCCAATTCGGCATCTTTCCAATGATCCTGGCTTCACTCTTCGGAACGGCCGGCGCCATGTTTACAGGCGTTCCGATTGGCTTGTTTACGGCCATTCTTCTTTCCGAACTGGCGCCGAAAAGGATTGCCTGCCTCCTGAGAGGATGCATGGAACTTCTGGCAGGCATCCCGTCGGTTGTTTACGGGTTCTTCGGCCTGACTGTAATCGTGCCCTTTATCAGGACACGCCTGGGAAGCCCCACCGGCAACAGCCTGCTGGCCATGATTGTCATCCTGTCAGCCATGGTCCTCCCAACCATCGTGAACATCTCGGAAACGTCCCTGCGTGCCGTTCCCATGGAGTACAGGGAAGGAGCGCTCGCCCTGGGGGCTTCCAGGATGGAAACCATATTCAAGGTCGTCGTCCCCGCGGCAAAACCGGGAATTGCGGCCTCGGTGGTGCTTGGGACTGGACGGGCTGTGGGCGAAACCATGGCGGTTATCATGGTCTGCGGCAATATCCCGCGCATCCCTCGTTCGCTGCTGGATGCGGTTAGCCCCATGACCGCCGCCATCGCGAAGGATATATCCTACGCCGGTCCGCAGCACCGGTCCGCACTGTTCGGAATAGGCGCTGTGCTTTTTATTTTCATCGTTGTCCTGAACCTTGTCCTGAATGCGGTGGTAAAGCGGTCGGCTGGAGGAAGGGCATGAAATGAACAGGAAACGGAGGGCAAAGGATCTGGCCCTGATCATTGTTATCTGGATGTTTTCCCTTGTCGTCGTTGTGTTCCTAATCTGGATGGTGTTCTCGGTCATCTCAGGGGGGCTTGCCGGCATCAGCCTGGATTTTATTATGGGCGAATACAACCTTCACAAGGGCAGAACGGGCATACTTCCGATGATAGCCGGAACCCTGATCCTTATTCTCTGCACCATGGCCATAGCTGTTCCCGTGGGTATCTTTGCTGCTATTTATCTGACCGAATATGCCAGGCAGGGTTTCCTGGTCCGGGCTGTCAGGTTTGCCACAGAAAGCCTTTCAGGGATTCCTTCCATCATCTATGGGCTTTTCGGCTATATTTTCTTCAGGAACGTCCTCGGGCTTGGATTCTCTGTCCTTTCCGGGGCACTGACGCTGAGCATTATGGTGCTGCCGCTGGTGGTCAGGACCACCGAGGAGGCGCTGAAATCGGTGGACCCCGGCTATCGCGAATCCAGCCTGGCCCTTGGCGCCTCAAGGCTTTATACGACCTTCCGGGTTGTTCTCCCCTGCGCCATTCCTGGCATTCTCACAGCAGTCATCCTCAGCATGGGAAGAGTTATCGGTGAAACGGCGGCGGTCATCTTCACCGCCGGCGCGGTTCCCAGGATTCCCCGGCCTGACCGGGTCTTGAGTTCCAGTGTACGGACCCTTTCGGTGCACCTGTACCTGGCTGCGCTGGAGGAGGCTGATTTCACCGGCGCCTTTGCCACAGGAACCATATTGGTGGTAATTATCGCCGTGCTGAATTTCGCGGCAAAGAGAATCGCAAGGCGTATAGAAAGGCGTTCCGGGCAGGAGTGAGTGCTGCATGGCTTGCCAAAGCGAAGCGCGGCAATCTCCTCAAAGTCCATCATGATATGAGATCTGCAAGGATTTGCAGGGAGACATGCTGCTTCAGTCTCGAATGACTCCGCAGGAACAGCCGAAGTTGTATGCGAAATGCGCAGGTCGATCGGGAAAAAACAACCGGATGTTGTTTTTAGCCGGCAGTCGCACGGATGCGACATTGCAGGCGGCCCTGCGAGATCAAGCATGAGCATGTACAACTTCCTGAGATTGCCACGCCCGGCTACGCCGGGCTCGCAATGACAGTACAATTCTGTTCTGTCATTCCAGAACGATATAATCCCTGATGCGCTCCAGGGTTTTGGGTCCGATTCCCTTGACATTCAGCAGGTCCTCAATGGAGTTGAACGGGCCGTGCTCCTCCCTGTATTCGATAACAGCCCTGGCCTTGACTTCCCCGATATATGGCAGGGCGACAAGTTCATCCATGCCGGCCTTGTTGATGTTCACCCTAAGCGTCCCGGGCGGTTCCCTGCCGGGCTTGCTTTCCTCGTCATCCACATCGGGAACATCGTAATAACTGTCATCATCGTATGGCATTGACGTTCCTGAAGGCTTCCCGGCTGCCAGAGGCGTTTGCTCAGACATGATGCGTATGGTTTCGCCCCGCTCATGGTTCGCCTTCCACACAAGCAGTATGGTAAGAGCCAGCAGGATAATAAGCAAGGCCGCAAGATACTCCCAAGGTATTTTCAGTTCCAGTTTTCCGATCCGAATACGCATAATATCTCCATCCAGGCAAGTTACTGTTTAAGGATGTATACCCTGTTTATTCCATTATATATGAATCATTCCATCCGCTCAAGGAAAATCTTAACTTGTCCCCCTTATGCCTTGAGTATGTGAGCAACCTAACCTATAATAAAGGTAAGGGATCTCATTTTTCCTGCAAAAAGAACAATCAGATGCAAAAGATGCCGTTCGTAACGGAATGGCACAGGAGTGATAAGTATTGAAAAGGTTATCAGCAGCATATTTCCTTCTTGCTTTCCTGATATTTTTCCAAATCCGGCTGCCCGTTTTTGCGGATGAAGTTCCAGATATCAAAGCAGAGGCTTTCATCCTTATTGACATGGAAACGGGCGAGGTTCTTTGTGAGAAAGAAGCCGACCAGAAGAGGTCCCCGGCCAGCACCACCAAAATACTCACGGCTATCATCGCCCTGGAGCGGGCTGGTCTTGATACAGAGATGACAGCGTCACAGACAGCCATCAACAGCGTCGATATCTACAACTATGTCACGGCAGGGATAAAGCCCGGCGAGACTATAAAGCTGAAGAATCTGCTTGAACTTATGATGGTCACCTCGGCCAATGAGGTTGGATTCATCATTGCGGAAAATGTTTCTCCCGACGGAACCATCGATGGTTTTGTCCGCCTGATGAACCAAAAGGCCGGCGAACTCGGGCTTACGGGAAGCCATTTTACCAACCCGTGCGGGCTGGAAGACCCTGATCATTATTCCACTGCGAGGGATCTCGCCATATTGGGCCGTGAGGCCATGAAATACGATGCTTTCCGCGAGATAGTCGGGAAAACCGAGATCACCATGCCCGACACAAACTTCAGGAAAAGCAGTGACTGGAATGCAGGTTATCTGACCTTCACCAACAGGCTGCTCACTTCCCGCTCAAAATACTACTCACAGGTTACGGGCATAAAGACAGGCTACACCAATCCGGCAGGCCGCTGCCTGGTGGCTTCGGCAGTCAATCCTGAGGGCATGGAACTTATCAGCGTAGTCCTGGGTGCAGATGTGGAAAACCCGAACGTCGTGTTTGAGGAATCCCAGAAGCTTTTGGAATACGGCTTTGCAAATTACAGCGTTCAGGACGTGGTCAAGGACGGGGAATATGTAGGTCGGGAAGAGGTCGCGGACGCTGTAGAGGCACAAAGGGTTGAGATGATCACACAGGGAAGCATACGATATATCCTGCCCCTTGACAGCGAGAGGCTGAACCAGGAGCTTGTTAAGGAGAAAAAACTGAATGAACCCTTCAAGGCTCCCATTGAAAAAGGACAGGTCCTGGGCACCATAGAATACTTCTATAAGGGAAAATCCCTGGGTACGGTAAATATAGTTGCAAACAACTCCATCGAAAAGACCACCATCGCCCAGATCCGCGACAAGTACATGGAAATCGTAAGCGACGAGCGTTTCATTTTAGGCCTCAAGATAGCCGGGGGCGTCATCGTCTTCCTGATCATTTTAAGAATTATACTCAAGATCGTTTCACGAAGGTCCGGCAGGAGAAGGCGGTATTCTTCCTACTCCTCCTCCAGGAGGAAAAATGTAAGGTTCAAGGATTTCAGATAAGAACGGACTGATTTGCCTGCCGGCCCCAATCAGTCGGAATGAAGAAACCAAGGCTGCCCCGGTGTTGACTTTGGGACAGCCTTTTTTGATCCTATAAGCCAGGGACAGGTCATAAGAACCTGTAAGACTATTAATCAGAATTACATGGGCAGCTGCGGCCTGAAGCTCTCAAGCCTTGCGGACCCCTGGGGCTGGATCTCGACGATTATGGGGATGATCATGGGTCTTCTCTTTATCTTCTTGTAAAGGAATGTACTCAGTTCATCCTTGATGGCATTGCGCATGGACGTCCAGTTGTTTCCTTTCTTGTTCACAGCCTTGACCAGCGCGTCCCGGGCCAGTATTTTAACCTCTTCCATCAGCTCCTCGGACTCCCTGACGTATACAAAGCCCCTTGAAATGACCTCCAGGTTCGCCATCTGGTTGCCGTTGGAATCTATGGCAGCCACCACGATTATAAGGCCGTCTTCGGACAGGATCTTCCTGTCCCTAAGGACGGTTTCTCCCACGTCTCCCACACCCAGGCCGTCCACCAGCACGCTTCCCGACTGGACCGTACCTGTTATTTTCGCGGATCGGGATGTAAGCTCCAGCACTTTCCCGTTCTGCATTATGAATATATTCTTCTCCTGCATGCCCATGGATTCTGCCAGCTTGGCATGCATCTTCAGGTGCCTGTACTCCCCATGGATGGGCATAAAGAACTTGGGTCTGGTAAGCCTGTGCATGAGCTTGAGTTCCTCTTGCCTGGCATGTCCCGAAACATGGATGTCGATGAGGTCGTCGTAGACCACCTCCGCGCCCTTCTTGAACAGCTCGTTGATGACATTGTAGATCATCTTCTCATTGCCGGGAATCGGGCTGGCTGATATGATTACCAGGTCCCCCTCGCTGATTTCCACCTTTTTATGGGTGGAAGCGGCTATGCGTGAAAGGGCGGACATGGGCTCACCCTGGCTTCCCGTGGTAATGATAACCAGTTCCTCGGGTTTGTATCGCTTGATGCGGTCGATATCGATCAATGTGTCTTCCGGGAAGTTCAGGTACCCCAGCCTTATGGCAGCGGTGGCCACATTGACCATGCTGCGGCCGCACAGGGCCACCTTCCTTCCATATTTGACAGCCGAGTTCACCACCTGCTGTATGCGATGGATGTTGGACGAGAATGATGCCACAATGATCCTGGATTTCGCTCCCCTGAAGATGGTGTCGAAGGTATCCCCAACCACTCGCTCGGACATGGTGTATCCGGGCCTTTCCACATTGGTGCTGTCGGACATCAGCAGCAGTATGCCTTTTTTCCCAAGCTCGGCGATCCTGGCAAGGTCCATGGGGTCTCCCTCTATGGGTGTCTGGTCTATCTTGAAATCGCCGGTATGGAAGACAACCCCCACAGGTGTGTCAATAGCCAGCGCCACCGCGTCAGCAATGCTGTGGGTGGATCTTATGAACTCCACCTTGAAGGGTCCAAGCTGGATGGTCTGACCCTGCCTGACAATCCTGAGATCCGCCTTTTCGGTCATCTCATGCTCAAGAAGCTTGTTTTCCACAAGGGCCAGTGTCAGTTCGGTCCCATAGACCGGCACCTTAATGCGGTTCAGTACATATGGCAGGGCGCCGATATGGTCCTCATGCCCGTGGGTTAAAACGATTCCGCGCACTTTTTCCGCGTTCTTTTCAAGGTATGCAATATCCGGTATAACCAGGTCGATGCCCAGCATCTCGTCCTCGGGGAATGCCAGGCCGCAATCAACCACGATGATGTTTTCACCGTATTCAAATACCGTCATGTTCTTTCCAATCTCTTCCATCCCTCCAAGGGGGATGACCTTCAGTTTATTCTTTTTTCTTTCTGTCGCGTTTCTTGTTGTTACGTTTTTCGATGTAACTTTTCCTGTTGTCACAAAAACCTCCACAATTTAATTTTCTGTATTCCTATTAATCCTGATTTTATATCCGCCTTTATTAGTATTGCTCCATCAGCTATAATCTAAGTATATCATCGTCTTTTCGAGCCGGATACATTGATGGAGAAATATACATGAAAATTATTCTGCCCGAAAAAATCCGCTCTATAATCTTTATCCTCAACCATGGCGGTTATTCCGCCCACGTCGTGGGAGGATGCCTCCGTGACATGCTCATGGGCAAGCAGCCCCATGATTGGGATATCACCACCTCCGCCAGGCCGGAACAGGTAAAGAGGCTGTTTGATATTACCCTGGATACCGGTCTGAAGCATGGCACGGTTACCGTAAATTATATGGGACAGTTATGTGAAATAACCACCTGGCGCACGGATATCAACTATTCAGATCATCGGCATCCTGAGCAGGTAAAGTTTACCGATTCTCTCAAATCCGACCTTGCCCGAAGGGACTTTACCATAAACGCCATGGCTTTTCATCCTGATGAAGGGATCATAGACCCTTTTGGCGGCATGGAGGACATCGGCAAAAGGCTCATCCGGCCGGTGGGAGACCCTGTAATTCGCTTCAGCGAAGACGCCCTGCGGATGCTCAGGGCTATCCGTTTCTCCGCACAACTGGGCTTTGATATAGAAAGCAGGACCTATGACGCAATAAAAAAACTCCACGATGACATCGCATATATAAGCTTTGAAAGGATCCGGGCCGAACTTGACAAGATCATGTCATCGGATCACCCTGAAAAGCTTGCCCTTGTCTGGGACACACGGCTGTCGGACCATATTTTCCCCGGCATACCTGCCTTTCCGGAATCATGCATGAAAGCATGCCAGACCTCTCATTCGGCCGGTGATCCGGTATTTATTCTCAGCAGCCTGTTTTACGGGGCATTTGACAGCGACAGGGATAAACATGCCGGAACCCTTCTCAGGCGGCTGAAATATGATAACCGCACCATATCAGGAGTTAAGAACATCCTGTATGCCGCGGAGCTTCTGAAAACGCCCACCGGGCGGAATACCAGGCTCGCATGCCGCATGTACGGCGTAAAAGCCGCAAAGGAGGCCGCAAATATCATGACGCTGTGCGGAGCCTGGCATAATAAGGGTATCCTCGTCATCGACCCCTCTCAGATGGATGAGCCGGAACCGCTTCTCATCTCGGGCGCCGACCTTATAGGGCGGAGTATATGCGAAGGCAGGGAAACCGGCATCATTCTTTCGTTACTGGATCTGTGCCTTTGTGAAAATCCCCGGCTCAATGATCCCGAAACATTGCTCCTTCTTTCCGAAGGCTTTCACAGTATGCTCCACCGGTATAATCTGCTGTGATACCAATATTCTGCCCTGCGAAAAAGGGATTGACCAATAAAGCCAATCCCCTTGTCGTCTTATTTGTTCACTCCTCTGCGAAGGATCATGCCTTTCCGGCGCAGCCAAGAACATTGATCAGCTTATGCTTCACCAGCTTCTTGATCTCTTCGCGTGCAGGGCCGAGGTACTTCCTGGGATCAAACTCAGAGGGGCTCTCGGCAAATACCTTGCGGATGGTGGCGGTCATAGCCAGGCGGAGGTCGGAGTCTATGTTGATCTTGCAAACCGCCATGGAAGCGGCCTTTCTCAGCATATCCTCGGGAACGCCCTTGGCACCGGGCATTTTACCGCCAAACGTGTTGATCTGGTCAACATATTCGGGTATTACCGATGACGCGCCGTGCAGCACGATGGGGAATCCGGGAAGCCTCTTCTGGACTTCTTCAAGGATATCAAAGCGGAGCTTCGCCTCGCCCTTGAACTTGTATGCGCCATGGCTGGTCCCGATGGCAATGGCCAGGGAATCAACACCGGTGCGGCTTACAAACTCCTCAACCTCGTCAGGCCTTGTAAATGCGGCATCCTCTTCGCTGACATTGACGGCATCCTCAATACCGGCAAGCCTGCCCAGTTCGCCCTCAACGGTTATTCCCCTTTCATGGGCATAATCCACGACCTTCTTGGTCAGGGCGATATTCTCTTCGAAGGGAAGATGGGATCCGTCGATCATGACCGAGGTAAAACCTCCGTCTATGCAGGATTTGCAGAGCTCAAAACTATCACCGTGATCCAGGTGTACAGCGATGGGAAGGTCGGTTTCGATAAGGGCAGCCTCAATCAGCTTCATAAGGTAGGTATGCTTCGCATATTTGCGTGCTCCTGCTGAAACCTGCAGAATAAGCGGAGCGTTAACCTCCTTGGCTGCTTCGGTGATCCCCTGAACGATCTCCATGTTGTTGACATTGAAGGCACCTATTGCATAACCGCCTTCATAAGCCTTTTTAAACATCTCGGTAGTGTTAACCAGCGGCATTTTGTCATCTCCTTTGTTATATAAATTTGTGAAAAAATTCACATCATGCCATCACTATTTTACCAGAATATCATAACAAATCAAGACTCTCCGAACCTACAGCTCATCGACAAACTCGGAACTGTACCGGTTCCCGTCCAGGTACCTGATCCTGCAATAACGGTCCTGGCTCGCTTTAATATAGAGGATTCCGGTTTTACGAATATCAATGCGTATCCTGTCAAACACATCAGCCTGGATCAGGTTCACGATCTCAGTGATATAATCAAGGGGATTGTGTTCTGTTTTGGCCTCAATAAGTATAGGTATCCCGCCGTCATTCTCAGGCTGCAGCACTGTAATATGCACACTTCCGATGTCATTCGCCCTGGATGTCGGATACAGGATATCACGCTCGAACATGGCCTGCTTCATCTGCGTAACCCTCCGGAAAATAACTGCCAAACTTCACTAAACAGTTTATACCATAGATGTTCCCGGTTCAAGTAGAATCGGCAGGATTTTATCGGCGCGCAAATGTTGCCGGCTCCATTGAGTCATGTTATTCTAATAGTAGGCTTGCTTTGCAAGACAGCTTTTATGCGTACAGATCAATTAATGGGGGGCTTGTTCAGTCCGGCATTATTATTTTTAAATATCCGGTCTTTTGTTTCCATGGGTCAAAACATCAGGTAGGTGCTATTATGAAGTACAGGAATTTCGGAAAATGCGGTTTTCAGGTTTCGGCGCTGGGATTCGGAACCATGCGTTTTCCCACAGATGAAAAGGTCAGTGAAAATGTCGGGGACAGGTTCAGCAATAATATAGTCGAGCCCGAGGCCATCCGCATGATCCGTTATGCCATAGATCACGGTGTGAATTATGTTGATACTGCTTACGGCTACCATGGCGGATTCAGTGAGGTTGTTACCGGTAAGGCATTAAAGGACGGCTACAGGGAAAAAGTGTTCCTGGCCACCAAGTCCCCCATATGGTTTATTGAAAAGCCCGAGGATTTTGACAGGCTCCTGGATGAACAGCTTAAAAAACTTCAGACAGATGTTATTGACTGCTACTTGCTCCACAGCCTTTCCGGTGACCGGTGGCGCGATACCGTCCTGAAGCACGACCTTATCCGTAAGGGTGAAGAGGCGAAGAAAGCGGGAAAGATCAGGTATTTCGGGTTCTCCTTCCATGACGGTCCGGCTGCCTTTAAGGAGATTGTGGATTACTATGACAAATGGGATTTCTGCCAGATCCAGTATAACTATATGGACATCAACAACCAGGCCGGCGTCGAAGGCTTGAAATACGCGGCTTCGAAAGGGTTGGCCGTAGTTATAATGGAACCCCTCCTGGGGGGCCGCCTGGCCAATCCGCCAAAGGATGTGCTTGAAGTCTTCAAATCAAGCGGCAAAAAGGATACTCCCGCTTCCTGGGCCCTTAAATGGTTGTGGGACCAGCCCGAGGTATCTGTGGTGCTAAGCGGCATGAGCAATATGCAGCAGGTTATGGAGAACATTGAAACGGCAGAAAACTCCGGAATCGGCCTTTTTACAAAAGATGACCATGAAATCATCGCAAAGGTCCGCGCCTGCTTCGAGGGAAGGGCAAGCATACCCTGCACCAAATGCAGCTACTGTATGCCTTGTCCCAACAATGTGGACATTCCCGGAAACTTTGAACTGTACAACGAGATCGTGATCTATGACGATCCAGGGACACCGCGCAATTCCTATAAGCATTTCTTCGATGAGGATTCCAAGGCATACCATTGCATCGGCTGCAGGGTCTGCGAGGAAAAATGCCCGCAGCACATCCCCATCAGCGAATGGATGCCTGAAGTCCATGCGGCGTTGTCGGACGAATAAAAACACATAAAACAGCAATATGACAGAGGCAGACCACGGGTCTGCCTTTATTTTTGCTTTTGGAAGCATGGGGTTGACAAATCCTGCATATTATTTTAATATCATATTGATATCAAATTGATAGATTACCTTTTGAAAGGGGGATAACGGTTTTGGTGAAAATGAATAACACAGAGCAAAAACAGATGATCTATGAGGAAATACCGGCAAAGCACAAAAGCGGAATGGTCATGCTCGTACTGAATATCCTTCTTATGATTGTATCCGTTGTGATAATCATCTGGGGCGCCTTCATCCTTGGCAGAAAGGGCCCGCCGGCCCTGGGCGCCGTGATGTTGACGGCAGGCACCCTGTATTCCTGCGTAGCAGGACCCATCCTGTTCGCCGGACTCAAGGTGCTAAAGCCCAATGAGGCGTATGTCCTGACCCTGTTCGGAAACTACTACGGTACGCTCAGAGGCCCGGGATTCTTCTTTGTAAACCCGTTTACCACAGCCTTCAACCCATCAACACCAGCTACTTCCACCGGCAAGCTGGGGGCGGCTGATAACGTGACTCCCATTGCAAAAGCAACCCTGGGGGACGCAGCGATCGCCTTGAATGCCTACAAACCCGGAAGGAAGAAGATATCCCTGAAAGCCATGACGCTGAGCAATGATAAGCAGAAAATCAACGATCAACTGGGAAATCCTATCATTATCAGCATCGTGGTGATATGGAGGGTTGTGAATACCGCAAAGGCGGTCTTTAATGTGGACAACTATACCGAGTACCTGTCCATCCAGGCCGATGCTGCCCTGCGCAACATAGTCAGGCTTTACCCCTACGACATCTCCCTGGAAGACAATAACGAGAAATCACTCCGCGGAAGCAGCCAGGAGGTAGCCGACAGGATCAAGGACGAACTGCAGTCAAAGGTGGATATTGCCGGCCTTGAGATCCTGGAGGCTCGAATCACGCATCTGGCCTATGCCCCCGAGATCGCAGCAGCCATGCTCCAGCGCCAGCAGGCAACGGCCATCATCGACGCAAGGCAGATGATCGTGGAAGGCGCTGTCGGGATGGTGGAAATGGCCCTCTCCAAGCTGAGCGAGAACAATGTTGTCCATCTGGATGAGGAACGAAAGGCGGCGATGGTAAGCAACCTTTTAGTCGTGCTCTGCGGAAACCGTGACGCACAGCCCGTTGTAAACAGCGGATCATTGTATTGACGATGGTTATTCTGTCTGAAAGGATTGGTGAGCATTGGAGGAAAAGGATACCAAAAAGAAACAGTTGCTGCTCCGGCTGTCACCGTCCCTGTGGAATGAGCTTGCGGCCTGGGCCGCGGATGAATTCAGATCCATTAACGGGCAAATAGAATACCTGCTGAACGAATGCGTCAAACAGCGCAGAAGATCCAGGGAAAAGGCCAGGGAAGAGAATCCTGACGGGGGGTCCGGCTTCGATATCCAATAAACACACCGGTGTTATTCCGTATACGCAAAACAGACTGCCTCTTCGGCAGTCTGTTTGCACAGATATACTAGTTTGGGGTGACAATCTGGTACGAATGATCTACTTTACAGTACCAAGGCTGAATTCCTTCTCAATTCCCTTAACTACGTTGCCTGAAAAATCGGTCAGCTCTGATACCTTGAGCGTATACGCGGTATTGTATTCCAGCGAATCAAACTTGAGTATCACGGTTACAGGATCGATGTAAATTACGCTTACGGGCACTTTTCTGACGCTGACAAAGTTATTTGTGCTGTATTCCAGGACGAAGTTTGCAGGAAGCAGGTTATTGGCGCTGAAACCTATTTCCTGTGAAAGCGTCAGCTTAACTGCGTCGGTGGATATGGCAACAGCTTCCACGATTTCATTGGCAGGACGGTTTTTATCGGTTCCGGCAAACTGCCTGCTTACGGTTTCAATCCTATTTCCAAGGAAATCCTTTATCTTGGTGCTATCAACCCTGACCGTGTATTCATATTGTTTTAGCAGCTTGTCTGAGTTTTGCAGATACAGTTTTACCTTATATGGGCTGCTCGCGTCATAATATGCCTTCACGGGACGTATTCCCGCAGAACTGCCATACCTGGTTATGGTATAATTTGCCGCGTCCGCTGCCGCTTCCGGATTCAGAGGCCTGTTGAAGACGAGCACAACGGTCTGGTTATCCTGTGCTGTGGCCGAAGTCAGCTGGAACTTGGCCGAGGAGCCATAGTCAGCCTTGAAGGTATAGACTTTTTCGGTTATGTATTCCTGCCGAGTAATATCGTTGAGGTTATTGATCGTCAGGAAATATGTGCCGTTTTTGACCATTTCCTTTCCAAGCTTAAGATAGAGGGAATGGCCGTTGGAATCAATTGTAGTACCGGTTATGGGAACAGGCTGTTCTTTATCATCGGTCAGGTAGAAGTTGGATACCTGCCTGGCCAGGAACGGGTTGATCTCCTTGCTAAAGGTAATTATCATGGTGCTTGCGTCAACCGCTGCCATCTCAACCATTTCGAACTTGGTTTTCTGACCGTCCCCGGCAACAAACTTCATGCTGTCGCCTTCCCCGTCGTTGAGCCTGACACCGTAGGCGCTCATCATGTCTCCGTCAATGGACAGGGTATATACTTCCCCCTGTTTAAGCAGATCACTGTCAAGGCTCAATAGAATCCCGGTATTGTCGGAATTCAGAACACCGGCCTTGATCCTGCCCAGCCTGCCGTCGGCGATAACAGTGTTTTCCTGGAGCAGCAGGTAATACAGGGGTACCTCGCTGTTAATGGAAAGAGGATGAGTAAAATAGACCTTAAGGCTTCTCTGGTTGACAGGCTCTATCCTGCTGATGCGGAAGAAGCTGGAAGTCACCTTCTGGACCCCAAAGCCCTGAAACAGTTTCATAAGCTTGCTGGTTACATTGCCCTGCCTGTCCCTTACATCATGCAGTTCGATGATATAATCCGTTCCCTCTTTCAGAGGATCGGTCCTGACAACCACGATATCGCCATCTATGCTATCAACGCTGCATGTAATGTCAGTATCGGCGTCTGAGTAGATCAAGACACCGCCTACCGATTGAACAGGCTCGTTCAGGATTACCTGGATCTTGTTCAGGTCAAGGCTTTCAACGCTTTTTATATCTGTGAATACCGTATCGACAATTATACCCAATGCCATTGCCTGGAGCCGGGTCACAACCCCCTCGTCGATCATTTTCTGGAGGAGGATCTTATCCTTGCCCTTGCATTCCATGGTAAGGGCCCTGTACATAATCTCCACGGCGCTGCCGCGGGTGGCTGTGGGGTTTGCGCTGGCCCGGTCGATGTATTCCGTGATAGTTATCAGGCCTGTCTCCCTTGCCTTATCGTAGGCCGTATCCAGTGTGAAATCGGTACCCGGAACGTAATCCAGGGCTTTAAGAATCATCCCTATGAACTCTTTATCAGTTATAAAGTCAAGGGGTTTGAACTGGCTGGATGTTTGAAGAATGAATCCGTTCTGGTAGCAATAACCGATGAACGGCGCATACCATTCTGTGGAAGGAACATCGGTATAGGGAGTGGAGCTGAAAAAGGACTTGTTCTGGTTGACATAATCTCCTTTTCCGATCAGCCGGACAATGAAAGTTGCCGCTTCATTCCGTCTGAGGGGATTTTCAAGGTAGTATTCTCCGTTGACTCCGCTGATAATCTTCAGACTGCCCAGTACAGCCGCCTTTTCCTGCGTGGTTCTTTCTGTCGTTTGCGCCGCTGCCGGAACGATCGATACCAGCATAACGGCAATAACAAGCATAATGAACGGTAGTTTTTTTACAATTCTCATCATTCGTACGCCCCTTTACCAGTAATCTATTAATATTTTATCATAATTATCTGAAGGAACATATATATTTTCAGCAAAATTTGTCAGCAGGGACATATCTCTGCCGGATCACGACGGTAATCAAAACCGGCCTGGCACAGGCAAGGGACGGACACTGGATGCTGTCCCGGTCCGCCCCTTTATCCCCAGGGCCAATGCATGCCTTACGGCATAAGGCCTGTTATTCCATCATCATTTCCACAAGGCTGAGGAACTCCGTCTTGTAAGGATCAGCTTTCACCGAGGGCAGGTTTGCAATCCTGCCATAGACATTTTCATAGCTCGCATTGCCCTTGTACCGGGAATCTCTCAGCAGCATCCCAAACTCGGCGACCGCGGAGGCAAAAGCGAATGATTCCGAAGGAACAGCGCTTTCTTTTGAAGAATCAACCACAAAGTCAAGAAGCTTGCTCCGGTCCTGGTCAGGCTCCTTGTAGCGGATCTTTATGCTCAGCCATTCATCGCTTTCCACTACCTGGGTCTGCTGATACTTCAAATCAGTGCCTGGCACCTCCGCATCAGAGTCGGCGGGTATGATTTCATACAAGGCTGTAACACGGTGTCCTGCCCCCATTTCGCCGGCGTCCCTGGTATCATCGTCAAAATCCTCATCGTTGAGCATCCTGTTCTCGTAGCCCAGCAGCCGGTATCCCTTAACCATGGCAGGATTGAACTCCACCTGCAGTTTTACGTCCTTGGCAATGGTCAGGAGCGTGCCTCCCATCTCCTCCACCAGCACCTTTCTGGCTTCCAGTATGGTGTCAATGTAGGCATAGTTTCCATTGCCGTTGTCCGCAAGAGCCTCCATCTTGTTGTCCTTTACGTTGCCCGTTCCAAATCCGAGGACAGACAGGAAAATACCTTTATCACGCTCTTTCTCTATGAGGCGGACGAGCTCGCCCTCGCTGGACACACCCACGTTAAAATCACCGTCGGTAGCCAGTATGACCCTGTTGTTCCCGTTTTTAATGAAGTTTTTATGGGCAATCTGATAGGCTGTCTTAATCCCTGCTGCTCCAGCGGTGGAGCCACCTGCCTCCAGTTCCTGGATGGCTTGTGAAATAGCCAGTTTCTCATCGCCGGAGGCGCCGTCCAATACTACGGTGTCATTTCCTGCGTAGGTTACTATTGATATGCGGTCATAGGGCCGCAGGTTTTCAACGAGCATAAGGAAGGCTTCCTTTACCAGCGGCAGTTTGTTTTCGGCCATCATGGACCCTGAAACATCAATCAGGAAGACCAGGTTGGAGGGGGGTATATTCTCCATATCAACCTCTTTGCCCTTAAGGCCGATCAGCAGGAGTTTGTTTTCCTCATTCCAGGGACATGTGCTGATCTCGGTGGTTACCGAAAAGGGAACATCACCTTCGGGCAGCGGGTAGTCATACCCAAAATAGTTGATCATCTCTTCAATGCGTACGGCGTCGGGCGGGACAGTCCCGCTTTGCATGATGTATCTTCTCACATTGGCATAGGAAGCAGTATCCACATCAATCGAGAAGGTTGACAGGGGCTCGGACAGGGGTGAAACAAAACCCCTCTCTGCTATCGGGTTGTATTCTTCGGTGTTGAACTCGGGAAGCTCATACTCAGGAAGTCCATACTCGGGTTTATTTTGCGGAAAGTATTTCATGCCCATGTCACTGTCGGTGCCGGTAAGCATATAGCTATAACCGTCAGTACTTTTGGACATTGATGGCTTCATTGAGACGTCCGCCGTAAGCCCGGATAATTTTCTTTCGGTTCCGCAGGATGCGAACAGAAATGCTGTCACAAGGAGAAAAGCGATCACTGAAGTTATTCTTCTCTTTAACATGACAATTCCTCCTTTTATCTTTTTATTGCTCTCTGCAACATTAGACTGGAGGAATTTTCATGTGGTTCATTATTTTATTCAAATATATCCGGAAAGCAGACCGGCTATCTTTTGCCTCAGGGTTTCCAGGTCGCCATTGTTTTCAATGACCGCATCGGCCAGCCTGATGTATTCTTCCTGGGGAAGCTGCGAACGGATCCGGCTTTCGGCTTCGGCCCGGTCCATTCCGCTCCGCGCCATGATCCGCCTGATCCTTTCCTCCTCGGGGCACACCACCACCCATACGGCATCAACGATATCCAAAAATCCGCGACGTACCGGGATGGGAACATCCAGGACCACAATGCCGTCGTATCCCGCTTCACGCAGGGTGCTGATCCTTTTCTCCATCTCATGTATAACCCGGGCATGAATGATCGCCTCAAGCTTTCGGCGCTTCTCTTCCGAGTTGAAGACCATACTGGCCAGCTTTTTCCGGTCAATGGTTTCATCGGGCAGAACAACCTCCTGCCCGAAATAATCGATGATCTCCTTCCAGGCAGGCTCGCCGGGCTGGGTCACCTTTCTTGATATATGGTCCGCATCGATGACCTCTGCCCCCATCTCCTTCAGGATAGCCGAAACCGTCGTTTTCCCGGCCCCTATGCCGCCGGTCACTCCGATTATCTGCATGATTACCTCCTAGCCAAGGGGACGGTTCCTCTGGTCTGATATCCATGGGGACCGTTTCCCTGGTGTGTCTAGCCACAGGAACCGTCCCCCTGGTTTGCCTGGTTTGTCTAGCCACAGGAACCGTCCCCCTGGTTTGATTTACTTGGCCTCGTACCAGTTGCGGCCGACAGAAATGTCCACGGTTAGCGGCACCGACAGGGCAACCGCTTCCTCCATGCCGACGCGTATGATGTTCTTAACCTCTTCCAGTTCGTCCTCCCAGGTTTCCACGAGAAGCTCGTCGTGAACCTGCAGGATCAGGCGTGACTTAAGCTTTCTCTTCTTAAGCTCCCTCCATACCCTGACCATGGCAATCTTGATGATGTCTGCCGCACTGCCCTGGATGGGTGTGTTCAGGGCAACCCTCTTCCCGAAGGACCGGACGGCGAAATTGGACGACTTGAGCTCGGGTATATGCCTTATCCTGTGGAACATGGTTTCCACATAGCCTTTTTCCTGGCCCATCCTTACAGTGTCGTCCATATATTCCCTGACCTTCGGGTAGGTGTCAAGATATCCCTCTATATATCTCGCCGCTTCTTTCCTGGACACATTTATATCCTTTGCCAGGCTGAAATCGCTTATCCCGTAAATGATTCCAAAATTAACCGCCTTCGCGCTCCGGCGCATCTCGGGGGTTACATGCTCCATGGGCACCCTGAAAACCTGTGACGCCGTCAGGGTGTGTATGTCCGCGCCTTCCAGGAAGGCTTTTTTCAGGGTTTCATCCCCGGTAATATGGGCAAGGACGCGCAGCTCTATCTGGGAGTAATCGGCATCCACCAGGGTAAATCCTTCTTCGGGTATGAAGGCTTTCCTGATCTCGCGGCCCAGTTCGGTGCGGACGGGAATATTCTGGAGATTGGGCTCGGTACTGCTGATCCTGCCTGTGGCGGTGACTGTCTGATTGAACCTGGAATGAATCCTGCCGGTCACCGGATGTATGACCTTCGCCAGCCCTTCCGCATAGGTGGACTTAAGCTTTGCAAGCTGCCGGTATTCAAGGATGCAGGGAATGATCTCATGCTTGTCCGCCAGGGACTCAAGGACCTCCGCATCGGTGGAGTAACCTGTTTTTGTCTTCTTTACCGCCTTAAGGCCGATCTTTTCAAACAGGACGACGCCCAGCTGCTTTGTGGAATTGATGTTGAACTCTTCGCCCGCCAGCATGTAAATGGTCTGCTCCAGGGACCTTATACGCCTTTCCAGCATGTCCCCGTATTCCTCAAGGGCGTTTTTATCCACTTTGAACCCGTAGTACTCCATGCTGCCCAGCACCATGGTAAGGGGCAGCTCCACATCATGGTAAAGGAAATGTTGTCCGCTGTCGTCGAGCCTCTGGCTCTGTTTTTCATAAATTGACCGAAACAGCGATGCCGCCTTTCCGGCTGCGCATACCAGTTCATCCCCGGGAATGTCCGAAAAGCGCTGCCTGCCCGTGCCCATAAATGCTTCGGGCAGATCCGGAGACTGGCCGAGGTGCTTTACGGCAAGCCTGTCGATGCTGTAGGAATCAGCCTGGGCATCCAGGAGGTATTCCGCGATCATAAGATCAAAAAGGCCGCATTCAAGGTCCATCCCATAGCTCAGTATCCATGTATAGAGGGATTTGACATCGTGGCATATCAGCCTGGTATCCGGATTCTCAAATATGGGAGACAGGAGTTTTGCCAGCTCAGGCTCATCGATCCGGTCACCGGTCCTTGCGAAATAAAACCTGTCTACGCTCCCTGTTATCAGGGCTGCCATGTTCCCGCCGATGCGTCCGGTCTGCTCAAGCATGGCATAAAAAACAAGTTCCTTCTCTTTGCCAAGCTGCTTTGCAATTCTTTCGAAGTCTTCCGCGGTTTCAACCACAGTCACCTGGCAGGTGACCGTTTCGGCTGCCGCTTCGGCTTTTGCAAGCCGGTCAAGACCCATGCGTTTTATAAGGCTTCTGAACTCAAGTTCCTGGAACAGTTGATACAAAGCCTCTTCATCCATCTCTTCGCGTTTAAGGGATTCCAGTTCCGCCAGCCCATCACCGGTCCTTACGATGGTTGCAAGTTTCCTGGACAGGAAGGCAGAGTCCTTTCCTTCCTCCAAAAGCGCCCTTACCCTCTCCCTGGGGATTTCATTCAGGTGCTGGTACAGGTTTTCTATGGTCCCGTACTCCCTGATGAGCTCTATGGCCGTCTTTTCACCAATTCCGGGCACTCCCTTTATATTATCCGACGTATCACCCATAAGGGCTTTCACTTCAATCAGCGCGACAGGTTCCACGCCGTATTTTTCCTTTACAAGTTCCGGGCTGAACCGGTTTGTTTCAGTTTTCCCCTTGCTGGTGGAGGGTATGATCACCGTGGTCTTTTCACTGACAAGCTGCAGGGCATCCCGGTCCCCCGTGAGGATGGCCACTTCCATCCCCTTCTCCTCGGCTATCCTTGAATAGATCCCGATGATATCGTCGGCTTCCAGGCCTTCATTCTCCAGGATGGCGATTTTCATGGCCTTCAGCACATCCTTGACAACGGGAAGCTGCCTGGCCAGATCCCTGGGCATGGGCTTTCTTGTAGCCTTATAATCCTCACACATGATATGCCGGAAGGTCTTGGCCTTCAGGTCAAAGGCTACCCCGATATGGTCCGGGTTTTCCTCCTCGATGTACTTGTTCAGGATATTGATAAACCCAAAAACGGCATTTGTCGGGAAGCCTTCGCTGGTGGACAAAAAGCCCGGACCCTTGAAGGCATAAAATGCCCGGTTCAGAATACTGTTTCCGTCAACAATCAGCAGTTTCCCTCTCATTTTTCCCTCCGGCATCCTGTTCAACTGCCGCCGGCAGGGCGCCGGCGGCGCGGCATGATCGTCTTGTACGCCAACTATGATTATTGTATAATATTTAAGTGTTTTATTCCATTAAAATGGAAACAATAGGATCAGTAAAACCGGTAAAAAGAGGCAAAGCCATGATTAACACGGTACTTGTAATCGATGATAACGCGCTGGATAACGCCGTATTGAGGAACTACCTCTACAATGAACGCCTAAACCTGTTATCGGCGCTCAACGGGCGGGAAGCCCTGGACATGCTCGAGGGAAGGAATGTTGACGTAATTGTTCTTGACCTGGTAATGCCCGTCATGGACGGACTTGAGTTCCTGAAAGCGTTCAAAAAGACGAGTTACTATGACTTAATACCTGTTATTATCATCACCAGCCAGGATTCGGAAGAAACCATCAAATCGGTCATCTCCGAGTACGAGGTCTTTGATTATGTCATCAAGCCCCTGGACCAGGTAAGAAGGTTGATCCTGGTCAATAAAATAAAGACCGCCATACGATACAGGAACGCCCTGAAAGAGCTTTATTCGCTGAAAAGGCAGCAATGCGGGGACGGAGAATAATCCGTCCTTATCATATAATGGGTCATTTCAGGGATTCATTTCGGTTCCGCATGAAGCAAGGGATAATTATGAAACAAGGGTTCAGCATGTTAAGGTTCAGAGCGGCAATTCTCACCGCCAAGCTTGCCATTGTCATACTGCGTCTTTTCAGAAGCGGCGGGACAAGCCTTCCGGGCAAACTGGCCCAGAGGCTTTACCCGCAGATACTCGACCATCTTTCCGGGTTGTTCAGGATAACCATGATCACCGGAACCAACGGGAAGACAACCACTTCGAGAATAGTGGCGAGCATGATGGAACAGAAAGGGCTGAAGGTGGTTGCCAACAAATCCGGCGCAAATCTTGCCAGCGGCATTACAACAACCCTTATAAGCGCCCTGACCCCCGGCGGCAGGCCCAGGGTCACCCATGCCCTCCTGGAAACTGATGAGGCCGCATTCAGGACAATGGCGCCCAGGCTGAAGCCTGAAACGGTTATAGTAACAAATTTCTTCCGCGACCAGTTGGATCGATTCGGGGAACTGCACACTACGGTCAATAATGTACGGGAAGGCATCGCCAAAATCCCGGGGGCGGTCCTTATTCTCAATGCAGATGACTCCCTGTGCGCGTCGCTGGGAAGGAATGTGCCCAACAGGGTAATATATTTCGGAATGAAGGAAGGCGTTTATCCGGAAGGCAACGCCAGCATAAACTCCGATGCCGCTTTCTGCATCCAGTGCAAGTCCAGGTATGAATACAGCTCGGTAACCTTCGGCCACCTGGGGCACTTCATCTGCCCTTCCTGCGGTTACGGAAGGCCCCATACCCACGTGGAATGCACCGGCATCCTGTCCTATGACAACCTCGGATCAACCATTGAAGTCTCGGGACCGGATATGGATATTACCGTCAAGCTGGCCCTTCCCGGGCTTTACAATATCTACAACGCGCTTGCCGGGGCGTCCTTCGGGCTTGCCCTCGGCCTGGACGGGAACGGGATAACAGCGGCTCTCACCGGATTTGAATGCGGTTTCGGGCGAATGGAAACCGTCCATATCAACGACAGGGAACTGAAAATGATCCTGGTTAAAAACCCTACGGGCTTCAACCAGGTTCTGCGTTATCTTCTGACCCAGGAAGAGCCCTGTGTGACCGCCTTCGCCATAAACGACAGGCTGGCCGACGGCACCGACATATCCTGGCTCTGGGATGTGGATTTTGAGATCCTTGCCCTCATGGATGACAGGATACGGGCTTACTATGTTTCGGGCATCCGGGCAGAGGACATGGCGGTAAGGCTGAAATACGCCGGTATATCGCCAGACAGGGTCATACTTGAAAAGGACTACCACCAACTGATCCAAAAGGCCCTCCAAAAGACCGGGGCAGGGGAGACCTTCTACATTCTTCCCACCTATACCGCCATGCTGGACATTCGGAAAATCCTGAAAAAGCGTTTCGGTCTGAAGGAGTTCTGGCAATAAAGAGGGAATGAGCCTATGTACGAGTTAACCATATGCCATTTATATCCGGATCTTCTGAACCTCTACGGGGACAGGGGCAACATCATCGCCCTCACAAAACGCTGCGAATGGCGCGGCATCCAGGTACGGGTGAAGCAGGTGTCCCTCAATGATCCGTTCCGCCCCGATGAATTTGATATCCTGTTCATCGGCGGAGGCCAGGATTATGAACAGTCCATCATCCAGGACGATTTGCAGAAGGGCAAGCGTGATGCCGTAAGGGAAGCAGTTGAATCCGGCAGGGTTATCCTGGCTGTTTGCGGCGGACTTCAGCTCCTGGGCCGTTATTACCGGACCCATGACGGAAAGGATATCGAGTGCATCGGCGCTGTGGACCTGTGGACCCACGGCGGTCAGGAAAGGCTTATCGGAAACCTGGTCTTTGAATGCGAATTCCTTAAGAATGAACATTTTGACGGCCTTGTTGCCGGGTTTGAAAACCATTCGGGAAAAACCTGGCTGGGTCCCGGCGTCAAACCCATGGGAAGGGTGCTGAAAGGCTTTGGCCTGAACGGGGAAGACGGTTTTGAGGGCGCGATTTACAGGAATACCTATTGCACATATACCCATGGCAGCCTGCTGCCCAAGAATCCTGCCCTTACCGACCACCTGATCACCCTGGCCCTCAGGAACAGGTATCCCGGATTTGAATCCCTGGAACCCCTTAACGACGCTTTCGAGTCGGCTGCGAGGGATGCCGTCATAAAAAGGCTTATGGGAAAGAATTCCAGCCGGTAAAGATCCAACATAAGAGCCTGTGGTTCCACAGTGCTTCCGGGAATAAACAAAGCTGCCCTGCCAGCCTCTCATGGCCGCGGGCAGCTTCCTTCATTTCAGGTATATATCAGAAATCAGCGTTGTTCACCGTTCTGGGATAGGGGATTACATCCCGGATGTTCTGCATGCCGGTAATATACATCATCATGCGCTCGAAACCGAGCCCGAACCCCGCATGGCGGGCGCCGCCGAAGCGCCGCATATCCAGGTACCACTGGTATTCCTCCTTGTTGAGGCCCATTTCCTCTATCCTCTTCTCGAGGACATCGTAGCGGTCCTCCCTCTGACTGCCCCCGATGATCTCGCCTATTCCCGGAACCAGGAGGTCCATGGCGGCAACAGTCCTGTTATCATCGTTAACGCGCATATAGAACGCCTTGATCTCCTTCGGATAGTTTATTACAAACACCGGCTTCTTCATGACCTGCTCGGTCAGATAGCGCTCATGTTCGGTCTGGAGATCACAGCCCCACTTTACAGGGAACTGGAATTCCTTTCCGCTCTTTTCAAGCAGTTCTATGGCCTCCGTATAGGTGATGCACCCGAATTCGGAGTTCAGCACCTTGTTCAGGCGGTCATAGAGTTCCTTGTCCACAAAGCTGTTCAGGAAATCCATCTCGTCTTTGCACTTATCCATGACATCCCCAATAATGTACCGGATCATATCCTCTGCCAGCTTCATGTCGTCAGCCAGGTCAGCAAAGGCAATCTCGGGCTCAATCATCCAGAATTCTGCCGCATGGCGTGTGGTATTGCTGTTTTCAGCCCTGAATGTGGGACCGAAGGTATAGACCTTGCCGAATGCCAGGCAATAGGGTTCAACAGCAAGCTGGCCGCTGACGGTAAGGTTGGTGCGCTTCCCGAAGAAATCCTCGGAATAGTCTATCTCTCCCGACTGGGTACGCGGCGGGTTTCCAATGTCCAGCGTAGTCACCTGGAACATTTCGCCGGCTCCTTCGCAGTCGCTGGAGGTAATGATCGGCGTATGGACATAAACAAAGCCCCTGTCCTGGAAGAACTCGTGGATGGCATGGGCCAGCACCGAACGGATGCGGAAGACCGCCGAGAAGGTGTTGGTTCTCGGCCTCAGGTGGGATATGGTCCTCAGGTATTCAAAGGTGTGCCTTTTCTTCTGCAGCGGATACTCCGGTACCGATGCCCCTTCTATCTCAATCCTGGTTGCCCTGATCTCGTAAGGCTGTTTCGCCTGGGGAGTTTCCACCACTTTCCCTGTAACCCTTATGGCGCTTCCGGCATTCAGTCTGCGAATCTCGTCAAAATTGCCCAAGGTGTCGTCAAATACGACCTGCAAATTTCGAAAGCAGGAACCGTCGTTGATTTCTATAAAACCAAATGTTTTGGAATCACGGATGGTCCTTACCCAGCCGCATACCGCAACTTCTTCCCCCGCAAGCCGGGAATATGTTTCATTCAGTTTGCCGATTTCGATCCTTCCCAAGAAAATCACTCCGTTTCAGCGAGTTTATATATCCTGTTCCGCGTATCACAGGGCATCGCATCCCCGCGGTAAAACACGCAAGATGCCATCACATGAAGGATGCCCGGAAATATACTATTTGGATTGTACCAAAGCTGCCTGCCAAAGGGAAGCCCGGTTCCTCCTGAAATGTTAAAACCGGTTCATGGATTGGACCTTTCCAGGCCTTCAAGGATGGATTCAACGACGCCCTCAGCGTCCCTGCCTCCGCAGTCAATGATGATATCGGCATATTTCTCGTACAGCGGAGTCCTTTCGTTATAAATATCGCCCAGGGTCTGGTCCCTGCCCATGGCTATGCCGCGGGTGGCGATATTGCTTATCCTTCTCTGTATGGTTTCAAGGTCGGCCCTCAGATAGATCACAATTCCCTGCTTTTTCAGGAAGGCCATGGCCTTGTCACTGTATATCGCGCTCCCGCCTGTAGCGATAACGGCATGCTTGTATGATCCTCCGAGGATTGTCCGCTCTTCGGCCCTCAGAAAGCCCTCAATACCATATTCATCAATCATGTCCTGCAGCAGTTTCCCATGAGAGCGCTGGATCTCCAGGTCGGTGTCCACAAAGCCCATGCCAAGAGTCTTTGCCAGTATCACTCCCACCGTGCTCTTGCCCGCTCCGGGCATTCCAACCAGGACGATATTATCCATATTAACACCGCCGTAAGCCGTTTATACCTCTATAGGGGCTTTCATCTTCAAAAGCTCATTGTACTTGTCTTCCATGATGGCCCTCGCACTTGGCATTAACAGGGGCCAGCTTTTTTCGATCAGTTCATAATACCATTTTGAGTTTTCTTCTGCCTGGTTTGCCGGTGAGAATATTTTCAGCCAATAGTCAGGTTTTGCGATAAGTGACATTATGTCGGCATTGGCGAGGCAAGCCTCTTCTGGGGATCCCCCGCATGCCCCGGAGATGGAGGAATGGTTCAAAATGCAGCGTTTTACTCTTTCAAGCTTGTCAGGGGGATAATTGAACTGCCTGAGGAGCTTGTCCGCAATGGCAACCCCCTTTTCTTCATGCTGTTTCATATCCATATCATCAATCACGAAGGAGAAATCATGCAGGTATGCAGCCAGTTCAACAATTTCGGGATCCGCCCCTGTTTCCATGGCCAGTTTAATGCCATAGTGGGCAACAAGGATGAGGTGGTTTTCGTAAAACTCCCTGCCCAGAGCGGAGTTGCCGCACTCCCCCTTGACATATTCCCTGATATAGTCTGCCAGCAAAAAATCACGACCTTCCGAGAATTGTAAAAAATCAAGCTGTTTGCCTGGTGCAAGCGAATTTAAAAAGGGCCATGGCCCTAATAAAATTATAATGCCCGGCCATAGCCCCAAACAAGTATGCAAACTGTCAATATTCCCGCTTAAAATCGTGCTTTCTTCATACAAATTTCTTATGGTTTTATATGCTCCATGGTTAACATTATGTGAAAATGGATTGTTCCTGAAACCTGTTACGTGATATACTACCCAAAAGAAAACGGAGGCAGAATTCATGGTGAACAATACACGGAAATACGTCCTTGCAGGGCTGATGACCGCACTGGTGCTCTGCCTTACTTTCTTCATCAAGGTACCCGTTCCCTATACCTCTGGTTACATCCATCTGGGAGACAGCATGATCTATCTCTCGGTAATGATCCTCGGCCCGGCCTACGGCGCCTTTGCAGCCGGCATAGGGTCCATGCTGGCCGACCTCCTGGGAGGGTACGCCCAGTACGCCATTCCCACCCTGATTATCAAATCCCTTATGGCTCTTTGCATGGGCCTTATATTAAAAAGCACCGGCAGAAGAGGAACCATCGCTTCTGTAGTTATTTCCATCCTGGTTTGGGCATCCTTTTGCGCGGGTGCAATCATAAACCTTCAGTTGAGCATCAGCACCCATGGAAAGGGGAAGATCCTGGAGAGCGTCCTGGATCCGGGAGCGGATGCGGAGACTGCCGCAGGCATGGAGAATAAACTGGATAACCTGACCCTTTACCTGGTCCTTGGCGTCGCGGCAGCAATACTTATCCTTTCGGTTTCCGCCTGGCTTATTTCAAGGAAAAACGGAAGCGAAGCCTTCAGCATGAAGGCTGTCATCGGCATGACCGCCGCGGGCATGTGCATGGTCATGGGCTACTTTATCGTGGAATCCTTCATATATGGCCCCATACCCGCCACTTTCAGCATCCCCCCGAACCTTATCCAGTTCTTTGCAGGCATCCTTGCCGCGGGCCTCCTGGCGCCGGCAATAAAAAAGGCCTCGCTGCATAAGAGTTGAGAGGTTAGAGGTAGGAGGTTAGATGTTGGATATTCCACTCAATACATCTTCATTACTATTCCCTTTTCCCACTTCCAACTTCTCATTTCTCACTTTTAATTTTGCGGAGTCACTCGAGACAGAAACAGCACGTTCATGCCTTTGTGGTCCTTAACGCTCATAGAATTTGTATATGAAGAGATTGCCGCGCACGCTTGCATTGACAGCACGGGAATGTAATTACAAGAAACATTGATGAGATTGCCGCGCCCGTCTCTGACGGGCTCGCAATGACATATAGGGGTTCGTTCCGCTCGTAATGACACTCAGGAAGGATGCCGCGACTGCTTGCAAAGACCTTATCTTTCAGCGCAGTCCGGCGGCCTTTAAAACCTCGGTGGTGGACTTCAGCCTGTTCATGGTATAGAGATGGATGCCGGGAGCGCCGCCGTCCAGAAGCTCTCTTATCTGCCTTCCGGCGTATTCTATGCCGGCCTTGCGCAAGTCCTCCGGGCTGTCATGGTATTTATCTATCATGAGCACCAGTTGGGCGGGGATGGAGCATCCGCTCCTGGCGGTCATGGTCTTTATCCTTGAACTGAAGATGGGCATGACGCCCGGAACGATGGGGCAGTTTATGCCTTCCTGGGCAGCCCGGTCAAGGAATTCGAAGTACAGCCTGTTATCAAAGAACAGCTGGGTGACCAGGAAATCCACACCCGCATCCACTTTCTGCCTCAGCCATTTCCTGTCCTCTGCCAGCCTCCTGCTGTCCACATGCCCCTCAAGGTAAGCTGCCGCCGCGATGCAGAAGTCCCCCTGCTTCTTTATGTGGGCTATCAGTTCATTGGCATAACGGAATGCCCCCCTGCTGAAATCAAAATCGGGCTGGTCAATGGGAGGATCTCCCCTCAGGGCAAGTATATTTTCTATATTCTCACGCTTGAGGTTTTCCAGTATCCCGTCTATCTGCTCCATGCTGTGACCTACACAGGTGAGATGGGCCATTGCTTCGATCCCAAAGGTGTTTTTCAGGGTCGAGGCAATTTCCACCGTTCTTCCCCTGGTGCTTCCGCCGGCCCCGTAGGTTACACTGATATAGTCGGGCGACAATTCCCTGAAACCCGGAATGGATTCAAGGAGGGTTTCCAGCGGGACCTCGGGCTTGGGCGGAAAGACTTCAAAAGACAGGATCTGCCTGTTATCCAGGAACAGTTGGGACAGTTTCATTCCGTAATACCTCCTTCTATATCAGGCTTACGATAGCCGGTATGGTTATTATCGAAAGAAGCGTGGATACCGAAACGCATTTCGAAGCGAACAAGGCGTCCTTATCGAACATCTCGGCAAATACGGTGGTGTTGGCTGCCGCGGGCATCGCCAAAGCCGTTACAATTACTGCCCCGGGCAGAGCGGGGATCCCCGGGATCCTGACCAGGGCGAGAGCTATAAGGGGCATCAGGATCAGCCTGACAAAGGATGAAAGATAGACCCGCCAGTCTGAGAATATATCCCTCAGCCTTGCGGAACTGATCACCGCCCCGACTATCAGCATGGAGACCGGCATGGTCATGTCCCCCACAGCCGTTACTGCACTGACAACAGGAGACGGCAAACTTATACCGAAAATGAAAATCGGCATTCCGACATAAACCGCTATGATGCACGGGTTGCCAAAAACCTTTCGCGCGATCTCCCTTTTTGTCCCCCGGCCCCCGAACAGGGCATAGCCATAGGTCCACAGCATTATATTGAACATAACAATATAGAAGGAGCAGTAAAAAACACCATCATCCCCATAAAGGGCATACATTACGGGCAAACCCATGTAGCCGCAGTTGGAAAAAACAGCTGAGAACCTTAATATCGGCGCAGTTTTTTCGTGAAACCTGCCATAGATCAGCTTTGAGAGAAATATGGACAGTATATACATGAATAAGGCCATTCCCACCATCCAGGAGATGTTAATGAGCCTTTCTTCGGTAAAAGTGATAAAGAAGGACTTCAGAACAAGCATTGGCGATGTTACAAAGAGCAAGACCCCGGAAAGCTTTTTGCTCGCGGTCTGGTCAATAACACCTGTCTTGCCTGCTGCAAATCCTATGAGCATTATTATGAAAAGAACCAGGACCTGATTCAGTACCAGCAAAGGATCCATCCATACACCTCCGGCTCCGGCAAAGTCCACGATATATTGTCGGCTGATTAACAGCCTTGAATAACAGTTTACCCGATATGTCCCGATTAGGCAATGGACATGGCGGCAGAAGTCCGGAGGCTTTTTCCCTTCGAAACCGACAATGAGGCAGGATCTGTGTACTGAGAAATCTTCATGGGATCTGATGCGGACCGGCTGCAACTATGGCGTAGTTCAGAACCCCGGCATATATCACCCAAAGCATGTATGGAACCATGAGCCAGCATGCCGTGCTGTCTATTCCTGAGAGTTTCAATGTGGTTATGAGAACCAGCACCGCCAGGACCAAAAGATCCAGCAATGCCACTCCCGCAAAGCCGAACCTGAAGAACAGGACAGGCCACATGAAGTTGAAAATGAGCTGGGAGCCATAGTAAAAAAGGGCATCCCTGACCTCCGCCCTGTCATGGCCGGCCCTGAATATCCTGTATGCGGCAATACCCATCAGGATATAGAGAAAAGCCCAGACGGGACCGAAAACCCATCCTGGCGGCGCTATGGCCGGTTTATGCATCATCTCGTATGCCATGCGCATATCAGGAGAAAGCCATGCACTCAGAAAACCCGTTCCCAGGCTGATTGAAACACTGGCCAGAAGTGCCAGGCTGTCCTTCCTTTCATCCTCAAGCGACGGTTTTATGATAACCATCAGCCTCCCGGGGTT
>Ga0116168_1000231_pt1 | contig 59004 bp, 44 predicted proteins | sample AD_UKC129_MetaG_FD_89795 | JGI IMG/M metagenome (GOLD analysis project Ga0116168, IMG submission 89795) | Active sludge microbial communities of municipal wastewater-treating anaerobic digesters from Canada - AD_UKC129_MetaG | ecosystem: Engineered > Bioreactor > Anaerobic > Digestate | place... | reverse complement strand
CCATTATTGTCCCAACGGACTAATCATAGTAAAATGTCTTATCTTTCAAAAATATCTCATATAAAGAAAAATTTTTATGGATGTCTATTCAAAAGGCTTGCCTGCTGAAGATATTGATTTTCTGAAAACACTGGTGCTGCATGGTGTTAAATTGGGTCTGGAAAATATAAATGCACTCCTTCACTATGTTGGAGAGCCACAAAAGAAATTTTTATCGGTTCATGTAGGTGGGACAAACGGTAAAGGTAGTACGGTTGCTTATATTGATAGGATTTTTCGGGAACAGGGAATTCGAACAGGAAAGTTTACAAGTCCTCATCTTATAGATTTGGCAGAACGGTTTCAGATAAATGGAACTCCAATTTCCACAGAGGAATTACATGAACAGATAACATTTTTCAGGAATGTTATTGAGAAGACAGGGATTCTACCCACATTTTTTGAGTTTTGCACCGCGATTGCCTTCCATTGGTTTGCTCTTCAAAAAGTGGAATGGGCAATAGTAGAAGTCGGAATGGGGGGAAGATTGGACTCTACAAATATTATTTTCCCCAAAGTTTGTGCTATTACAAATATCGGTTTGGAACATACGCAATATTTAGGGGATACATTGGAAAAAATTGCCTCGGAGAAGGCAGGGATAATAAAAGAAAAAGTCCCCGTAGTTATTGGTGAAAAAAAACAAGAGGTTAGAGACATCTTTTATAAAAAAGCGAAAGATTTATCGGCGCCGTTATGGCAAATAGAAAAAGATTTCCATGTTTCCTGGGAAAGAACTACGGATAGGGCAAAACTGACATATCAAAGTCCTGTACGAGAAATCAAAGGAGCCTTTTCACGACTGTCCGCATTATATCAATGTGAAAATGCAGGGGTAGCCATAGCGGTAATAGATTGGCTTGGCCAAAAAGGTTTTTTTATAAAAGAAGAAGCTATTCTTAGGGGTCTTGCAAATGTGCGTTGGCCCGGAAGACTTGATTTAATATCACAATCTCCCTGGGTATTATTAGATGCCGCTCATAATCCGGATGGAATAGAAAGATTGGTTGAAAATCTTGAAGATAAAGTGTCGGTAGTGTTTTCTGTTGCAGATGATAAAAATGTTGAAGGTATTATTAAATTACTGTCTCCGTATGTTAATGAATTTATAATAACACAGTTTTACGGAAAGCGAGCCATGTCTGCTGAGAAAATAAAAGAAATTGTTTCAACAACAAATGTCCCTTTTTATATTGAACAAGATTTCTGTTCTGCTCTGGAACAAGGCTGGAAAAAAGCCCAACAAGGGCACAAATTGCTTGTTACTGGCTCCATCTATGCAATCGGACAGACTTATGAATGGCTTATTAAAAAAGGTGTTATAAAGAAAATAGAGTTTTAAATCCCTCTTTTTTTGGTATATACTCTATTTCAAATTGTTTAATTTATAAAATTTGGAGAAAAGTTATGGCAAAGAAAATTCGAGTAGGTTTTGTCGGTGCAGGAGGTATAGCCATTTTGCACCATCAACGATTTTCAACAGTTAAGCAAGCCGAAATAGTGGCTTTAAATGAACCCAGTTCTGTGTCTCTCGAAAGATTTTATAAACATTGTCCCGGCTCCGAAAAACTACCTGTTTATTCTAATTATAAGGATATGATTAAAAAAGAAAATCTGGATGCGGTAGTTATATTGAGCCCTCACACATTGCATTATGAGCAAATTATGTATTCCTTGAATTGCGGTTTGCATGTCCTTACAGAAAAGCCTATGGTATGTTCTATTGCTCATGCCAAAGAGGTTATCCAGAAAGCAAAAAAAGTAAATAAGGTTTTAATGATTTCTTATCAACGCCATTTTGAACCCCCCTTCCGTTATATGCGTGAACAGATACAAAAGGGTGCTATCGGAGAGGTGCAGTTTGTGCAGGCATTACTTTCCCAGAAATGGTTGCGATTGACACGCAATACATGGAGGCAAATTCCGAAACTTTCCGGTGGTGGGCAATTGAATGATTCGGGAAGTCATTTTATTGATATTATGATGTGGATGACAGGTATGAAAGTAAAAGAAGTATTTGCTAAGGTAGAAAAATTTGATGTGTCTGTGGATATTAACTCTGCTTTGACCCTGAAATTTGAGAATGGGGCATTAGGAAATTTATCTGTTATTGGAAATGCACCAGGTTGGTATGAGGACCATACGATTGTAGGAAGTAAAGGGGCATTATTCCTTAGACAAGGTATCGGTGTTTTTCAGCAAGATGAATTCGGCAAACCTATAAAAGTAAAACTTCCAAAAATTTCCAGCGACCCTGACCGTAATTTTATTATGAGTATTTTGGGAAAAGAAAAGCCAGAAGTTCCACCCGAATGTGGTCTGAGAACAATGGAAGTTACAGAATCTGCATGGAAATCCGCAAAGGCAGGCAAACCTGTCCGCGTCCCCTAAAAAACAATAAAATATCCTTTCTAAAATAGTTTCAATGAATGGGAAGAAAGTATATATATTTATTCTTTGCTTTGGTTGCTTATTGACTCGTATAGAGGCTCAAAGTTCGGAAGAAGAGATATTTGAGAATTTTAAAAAAGGTGTTTTTGCTCAGGAAAAGGGGGATTTTCAATCCGCATTAAGTTGCTATGAAAATATAAAAGATAATGAGTTATATATTTTCCCGTTTGTTCGGTTGAGAATGGCCCAATGTAAAGATGCACTAAATCAAACAGATGAAGCGATATGTATTCTTAAGGACCTTATATCTAAGGATGAAAAAGAATCAGCATGGAGATTGCCTGTTAACTATCATCTTGCTAAATATTACGAAAAGCAAGGCAATAACAATTTAGCATGCGAATATTATAGAAAAATATATCCCTCCTCGTTTTTACCATGGTGGTTGGTTGCTTATTTGACAGATTGTGGAACATTTTTAGTAAGCACAGATAAATTTCAAAAAGAAGGTGCAGATTGCTTGCGGAAGGTGGTAAATTATGGAGGATATAATCTCTACCGCAAAAATGCCCTTTTAAGTTTGTGTCTTTCATCGAAAGATGACGATAAAATCTTTGCAATTCGCTATTTACTCAAAAGCGGTTATCTTTCGGAAGCATGGTTTATTTTATATAACAATGTCCAATCTGAGTTTCTTACTTATGTAGGTCCCTCAAATGCAATAGAAAAATGGAGGATATTTGAAGATGCAGGGAAAGGTTTTGTTTCGCAGGTAAAACAAAACAAACAGATAGAATATGTTTCCTTGCTTTACGAATATGCCTTGCGATGTTCTATTTCCTCTGCGAAATATCGCCTTGCCAATACTATTTTTGATTTGATGAACGATGATTTCCCCGTAAATTTTGACCCGGGTGAGTATTTGTATTGGGTAGGACAAAAAGCTGAAAAAGACAAAAATGAAGAACATGTAATTTTATACTATAACCTTTTATTAGACCGTTTTCCTCAACACAAAAAGGTTCCGGATGCTTTATTTCTATTAGGTTTATGGTTTTATAACAAAGGAGAATGGGAAAAGGCACAGAAATATTTGGAAAGTATTGAAAAAAACTATCCCCAATCTTCATATTATCCCCGAGCCATGTATTTACTCTCTTCTATATTCGAGAAAAAAGGAGATAAATTAAAGACACAAACATATTGTCAGAAGGCGTTACAGGGGAACATTGGAGATTATTATGTCCATTGTTCTGCAGACAAATTGATAAAAGGTTTTCATGATAATGATGCAAAAATAAAAATTGTTCCTTTAAAACATCTGCCTGTGTCTGCATTGGTGAAAAGCACTCCATTAACAATGGATGAAAATAAAATTAGGCAACAAATAGGGACAGATGCAGAATTAAAAGGATTATTCTATTTCAGTCAATTAGGAACGGAAGAAAAAGAATGGATAGCCTATTATATTTGCAATCAAATACAAGCAGGTAAAAGAGATGAAAAAGATTTAGTATTCCTATCTCATGCAGGACCCTCTCAGGTGGTTTGGGATTATATATATTCAATTCATTTAAAGGAATTTACAAATGTCTGTGATGAATATAAGAACCAGATTTTCTTACCACTTCCTTACTATAAATCTGTTGTAGAATGGGCAAAAAAAATGGCTATTGACCCTTATCTAATGTGGGCTATTATGAAACAAGAAAGTTCCTATCGCACCTCCGTAATATCTACTTCAAATGCCAGAGGCCTTTTACAACTTATTCCCAGCACAGCAGAATGGATTGTAAAAAAAGATAGCCGATTAAAAGAAATAGACCCTTTACTATGGAAATACCCAGAATATAATATCGCTCTGGGCACTGCATATTTTCGATACTTGCTGGAGCGATTTAACGGGAATATTGTGTATGCAATAGCGGGATATAATGCAGGTCCTGGTAGAGTAGATGAATGGAAGAAAAAAATGAAAGATAATGATTTAGAAACATTTATAGAAAGTATACCTTTTACAGAAACACGAAACTATGTAAAAAAAGTTTTAGGCAACTACGCAGGCTACCATTCTATTTACAAAGGTTTTTAGTCCTCTGCAATATATGAATTTATTTTTTCTATATATTTGTGCTACGATATGAACTGTATCAACAAATACCCAGTTGTTTAAGATTAAAAATAACCCTTTTTGGAGGAAAAAATTATGCGTATGGTTAAGTTCTTTTTCATTACTGCCATGCTAATGGTTAGTGGCTATTCTGCAATGGCTCAGGATGTTGCTGAAGGACAGTGGATAAACCTGTTCGATGGCGAATCTCTTTTTGGTTGGGTCCCGTTTGGTGATGTTGACTGGAGTGTTCAAAACGGCGTCCTTACTGCGACGAAAGGCAGTGGCGGATGGCTTGCTACAACTTGCCCCTTTGCTAATTTTGAATTATCGGCAAAGATAAAAGTCTCCGGCGATGGCACAGCAGGTTTAGCAATTCGTGTCCCATTAGAAGGACATTATTCAGAAAATGGTGGTGGTGCCATTACATTACAAGCCGGTGGAGATTATGATATATCTGTCAGAGCTGTAGGAAATTCTGTATCCGCATCCGTCAATGGTAATCCTGTAGAAGGATTAAATATTACCAATGCGAAAGGGCATATCGGTATTCTGTATCATAAATATCATGACAAGAAAAAAGCGGCTAAAATTGAGGTGCAGTCCATTAAATTAAAGCCCGTTCAGCTGAAATCTTTGTTTAATGGTGTTGACCTAACAGGTTGGAATATTATCCCTGACCATAAATCTGTTTTCTCGGTTGTTGATGGTGCCTTGAATATTAAAGACGGTAAGGGACAGATTGAAACAGCGGATGTATATAAAGATTTCTTATTACAGTTAGACATTTTTGTTAATGGGAAGGCACTAAACAGTGGTGTGTTCTTCCGTGGACCTAAAGGTGTATTCTGGAAGGGTTATGAGACTCAAGTCAAGAATGCATGGCTTAACAATGACCGCACAAAACCTGTAGATTTCGGAACGGGTGGTATCTATGGTGTTCAAGAATCCCGCAAAGTTGTATCAAACGATAAAGAATGGTATACCAAGACTATCGTTTGCGATGGTAATCACATGGCTGTTTGGTTAAATGGCTACCTTGTAAGTGATTTATATGATGTTCGCCCTGTTCACCCTGAAAATGATGGTAAAAATGGGTATGTTCCATCCGCTGGAACCATACATTTACAAGGACACGACCCCACGACCGATTTGTCCTTCAAAAACATAAATATACAGGTATATCCTGAAAAGTAAAAAATAGTGGTAGTTTAAATATTTCTTATAAAGGGGCGAATAATGGTTATTCGCCCCTTCTTGTTTGTCAATGGTCTGTTCATGGGGATAATCTCTATTTTGTCAGCAAGGACACGACGGGCATCTTTTTTTGCAATTTATATATACAAATAGATAACCTAATAAAAGCGTGATAAAATTAAAAATTTTCCAAGGAGACCAAGCCGATGGATAAAATGGCTACCCGTTATCAAAATTGTTTGAAGCGATATGTAACTGCTTTGAGGAATGAGAAGCCTGATTGTGTTCCTATTCGTCCATTTGTAGCGGAGTTTACAGCCCGTTATTGTGGTTTTACCTGCCAACAAGTAACTCACGATTATCGAATTGCCTTTGATGCAGTTTGTCAAACTGTGAAGGATTTCGATTGGGATGCCGTTGTCCCTAATATGGTATATGTATGGACCGGATTGGCACAATCTTTGGGATTAAAATATTATGGAGTTCCCGGAATTGACCTTGACCCGAATACGGGATTTCAATATAGAGAACCCCCCGAAGACCAGGCTTTTATGAAAGAAGATGAATATGATGAATTGATTTCCGACCCAACGGGTTTCCTTTATGAAAAGTGGTTGCCTCGTGTATCTACAGAAGTGGTCGAGACAGGTAAGCCTGTAAATGTAAGAACTTATCAGGCTCTGGTTAAGACAGCAATGGCAATGTATGATTATTTTTACGCTTTTGGTCCACAAATAGAACGACTTAAAACAGAATGTGGAACTGCTTCAGCCATTGCAGGTATTTTCAAGGCACCGTTAGATATTATTGCAGATAAATTACGCGGTTATATCGGTTTAACAATGGATTTGTTAATCCAGCCGGATAAAGTGCTGAAAGCATGCGAAGCCTTAATGCCACATTTGTATCATGTAGCAAAAACGACGGCAGACCCTGATAAGTTAGTTCCTATTGGGTTTTGGATGCATCGCGGTTGCACTCCATTTGTAACCCGTGAACAATTCCATAAATTTTACTGGCCTACATTAAAACCTATTATTGAAGAACTCTGGAACGATAGACATCAGGTGCTGTTCTATGCAGAAGGGAATTGGAATGAACATCTGGAATCTTTCGCAGAATTGCCCGAAAAAAGCATTGTGTTCCATATTGACCGTAGTTCCCCGGAAAAATCGCAAAAAATATTAGGTGAAAAATTCTGCCTTAGTGGTGGATTACCCAATGCAATTCTTGCCGTGGGAACACCGAAGGAAGTGCGGGAACACTGCAAGAAGTTAATAAAACTTTTATCCAGAGATGGCGGATATATTATGGACGCCAGTGCCATTATTCAAAATGATGCAAAAGTCGAAAATATTCAGGCTTTTACAGAAACAACCCGCGAATATGGAATCTACAATGGTTCAGGTTGGTCAGGAATTGACAATGTATTTAATAATAAAGAGACAGAACAATCTGTAAACGCTATAAAAAACCAGAAGCCCTCGTGGTTGTCTTGTTATCCTCCTGCGGGTGTATGTTTGCCCTGGGAAGAAAAACGCAAAGAAATACCTCAAATCAAAGGAGATGAATTGTTAGTTGAACAAATCTGGAACGGAATTGAGGCTCATGGCTACACCTTTATCTGGCAAATGCTACTGTCCTTTTAGTTGTCGGGAAGATGTTCGATAAATTGTAATGATTTTGAATTTAAAAGGAATAATTAGAAGGAAAATATGTTATCTTAATGCTATATGACAAATCCTATCAAGGCTTATCTCTTCAGGGGGAGAATATAAAACGGATGATGTTTTATGATTATCCGAAGTGGGTTCCTGTGCAGGTATTTTTTCTCCCCGCCTGTATAAATAAATACAAGACAGCTATAAATGAACTTATGGAGAAGCACAGACGATTATTTCCTATATATGACAGGTTTGATGAAGAAAAACCGATTGAATATAAGGACTTTTATGTTGAAGGAGAAGTTACGGATTGTTGGGGATGCGTATGGAAAAATTTGCATGGAGGTATGGTCGGTAAGGTAGCAGGGCATCCCTTGGAGAATTGGGATTATTTTGAAGAGTGGAAAAAGCATATACCCAATCCAGAAACTGATGGTATTCTGGGACCTAAGAACTGGAATGAGATAGAAAAAGAGATTCAAAGGAAAAAGGAAGAGGGAATATTATCCCCTGATTTTCCACTTCCCCATGGTTTCCACTTTATGCTTTTATGGGACTTACGAGGTTTTGAGAATTTTATGTTAGATATGCTTATGGAAGAGCCGCGTCTTACCGAATTGATGAATATTATTATGGAGTATAACAATTATTCCGTAAGGAAGATATTAGATTTAGGCACACCTTTTTTAGGACTTGCAGAAGATTTGGGAATACAAAATAATTTGCCTATAAGCAAAGAGTTGTGGGATAAATATGTAAAACCGGGTTATGAAATAACTGTGGGAGAAGCAAAGAAACGCGGAATCCCTGTTTATCTACATTCCGATGGACATATTTTGCCTATTATACAAGACCTTATTGATTTGGGGGTAACCTTACTCAATCCACAATCGCGTGCTAATGGTATTTATCCTCTTTGTGAACAGGTCCTTAGAAAAGTGGCCATTAATCTTGACCTTGACCGACAATTGTTTCCTGTTGCGGAGAAGTCAGATATAAAAAAGCATGTTCAAGAAATATTTAATGCATTTTATCTGCCTGAGGGAGGGCTAATGTTAAATATTGAAATTAATGAGGATGTTTCGCTTGAAATAATGGATTATCTATTCTCACTTGTAGAAGACTACTGCTCTTTGCCCAATCCTGAAGATACAAATTTTTCAAAAATAGGATTGTTTTAAGGTTATTAAAAGTCTATAATAGCAACAGGAAATGTTTTGAATGTACTATTGAAGCATTAAAACAACTTTTTCTGTTTTGATAGCAAACCTAAAACTAAAAGGATTATAAAATGATTTACTACCAACAAATAGCTAAGCAATGGGACCGATTAAATTCTCTTTCTCCGGAGGATTCGAAAATTCTAAACAACTCAATTGAGGATGGAGTTTTTGAAGGATTTAATCAATTTTCTACACAGTTAATGAATAGTCTAACAAGAGATTTTCCGATTGTGAATAATCTGGCATACAACGATATAAAGCAAATAAAGTCAGGTTTCTCAAATGCTGTGTTTTCAGGATATCTTATTTATGTTGCATTTCAATTAATTTCTAATATAAAGAGACCTCTATTTCAACAAGGTTTAAAATATGACCCTACAGTCATGAATGAATATAACTGTATAATTGTTCCAGAGCAACCTAATATTAAAAGCGAAAGATTTTTTAAAATACTTGATGAAAATCCCGCCATCGAACTCCTTTTTGAGAAAGTAACATCCATAGAGTTAAATATATTAAGAAAAAATAATCCGGGTTTTGGTGATTTATCTGCTAATATAGGATTTATGATAAGAGACCTTATGGCTCGTGGAGTATTTATGGGATATGGGCTTGGTTTCGCAGAAAGTTGCTTGAGAGGATAAATATTGAGTTTTTCATTATCTTCTTATAAAAAAAGAGATTAAGTATTTGCCTGATTTTATTGTGTTTTATTTTCTATTAATTCCAGATCTATATTTGCATAAAAAATAATAAAAATATCGTTACCATGGGTAATATAGTAGACATTTGTTAATTTAATCAAGTATATTTATATTTCCAATAATGTTGTAATTTAATATCACAATAAAAAACTTCAAAAAATAAATTTAGGCAAAATTGTAAAGGATTAAAAAATGAAAAATGCCTCTTTATTTTTATGTATGTTGTTTTCGATATTATTTTCAATATCTGTTTGTGCGGAGAGTGGTAACCTTTTCATGACGGATGAATTTTTATCTTTTTTTAATGGTCCCCGTAAAATTGCCGATTATCGGTATACAAATGTGCCTTTTAAGCCCTATATCAAGAGATTTTTTACCCCATCTGGACTTCAAGTCCTGGAAGATGCTCCTCATGACCATTTACATCATCATGGTTTGATGTTTGCTATTGCGGTTAATGATACCAATTACTGGGAAGAGAGCGAAAAAAGTGGACATCAAATCCATCAAAAATTCTCCAATATAAATATAGGAGAAAAATTACCTATCTCAATGAGTTCTTTTGTTGAAGAATTAGCATGGAAAAGTCCTGAAAAAGATATTCCCCAATTAACAGAAATACGGAAAATTTCTTCTGGGTATTGGGAACAAGAAAATGCTAATGTTATACTCTGGGAGACACAATTGGAAAATCCATCAGAAACAGAGATTGCGAAACTTACAGGTCATCATTATTTCGGATTAGGAATACGGCTTTTAACAACACCGTTAGAAAAAGTAGATATTATTACTCCTATAGAGGATAATCTGGAAAATGTGCGGGGTGATGAATATCTTCGTAATTCGCCATGGTGTGCTATTGTGGTGAAGAATGAAATAGGCACTTTTACCTTACTGATGGTTGATATGCCTGATAGTGTGCGTTATCCTGCTCGTTGGTTTAGCATGCGAATGCCCTTTGTTTATATTTCTGCAACCCGAAATTTATGGAAAGAACCACTTGAAATATCACCCCGAGATAAAGTATTGTGTAAAAATATACTTGTTTTATGGGATGGGGAAAAGACAAAAGAGGCATTGGAAAAGGCTGTAGAAGAAATTAATAATTTGTGTAAACAAAAATAAATTTCTGTAAGGAGAACTATTATGAAACAATCTCAAACAAATCAAAATCAAGGTATAAGTCGTCGAAGTTTTATTAAAACTACAGCCGCAGGGCTTATTGCTACCGCAAGTGTATCGGCCGTTAAGAGTGCTACCGCTCAGAATAACCGATTAGGTATAGGGATAATAGGTTGTGGAGGTAGAGGAACACATCTGTCTCAGGCAGTAAAATACTTGCAGGACAATGATAAAACTGTGCAGTTCAAAGCATTTTGTGATATATATCGTCCCCGATTGGATAAATTAGCAGATATTTATGGTGGTAAGAAGTATATGGATTATCGGGAATTACTAAATGACAAAGAGGTAGATGTTGTAATTATTGCTACACCGGACCACCATCATGCTCGTCAAACGATAGAAGCCGTAAAAGCAGGCAAGCATGTATATTGTGAAAAGCCAATGACACACTGGACCCAATGGGAATTAGCAAAACAAATGACGGAAGCAGTAAAACAGTCCGACTGTGTTTTTCAGATTGGAACACAAGCCATGTCGGATAGTGTCTGGAAACAAATGAAGGAATTGGTAGAACAGGGGAAAATTGGTCAGCCTGTGCATGTAGAATGTGGATATTTCCGTTTAGGGGATTGGGGTGAAAGGGGTATGCCGATTGATGACCCCAATGCTAAACCCGGTCCTGATTTAAATTGGGATGCTTTTTTAGAAGATGCTCCAAAACGGGAATTTGATGTTAGTAGGTTTTTCCGATGGAGGATGTATGCTGACTATGCCGGTGGAATGTCTACAGATTTATATCCCCATATATTAACACCTGTTGTTTATACCATTGGAGTTCACATGCCGAAGATTGTTGTAGGTATCGGAGGAAAATTACGCTATGAAGAAAGAGAAATCCCAGATACTTTTGACATGCTTATTAACTATAATAACAAAACTGATTTGGCTCTTTTAGGGACACAGGCAAATGAATATCAAGGGACTGCCCTTCGTGGACAAAATCGCGTTCCTGTTATTCGCGGTTGGGAAGGAACATTAACAATTAATGAAGAAGATATTGTTTACTGGCCTGCAAAAGCTCTTAAAACTCAAAATCCAGAAAGAATACCTATTCAAAAAGGAGAAAATTTGACGGATTATCTACGCAGTTTTATAGATTGTTGTATGCGTAAAGATAAAAACACATTAAGTCCTATTGATATGGCTTTTGAAGTCCAGACGACACTAATTATGGGTATGTTATCTTGGAAAGATAGTAAGATGTATACCTATGAAGAAGGAAAAGGACCTATAGCCTTATAAACAACATAGATTAGAAAGGATAAATTTATGGGAAAGATAGGTATTGGAATTAACTTAGAATTTGTCCGACATGCGGACAAACCCTTTGAGTGGGGTGTAGATAAAGCGGCTGAGTTAGGTTACGAATATGTAGAACCGATGGTGCATTGGGGTAGAGAACTACTCAGCGAGGCAGGTTATTTCCATAGTGTTTCAATGTTAGACGACCCCTATCGAATTAAAAAGGCATGTGAGAACGCAGGGGTTAAATTATCGGGACTTTCGTCACATTGTCCTCTTTGCAAACCTGAAATTAGCACTGAATACCTTAAACAAGGTATTCGATTTGCTGCAGAGTGTGGTGCTCCTGTCGTTAATACAGATGAAGGACCAAAGCCTAAATGGACTACGGTTGAAGAAGACCATGTCTTGATGAGATATGTTCTTATGGAAGCCTGTGCGGTAGCAGAACCTCGCGGTATTTTGATTGGTTTAGAACCCCATCAGCAGTATAGTAAATCACCCGAAGGTTTAGACCGTATTTATTCTCTTGTAAAATCCCCTATTTTGGGTATCAATTTTGATACCGGGAATAGTTTTTTAAGTGGTCAGGACCCAATAGCATGGCTGGAACATGTTAGCGATAGATTGGTGCATTTACATGCAAAAGATATAGCATTGCAGCAGGCGGAAGCAGAACGGGGAAAGGTAACCGGAACACCCGTAGGTTGTGCTTGTGGCGATGGGGTTATTGACTGGGCAAAGGTTATCTCTATATTGAAAAAAGTTTCTCGCAATATCGTTATGAGTGTTGAATGTGGAACAATCGAACAAGCCGAGCGCAGTATAAAATACCTGAAAGCATTATTAGAGAAAATCGAAGGTTAACTTTAAGACTTTTTATCGACCCCGAATAGGTAGTTTGTTTAATCTATTTGGGGTCTATTTTTTATAACTACGGGAGTAGTTCCTAAATTATTCTATATTTTTTTGTTATTTGTTCCTAAAAAATTTCGTTTTCTTAATATATTCGTAGTAAGATGGTAAAAAGAAAAAAATATAAGGAGATTTTGTTATGAAACAGAAAACATCACAGATTTTACTCTTTGTGGCGTTGACATTTTTGGTGATATCTGTAGTTCAAGCACAAGATACGGAGGCAAATGCTCAAAAATCAGACATAAAACAATCCGAGACAACCCTTCAAGACCAGAAGGATGTTGCTGTTACTATATACAACAATGACCGTGCTCTGGTGCGTGAGAAACGAAAAATTAAATTACCTAAAGGGGAAAGTTATTTGAAATTTATGGATGTACCCGAGCGTATTATCCCTGAAACGGTAAGTTTGAAATCTTTAATACAGGCAGGAAGTTTACAAATACTGGAACAGAATTATGAATATGATTTGATTAGTCCTTCCAAATTAATGGAAAAATATGTCGGTAAGGAGGTAAAACTGGTAAACAAAAATAAAGACATGGATTTTTATGAAGTTACTGCGAAACTTTTAAGTGTAAATGAGTCCCCTGTATTTCAAGTAGAAAATCAGATTTATTTAGGACATCCAGGGAATGTTGTTTTGCCTGAACTACCCTCGGAGTTGATTGCAAAACCTACCCTGATATGGATGTTAGATAATACTCTGGAAGAACAGGAATTAGAGGCTACTTATTTAACTTCAGGTATCTCATGGAAGGCAGATTATGTACTTGTTTATGATGAACCTAAAAATTCAATGGATTTAGAAGGTTGGATAACGCTCAATAATAGTTCCGGTGCTACTTATCAGAATGCCAAATTAAAATTGGTAGCGGGGGAAGTCAATATTGTTCCTGTTCAAGCACCAGCACCAATGATGGACCGTATGATGGTAGGTGCAGCAAAATCTATGGAGGTTCGAGAGGAGTCTTTTGCAGAGTATCACCTCTATACTGTACCTCGAAGAACGACCATTAAACAAAATCAATCCAAACAAGTAAGTTTACTATCCGCTAATGGTGTCAAGGCAAATAAAATTTACGAATACCGTGGAAACACAGCATTTTATAATAACAAAATCGAGCCTATTCGTAATGAAAATATTGATGCCTTTTTAATTTTTAAGAATGCAGAGGATAACCAGTTAGGATTTCCTTTGCCGGAGGGGATAATCCGTGTATATCAAGAAGATAGTGAAGGAATGTTGCAATTTGCGGGAGAAGACCGTATTAAACATACCCCCAAAGATGAAGAAATACGGTTACGGTTAGGAAAAGCATTTGATATAATTGGAGAAAGAACCCAGATAGATTTCCAGAAGTTAGGTCCTAATGTTGTAGAATGTGAATTTGAGATTGTTATAAGAAATCATAAGAAAAATGATATTGTAGTAGATATTGTTGAACCGATGATGGGAGATTGGCAGATTATTAAGTCATCTATGGATTACGAAAAGAAAGATGCTTTTTCTGTAATCTTCCATTTACCTGTAAAAGCCGAAGGTTCGGGAAAAGTGTCTTATAGGGTGCGTATTCGTTTCTAACTATGTTATTAAATAATAAGATTATATAACGGAGGTATTACTGTGTCTATACAATACCTTACTGTGCACCAGATGCGTGAAGCCGATAGACGCTGTATAGAGGAATTGGGCATTCCGGGTGTTGTTTTAATGAATAACGCAGGTAATGCAGTATTCAAAGAATTAGACAAAGGACCTGTTACTGTCTTATGTGGTAAAGGGAATAATGGTGGAGATGGTTTTGTAGTGGCAAGGTTGGCATTGGTTGCAGGATGGAATGTCAAAGTCCTTTTATTAACGGAACCTTCCAATATCCGGGGAGATGCAGAAGTATTTATGAATGCGTATTTGCGATTGGGTGGAGAAATGGCCATCTGTTTGAATGATAATGATGTTCGGGAGGAGGTTGGTAAGATTGCAGAGAATGAAACATGTGTAGATGCTCTTTTGGGGACAGGAACGAAAGGAGAAATAACAGGACTTTTGCGGACGGCTATAGAAAGCACAAAGAGGTTAAGGAATATTATTTCGGTGGATTTGCCTTCCGGAATGAATGCAGATACCGGGGATATTTGTGGTGTTTGTGTTCGTGCCCGAAAAACGGTAACTTTCCAATATCCTAAAATGGGTTTTAAAAACCCTTATGCCAGGGAATACCTTGGGAAATTAGTTGTTGCGGATATTGGCATTCCACCCGTTTGTGCAGATGATAATCAATGGATTGAATTAAAACGAAGAAAAGGTGAATTTTTTAAGTCGAACAGGAGTAACTTACCTAACAATACAGAAGGGCAAAAATTATGAGTGAGGGGACTTATCGTGCTTTTATTGCTATAGAACTTCCTTCCGAAGTAAGGGAGGTAATCTGGAATAGTGCAAAGCCCGCTTCCGGCATGCTCAAATCTTTAGTGAAGTGGGTTCCATCTGAAAATATACATTTGACCTTACGATTTTTAGGGGAAATAACGCTAAATACGAGCGATAAATTAAGAGAGAGTTTGCGACAAATAGCCATCCAATTCCATCCTTTAAAACTTAAATTAGGTATTCCAGGGGTTTTCCCTTCATGGAAAGAGCCAAGGGTTTTGTGGGTAGGTTTAGATATTATAGAAGGAGATATAAACTTCATACAGACTACGATAGAACAGCAGGCACAAATGGCTGGTTTAAGTCAAGAAAAACAAAAATTTCATCCACACATTACAGTAGGTAGGGTCAAAACACCTTCTCCATTTATTTCCAACACATGGAAAAATGTTAAAATACAACAGGTGCCCGAATTTGTTGTGAATAAAATTACTTTGTTCAAAAGTACACTAAATCCGGGTGGCGCTATTTACGATATTGTAGATACTTTTCAATTTAAAGAAAAGGGATAGAACTTGTTTATCCGTGATTTTTTATATACCTTATTTACGCTGTACATGCTCGGAATTTTAGCGGTATGGTTAGGTCCCTATATTGATTTTGACCTGAGGCAACGGAAATGGAGCCTATGGGTAGTTAAAATTGTGGACCCCCTTCTTCAAGTTATAAGAAAAAACTTACCTTATATAGGACCTTTCAACTGGGCTCCTATTATTGCATTACTAATTGTCTGGTTAATGAGAAAAATTATTGTCGGAATTTAATCTATATTTCATAAAAAAACTTGCATTCCCTTTGTTAATTATGGTAAAAAGTCAAGATTTATATTCGGGCATATTTATAAATAAAAAATGAAATAAAATATAAAAAAGAAAAGAACCGAAGGAGAAAAACAATGGATTTACAATCATGGTTTACTGAAAAGCAAATTTCATGCGGGAAAATTTATAGGAATTTGAGTGTTCCGGAACTTTATGAAATCTCATTAGAAAAAGGTGAAGGGAAGTTAGGTGCTAATGGAACGCTATTAGTCAGGACAGGTAAACGAACGGGTAGGTCCCCTGAAGACCGTTTTGTCGTTCAAGACGAATTTTCAAAGGATGCAGTAGATTGGAACAAGGTAAATCTACCTACAACGGAGGATGTCTATAATCATATATATGATAGAATACGCGGTTTTTTGAAGGGTAAAGATGTATATGTATTCGATGGGTTTGTAGGGGCTGATGAAAACTATCGTATAAAAGTGCGGGTAGTGGCAGAAAAAGCATGGCATGCTTTATTTGCACGAATATTGTTCTTAAGACCTACACCGGAACAGCTGGAACATTTTGGAGAACCGGATTTTTGTGTCTTTGCTTGTGGCGGATTGAAATTAGAAGGGGAGAAGGATAAAGTTAAGACGGATACAGCCATTATTCTTAACCTTAAAGAGAGAAATATCTTAATTTGTGGTTCGGATTATGGTGGTGAAATAAAGAAAAGTATTTTTACTGTAATGAATTTTATTATGCCGGAACGAAATGTGATGCCCATGCATTGTTCGGCTAATGTAGGTAAAGATGGCGACAGTGCTATTTTCTTTGGTCTTTCCGGAACAGGGAAAACAATACTTTCAGCAGACCCTGAAAGATATCTTATCGGGGATGATGAACATGGCTGGAGCGAAGACGGTATCTTTAATTTTGAAGGGGGTTGTTATGCAAAGATAATTAAATTAAGAAAAGAATCAGAGCCGTTAATTTATAGTGCTATTCGGTTCGGTTCTATTGCGGAAAATGTTGTGTATGACCCTTCAACACGAGAGATTGACTTCGATGACGGTAGTATCACAGAAAATATCCGAACAACATATCCTGTAGAATTTATTCCGAATGTAGTGCTTAGTGGAAAAGCTGGACATCCCAAAAATATATTCCTTTTGACGGCAGATGCTTTTGGAATTTTACCCCCGGTAGCCAAATTAACCCCTGAAGGGGCTATGTATCATTTTCTTTCCGGTTATACGGCAAAACTTGCAGGAACAGAAGTAGGTGTTGTTGAACCCCAGGCAACTTTCTCTACCTGTTTTGGTGCTCCATTTATGATTCGTAGTCCGTGGGTGTATGCTCGTTTGCTGGCGGAGAAAATGAAAAGACACAGTGCGGATTGCTGGTTGATTAATACGGGCTGGTCTGGCGGTCCTTATGGCGTTGGGAAACGAATGTCTATCGAATTAACGCGTTCTATTCTATCCGCCGTGTTAGAGGGTAAACTAAAAAATGCTAAATTCGTAAAACTGGAAAAATTGAATTTATTGGTACCTGAAGCCATAGAAGGTTTGGAAGACCAGCGTGTGTTAATTCCTGAGCATACATGGGCGGATAAATCTGCATACCAGCAAAAAATGGAACATCTTGTTGGCTTATTTATAAAAAATTTCGAACGGTTTAAGGCTCAGGCAGAACATGCGGTGTTAGAAGCAGGTCCCAAATTATAATAGGCTATTTTATTAATAGATAATATTTGGAGTACACTATTTGAAAAATAGTGTACTCTTTTTTTATTGTTTATTTCATCTATTGAAAACAGTTATAAGGAGCAAAAAAATGCAAAAATCCTTTTATTTTATATCGTTTATTTGCTTGATGGGTGTGTTTTATGCAAATATTTTTGCAGAGACGGCGCCTGTTGCCTCTATACAGGAAGGTGTTTTTATCAAGGAATGGCTTGTTTGTGGACCTTTCCCCAATCCATTGAAGGAAGGCGTAGTGGAATTCCGTCATGATGAAACTACTTTAGGGTTTTATATTGATTATCTGGCTAAAGCGGGTGGAGAGAGTAATATTATTCCTGAAGAAGGTATGTCTATTGACCCGGGAGATGGTATCACACGGGCATGGAAAAAATATACATCCTCTGAGGATTATATAAATTTTAATAAGGTGTTTGATGATAATCAAGGAGGCAAAGTGGCTTATGCCTTTTGTTATTTAAAGAGTGATACGGATAAAGAAGTTGTTTTAGGAATAGGTAGTAATGATGGTGTTCGAGTTTGGCTGAATGGGGAACTTATCTGGGATAATCATTGCCCAAGAGGTGCTATGATAGACGAAGATTGTTTCAATATATCACTGAAAACGGGATTAAATCCCCTTTTAATAAAAGTAGACCAGGGTTTTGGAAATTGGGGTTTTTATGCTCGTGTTGTAAATCGGGAAGAAGTACTTAAAAAATTGAAAGAACTTCCTGATTTGAGAGGAGATATTACATATACAGTAGAGAATAATTCTTTGCGTTCATGGATGGCTCGTCATTCTAAATATCGTTTGTTGGAACCACCCGTTCAATACACTTTGCAGCTTTTGAATGCTAATAACGAAGTTCTACAAACAGCTTCTGCAAATCTGGGGCAATCCGTAACTTTCTCTCTTGAAGGACTTGCTGAAGGTCCTTATCGAATAGAAGGAAAATTTACAATTCCAGATGGAATAACTATGGAGAAACAAAGTTTCTATTATCATGGGAAACCTACTGTAATTGTAAACTTGGGAGAATTTTATGAAAAATTGCCTAATAAGAGAATAGAACTTCTGTTTGACAGTAATCAGGATAAACTAAAAGATAGTGAAATTCTAAAAAGTTCTGAGTATATGCCTGTGTTAGAACCCGTATCAGGTGGAATACAGGAATTAGGTGGAGGTAAATATGCAATTTTGAGAACAGATTTATCACCATTATGGATACGCATTTTATTGCCTGCACCGGGTTTGGGATATGAATGGTATATGCTAAACGATAGTGGATATAAATTTGAGAGTAAAGAGGTTCAGGAAATTGATGCTTTAAGCGAAGTTGAGAAAAATTTAAGAAGCCGACTTTCCAATGTATTAGAGTCTGGTAATTTCCCCAATTCGGAATGGTTGTTTCAGTCCTATAGCCAGAGACTTATGTTAACTCCGATACGACAGGCAAAAGGAGAAGTTTCACCCGAAGAACGGTTGAAAAAAATACATCGTCTTTCTTCACTTAAAGCAAAAATTGCTGAAAATGATTCTATGGCGGTATGGTTTTCTCCTGCAATAGAAAAGGTAGGTAAAGAGGAACCTGTTCCCGATTGTTCTCTGGAATATTTCCCATTGGATATTGCCCGTAATGAATATGAAGCATTTCAGGTTGTAATCAGTCCTAAAGGAACTATTTCATCACTAAAAGTGAATATTTCAGAAGGTAAGACTAAAGATGGTTACACATTGCCTGCTGAACAGTTTAAGGTTTTTGAGGTAAATTATGTTCCCATCCATACTGTATCCGATTATTATGGTGACTTAAAAGAATACCCCGACCCTATAGTTCCAGTGAAAGATGCCGTAAATGTTTCTTCGGGAGGAAATATTGTGCTATGGGTTCGTTTATATGTAGGAAAAGGACAGCCCCCGGGTATTTATGAAGGAAAGATACAAATAAATTCGGTTGGATTAAATTTAGAAGTCCCGTATAAGGTACAGATTTTTAATTATGTGCTCCCACCCTATACAAGCACAGAAACCGCCTACGGGGTTTCACCGGATTACTCCTGGCACGGACCTTTAACGGATGACCAGAAAAAAGAAGTTTTTGATTTGTACATGAAGACCTGTATGGAATATCGGATTTCCCCATATACTCCCCATGCTTTTGCACCTATAAAATGGACATTTGAAGGGACACCGCCAGAAGCCGTATTAGATTTTACGGAATTTGATAAAGCAATGGAAAAATATTTAAATCAATACAATTTCAACGCCTTTAATGTAGGAGGCTTACCTTCAGAACTCAATGGAGAACCAAGATATTCGAAAGAATATAATAGATTATTTACTTCCATTTACAGTCAGGTGCAGGAACATCTCCGTGAAAAAGGTTGGCTACATAAAGCATATTGGTATTGGGTTGATGAACCTCCTCCTACGGATTATCCCGAAGTTAAAAAAGGAATGGAACTGTTGCAATCTGCGTGCCCGGATATACGCAGGCTTTTGACCTGTAATCAGGAACCGGCACCTGTCCCTTATTTCTGGGGTGTGGTTAATCTCTGGGTGCCTATATTTAATATGTATGAAGAAACACGAGCCCAATGGAGGCAGAGTTTAGGAGAGTCGGTGTGGTGGTATGTATGCACAGCCCCGAGGGCTCCGTATGCGAATAATTTTGTTGACCATCCGGCCATAAATCATCGAATTCGTTTCTGGCAGATGGATAAATATCATTTAGATGGTGATTTGTTCTGGTCCATTACCTATTGGTTACAAAATCCGTGGGAAGAAGCAATGTCCATAGGAACAGATGGTCAAAGATGGGGTAATGGTGATGGACGTATGTTATATCCTCCAAGGAGGGAAAAACCCACAGAACCTATTATAGAACCCCCTGTGCCTTCTATCCGTTTGGAATGCTTACGCGATGGTCTGGAAGACAGAGAATCTTTGTTAGTGCTGGAACGCGTAGATGCAAGAAAGGCTCCTATTGGAGTTTTAGCCCGTAAAGAAAGGGCAGAGGCTTTAAATAAACTTTCTTCTTCTATAAAAGTTTATGAACAAAATCCGCTCCTTTTTTATTATTACAGAACAAAAATTATGAATCTTGTAGCACGAATTCTTCAAGGAGGTTCGTAGTATAATAGAGGAAGAAATGTATATTTTGTAGTAAAAGGTAGTATATATGAATGATACAGCAATTGTATTCCGTGAGGAAGGTATCTTTCATGATACGGGACCCTATCATCCAGAAAGCCCGGCAAGATTAGAAGCCATACTGGATGCGTTTAATCGGCATAAAATAGACCCTCCCTTTCTGGAAATAGAACCGGCTACTCGTGAAGACCTGTTGCGGATTCATACCGTGCAGCATGTAGATACGATTGAAAAAACATGCAAAAATAATTTAGATTATCCTGACCCGGATACAGTTATGGGAGAATCGTCATGGGATGCAGCACTATTAGCTGCTGGAGGTGCTATATCTGCGTGTAAGGCAGTTCTGGAAGGTAAATACAAAAGTGTCTTTGAAATAATGAGGCCACCGGGACACCATGCCGAACCCAATCGGGCGATGGGCTTTTGTTTATTTAATAATATAGCAATAGCCGGAAAATGGTTAACAGATGTGGCAGGATTGAAACGGGTTGCTATCTTTGATTTTGATGTTCATCATGGAAATGGGACACAAAAGGCTTTTTATAATGATGATAAGGTTTACTATATAAGTATTCATCAATTCCCTCATTATCCCGGAACGGGTTTCCCGGAGGAAAGAGGTAAAAATAATACCAATTTAAATATACAAATGATGCCCGGTGTCCCAGAAGAACTATGGCATTCAGCAATTGAAAATTTAGTGCTGCCTGAATTAAAAAGATTTCAACCGGAATTTTTACTTATATCTGCAGGATTTGATGCTCATCGAAAAGACCCATTAGGAAGTCAAAACTTAGAAGAGGAGGATTTTGCAAAGATAACCCGTGCGGTAAAAGGGATTGCGGGGGGACGAATTGTATCTTTGTTAGAAGGTGGATATAATTTAGAAGCATTAGGAGAATCGTGTGTGGCGCATTATCTTGCATTAAGGGATGAGGCTTGATGTAACAACACACAGAATTTTGGTTCTGAGAAATATTGTGTTTACGGGAGAAGAGTTATAATGACCCGACGAGAAATGTTAAAAAATATTGCTGTGAGTAGTGGGATTTTTATCTATTGGAAAATACAAAATAGAGTTGCAGAAGATAAGCAGATACAAAACAATCAAGTGGATATTTCCATAGTGCATTGCAATGATAATAATTGGGTTCGTAAAAATGTTATTATAGATTCCGGTGAGTGTGGAATCCTTTTCCGTGAAGAACGAGAAAGGTTTACAGCAACAGGAAATAAAATTGAGGAAAATATTATCAAAAATATAAAGTTAAAAAATGGAACAGGAATATCTATTCAAGGTCTTACCCAAGGAAACGAGATTTGCAAGAATGAAATTTTAGAAGATGGGGAGAAAAATGAAAAGGTAGGAATTCGAATAGCAAAAACGGCTCAAAATAATTTTATCAAGAATAATAAAATAAAGGGATTTGCAAAGGATATTATGATAGACTAATAGGAATTTTATGAAACATAAATAATTTATAGATGGAGGTAATTATGGAGAATTCTCCTTCGATATTTCAGATTATCTTATGGGAATTACAAAAATTTGCGAATCAACACGACCTTAGATATTTAATCCCGTCTCTAACAATACTTATCCTTATTGGTTTGGTGATATTAAATCGGAAATGGGTTATCTCGTATTTAGGTCCTGCTATGTCAGGAATTGTGAGGGGAGTATTGCTTGCTTCTCTGTGTATTTGTGCCTTCCTTGCTGTAGGTAATTATATAGATAGTTTTGGACAATGGAGATATGGCACTTTTTTTAATGCGTATGAATTTTACCACTATTATTTGGGTTCCAAGTATGCGAAGGAAATTGGTTATACAAGACTTTATGCAGCAAGTCTGATTGCAGATGATGAGACCGACCGAAAATATTCTAACCCCCAGAATAATATCCGTAATTTGGTGAATGGCACATACATTTCAGTAGATGATGTAATAAAAAATAAAGAGCAATACAAAAGTCGTTTTTCGCCGGAACGGTGGGAAGAATGGTTAAAGGATATTCGATTTTTTAAACGCGAATTAACGACGAGCCGCTGGAACAATGTTTTGCGGGATAAAGGATATAATGCGTCTCCTATTTGGTCTATGCTGGTAGGAGGATTTTTAAGCAATCCTATTTCTACAGATAACCGAAATCACATGCTCATACTGGCTTCGTTGGATTTAATTCTTATTGGAATTACAACTCTGGTTGTATTATATGCCTTTGGTCTCCGTCCCGCTATGTTTATGCTGATATTAATTGGAACGCACTACATGATGCGATTTTCGCACATGAAAGGGGCTTATTTAAGAACCGATTTTGCCATGTGCCTTGTGCTTTCTGCATGTATGATAAAATTGAATCATTATAAATGGGCTGGAATCTTTACAGCCTATTCTGTAATTTCCCGTGTATTTCCTGCCGTTTTCCTTTTTGGTCCTGGGGCACGACTGTTCTGGGATTTGTGTAAGATGTTACGGATAGGCTATGACGAGTTAAGAATTCGATTCTATGACCGTAAACAAAGGATGGGTATCGTTGGAGGATTTATTCTATTTAATTTGGTGATTTCTTTTGTGGGTAGTTTAATTCTCAGGAGTTTTCCCTCCAGTTTGTTTGAAGGTTTTACTATTCCATGGCCACTTCCCCTCTTTATTCATCTTGTATTATTTGTCCCTGTTATTTTCTTCGGAATGCTATTGTTTTGGGCGGGACTTTGGGGGTATTTTGCCAAGAGAATGGAACGAAATTGGATAAATTATTTCATTTCTTTCACGATAACAATTGCAATTCTTTTTATTGCTTCTTTTGGTTATTATGGAGGAATGTATCAGTGGCAAGATTACGCTGATAAGATAGGAAGACATAGTCGAGATATTTCTCCATGGCGGGTTGGATATAAATATATATTTATTGCTCAATATCCGAAGAATTTAGACCTAAAAAAATCTCTAAAAGATATATCCGGGGTTATAGGCAATGCTTTACTGGGTAGACCTATTACGGACCCTACAGCCACCGTTCCTACGGATAATCAGCAAAAACCACCACTCAATCCTTCCGCTCCAAAACCTGTTGTCAAAACCGCTACTAACGAAACACTCACTTTTGCCTCCGCTATGAAGAAAATAATATCTCCATGGAAACCTTTTACACGAAGCATTATCTATAAAGAACAAGCACGAAGATGGTGGACTACAATGGCAATTGTGTTGGTTCTATGTCTGATTGCTTCGAGAAAATTGTCTCCTTATGAAAGTTTTGTATTTGGTTTTGTGCCTTGTTTCTTTTTAGTTTCTCCGACTTATTACTATTATATTATGTTAGCCGTTCCTTTGTTATTTTTCTCGCCTAAATCGGATTATATACCGCGTGCTATCGCAATAATCTGGTTGTATATATCAGCTATGGCAGGGTATTTCTTCTATACAATGTGGGAGCAGGAGTTTGCAACCTATTATTGGTTGGGATGTATGTTGTTTGTTTTATGTATATATATGTTGTTAATAGCAATGCTAAACAGTTTGCCTTGGGAATATATAAAACCTTTTGTTGATAATTTTAAGAACAAATTAATGGAAAAGATAAAAACCCATTTGATTAAAAAAGAAAAGTCCGAAGAAACTACAATTACAACAGAAGAATAAACATATCGCTCTTTACTTGATGTTACTTTTTTCAATTATTAGTCACACAAATAAAAGAAAATGCACAATATTAAAACTTATGATTTTACATTAGGGCAGTAATTATCTTCACTAATTTCGGGACAGTAGTAATAACCACCTGAGTTGAAGAATTGGATGAGACGAAGAAGTTCCGATAAATCAATTTTCCAATCCTGCGGTTTATAGTCCGAGGTATGAGGTAGACAATTATAATCTATCCCTTCTCCTGGGGCATAACCATCTTCTGAATTTGACTGACAATGATAACTTCCTGAATTAAAGAATTGAATAACACGGAGTAGTTCGCTCAAATCTATAATGCCATCATTATTTTTGTCAGCACTGTGGTAAGTTCGAATAATTTCCCCTTCGATACTTCCCTCCTGAATACCCTCACCTTCGGCAATCCCTTCTGTTATGCCCTCCTGAATACCTTCGCCTTCGATACCTTCATTACTACCTTCTTGCACTCCTTCTCCACCTTCCACTGTTCCTTCTAATGACCCTTCAGGAATACCTTCCCCCTCCGCACCTTCAGGAATGCCTTCATTACCCCCTTCTCCTTCATGACCATCAGGAAGCCCTTCCTGTGTTCCCTCAACTATACCTTCTCCTTCGACAGAACCTTCTGTTATACCTTCTGCAAGTCCTTCTCCTTCGGGGATACCTTCCCCTTCAAATATGCCATCGATACTTCCTTCACCTTCCAGACCTTCAGGATTTCCTTCCGTAGAACCTTCGATGCTTCCTTCTCCTTTAATACCTTCTGAGGAACCTTCAAAGTTTCCTTCTGGAGGGCAGGGACCTGTGGATATGCTCAGATTAACAGATGTTCCAAAAGGAACTTCAGTCCCCGCAGTTGGATTTTGACTAATCACACTATTTTCGGGAATTGTATTATCACAAATATATTCAATATCTCCAAGGGTGAGCCCACTCGATATAATCTGATTTTCAGCCTCTGTATATTCCAATCCCACAATATCGGGAACAATTACTGGACAATATCCGGAAGATAGAACCAAACTTACTTGTGTCCCAGCAGGAACCGAGGTACCTGCCTGGGGTGACTGAGAAATAACAGAACCTTGTGGAAAAGAATTGCTACATGTTTCGCTTGTTTGTCCCTGAGTTAAACCTGATGCTGTTATAGTTGATATTGCCTCTTGCAATGTTTTTCCTACGACATTAGGAACAGTTATATTCACTGTATTTCCTGATACGGATATATCATCAATGTTCCAGCCTGCATAGGTATCGCTGTAATCAGTAGGACCCATAACCCAACGAATGAGTAAAAGAGGTTGACGGTCTGCGATAGAGGAAATGTTATAAGTTTTCAATGACCAGGAATTTTCTTGTATTGTTCCCCCAGTGTGGTTCCAGATGGTAGTCCATGTTGTTCCGTTTGTACTCACATCTATCCGTGCATGGTCATAAGTAGACGATTCAATTCCTAACCAGCGATAAAAAGATAAGGTCACATTTTGAATATTAGAACAATCTATGGGATTGGATGTTAAAGTTTCCTCATTCATATCATTTTCATAAGTGCCGTTCAAGTTATAGCCATATACATATTGCCCTGTGTATCCTGAAGATGGGTCTCCACCGATACCTGCAGGAATACCGAAAGCCCAGTTTCCCGTTTTGTCCCATCCGGGGTCGCTATTTAGTGAAAAAGAAATGGGTGCTGGGTATGCTTTTTTGAGTTTAACATTAAAACTCTGGCTATTCTGTGTAGAAGTATTCGTTATTGTAAAAGTTTTTGTATATGTTCCCGATGGGGTGGGTCGTTGGGCGACAGTTAATTGAATGGTTACATTTTCGCCCGGAGTTAGCGTTCCCGATGATGGATTTAACGCAAGACTTCCATCGGTGGTAGATGTCCAGTTGATATTGGATTCACTGATATTTTCAAGACGGATACCAATAGACGAAGGGGAAATAAAGTTATTAGAACTTAGATAAAACAACAAATCCTGTTGGGGTTGTATTAGCAATGTATCAGAAGGTGTTCCATATTCAATGTAATCTGCCCCGTAACCTATTTGAGCAGTTCCGTATTCAATATACCCATAACCGTTTTCACCCCAGTAAGTTCCCCAGGAGTTTCGAATAATGAAGGCACCGCTCCCGTAGTTATCGTCCCAACCGACAATTACTATCATGTGGTTCGGAGTATCTTTTGATTCAGTTTTGTCGTTGTATAAACCACCTTTATAAGCAAGAAATGATTCCTTTGCCTCCATAGATGCAACAATAGGTCCATAGCGATATATGGCAGTTTTAAGGGCATCTAAAGAGGGTATTCCTAACATAGGTCCTACATAGTGCCAATCGCGAATGGTGTAGTAATGCGGTTTAGGACAGCTACAACTCCCGTCATAACCAGTATAAGGATAATCTGTTTCAAGAACGGCGCCATAGCCGCCACAGGAATCGGTTCGAGTTCCTTTATGCCAATCGTGAGCGGAAATACCCCCATCACAGCCATACCAGAATAAACCCGTTGCACAATCTACTAACCATTGTTCGGATAAATCTACATTTATACCATCTTTAATCTTAATAGCACATTCGAGTGCTCCGACTGTGGCAAACGCCCAGCAGGAACCGCAGTCCCCCTGGTCGCGAATGGGGGGTAATCCGCCAGGTGTCTTATCACGCCAATCCCAACGTGAGGGCAATTTCTCCGTCGGGATAACAGGTTTCTCGGTATATTGAAGTTCATTAATGAATTGTGGGTTAGGGGGGATGTATCCTGTTAATCCCTTGAGACTTCTTTGTGTTGCTGATGTTTCACCTATCTCAAAAGTCCAGTTGTTTGCGATGGCTTCCTGTTTTAATCTTTGGATATCTTCATAAGTAAGTTGGGCATGGATAGGAAAAGTAATTATGAATAAATATATCAGAAATATATGAATGAAAATAATATTCTTCCCCGTAATGTATTTACTTCCTCTATATACTTCTTTATACTTCATATAAAAATTATACTCCATATAAGCCTTTTTTGGCATTTTTTATATCATTTGGACACATTGAAAAACTTCGATTATTTCAAAAACTTCTTCTCTATTTTTATTTATAAAAAATTAAGGAGATTATGATATAAAATTCACAAAAAGGATTGCTATTACTTATAAGACTTGCACTTGTTGGAAAAATACTGTGTTTATTTTTACCTTCGTTACAATATAAGAAAATTTTTGTCATATTTGTTGTAAAAGTCTAACAGGATTTACACACCACAGATGCGGCAATGGGGAAAATTTTTTGTATTTGTTTTAATTTGTGATTATTCGTCTCATTCATGGTTATGAACAATCTCGGAAGTGAGGATGCTTCAGCTAAGGAGGGGGTAATGATTTTTAATAAGTAGAGGCGAAGGATTTTTCGCCTCTACTTAGAGAGGGATTTTTATGAGGTATTTTGAAGGAGATTCAGTTTGTTTGTTATTGTATTTTACTTAAGAAAGTGATTTTTTGTATGTAGAGGAGATAATGTAATAAGGTTTTTGATAAAATGGTAGATATTTTTTATAAGATAAGTTAAACGAAAGGGAAAAATGAATATGAATTCAGATTTAAGGGAGTTAATTCAACCTTTTGCGAAGGTTCATGAAGATTTATATTATTTTGCTAAAAAAGCAAAGCAGGAGAGCGAGAAGGTAGCAGGCTTTTTGTGTACTTATTCGCCACAGGAATTGTTTCATGCGGGAGGGTATTTTCCTGTGCGTGTTATAGGTGAAGAAGGAGGTACTCCATTAGCAGATCAATGGCTACAGCCGTATGCCTGTAGTTTTGCTAAGGGGGTACTTAATTTAGGTTTAACGGGTGATTTTTCTTTTCTGGATTTGGTGGTGTTCAGTCATACATGCGACACAATGCAAAATTTGGCTGAAGTATGGAGAAGACGCGTAGAAGGGACTCCAATTATTGTTGTTTCTACTCCTAATTTGAATGCAGGAGAGATTGCTCTTACTTATTTAAAGCGTGAATTAACACGAGTGAAAGAAGAAGTAGAACGGATTTCGGGAAATAAGATAAGGGATGAAAAACTTTTGGAAAGTATGAAACTTTATGAACAACATAGAAATAATATGAATCGTTTGTATCAATTAAGACAGGCAAATCCCTCTTTGTTGTCAGGAACTGAAATGTTTACCATTGTCCTTTCTTCTTTTTTGATGAAGAAGGAGGAACATAATAAATTGTTGGAAAATTTAATTAAAGAGTTAGGAAGCAAATCCCCTCAAGAATTGAAAAAACCGCGTATTTTGGTTGGAGGAAGTGTGTGTCAGGCACAGGGTTTTATACAATCTATTGAAGCAGCAGGGGTTGTGGTTTCAGATGATGATTTATGTATGGGGTCAAGGTCGTATGTGCTTCCATCTGTGCCACAAGGAGAACCGATTGATATGTTGGCGCAGATGTATCTTTCGCGAATTCCCTGTCCTGCATTTCATAAACCGGGCTATGACCCTGCTGAGGTTTATATTGAGAAGGTGAGAAACGGACATATTGATGGTGTGATATTCCTTCAAACGAAATTCTGTGACCCGTATGCGTTTAATTATCCTTATCTACGGAAAAGATTGGAGCAGGAGGGAGTTCCCAGCCTTCTTCTGGAAGTGGAACAAAATCAGCCTGTTCCGGAGGCATTCCGAACACGCGTAGAAGCATTTGTAGAAACATTAAATAGATGATGAGTTATTTTTTATGAGTGAATATTTTGTAATTGGGCTTGATATAGGTTCAGCAACAGCGAAAGCGGTGCTTGTAGATAATGACGGAAAAATCTGTGCTTATGCAGTTCGCCCTACGGGAGGCAGATTGGTGCAATCTGCTGAGGATGTCAAAAGAGAAGCTTTGTCGCAAGTTGGCGTAAGAGAAGAGTTGGTTAAGGCTATAATTACTACGGGTTATGGCAGGGATATTGTTCAAAATAAAACAAAGAGTTTAACAGAAATAACCTGCCATGCTAAAGGTGCATATATAATAAAGCCAGAAATACGATTTGTGATTGACATAGGAGGTCAGGATTCGAAAGCAATTTTGCTTGAACCCGATGGACAGGTAGGTCGTTTTGAAATGAATGATAAATGTGCTGCGGGGACAGGTCGGTTTTTGGAGGTAATGGCACGGACTTTGGGTATTCATCTTGATGAGATGGGAGATATTGCGGTTCGTTCGGAGAAGTGTTCCAAGATTTCCTCTACCTGCACTGTTTTTGCGGAGAGTGAAGTAATTTCATTACTGGCTCAGGGAGAAGAAATACCATCGGTTGTATCGGGTTTATGCCGTGCCATTGCAGAACGGGTATATGGATTGGCTTCGCGGGTTGGTATTACTTCGCCGATAATGATGACCGGAGGTGTTGCAAAAAATAAGGGTGTGGTGAGTTGGTTGTCTAAAACACTAAAGCAAGAGTTAATTGTGCCAGAGGAACCGCAAATAATCGGGGCTTTAGGCGCAAGTATGATTGGTGTAGAATGGGTTAAAAAAAATAATCAAGCGGTGAACAAAGTAACACAAAACATATAAAGAAGGGATTTTGAGTATTATGAGTCAACGAGTTCCGATTCGTTCAACAGCAAAGATGAAAGAATTAATGGGCTTTTATTACATGATGGCAAAGGCTGCTGAAAATGACCCCAATCAGAAAATTGCATGGATTACGAGCGGTGGACCTGTGGAAATTCTACATGCAGGAGGAGTTATTCCTATCTATCCAGAAAATGTTGCAGCTATGGCAGGAACATTGAAAATCTCGGATGAAATTTGTGCAATAGCGGAAGAACAGGGCTTCTCTCGGGATTTATGTTCCTATGCGCGAACAGATATAGGTTCGGCATTATCCGGTAAAGGTCCTATTATGGGGACTGCCAGTCCAAAACCGGATTTTTTAGTTTGTTGTAATAATATCTGTGGTACGGTAACAAAGTGGTATGAAGAATTACAGCGGATATTTAATGTGCCTTTGATTTTTATTGATGCTCCATTTCAGTATGGGATAAAGGATAGACCTGAAGCGATAGATTATATGGAAGCTCAGTTGAGAAGGATGATAGACCAGGTTGGTGAAATTACCGGGAATCCTATATCCTGGGACAAATTGATGGAAACATTAGACCTTGCAGACCGTGCGGTGAAGTTATGGCGGGAGATTCAAGACTTATTACAGCATAAGCCTGCACCGATGAATTCGTTTGATACCTTTATTCATCTGGCTCCGATTGTAACCTTGCGCGGAACACAGGGCTGTATCGAATATTACGAAACATTAAAAGCGGAAATGTTGGAACGAATTGAACAGGGTATCGGGACATTAGAGAAAGAAGAATATCGGTTAGGCTGGGATAATTTGGCTATATGGTATAAAATAAAATTCTTATCTGAACGGTTTTCTCAGCATAATGCGGCGTTAGTTGTCTCTACTTATACACGCAGTTTCTGTTATCAAGCAGAAGATAGAGATATTTCAAATCCTCTTCGTGCCATGTCTGCTGATTATCTGGCGGGTTATATTAATCACGGGTTGGACTTCCGCGAACGGGAACTTTTTCAGATGGTAAAGGATTTTAGTTTAGATGGGTTGGTGATGCATTCTAACCGTTCCTGTCGTGCTTATTCTTTTGGACAATATGAATTAGCCCGAACTATGGAAGAGAAGTATGGTGTTCCTGTCCTTTTAATCGAAGCAGACCAGAACGATACGCGTATGTGGAGTGATGAGCAGGTTGGTAACCGTATTGACGCTTTTATGGAACGCGTTGCCAGCAAGAGGAATAAAAACATCGCATAATTAAGGGATTTTAAAGTGGGTTTTGGGATAGTTTGCAATTAAAAAGTTAGTGTAGGGTTCTTTTTCGTAAAATATCCCAGTAGGCACCACGGGCTCCATTTTTTATTGCGTTGATGAGGTAATCGTGGTTGCAGTAAGAATAACTACCCTCTTCAGTAGCAGGAAGTGAAAGAAAAACAGAGGAATGGTTTTTGACAAGGTTTTTTAAATAATCAAAAAAATCTCGGTCTAATTTGTCGGAAAGATAATAAGTAGGAAACAGTAGGTCCCTATTTTCTTCGATAGGTTTTCCGTGAATGAGGTTATTTAAGTCATAACCTTTTTGGTATAGTGATAATATGTTTTTTCCTAAATCTGTATGCGGATAAAGGCGAATACCGAATGATATACCGAGCGCCTCAGGTTGAAATTTTAGGGCGTTCTCAATAGTGAATAAGGCAGTATCTTTACTTTCAGCAGGAGAACCTAATAATAAATCAAACATAATAGAAATGTGAGTTTTACGGAGTATTTTGATAAGTCGCTGAATATCTTCGTATTTATAGGGTTTATGTAATGATTGCAATATATCGTTATGGAGAGAATCCACACCGAAGTTTATACCGACACAACCGGCTTGTTCCATCATTAATGCCAATTCTTCTGTGAAAGGCACGGGGAAACAATAGGTATACCATTGGATTTTTTTGTTAATTCCGCGTTTGATAATTTCATTACATATTTGGATAGCGTGTTCTATTGGCAGATTAAACTCACTATCGCACCAGTGAAAGACATGAATACCTCTATCTAATAATTGCTCAATTTCAAAAATGACAGCATCCGAAGTTCGCAGTTCTATAGCGTTGTTGTTTGATGAACTTTCGACACAGTAAATACATTGCTGAGTGCAGCCATGTTTTGTCTCAATGCCAATTTGTCCACCTTCGGAAAAATATTTGTTAAGATTTGCAAAATTTCTACGAGGTTGAAAAGAAGCATATCTATTCGCAAAGTTTTTCTTGGGTGGATTCAGGATAATAATCCTATCGCTGTTTCTATAAACACATCCCGGAAATTCTGCATAGGTATTCTGGTCAATAGCTTTAATAAAGTCTGCAATTGAGTTTATACCATTTCCGATAAGACCAAAATCTGCACCGGTATAGTTCAGAATTTCACGGGGTGCAATGGAAAATCCTGCACCTCCTATAAAGATAGGGGCAATAGATAATTGTTTACATGATTTTATAACAGTGCCTATAAAATCTACATAGAAGGATTGACTTACCATCATGGCTTCGTCAATATTACGAAGGGATATGCCAATGTAATCAGGATTGGTATGGGATAGGTAATTCTTTAGTGTTTTTTTCCAATTGTCAGAAAAACATAAATCTATCCAGATGATATTATGTCCCGAGTCAGATAATACCTCTGCTATATACTCAAGCCCTACCGGTGAGATAGGAGGTTTGAGTTGATTGGGGTTAATGAGTGCTATTGTTTTTGAAAATGTGGTGGATATGAGCCTAACCTTTAAATATATTGGTCAATATTCCATGGTTCGCGGTATGTGCGTTTTATCCACTTGGATGCTTCAGGGTCATCTTTAATAGTCAGGTTTTGTGGGTCGAACACCACAGGACGAGAAAGCATAGTACTAATATTGCAAAGATGACAGAGAACGGCAGAAATATGCCCTTCCTCAGCAGGGGCGTTCGGTTTTTCTTCACCGAGAATCGTTTTGGCAAAATTGACAGCATGGGGTATTTCAATATCGCTACCGGGGTAGGTTTTAGGTTCTTTTTTCTTACCGTTCGGGAATACTTTCCAATCGCCCCGTGTAATAACCATCGTGCCTTTTTCTCCGTGAAATTCAGCGAAGGAGTCCATCCCATATTCGGACCATAGACGGAGTTCCCAAACGACAGTCAGTTCTGGATATTCGAGAATAGCCGTTTGAGTGTCAGGCCATTCTTTAATATCTTTGGTAACGAATTGTCCTCCCGAGGCAAAAACACGAGAAGGATAGTCTATATTCAAAAACCAGCGGACAATATCTAACCAATGGGCAGCCCAATTCCCTGTATCCCCTGTTCCGTAGTCAAGCATGAAATGCCAATTGTAATGAACACGATATTTGTTATAAGGTTTCATAGGAGCAGGACCTGTCCACATGTCATAATCAAGATTCTTGGGAGGGTCACTGTCAGGTACTTTGGGTAGGGGTTCACGCCAATGAATTGTTCCTGCACGGGCAAAAGCTATTTTTCCTAATTCACCGGATTGTAAAAAGGCACGGGCTTCCTGAAAATGTTTTCCGCTCCGTTGTTGAGAGCCGACTACAACTACCTGCTTAGGATTTTTTTTCATAGCTTGAAGAACAGCATAACCATCGTAAATATTGTATGAAAAAGGTTTTTCTACATATACATGCTTTCCTGCGGAAACAGCCATTGCGGATATTAGGGAATGCCAATGGTCAGGTGTAGCAACAACCACTGCATCTATATCTTTATCATCCAATACCCGACGGAAATCTTTTTCCAAAACCGATACATTGATATTCTTTGAGGCAAGTTCTTTTTTTGCCTCATTTAATTCATTTTCATCACAGTCACACAAAGTTTTGATTTCAAAATAGCCGGATTTTACAAGATTTTCTGCTACCTGAGAACCCCTTCTTCGACAGCCAATGATACCTGCACGCATTTTGGGGGATTGTGCTTTGACTTTTTGGGAAAGGCTTGCAGTGGCTAAAGCTACCGTAGATGCAGCAATAAATTGACGACGATTTATCATTTTATTTTCTCCTTATTTATTCTCATTTAGTATTGATTTTAATTCGTCAGCGACCTGTTTGGCTTTTTTTATGTCTGGCATGTCTCCGACAATAACTTCTGCAGTGAGATAATAATCATAGCCGATGACTTTTAATGTCTGTATTAAATTTTTCCAGTTCATGTCCCCATCCAATAGGCTTGGTGTAAAATTATCTAAAGTCCCGCCACCGTTATTGCGTTTGAAATTTTTGACATGGACACGGGCAATTCGGTTTCCAAGGATTTCAGCCCAATGCTCAGGGTAACCATTTATTAAGCAATTGCCCGCATCAAAATAGGCTTTGACCCATGGGGATGGGAATATATCAATAAATTGGGCAAACTCGAAGGGTCCTGTGAGGAATTTGCTCCAGACATTTTCAAGAGCAATGACAACTTGATTTGTTTCTGCAATAGGTGTTAGTTGTTGTATAGAATCCTGTGCCCATTTCCACACTTCCTTTGCAGGGACCGTAGGACGGTTCGGGTCAAAACATACATCAACAGTCCCGGGCAATACAAGTACTGTACCTGCACCTAATTGATGAGCCGCTTCTATATAAGTTTTTGTAAATTCGATGGCTTGTTTTCGTTCCTCAGTATCGGGGCTTCCAAGGGAACAACCCCAATAAAAACCCGTTGCTAATGAAGGAATTTCTAATCCTTCCGATTCTACTACTTTCCGAATGTGCTTTAAATCATCCTTTGTTGCAGTAGGGGATAGATCGCCTGCTCCATAACATAACTCAATACCGTCCCATCCCATTGCTTTGACTTCTTTCACAACGGATTCAATTTTTACTTCACCCTGAAAACCACAAACCATCCATCCATTTAATGCCATTTTCATAGCTTATATCCTTCTATAAAATATGATTTATAAAATGTGATTACCCCCTGGAGGGTATAAGTAATCATTTAATTTTAAAAATTCATTCTTTTTATTTTTCCACCACATCCTAATTTCAATGTCTTGATTAAGAATATCATTGTTTAAATAGAAATCGAGTAAATGTTGAAATACTACTTTCCCATTTTTATTTAAATCGCCCATTATGAAATCCCTTTGCAACATGTAAGAGACAATGCCAATCATTCCGCTTCCACACAGAGGGTCAAAAATTAAATCACCTTCATTAGAAAAATGTTCCAGTAAACATTGTAATAGATTAAAAGGTAATCTTGTAGGATATTTGGGCATATTAATTTTATAGTCTCGTTTAAAGTTTAATGTGGTAAGGTTAGGTTCTCCATTCTGACAATGATGGGTCGAACATCGGTTGTGGTATGTCCATTTTTCCCCCTTCGTTACCCAATAGATTTCGTAAACATTATGAGAAGGTTTTACTCTACAAACCGGAGCAAAATTATATGTCCAGTACATTTTCCCTCGTAATGTTAAACCATCAAAATTCATAATTCTATCGTGAATAATATTGCTATTATTCCAACCCGAAAAGATTAAAGCCTGCCCGTTATTTTTTAAATTGTTTTTAATGCATTCTAAAAGACTCTGAATTTTTTCCCCATATTCAAGAACTTTCCATTCTACATATCCATCAACCACATTTTTTACATTCCTATTATAGTTTCCATTTTTCCCGCTGAATTCTATTCCAAATGGTGGGTCTGTAACGATTAAATCGGCATCAACATCCTTCCAATCATTCATATCTTTGATAAAATACTTATCTAAAAGTTTTCCTAAAGAATTTTTATCTATTCGGCTAAAATTATCCCTTTCTTCTTTTATGTCAAAATCGAAAAGGCTAATATTTTTTTGTGATAGGTTTTTGTTTTCCATGTTTTATTTTAGGTATCTATGTTTGTATCCACAAGGGGATGAAGGTTTAATGTGTATACAATATCACTATTATGATGATTATAACGAAATCCTAATTCTTTTGGGTAATATGCAAAGTATTGAATACTTAAACCATGAAATATTAATAATCTTTTCTTTGAATAACTTCCCCAATCTTTATATATACCAAGTTTTTTATCAAGCAGAAATTATAAGGTTAAGAAGGAACAGCCACATCGTTTAGGAATTTCTAAAAGTAGAACAGAATTTGCAGGAATGGTGATTGTCTTTTCTTTCCATATATACTCCTTGATGTCAGTCGTTCCCTGTATTTCAGATACATTTATATATTTTACTTTAAATGAGTTATCAAGGGTTATCTTGTATTCCTGTGATGAGATATTGGTAATCAGAATTGCTTTTTCGCCAGTTTCTTTTTCTCCTCCGATTAACCATATAGGGGAGGGTTGGGTTTCAGGTTGCGGCTCTGAGTCAATGGTGGGAATACCCGTATGTAAAATGACTTTATTTTGATAAGCAGAAAATTCGCTACACAGTTTTAATGCTGTTGCAGATGGTTTAGGTCTTCCATCAGCATAGAAAATCCCATAGAACTCTTCAAAATCTGGACTCGTGTCTGTGCCTCTATAGATAAATGACATATCTACTTCTGCTTTTTGAAGTGCAATCCAGGAAGCAGTGAAATAAGATGCCGTTTTTTCCCCCGTGATTAAACTTATATCTGTATTCATTCTATCCGTATTCCATTCCGTAATATGTAATTCGCAATTTTCTATCCCTGTATTTTTCAGCAGAGACCGATAATATTTTACGATATCATAAAATTCATTTGGGTTATTACTATAAAGATGGAATGATAAAAAGTCCGGGGATATAGAATTCTCTTTTAGTGCTTCAAGAAAATGTGCAGTTTTTTCTTTATCCGATGACATTTTATAAGAAGGTACAGCAAACCCAGGTCCACCTATTTTTATATCAGGAAATTCTCTTTTCATCGCAAGGAATGTTTCAATAAAGAACCCCTGGAAATCTTCTAATCCCGCTGACCAGAAATGATTAAAATCCGGTTCATTCCATATCTCAACATACATTATAGATGTAGATTTTCTTTTTAGTGTATCTGCCATTTTCTTATAATGTCTTACTACTTCAACAGCCGCACGGGTGAGATTACTTCTCTCTTGAGGATTCCCTGGAATTCGGACATTATTATAGGAATCGCCGACCCTTAAATAAACCATGCACCCTGTCTGAATAATCTTTTCAAAAATCTCATCGCTGGCAGAAAAATTATAAGAGGAAGGGTTTTCTGGAGGGGCATTAATATTGGGATATATCTGACTTAAATCAAAAGGTCCATAAAAATCATGTGTTCGAACCGCATTAATTCCATAAGTTTGATATTGTTCTGTCAGGTCAGCATTCCCCTGTTCACCAGAAGGTGTAGGTCCTGCATTTACGCCAAGAAGGGGTTTTATAGTGCCTATTTTTTCACTGATAGAGATTGTTAATTCATCAATAGTTAAAGATACAGGAGTATAGTTGTCAGAATTTTTAAATTTCCTACCTTCTTTAAATTCCCTCCCTTCCTGCCATATCGGTTTTTTCTTTATCGGGTATTTAGGCAAAAACGCTTTGGGAGGTTGACCAAATAAATTAAACGGAAGAAATATAGTGATAGATAGTAATAATATAATTAGTTTCTTCATAAACTTTAAGTATTTCATAAACCACACCCTATTAATTTTATACCTTGTTACTTAATTTCATTTCAATTTATTATACTATTCAAAAATAGTTTAATCATTATATTTTTATGAAAATTTTTTATGAATTTTTCTTGGGAGGTAAAGGGAAGAAAGCACTGGTTTTCTTTTTATATGCTTCAAAGTTGGGATTTCCCTCATATTTCTTTTCTAACATCGGAATGCCTGAGACTTTTAAAATTAGAAAAGTAATGGTGAGAGGTCCAATTAAACTCAAAAAATTGGAATAGGCAGAAAGTGAGATTAACCATATACCCCACCATAAAGTTACCTCGCCGAAATAATTAGGATGACGCGTATACCGCCACAAACCGTTCTGTATGATTTTGCCCTTATTATTTGAATTCTTAACAAACTTTGCCAGTTGTGCGTCTCCTATCGTTTCAAAAAGGAAACCGAAAATCCATACTACCGTGCCCAATATGTCTAAATAATTAAAAGGAGAACCAACATCTTTTTTATTAATAATAAGAACTGGCAAAATAATCAAATACAGGAAAAAACCTTGCAAAAGATATACTTGCACATACGAACGAAGATAAAACCATTTCCCCCATTCTTGTCGCCACTTTGCATACCGATAATCTTCTGTTTTTCCACGGTTACGTGTGTGAATATAGCAGGCAAGACGCAAACCCCAGATACTAATCAATGCCCCTGCCAAAATGCCACGCATACTTTTTGTCTGTCCAAGAAAAAAAAGAAGTCCAAGCCAAAATAATAAAACCCAGACCCCACGCTACATCAGCCACATCGTTTCTTTTCTTCACTAAAGATAACATGTACCACAAGGTCATGTAAAAGTAGAGTATAAGAGCAAGATTTAAGAAATACTTCATAATACTTTACCGGCTATAAAATAAGTTATGGTAGAAACTAAAGCCCCAAGTGTAGCACCCCATGTAAGGTCTACTATCGTTATCAGAAGTGGCCAGTCTTTGATTGTTGCAAGGTTGGTAAGGTCGTAGGTAGCATAGGAGATAAATCCGAAAAGGGCACCGAGGAGTAACGCAGATATCCACGAACTTTTATTAACTGCGGGTACTATAACAAAGATTACCAGCCCAACGATAAATAGAAGATAGAAAAGAATTGCTGCTACCCAATTTATATTTGATGTCATCAAGAAGCCAATCTGATTTTTGTAAAAATTTTTTGCTACCCATCCAAGCCAGACCATATCAATAGCAAAAAAGACTGGTAAAGCAATGGCGTAAAGTTTTATGAACATAATTGTTTCTCCTTTTTCTTAATGTTAATAAATGCGATTATTCCTACAAATACCAATAGGCAAAAAACCGCTGTCCCTATGACAGTCGGGTATTTTCCATCAAAGCCACCTGCCGAAAGATGTTTGAAAAGAATAGCAGCATAAGCCCAGATAAGCACGAGCCCGTAAGGGATAAATCGGTCGCGAAGCATCCACCACGAACCAATTATTGCCCCAACCAAGAGCACAACCACGGTCCAGAAACTTTCTGAAAGGCCAAATCTGTTCCAGCCGATACTGACCAGAAAGACGGTGATATTAGCAATTGTTGCCACGGTAATCCAGCCAAAATATATGCTAAAAGGCAAATGCACCAACCATTGTTCCTTTTGTGTGAGATTGCTTACCCGTAAAATATCGGCAATACGAGTCAGCGTAAACAGCAATCCAGCCATGATGATGACTGAAAGCCAGATTAAGTTATAATGCCAGGCAAATATCCATGAAATATTCAAAAAAGCATTTGCGATAAACCAGCGGTTTATTCGTATCACTAATTCTTCTTTTCCACTCCATAACTGATATATCACATATATTAATAGTAGGAGGTAAATCAAACCCCAGATAGAGAAGGCATATCCTGCAGGAGTAAATAAATTTGGATATTTGGCGGATATTTCTCCAATGTCTTTTCCCCCAAGACGAAGCAGTTCCGCCAAATAATTGATTGCAACCATAACACCATATACCCCAAGCGTCAAAAGTTTTAATAATTTTATATTCATAGGTTTATTTCTCTAAATTATCAAATATAATCCCAATCCCGTTTATTATTTTTACGACTGTTTGAAAGCGTTATTTTGTTGATTACATTATTTTTAATCTGGCTCTGCTTTGTATAAGGAAAAACATCTTTTCCCGCCAACTTGTATTGTGTTAATCCCTTCTTAACTCTCATCTGTTTTATCTTATTCCTGATAGTTTCGTTATTCTTTTGACTTTTAAAATTAGGGATTTATTATGAACACTTGTATAACTCTTTACGAATATGATAACAAAAAAAGGGAAACAATTCAGTTAAAAATTAGGGAAGCTTATTTTCGTCATAAAAAGAATTTCGAAGCGATACCTTTTTGTTTTTATCGAGACTGGGAGAAGAGGGGAAAATTAGAAAAAACTTACATTCTTCGCTTATTAAAGTAACCGATGCAAATTTTTTAAATGCAAACTTGCAACAGGAAAAGAAATATTTTTCGCAATCTCCGTGATGGTTTAAAAGCAATATTTTTTCTACATGGCAGAGGGTATTTGAAAAAATCCGAACTGATTTTGCGCGCGATTGGCTCGGCGGGCGGAATTTCCCCCGAACCCCCCCTTCCGCCCGCCTCGCCCTGAAGCGGAAGCGGAAAGGACGATTTCAAGTTTTTCGCGGGCGATAGCCCGCAAGGAAAATCATAACTGATTTTCCTCTTTGGCGGCAAATTCCTTTATTCTTCTTCAAAATAATCAGAATCAATCTTTTTAATATCGTAGCTAGTTACTTTGGATACTCCGACATCATTTTCTATCATTAATTGAGCAAGAGTTTCACCATCAATCAAGATAACTTTATGCGGAATTGTTTTTACATAATCTAATGCATCCCTAGTAAAACTTGAAGTAGTTATAAAAACTCCTTTATTAGCTTTTTGCCCTGCAAGACTTCCAACAAAATTTCTCACTTCCTTAGAGCCAACAACATTCTCCCATCTTTTTGCTTGAATATAAATAATATCTAAACCGAGTTTATCCTCTTTAATAATTCCATCTATACCTCCATCGCCACTTTTGCCAATCGCTTTTCCGGCGTCTTTTAACGAACCACCATAACCCATTTTTATTAGAAGTTCCACTACTAATTTTTCAAAGAAACGCGGTGATGATTTTTTAACAAGATTCAACAATTCAGAAGCTAAATCTTTTTTGATTCTCTGATAGCCATACTCCAAAAGCTCTTGCGGTGTTTGTGTTAAGTTTTCTTCTTCCTTTTCTTCTTCACCTTTTTCTTTACGGAGGTTTCTAAATTCAATAAATTGAGGGAATTGTTCTAAAAACTTTACATTGATTTCTTTAGGATTCTTCTGCAAAACTTCTAGACCTAAATCGGTTATCTTAAAATAAGACCTTTTAGTTGATTCAAGTAGTCCTGCTTTTTTCAGATATGTTCTAGCCCAACCTACTCGATTATCAATTATGTATTGTTGACCATTTGGCAAAACCTCTCTTCGTTCTTCTTCACTGAGATTAAAAATATTAGCTATATGTTCAATAGATTCTCTTATTGAATGCTCTTTTTTATCTCCTGGGAATTTTAGGAGAGGAAGCATTATTGATTGATAATCTGGTATTGGCATAAGTTTATCTTCTATTATGAGTTGCAATTGAAACAATTTTAAAAATATCGTCGCCAGCCTTAAGTGCTTCTAATAATTTCTTAAACATATATGCTGTTTCTAGATTTGTCTTTTCTTGGATCATTAAAAGTTTTGCTAATAAAATTAAAAATTTTATACTATATTCGCCCCTTTTACCTAACTCTTCATATTCAGAAATCTCCTTTTGGTTTTCCTCCAAAAGATTTTCGATGCTTAAAATTTTTCTTCTTTCTTCATCGCTTTTCATGGGTTTAATCTTTGCCCACATTTGAATAAGAAAATCTAAAAATCGTTTTGTTTTTTCTTGATCGGCGTGCATTTTAATAAGAATATCAACGGCCCAGTGAATATGTTTGGGCGTTCTAATATTTGACCATTTACCTTTTTCTTTTTGTCTATATTTGATCAAAATATCATACTTACTGAGTGTTCCTTGATAAACTCCAACAATAAACCGACCGTTAACTTGTGCTACAAATAAAGGATCGTGCACTTTCCCATCCCGTTTAAAAGTCATTGATGGTAAATTATTACTTTCTATATTATTCATAGTTTTTAAATAATTTTTGCTTGTGACTTAAATTTTGCTCTAATTCCTCAAAACGCTTGATAGATAAATCTAAATATTTCTTTTCTGTGTCAATTCCTATAAATTTTCTCCCTAAGAGATAAGCAGCAATTCCAGTAGTTGAACTGCCGGTAAACGGATCTAAAATTAAATCGTTCTTTTTAGTAGACGCAAGCACAATTCTTTTTAATAACTCTTCCGGTTTTTGCGTAGGATGTTTACCAAACTTTTTTTCTATTGATTTAGGCGTACTAATCGCCCAAACAGATCTCATTTGTGAATTTGGTTTTTTAAGAAAATCTTCTGGCCAACTCCCGTTTTTCATTAATTCATAATTGAATATATGTTTTGCATTTTTATCTTTTTTTGCCCAAATAAGCGTTTCGTGGCTTGCTGTAAAATAACGACAACTTAGATTAGGCGACGCATTTGGTTTAAACCATGCAATATCATTAAGAATATGATAACCGGCAAGTTGTAGGGCAAAACCACATTGATAAATAGAATGATATGTTCCACTAACCCAGAGGGTTCCATGAGGTTTCAAAATGCGTTTTACGGCTTTAATCCATTGAAGATGAAATTCAAAATCTTTTTCTAAGCCATTACTTTTATCCCACTCACCTTTATTAACGCTAACACGTCTTCCGGCATGAACCGTAAAACCGCCGTTGGATAGTAAATATGGAGGATCGGCAAAGACCATATCAATAGAATTTTCCGGAAGTTCAGCAAGAATATCTAAACAATTAGCATGATAGAGAATAAAATCGGGCTTTTCATAATATGGTCTAAACCCTAACTTCCCTTCTTTTGTGATATTTTTCTGTGTCGTCATTAAATTTTGCATATTTACTTTATTAACTCCTCAATATTAACACCTAACGCCTTGGCGATTTTTGCCATTACTAAAACTGATGGTTTTTTTAATAACTCCGCTTTCGATTTTCGTCAGAGTAGTATATTTGACGCCGGATTTTTTGGCAAAATCCTCCTGCGACAAGCCTTGTTTTGTCCGGTATTTCTTTATATTTTCTCCAATGTTATTTTCTCTTGCCATATTTTCAATAATTTGATAGTATGTTATTGTAGTATTAACAATCTCTACTTTCAATATAATGATAACAAATAAATTAAAATCAAGCAAGGAAAATAAAGAAAGGCCCGCTTCTGGCCAAAATAAAGTTCGAGCCGACATTTTTTCCGGTTCTTTGGCAGTTTGCCTTTCCGCTTCCGCTTTTTGGCGAGGCGGGCGGAATGTGGGGCGGAGGGAATTCCGCCAGCTTCGCCCATTAATAAAATCGGTTCGGATTTTTTCAATATAAACTAACAACAGGAAAAGAAAGATTTCCATCAACATTCTGGGTGGTTTAAAAGCAATATTTTTTCTACATGGCGGAGAGAGAGGGATTCGAACCCTCGGTACGGTTTCCCGTACACACGCTTTCCAAGCGTGCTCCTTAAGCCACTCGGACATCTCTCCGCATGACTTGGAATGAAAAATAATCAAATGTTATTAGAGTAACTAACGGTAAGATGAAGGATATTATAATGAGTTATGAAGGTTAAATTCCAAATGGGTTTTTGTTGCACTTCTTTTTGTATTTATTCAAGGTTCTTTTATGATATTTTTAATTGTTTCCAGGAGTGTAGAGAGGATATATGGTTTTTGTATAAATCCAGTAAGTCCTTTACCAATAAATCGTTCTAAAATGTCCTTTTCGTTGTAGCCGCTGGATAAGAGAACTTTTACTTCGGGATTGATTCGGCGCAATTCGCGAAAGGTTTCTTCTCCGTCCATAATTGGCATGGTCATATCCAATAAGACCAGGGCGATTTGGTCTTTGTTTTCTATATAAATTTTGATGGCTTCTTCTCCATTTGAAGCAAGCAGAACATGAAGTCCACCAATTTCCAGCATGTTCTTTACAGTATCCCGCACTAATTTTTCGTCGTCAACAACAAGTATTTGTTTCTGTTTTATTACCTGTTCTGATTTTTCTTGTTTGAAATCAATAGACCTGGATTGGGTTGTGGTATCTTCAATGGCTGGGAAGAAAACCTTAAAAGAAGTTCCTTTCCCTATTTCTGTATAGACTTTAATGGCTCCGTTGTGGGCTCTAACAATCCCTGCAACAGCAGAGAGGCCCAAGCCCCTACCGATAAATTTTGTTGTGAAAAATGGTTCGAACATACGGTCTTTAACTTCTTTTGATATGCCTGAGCCATTATCAATGATTTCTAAGTAGATATAGGTCCCTTCTTTACAATTTTCGCCAAAGTAGGTTGTTTGCCAGTATTTCATATCACAATGCATGTGTTTAGTGACAATTGTAATGACACCGGATTTATCCCCAATGGCTTCAGCGGCATTGAGAACCAGATTAATGATTAATTGTTGTATGTGTGCGGGGTCTGCATTAATTAAGGGGAGATTTTCGTCTAAATCGAATTTAATAGCAATTTTTTTAGAGATGGATAATGTGATTAGTGTTTCAATATTTTTGATAAGTTCTGTTAAGGAAATAGGTTTAACAAAAGTTTTTCCCTTCCCTGCGTATGCTAAAAGTTGCTGGGACAAATGCGTTAGTTCTTTAGAAATACGGATAATTTCTTTTAAGTAATAATTAGCAGGTGAGTCATTTGGGATTTCCATCAATGCTAAGTCGGCATTACCAATAATTCCCACAAGTAGATTGTTGAAATCATGAGCCATTCCTCCTGCGAGAATACCGATGCTTTCCAACCGCTGTGTTTGTCGGATTTTTTCTTCCATAGCCCGTCGTTCTTTTTCTGCTTGAATTTTTTCAGTTATGTCCATTCCAGAACAGATTAACCCGTCAATTGCTCCATCAACACCATATAAAAAGGCATGTCTCAGAATAAGTACCCGTTCCTCATTCTGGGTGTTAGTAACATACACCACATCTTCAAAATCAGAGGTTGTTTGTTCTTTTATTATTTTTTCGAAATGTTTTTGCAGGGTATCTCTTTGTGAGGATTTGACGAAAGTGGAGAACCAGTTTTTCCCAATTGCAGAGTTATCACATTTCAATACGGTATAAGCGGTGTTATTCAAGTATTGAACATTCCCATCTTTATCTAAAAAGATGAACAAGGAAGGGGATAGATTAAGGAATTCTTGTAATTTGTCATGTTCTCTTTTTAGCATAGTTTCGAATTCCTTTCTCTGAGTTATATCAGAGAATAATCCAATAGCCCCTTTGAATTTGTTTGAAGCATCGTAAATTGGAGATGCGTTAACCAAAAATATCCGTTTGGATTTATCAGCACATATTAGAGTGCGTTCGTATTGCCCGGAAAGTCCTTTTATTCGGTCTGCTCTTTGCCTTTGAACATCAGGGTATTCTTCTGGTGGGATAAATTCTAAAGTTGATTTGCCAATCATTTCTTCCGGAGAGAAACCGAGAATATCTGCCATTTTCTGATTGACGAATACTGTTTTGAATTCTTCATCTACAACCCATATACCTTCATGAGCAAATTCGATAATCGTTCGGTATTTCTGTTCACTCTCCTTCAATTTATCCTGAGTTTTATTGAGTTCGGTAATATCCACATCCATACAGAAAATATATGATAAATCCTTAATTTTTACAGGTATCATAGAAGAAAGCACCTGCTTTTCCTCGCCTATCCTTGTTTTCACAGTCCATTTTTGTGGTTCTGTAGGTTTCCCTTGCTGAATAATGTCCTGAATGGTTTTATTAAAAGAATCCCACTCTTCAACCGGAAGCAGTATTTCCTTAATATTTTTTTCAATAACCTCGTTATAATAATAACCATAGAGTAGTTCGCTGGCTTTATTCCAGAAAAAAATATTTCCATCCGGGGTATATCCCTGAACCGCAGTAATTGTTGTAGTTTCAAGACAGTGTTTATATATTTCTTCTATTTGACTTACATTAGAAGAAGAGGATGAAACTTCCTGTCTTGTTAAGGATACCTTATCTTCAGAATAATTTTCGCCCTCTCTGCCTTTAGAATTTTCCTTCGACATGTTGAAACATTTATACCATATTGATAATAATTAAAACTTTTCCAATAAATACCGCCATAAGTTTCACCTGCAACTAAATTTTAACTTTAACAGTCTCAAATTTGTTCCTATATTTTTGATTTATAATATCGTGTCATAAGTTATTTATATTATTATACATAAGATAAAAAAGGAAAAGAAAATGAAAAAAGGAATGGTGTTGTTCTGTTTTTTTATGGGTTTTTGTTACATGGCAATGTGTGAAGGTTTACATGAATTTTTAATATTAGGGAGCCCTTTTAAGGCTAATGTAGTATGTAATAATGTTGAGTTGCAAAAAGGCGATACTAAACTTCAAGATGGATTTAAGTTAAAATTTAATGTAGCGGAATGGCCTAATGTGTTATTTAAATCACAATCAGAGATTTGGGACTGGTCGGAATACTGCTGGCTTGTGGTAAAGGTATATAATCCGGGGAAAGATGTGGTTCGCGTGAATGTGAGAATTGATAATGAGGGAGCAGATGGATGGAAACACTGCATTACCGGTAGTTATAACTTATCACCGAAACAAGAAAATTCTATCTCTTTTCTTCTTCCTAATTCCTCATATCCTATTACTATACCGGGAGACAAGGAGAGATTGGAGGTTTATTCCAAACATCCTTTATGGGGTATGCGTCGGGCACCGGGAAATTTTGTAGAAGCCAAAGGAGAAGAGTTTGATTTGTCTAAGATTGTTGGATTTCAGATTTTCCTGTCAAAACCTGCTTTACCGACTAATTTGATAATTCGTCAGATAAAACTTGAAAAGCAGCATGATTTGCCAGACTTCCCTTTACCTTTTGTTGATAGATTAGGGCAATATAAACATGCGGATTGGAAAGGTAAGACGCATTCGGAGGCGGAGATGGTAGAAAGAGCTAAGAAAGAAATTCAAAAGATAAAAAAGCATCCTTCCTTAGATAAAAATTTTGATATATATGGAGGATGGAAAAAAGGACCTCAGTTGAAAGCAACAGGCTGGTTTCGAACGGAATTAATAGATGGGTATTGGTGGCTGGTAACGCCAGAAGGACACTTATTTTTGTCAATCGGTGTGGATTGTATTGGGCAAAGTGAGTTAACCTTTATTACAAAACGAGAAAACTGGTTTGAATACATACCTGATGCCAATGACCCGAAATTTAAATCTTGTTTTGGGTATGCAGGTAAAGGAGGGCATTGGTTCGGTCATATTTTAGAGGAGGGGTCGTTATTTTCTTTTTATAAAGCGAATATAATTCGCCAATTTGGGGAAACATGGGAACAGCCATGGAGTGAGCAAACAACAGCGAGATTAAAGAAATGGGGATTTAATACTATAGGTTCCTGGAGTTCTGTTCATTTGTTTACAGACAAAAAAATACCTTTTATAATTATTTTAGGACCTGGGAATGTTCCAAGAATCAAAAATGCCCCGGGATATTGGGGACCTATGTATGATGTTTTTGACCCGAAATATAAGGAAATTGTAGAAAATAGTATCAGTAAAGGGGTAGAGGCTTATAAAGATAATCCATATTGTATTGGTTATTTTGTAGACAATGAATTATCATGGGATGGGATATGGGAAGGAACAATTAAAAATGATATAGACCAACCTTGTAAAAAGGAATTTGTGGAGCAATGTAAGGCTAAATATGGGTCTATTGAAAATTTAAATAAAAATTGGGAGACATCTTTTTCTAATTGGTCCGAGATAAATAAACCAGAAAAAGAAACTGATGCGTTCAAAAAAGATAAAAATGAGTATTTGACGAAATTTGCAGATACATATTTTTCGGTAATAGCCCAAGCGATAAAAAAATATGCCCCAAATCAGTTATATATGGGTTGTCGTTTTGCGGGATTTCCGCCGTCATTTGTATGGAGGTCTGCTCAGAAGTATGCCGATGTTGTTAGCATAAATATATATCGGAAGGAAGTCCCTCGTGAGCATGATTTGTTTAAGCTTGCTGAGAAACCAATAATAATAGGTGAGTTTCATTTTGGGGCATTAGACCGAGGTATGTTTCATACAGGTTTAGTTGCATGTAAAGACCAAAAAGACCGTGCAAATAAATATGAAAATTACATAAGAAGTGTAGCGACAAATCCTTTGTTTGTTGGCTGTCATTGGTTTCAATGGGCAGACCAGCCTATTACAGGCAGATATTTTGATGGAGAAAATTACAATATTGGTTTGGTAGATGTTACAAATAAACCTTATGCAGAACTGACAAAATCAGCGGAAAAAATCAATAAAGAGGCGTATCAAATACGGCTAAAAGAGAGTGGTAAGAAATTAAAATAGGGGATGGTATATTTATATAAGGAAGCAATAGCAGAAATGAATGATGGGAGTTTTTTATCTATTCTTCCGTGATAAGCACTTTTGTATTGATAGGAACGAGGTTATATAACATTATTATATCGTTATTGGTTAAACAGATACAGCCATGCGAAGCAGGGGTGCCTATGAGTTCTTCCTTATTAGTCCCATGGATGTAAATGAATCGTTTATATGAATCTACGATTTCTCCTTCATTGTTAACGCCTTTATTTTTTGTTTCTTCTAATCCATCAAGACGCAATATGCGTGTCAGAACCAGGGATTCATCTATAATCTGACTTTTATCCCATATTCCTACGGGTTCACGGTTGCGAAAGATTTGTCCCCATGGGGCATTGTCCCCGATTTTCTCCACAATTTGATGCCAACCACGAGGGGTTTGTTCTGAATCTAATTTTTCGCCGGTGCCTTTTATTGCAGTAGAACAGAGGGTTTGCCATATCACTTTGTCTTTTTCGATTACAGATAATTTTTGATTTTTAATAGAAACCCAAATTCCTCTATTATTCCCAACCACGGTTCCCCAATTATATTGATTTAATTGATTTTGTTCTCTGTCTGAAAGTCCTATGGGAGGCTGGTGTGAGGGATAGGTGTGGATAGATAAGGATTCACCTTTTGAATCGTTTTTTATAACTTTTACATTTTCTGGAGTTGTTAAGTCGTAGTGATTATTTTTTAAATTCACGGTGCAATAACCTCCATCAGGTAGGGGTTTTATAAAAAACATATCAGGTAGATTTTCTATATTTGCAGGCGAAAAATAGATTTCTTTCCAACCGGGTTTTGCAGGTTTCAGCCCAAGCACATATTCGGATAGGATGTAAATAGGGCAACTACTCCAGGCATGGCACCAACTCATATTTGTTTTCATTTCGGGTTTCCAGACCTCGAGACAGGATGTAGCATTGTTTCGGAGCATTTCTTTCCAGGAGTATTCGGTGTCGTTGGTTAATAATTTCCATCCTAATTCAGGATTTCCTTCTTTGAAACATGCCTCAATGATATATGAAGCAATGTAAACACCGCAGGCAAGCCCTTTTTGTTCTATGAATGAGAAGATATTTTTCTTTATATCTTCGTCTTTTACTAATCCAAAGAAGAGAGGTAAGGCACTGCTGTGGAGTGAATAATGTTTAGAACCCGAGGCATCTTTGTAAAGTTTCTTTTCAGGGTCGAGAAATGTTTTTTGGTAATTATCCCAGATTTTTTTTGATTTTTCTGTTAATGTAGGGTCTTCAATCCCGAGTGTTTTCTGAATTTCTAATGTTTGGACGATAGCTCCGTAATAGAACGCATTTACTACGGCGTTAGGCTTGTCTTTGGCAAAGTCATAATCAAAATTATCACGCAGGTTTTTAGGCCAGTCAATTAAGATAGGTTTTTTACCTGTAGAAGTGAGCAAAGCATCGGCGTTTTCGAATTGAGCAAAGTAATTTAAGAGATTGGGCAGGCATTCGGTTGCCATTGCTTTTAGGAATTCTATATCACCGGAATGGCGGTAGTATTCCCATAACATAAGAGGGTATTGTAGTGAATATTCGGCAAATTCCTGGATAAACCCAGATGGGGCAACAGCTAATAGACTCGGGTCAATTTTTGAAGATAGGTAAAAGTCGGTAAGAGATTTTTTCGTTAATGAGGTATCTCCTGTGAGCCACATAAAAGAGCGAGATGTAATAACTGCATCTCCCAAATATTGTCCTTTTTCACGGGATGGACAGTCCAAAAAAACTTCTTGAGAGCAAAGCCGAACACCTAATTGACAAATATTCCAGATGTCTGTTAAGTCTTTATCATTAGAATAGAAGAGAACTTTTGTGGTATCAAATGGGTAATGTCGTTCTTCTACCCAAACGGAAGTGCTTTCAGGTGCATTTTCTAATTCAATGTAGCGAAAGGCACGGTATTCATAAAAAGGCACAATATCTTCTTCACCGGATAAGATAACTTCTTCTTTATAACTGCAATTGGCACGCATTTGCCAGCGGACATTTCCATTCTCATCAAGTTCTTCTCCATGATAAACAATTATTTTTTGAGATGGGTCTCCTTTGGTCTTTATGTGAGTGTAGCCCACCACTTCTCGTCCAAAGTCAAAAAACAGATTCCCCGAAGAGGTTTTCTTGGTGAATACCGGTAGAACGGTCTTAATCTCTAAAGGTTTTGCAGATGGTTCCATGAAGAGATAGTCGTTTATTCCTAATTCGGGAGTTAGCCAGTTGGTATCATCAAAATTAAGGGATTGCCAATTTTGAGGATACTTTTGCATGTCTATATTTTCCAAAAATTGTGTTTTATACCCTGTGGTTTCTGTGGTAATAAAGGCTTCAAGAGGAAAACATCTCCAGGATGTGTCCGATACAATTTCTGTTTTTTGTCCATCGTTGTGTGTGAGGACAAGTCGAACAATAAGACCCGAACGATTATCTCCACTAACACAAACGCGGTTTACCAATCCTCTGTAATAGGTATGGATAGCAAGGATGTTCGTTCCTTTTTTAATAAATGGAGATAGGTCAAACTTAACAAATGGATAAGCAAAGGGATAACCTGTTAGAGGCCCTTCCAAAACGAGTTGTTCATTTAAATACATTTTAAAATAATCGTCGGCTGTAATCATGATTTCTGCAGATTGAATGGGTTTTTCTACTTCAAATTTTTTTCGGAAAAGAGTATGAATCTGATATGGAGTTCCCTTTATCCAGTTATCTTTTGGATTATTCATAAAATCATTGTTATGTGGAATATCCTTCATCCTCGGGTCAATGATTAGGTATGCATTTGCAAAAGGATTGGATGTCTGAGGAAAAGTAAGTAGAGGAAAGATTAATGGAAGGATGGATATAAAGTTCATAAATTTACCTTAAATATTAAAATGTCTTTTTTACAAAGGGAATAGAAACTATTTATAATATAGTATGAATAGAGGTAAAAAAGATTCAACCGAAACCAAAAGAAAGGAATGAAAGGATGATTTCTGTTTCCGGTTTTCGCAGAGGAATGGCAATTCGTTATGAAGGAGATATCTGGGTGGTTGTAGAATTCCAGCATATTACACCCGGTAATTGGCGTGCTATGTTAAAAACAAAATTAAAGAATGTAAAAACAGGAAGGACAATGGATGTAACTTTCCGTATGTCCGACGAAGTAGAAGAAGTGATGTTACTGGAACGAAAGATGCAATATCTTTACGAGTCGGAAGGTCTCCTTTATTTTATGGATTTGGAAACTTATGAACAGACCTTTATTCCCGAAGATATGTTGGGAGAGCAGAAGAAGTTTTTGAAAGAGTCTGATTTATGTTCCATTTACTTTTTAGAAGATAAACCTATTATTGCGGAAATGGCTCCATTTGTAGAATTAAAGGTCGTTTCTGCGGAACCTGCTGTGCGTGGGGATACCGCAACGAATGTATTAAAGTTTTGTACTCTGGAAAGTGGTGCAAAGATACAAGTCCCCCTTTTTATTAAAGAGGGTGATGTAATAAAGGTAGATACTCGAACAGGTAAATATATCGAGCGTGTATCTACTGGGTAATAACTATTGCGATAAAAATTGTTTATCCTTCTCCCATTTCTCCAAGGAACGAGTTGTGTTTTCCATCAACTACCAATACTAATTGTTGACCTTCGGTTGTAACTTTTAAGTTGTTCATATCCAAATTGTCGGGCAATACCTGTATATGGTCAATACTTTCACGAGGGATTAAGATAATCTTCATCCCTTCGTCTATTTGAACACCGCTGGACTGTTGACGGGTTAACATAATCCCTCTTCCTTCTAAGACTATCCAATCTTCAGACCAGAAGGTTACTTTCCCAACAAAAGAATAGGGCTTTTGTTCCTTAAAATTTTTTTTCATTTTTATGCGAACGATTCTATCTTTAATCATTATAAAACTCCTTCTTTTATCGTTTATTTTATCATACACCCTATTTTATTATTTTATCAAAATAAAAATTTGTCATAAAAAAATTGAAATTTGTATAAAATAGTGGTAATATTATAGTAGAAGTAAGATTTATGGTATTTATAGTTTTGTGGTTTTAGGATTATGTCAAAGGGATTAAAAAATTTAAAACAAATCAATAAAAAACATAAAGGAGAGCTGTAATGGAACTCAAGAAAGTATTATTTGTGGTAATTCTTTTTGTGTGTGTTTCTGCAATTGGTTTTGCAGAATCGTATTGGATATATTCTGCCCGCTGGGAAGGGGATAATATCCCGCCTGACGCAAAACTTCAAGTATTAGCAAAAGAAGAGGGTTCTCTGGAATATGTAGAATTTGGTGAGGATGGTATTGTTCGAAGAAGTATAATGCAATTTGGTAAGAAAGGGGTCGGATTTCCAGGTTTTACCTCGTTGAATAGAGCGTTATTAGAAAAAAATTTTGATAAAACAGAGAAGGCATTGGCGAATGATGGGAGCAAGAATTTTAAATTGCAAATGGGAGATATTTCTCTAGAATGGTCTATTGTTCAAACGAAAGGTAATGAAGGGTTAATCGAAGCGAAGTGCTTTTTGAAAGACAAACTTTTGTATGTAGAGCAGAGAAAAGAGATTTATTCGGAAAAGGGTGTTCGTCCTGCTTTAATTCGCTGGGATTATCAGCAGGATGGGAAATCCGGGGTGATTGTGCAGGTGTTTGAACCCTGTGCAGGTATGAAATCAGCAAACACAGAATATATCGTTACGGGTGGAGAAGAAGAGGTAATCAGGGTAGATGCCAAAGGAGATTTAGGTAAAGCAGTAGAGACTCAACCGGTACAATTTACTGCCCCTATGAAAGGGGTAAATTTGAGTTTTGATTCGGGCTGGTGGCCCAATGGTAAAGGTGAAGGTGGATTTGAGGAAAATCCAGGAGGTTTTCCGGTGCAAGTGCGTATTCGTGCTGCGGGAGTTGCTAATTATCAGGCAGATGTTCAAGGCTTTTTCCATTTAAGCCCACCATGGCTGAAAGCAGGTAATGCCAGTGGTTTCTGGGGTTATGATTTTGGAGCGGAATTGCTTATGAAAGCGGGGTTCGATATAGGACTTATTCCCCCATTTACAGTAGATATTCCTTATATCCCTGATGTGAACTTTCGGACGACGGCTTATGATTATTTTAACAGTTTTTTGTTAGATACAGTCTCGACTATTCAGGATAGTACACCTAAAACGCATCTGTTCGATGTTAACCTTGTTGATGTAATACTGAACTTAGTAGGTGTTTCCTTACCGAGCTGGTTAAAATGGATTCCTTTCGAAGCCGGAGCAGGTGTGGATGTTTCAGCGGATGCTAATGGTTCACTGGAGTGTGACACGATAAGTTTACAGGAAGGTCTATTATTCTGGGAGGAAGGGCAATCGGTACCCGTACAAGTAGGAGAAGATGGTTATCGCTCCGTGATGAATTATAATGAAATTTGCAATCTTATTCTAACAGTTAAATTTTATCTAAATGTTTATATTAGTATTTTTGGAGGTCGGTGGGATTTGCCTATAATGACAATACCTTGGTCGCCATTTAACGGACCTTTGGATTTAGAGTTCCGTCCTTGTGAGGTGAATTTTACCTCCGGTCCACCTTCTCAGCCTGCGACAGATTGGTTTACAGAAGATTTTGTTGTTGATAATGATTTAGATAATCTTAGGCTACTTTTAACACCTGCAAATAATGCAAATGGTTATTTTGCATGCACTACCCCAGGAGTTACGGGATATCCGGTGGATTCAATCCTTTCGACGGTTGTTAACTTAGGCGATGATGCTTATGTTGAGGTGCCTTTGCAAGATGGAAAACAAGTCGTTCTTTATGGAGTTGCTTATGACCGTGTTTTTATTGGAAGTAATGGTTATCTGACTTTTACAGAAGGTGATACCCAAAATAAAGAATCGTCTGAAAATCACTTCCGTATTCCTCGTGTCTCTGGACTATTTGATAATTTAAAACCGAACGAAGGTGGGCAAATCTGGTGGAAACAGTTAGATGACCGATTTGTTGTTACCTATGACCAGGTTAAGATTGATGGTAATTTTACAAATGATACAGCCAGTTTCCAGATAGAGATGTTCTTTGATGGTCGGATTGCCATTACATGGCTAAACATTGAAGCCTATGACGGGTTGGCAGGCATTTCTGCAGGGAAAGGTGTTCCTGAAGGATTTAAGGAAAGTGATTTGTCTCGTTATGCTCCATGTATTGAACCGGAAGGAACAATAGAAGGATTACCTGAAGGTAATTTAGAAGGAGAAGGTTCTGCAGAAGGTTCAACGGAAGGTTCCAATGAAGGAGTTGTGGAAGGTGAAGGAGAAATTCCGGAAGGCTGTCCGAAACCATGTGCTATTACCTCATGTGGGGATACGGCAGTTCAGGGAAATGCCCGTAATGCATGGGAATCTTATTGCACAATGACAGGTATTAATTCTATTTCTACAGATTTCGATGGTAATCAAATGGTAGAATCAGCTCAATTACAACTTCTGGATATTATATTGTCTAACCCGGGTGTTCAAAACCGTTGTTGCGTATTATCTGCATGGCAGAGCAATTATGCTTTATTTACAAACATTATTGATACTGCAGTATCACAGGGAAAAATTCCTCAAAATATTTTATCTGGAATGAATGCAAATCAGTTAAAAGCATTGTTCGCAGGGATAGCTACATTAGGGGAAAGCGGAACATTATCAATGCTTTCTCAAATAGCATCACAGGTAGGAGTTTCTTTTATGGTAGGTCAAGTAGATGCCTCTGCAAGTCAGTATTTAGGTGCATATGGTGATGCGGATGGGGATAGTGTTTGTAATCTGGCAGAGTATAACGCTACTTTCAATGGTAGTGCCGAAAGTATAATAACATTTGTAGTTTCCGCTGTTGACCCCACGGCAAAAAGTAATGGGGGTGGATGTGGTGCTCCATGTTTTAGCGAGACGAATGAAGGGGAAATTCTCCCTATGTATCAATTATCGGTTATAACCGAAGGAAATACGGCTCCTGTTTCGGTTCAGGTATCCCCTGAAAGTAGCGAAGGTTTACAGCCGGGATATTACTACCTTGGGACAACAGTAACAGCACAGGCTACCTATAATTCGTCGAAGGATATATGGCAAGGCTGGACAATTAATGGACAATTTGTAGGAACTGCAAATCCTGTAACATTCAGCATTAGTCAGAATACAGTTCTGAAAGCAATGTTTTTGCCGATTGAACCCGAAGGAGTAACCGAAGGCGAGGTAAATCTTGTTGTTCCTGTTATACAGCCTTATGTTTTAGAATTGGGAACTGTGAATACAGGAGATTGTGTAGAAGGCACATTTACAGTGATGAATTCCGAATTAAGCACGGGAGCGTTAGTTGGGATGGCAGTAATAAATGCTCCCGAATTGTCTTCTGAGGTATTCCAGATTGTTTCAGAAGCAAATTACAATCTTGCGCCGGGAGAAAGTCAATCTATAGTGGTGAGGTTCTGTGCCAATGACCTTGCTTCGGGTGAGTATCTTGCTATTGTATCGTTTACAGGTGGACCTAATATGCTTGTATATCCTGTAGTAGTAACAGTGATTTCCAATGAAGAAGGAACTCCAGAAGGAATACCTGAGGGAGAAGGGACCGTAGAAGGAACTCCAGAAGGAGAAATTCATTCTCGACATAGTGCGGATATAAATATGAACTGGAAGATAGAACTCCGTGAATTATTGCGTGTAATTCAATTCTTTAATTCTTTCGGTTATCATTGTGCCGATGTTCCCACATCTACAGAAGATGGGTATGAGGTTGGAGATGGGGCAAATCACAGTTGTAATTATCATACTTCCGATTATAATCCCAAGAACTGGAAAATAGACTTCACAGAATTGTTGCGATTAATTCAGTTCTTTAATGCTGGCGGTTATCATATTGATTCATCTGGAGAAGATGGCTTTGGTGTAGGAATACGGAATTAGAAGTAAATTAAAAAAAGAAAGTGTATGATGGGGAAAGGAAACTTTCCCCATTAATTTTTATTTAGAGATAGGAGAGCGAAATATGTTGGATGTTCTTATTTTGGATGGTAAAATCGTAGATGGAAGCGGAACAAAGAAAGCATATTCCGCGGATATTGCCATTGAACGAGATAGGATTGTGGCAATAGGTAATCTGAAAGAAGCGGAGGCAAAGGAGAAAATTAATGCTCGGGGAAAAGTAGTATGTCCCGGATTTATAGACCCTCATTCGCATGCAGATATAAGTTTGCATAAAGAAAATGCGGAAGAATTACTTAAGCCTTTGATTAAGCAGGGAATAACCACTTTTGTTGGTGGAAATTGTGGTATGGGGCTTTCCCCTGTATTAGAGCCTGGAAAAGAAGCCATATTTACCTACATTGAGGTTTTTTCAAGTTTTGACCCAGAAAAAGAATTTCAATGGCGGACAACAAATGAATACTTTGATTTTTTAGAGAATAAAGGCATTCCACTAAATTCTGCTATTTTGGTGCCGCATGGTTTGTTAAGATTACATGGGGTTGGGACAGAAAACCGATATGCTACAGATGAAGAGATACAAAAGATGGCAAGGGCTTTGGAAGTATCTTTAGATGCAGGGGGTATTGGAATGTCCACAGGACTGCAATATTATCCGGGTAGTCAGAGCGATACGCGGGAATTGATTGAACTTGGAAAAGTCTTAAAAAAATACGATGGAATTTTTACCAGTCATTTGCGGAGTTATAGCAATACTTTAGATAAGGCCATTGATGAAGTTGTTGAAGTGGCAGGGAAGAATCAAATTCGGGCGCAAGTTTCGCATTTATTCTGGGTGCCTGATATGGGAGTAATGGGTCCCTTTGTTCGTTCATTAATTCGTATGATGGCAAGTTTAGCCCAGTGGATTCCTATCCCTATACCCTTAGGAAAACCCATAGAGAAAGCCATTGAAAGGATTGTAGGAAATCAAGAAAAAGGAGTGAATGTAAGTGTGGATGTTATGCCAACAACAACCGGTTTTACTCATCTTTTAGCGTTTTTCCCACCGTGGGCATTGGAAGGGGATAGAACGCAGGTTTTAAATCGGTTGAAGGATTATGAATTAAGAAAGAAGATGTTAAATAGTATCGAACATGGCAAAATGGAATGGCCTCATACGGGTCCCGATTCGTGGACATTAAATTTATTCCGCCTTATGGGTTGGGAATGTGCTCATATTATGGCAGTGCAATCTGAAAAAAATAAACGATACGAAGGAATGAATCTTATAGAAATTGCAAGAGAACGGAAACAACATCCCTTTGATACTGCCTGTGATTTATTGCTTGAAGAAGAAGGGCATGTCCTTGTGTTTGAAAGCATTGCAGAACCGGATGATTTGTTGACGGAACGAACAACCTTCCCTTCAATGGCACATCCGAAGGTAATGATCTCCACAGATGCCATACTGATGGGTTTTGGTATGCCATCGCCTTTGTTCTATGGCTGTTATCCACGGTATTTACGCCGCTATTGTAAAGAATTGAAATTGGTATCTTTAGAAATGGGCATCCGTAAATGCACATCATTATCGGCAGAACATTTTAACTTAAAACAACGAGGATTGCTAAAAGAAGGGTATTTTGCGGATGTTCTTGTGATTGATATGGATAATATAGATTCAAAGGCATGTTTCAAGTCACCGACAGAATCACCGTCCGGGGTGGATGAAGTAATTATTAACGGGAAACGGGTCGTGAAAGAGGGAGAATTCCAGAAAGGACTAAAAGCGGGTTCATTGCTACGCAATAAGAGGGGATAGTCGTTTTCTTTTATATAATTAGAAATGGTATCATCAATTCAGGAAAGCGTAAGGCGTTTATTCGAGTGTTATTAAAATCAATGAAAGGAGTGTTTCTATGAAAAAACTATTTTTCAACCAAACTTTAACAATGGGTATCTTTTTATTTCTTGTCCTTTTTTCTGTCAAAATTTTTGCGGAGGATGTATCCCCTATAACTATAACACAATTGGAAAGACCTATAATTCGGTATGAAGTAATAGTTCCTGATGTGGGTGAGTTTGTAACATTAAAATGTGATTTTCACATGCATACGGTTTTTTCAGATGGACGTGTGTGGCCTGATTTGCGAGTTGTAGAAGCCTGGGTAATGGGATTGGATGCTATTGCTATTACAGACCATATAGAAAACGATAAACGCAGGCCGTTTTTGTCAGGAGATGATAACTCTTCTTATGAATTAGCAAAAGGGACTGCAGAACGGTATGGAATTATTCTTATCAGAGGTGGGGAAATTACACGAGAGCAACCTTACGGACATTATAATGCCTTATTTTTGAAAGATGTAAATCTTGTGGATAATGAGGACCCCTTTACAGCAATTGAAAACGCAGTTAAGCAGGGTGCTTTTATTCAATGGAACCATCCGGATTGGAATTCCGCTACACGGAATCATTTCGAATTTCAGAAAAAGTTGTTAGACAAAGGATATTTGCATGGAGTTGAAATATCGAATGGTGCCGATTGGTATCCGCATGTAATAGATTGGGCATTAGAAAATAATCTAACAATGATGGGAAATAGCGACCTGCACGGATTAATTATGGGTGAATTTCATCTGGATAAATTTCAAAGACCTATGACTTTAGTTTTTGCAAAGGAAAAGACGGAACAGGGAATTCGTGAGGCTCTGGATAATAAACGGACTGTTGTATGGATAGCAGATTTAATTAATGGTAGGGAAGAATGGGTTTCCAAGTTGTTTCTTTCCTGTGTTCATTTTGGGAAAATACAAATAACCAATCCTGAAAAGAAAGAAGGTCAGATACGATTAGAAAATGTGTCGGATATTCCAT
>Ga0116168_1000229_pt1 | contig 59282 bp, 50 predicted proteins | sample AD_UKC129_MetaG_FD_89795 | JGI IMG/M metagenome (GOLD analysis project Ga0116168, IMG submission 89795) | Active sludge microbial communities of municipal wastewater-treating anaerobic digesters from Canada - AD_UKC129_MetaG | ecosystem: Engineered > Bioreactor > Anaerobic > Digestate | place... | reverse complement strand
GGCGGGGTTACACCTCTTCCCATTCCGAACAGAGAAGTTAAGACCGCCAGCGCCAATGATACTGCATGCGCAAGTGTGTGGGAAAGTAGGTCGTCACCGGCTCTTTTTTTATATCCCTCTCTCAAAAATATTCTATCTTTTCAACCCCCTTATTACTATAATAACTTTTTCACAAGAAAATATTTTTTTGAATTAAAAAATTTTTTTTGTAATTTATTTTTATATTTCTCGGGGGATCTATGAAAAAAATAATATTTTTTATTGCCTTAATTTCATCTCTTTATGCACAATATTTTAAAAATGAATTTCGCGGCGCTTGGATTGCTGTTGTTGAAAATTACGACTGGCCATCATCACCTAATTTATCGGTCGAAGAGCAAAAAAAAGAATTAATTAACCTTTTGGACATTTTAAAATTTTCTGGAATTAATACAATATTTTTCCACATACGCACAGAATGCGATGCAATTTACAATTCACCTTACGAACCTTGGGCTTATTGGTTGACTGGTGAACAAGGAAAAGCTCCAAACCCATACTACGATCCATTAGAATTCGCTATAAACGAAGCTCACAAACGTGGTATGGAATTGCATATTTGGTTCAATCCATATAGAGCTGTTAAAACTGTTGGGAAATACACTCAAAGCAATAACCATATAACTAAAACCCATCCAGATTGGATTTTATCAATCGGTAATTATAAATTTCTCAATCCAGGCTTACCAGAAGTTGAAGATTACATAATTAAAGTTATTGTCGATGTTGTAAATCGTTATAATATTGATGGAGTACATTACGACGATTATTTCTACCCATATCCACCAAACCAAATAACTACCGAAGACCAGTTAACATTTCAACAATACAATCGTGGTTTTACAAATATTGCAGATTGGAGAAGAGATAACATTAATAGATTTGTGAAAAGACTTAAAGATACTGTCCTTAATTTAAAACCATATTTAGCTTATGGAATTAGTCCTTTTGGTATTTGGAAAAGTGGCGTACCAGCTGGAAGCACTGGTATGGATGCCTACAATGTTATTTATTGTGACGCCATTAAATGGATGCAAAATAAATCAGTTGATTACATTATTCCACAATTATATTGGCCCTTCGGAGGAGCTCAAGATTATGCAACACTAATGAATTGGTGGGCTGATTCTGCAAAAAATAATAATACAGTTTTCATTTCAGGCAATGCTGGATACAAAATCACCTCCTACGGTGCTGCCGAAATACCAAAACAAATCGCTTTTAACAGAAAATATCCCGATAAAGTTGCAGGATTTACTATCTTCCAAGCTCGTGACATTAAAAATAATGTTTTAAATTTTATCGATTCACTTATTTTTAGCGTTAACCGTTTTCCTGCTCTAGGTTTTAAATTTCCCGGGAAAAATTTATCTCCGGTTACAACGCCTAATAATTTACGTACTGAACTTATTAACGGAAAAATTTCACTAGTGTGGGATCATCCAAATAACTATATCGATAATACGAAATTTATTGTTTATCGATTTAATAATTCAAATCCTACTTCCTCAGATTTTCAAAACCCTAAAAATATATTTGCAATAACTGGAGAAAAATTTTTAAACTTCAAATACGGCACTTTTGCTGCTAGTGAAGGTAAATATTTCACCGTTAAAGCTGCTAATAGATTATGGGATGAATCTGAAAACTCCAACATTATTCAATTATCCTTCAATAAACCGAATATACCAAACATAATCTATCCTTTACAAGGAGTTGACCAAATCCCGAAAGTAGTCGAATTAAAATGGCAGGGCGATAAAAATACTCATTACTATCATCTTCAAATTGCCAATGACTCAAATTTTTCCAATTTAATAGTAAATAGAAAAATATACCAGGATACATTTTATAAATTTACAACATCACTTGGCGAAAAAAATTATTATTGGAGAGTAAAAGCTTATAATATTGATAGTTCAAGTGAGTTTACTAAAACTTATAACTTTAAAACTGGATATCCTTCTACTCCTTCATTATTATATCCAGCACACGCAACAACAAACGTGCCTTTGAATGTTACATTAAAATGGAAAAAAAATATTAATGCTACTTCTTACCGCTTACAAATTGATAATTTTAATGCATTCAAAACTGATCCTGGATATGGTATTTTAGTTGACACAATATTAACAGATACTTTATATAATTTTAATAACTTATTACCAAAGAAAAATTATTTTTGGCGACTTAAAGCATACAACTCACTAGGCGAAAGCGACTGGTCAACAGCTTTTGGCTTTCAAACAACATCTGCTACATCAATTGATGATTTAAAGCAATATGCATATAATCTATGGCAAAATTATCCTAATCCATTTAATCCAACAACTGCTATAACTTATTCTATTGCAGAGACTTCTAATGTTAAGCTCATTATTTATAATTCTTTAGGGCAAATTGTAACAACACTTGTAAATGAACAACAAAAGCCTGGTATTTACAAAATAAATTTCAATGCTAACAATCTTTCTAGCGGTGTCTATTTTTACAAACTCCAAGCAGATAATTACTTAGCAATAAAAAAAATGCTCCTTATAAAATAACAAAATTAAAGTCTATCCTAAAAAAATAGTCTTTATATTTGGCTCAGACGGTGTAAGCTTAGCCCACGTGCAGCTGGCGCTGCACGTGGGCAGCGGGCACGTCGGCCCGCAAAATATAAGATTGACTATTATTATTTAACTCCTACAAATTATATTAAAATTCAAAATATATATGCTTTTATAAAAAATACATTCAAACATTAATTTACTCTAAACGTATACCTAATTCTTAATTGGTGTATAAATTAACACAAATTTACAAAACTATTTATATCATATATATTAATTTCACAAACAGATGTAAATAATTTAATGTATTCTGAAATAATTTTAATAAAATAATTCTTTTTGGAATTCTAGCTACAAATTCAGTCATATATGTATGAAAATAAAATTAGAGTTAAATAAGGATAAAAATATATGAGGATTTATCATTTCTTAAAGATAGTCATAAAAACTAATATGAGCAAATAAGATGATAATTTAAAAGTATAAAAATAATAATGTAATTGAGAATAGAGATTATAATGCAATCTTATTAGATAACAAGATAACATTATACTATAGCAAATAAAAAGGGATTTTATAAAAATATTCAAAAAATAATAAATATGTATTACCAAAAAATTATGTATTAAAAAATGAATAATAGCGATATTATTACATAAGATAAAATATATATCAACGATGTAAAAAGCCTTTATTTTGCAGTTAATTTAAGAAAATTGATTTCTACATTGAGAGTATTTTTTTCAATATTTTTGGTTTTAGCCGCCCGCGCAAGCGGGCTTATGCTTACACCGTCTGAGCTAAATATATTATAATATATTAGTTATCAATAGGTTATACTATTTTTGTGAGCATCTTTTATGTTTAATTTTTTATATTAAAGAATAATATTTAAATTTATCTTTAAAATTAAAATTTTAGGGAAAAATGGAATTTCTTATACTAATTGGTCTTATTGTAATAATTGTTTTGCAATTAATAAATAAAAACAGCAATGTTACAAACGAGATAGCAAAAATATCGACTTTGCTTGCCGATTTGAAGCTAACATTATCGAATGAATTTGCAAACAACCGTCGTGATAATTCCGCTGCCTTCAAAGAAACGCGAGAAGAAATTGTTAATTCTTTTACTAAGTTAAGCGATAATTTATCAAATAATATTACAAATCTTAGAACAGAATTAACCAATGCTCTGCAATCATTCGAAAAACAATTTATAAGTTATATAAATGGCTATAGCGATTTATTAACAACAGAATTTGAAAAATTCAATAATCGACAAGATGCTATAAGAAAAGAAACCGAAGAAAAACTCAAAGAAATTCGCGAGACGGTTGAAACAAAATTATTTAAAATTCAGGAAGAAAATAGTATAAAATTAGAAGAGATGCGCAAAACTGTCGATGAGAAACTTCAAGAAACTGTTGAAAAACGTTTTAATCAATCTTTCCAAATGATAAGCGAACGCTTGGAACAAGTACATAAAGGACTTGGTGAGATGCAAAACCTTGCTGCTGGTGTTGGCGATTTGAAAAAAGTACTCACAAATGTTAAAACTCGTGGAAATTTAGGCGAAATTCAATTGGGAGCTATTCTCGAACAAATTCTTTCCCCTGAGCAATATGAAAAAAATGTTGCTGTCAAAGCAAAATCACAAGAAAGAGTAGAATATGCTATTAAAATACCATCAAAACAAGAAGATGGGAAATTTATTTATTTGCCAATAGATTCAAAATTTCCAATTGAAGATTATCAGAGATTGCTCGATGCTTACGATAATGTTGGTGATATGAGCCCAAAAGATTTTGAAGCGATATCAAAAAATTTTGAAAATTCTATTAAAAAAAATGCAAAGGATATAAAAGAAAAATATATCGAACCACCTAACACAACGGATTTTGCAATAATGTTTGTTCCTACCGAAGGTTTATACGCTGAAATTTTACGTAGAAATGGTCTTTTTGAAACGCTTCAAAAAGAGTTTAAAGTAACAGTTGTCGGCCCTGCAAATCTTGCTGCTTTTCTTAATAGTTTACAAATGGGCTTTCGAACTCTTGCAATTGAGAAAAGATCAAGTGAAGTTTGGGAGATTCTGGGAGCAATCAAAACTGAATTCGGCAAATTCGGCGATTTACTCGAAAAAACTAAGAAAAAGCTTCAAGAAGCGACTAATGTTATTGATGATGCTGGAAAAAAAACTCGAACAATCGAAAGAAAATTAAAAGATGTGCAAGCCTTGCCAGCTGAAAAATCTCAAATTTTGTTAGGTACTACAATCGATGATGTTGATGATGGTAATTAATTATTAACTAACTGGAGTTCTTAATGAAAAAAAGAGCACTTATTAGCGTTTACGACAAAACAAATATTGTTGAATTTGCTAAAAAATTGAGCGAACTAAATTATGAAATTATTTCAACAGGCGGGACATATAACTTATTGAAAAATAATAATATAGATGTGATTGCTGTTGAAGATGTTACTAATTTCCCAGAATGTTTCGATGGGCGTGTTAAAACACTCCATCCGAAAATACACGGTGGTATATTGTACCTTAGAAACGATGAAAAACATAAAAAAAGCGCTGAAGAGTTGAATATACAACCAATAGATATTGTGGTTGTAAATCTTTATCCTTTCAAAGAAACGGTCAGCAAGCCCGATTGTAGCTTTGAGGATGCCATCGAAAATATTGATATTGGTGGCCCGGCTATGATAAGAGCAGCTGCTAAAAACTTTATGAATGTCCTTATCATAACCGATATCAACGACTACCAAGATGTCCTTTCTGCTATCCAAAATGAAAATATCACACAAGAATTAAAATTCAAACTCTTCCTTAAAGCAATCAGCTACACATCAACATACGATGCAATGATTTTTGACTACTTTAACAGAATTCACAAAGATAATAATTTCTTTTTTGATAAATTAAGTTTCGGTTTTGAAAAAATTCAAGAGCTCAGATATGGAGAAAATCCACATCAAAAAGCATATTTCTACAAAGATATTTTCGCTGCAGAAAATGAATTAAGTAATGCTATACAATTGCACGGCAAAGAACTTTCGTACAACAACATTAATGATGCAAGCGCAGCAATTGATTTGGTAAAAGAATTTGATCAGCCAGCCTGTGTTGCAATTAAGCACGCCAATCCTTGTGGTGTAGCATTAGGAGAAGACATTTTCGATGCATATAAAAAATGTTACAATGCAGATCCAGTTTCAATTTTTGGCGGAATTGTTGCTTTTAATAGTGAAGTTGATGAACAAACTGCTAACGAACTTGTAAAAATTTTTCTTGAAATCATTATTGCTCCTGCATTTACCCAGCAAGCTTTAAACGTATTGAAAACTAAAAAGAATTTAAGACTTTTACAATTAAATTTAAATGCAAAAAATAACCATACACAATATGAACTCAAAAAAGTTAGTGGCGGACTTTTAATTCAATTTAAAGATAACATCCAAGAAAGCGCAGAAAATTTTAAAGTTGTAACAAAAAAACAACCATCACAAAAAGAGTTGGATGATTTACTATTTGCTTATAAAGTAGTAAAACATTGTAAGTCTAATGCTATTGTGGTTGCAAAAGATAAGGTTACTTGTGGATTAGGAGTTGGGCAAACTAGTAGAGTATGGGCTGTTGAAAATGCATTAAATAGAAGTAGAGTTGATTTGAAAGGTGCAGTATTAGCATCTGATGCATTTTTCCCATTTGCGGACTCTGTGGAATTAGCACATAAAGCAGGTATTACAGCTATTATTCAACCTGGCGGTTCAGTAAAAGACCAAGATTCAATTGACTACTGTGATAATGCAGGTATTCCTATGTTATTTACTGGAGTAAGGCATTTTAAACATTAAATTGATTTAAATCTCAAAATTTATAATCAAACGAATTTTTAATATTAACCTTTACAAAAAGCAAATTTGATAATTTTAATAAATTAAGTCGGTCATCTTTTTACTATTTGTATATTGGTAATTTGATACAATTTTTTAATCCAATATATAAATATTGATGACCGATTTTTAATTAATTGAATAATTTGTTAGAAACTTTCTTTATATCTTGGATGAGAATCTAATATTTAATTCGTTAGATTATTAATATAGTTTATACATAACTCACATATTAAAAATTTGCAATTTAATAACTTATTAAGTAAATTTTATTGATGAAATCATATTATTTGTATTAGGAGAACCTTATGCGTAGCTTACCTATAGGTATACAAACATTTGAAAAAATAAGAACTGGCAATTATTTCTATGTAGATAAAACCAAAGAAGCGTATGAATTAATAACACAATATGAATATGTTTTTTTATCACGTCCACGCAGGTTTGGTAAATCATTATTCTTAGATACACTAAAATGTATATTTCAAGGGCGAAAAGAATTATTTGAGGGATTATACATTTACGATAAATGGAATTGGGAAGAGAAACATCCTGTAATATACATATGCTGGGATGGAGTATTAGATTCAATGGATGGAATTAAAGAAAAGTTAAATATAATATTATTGAATAATCAGGAAAGATTAGATGTAAAATGTGAAGAAGGATTTACTCCTTCAGGATGTTTTGAACGTTTGATAAAAAAAACATATGATAAATACCAAAAACAAGTAGTAATATTGGTAGACGAATATGATAAACCTATTCTGGATAATATAACAAACAACGAACTTTCAAGACAGGCAAGAGAATATTTAAGAGGTGTATATTCAATAATAAAAGGGAATTCGCAATACATTCGTTTTGTATTTTTAACAGGAGTAAGTAAGTTTAGCAAAACAGGAATATTTAGTGGATTAAATCAATTAGTGGATATTACATTGGATGAAAAATATGGTAATATCTGTGGTTATAGGCAGGAAGATGTTGAAGAATTGTTAAATGAGTATAACGCTAATGTTGATCTGGAAGAAGTTAAGAAATGGTATAATGGATATTATTGGTTAAAGGATAAATTATATAATCCGTTTGATATATTATTGTTTATATCTAAAAATTATAAGTTTTCAAACTATTGGTTTAAGAGTGGGACGCCGACATTTTTGGTAGAATTGGTAGAGAAAAAGCCATATTACTTGCCGGATTTAGAGAATATAAGAGTAGATGAGCTATTATTAGAAAGATACGATGTAGATAAAATAATATTTCCAGTTTTATTATTTCAAGCTGGATATTTAACAATAGAAAGAGAAGAATTGATAGGGAATAAAATAACCTATAAGTTAAGGATACCGAATTTAGAGGTCGGTAGTTCATTGATGGATGCATTATTGGATTTATATCAAAAGGATGTAACAGAGAAGTCAAAGTTACAGAATGAAACAATATTGGCATTGGAGCGAGGAGATTTAGAAACATTCAGAAAACAATTGGAAGTATTGTTTTCATCGATACCATATGAAAATTATACAAATAATAAGATGAATGAGTATGAAGGATTTTATGCAGCGGTTGTGTATACATTTATATATTCGTTAGCATTTCCTGTAATAGCAGAGGATACAACAAACAAAGGTAGAATAGATTTAACAGTAGTATTGGATGATAAGATTTATATATTTGAGTTTAAGGTGAAAGGCGAAAATCCATTAGAGCAGATAAAAGAAAGGAAATATTATGAAAAATACTTAAATCAAGGGAAAGAGATATATCTAGTAGGGATAAAATTTGATCATGAAAATAGAAATATTAAAGATATTGTATGGGAGAAAATCAGTTAAGTTGTTGGTTAATTTACAAATTGCAAGGAGTTAAGATAAAAGTCGATATAAATATTTAAAATATATTTTGCATAGATGTTTATTTAAGCATATAATAAAAAAGGCTTTAGAATTAACTCTAAAGCCTTTTTTGCAGTACACCCGGAAGGATTCGAACCCTCAACCTTTTGATCCGTAGTCATCGGGAATCAATGAATTTTCGCTAAAAACAAAGAGTTTGTTGGAACTCCATACACAATCCATACAATTTGGAAGGAGTTCTAAAATGTTCTTAACAAAAAATTACAAGTCTCAATTTTACCAAATCGTTTATTTCGTTAATGGTAAAAGAACAACTCATTCAACGAGAAAAACTACCGAATCTGAAGCGGTCCAATATCTGGAAGAATTCAAAAAAACTTTGAATAATCCTTCGGGCACAATTACTTCAACTTCTCTCCCGACAGAATCGGGATGTTCCAAAATAACTACTGATAAAAATAATCTTACCCTCTCAAAATTCAAAGAAGAATATCTTGAATATTGCAATACAGTTAAATCAAAAAAGTATACTGATTCAATTAGTTTTTCTTTTAAGCAGTTTATGTCTTTTAGTGGTAATCTTTCAATATCTGAAATTGATATCCGCACAATAGATAAATTTATCAACTCAACTTTCACACGCACTCAAAGTGGAGCTCATCTTTATTATCGTTCACTTAAAGCAGCTTTCACCAAAGCCGTTGAATGGAATTATATTCCAGTTAATCCATTTACTAAAGTTAAGTTTCCAAAGCTCTCTAAAACCTTTCCGGTTTTCATCTCGGAAGATGAGTTGCTGATTATTCTTGCCAACACTCCGCATCAGCATCTTAAAGATATTTTTACAGTTGCCTTCTATACCGGTTTACGACTCAGTGAATTAATCAATATGCAGTGGAACTGGATTGACTTTCTGCAGAATCAAATCACTGTTAAATGTACAAATGAATTCTTAACCAAAAGTAAAAAAGAAAGAATTGTTCCAATGAGTGAAAAGGTAAGAGCAATATTATTCAGAAGGTTTAATGCTGCATTACATAATCCTGGTGAAGTTGTTTTTTACAACGTGAAAGGAAAAATATTGTATCACGATCTTGTTAGTAAGCAGTTCAAAAAAATAGTTCGCAAATCAAACCTAAGTGAAAAAATCCATTTCCACACTTTAAGGCATTCTTTCGCTTCGCTGCTGGTTCAAAGAGGAGTTTCACTGTATGTTGTTAAAGAATTGTTAGGTCACGAAGATTTAGCAACCACTCAAATTTATTCTCATCTGCAAAAACAAAATTTAATGGATGCAGTTAATCTGCTATAAACTACAAAGGGCTTGATTTCTCAAGCCCTTTTAAGTTTTATCATTCGTGTAATTCGTGTCTTTATTTTGCCAGCACCATCTTTTTCGTTTCAACAAAATTATTTGTTTGTAGCTTGAACAGATAAATACCGCTTGCCAAGCTAGAACCATTAAATTCAACCACATAATTGCCGGCTTCTTGTTCTTTGTTTATTAAAGTCGCTATTTCTTTTCCAAGAACGTCATAAACCTTCAGCATAACAAATTGTGAAACGGGAATTGAGTATTTAATTGTTGTTGCCGGATTAAAAGGATTCGGATAATTCTGTTCAAGAATGAATTGGTTTGGAACTACTTTGTCTTTCACATCGGTAAGACTTTGACTGCTAAGTGCAAAGAAATTGCTCGCTGTATTTGTGCTAAACTTTACTGAGTTATTTTGTTTATCTATAGTGCCGTTTATATTTTGCCAACTATTCGTTTGAGAATTCCAAGCCATTATTTTTATATGGTCTTCACTCATATTGTAATAAGTAAGCTGCTCATCAGTGTAGTGAAATTGTAAATTAATATTATTCCCAAAATTCATACTTCCGCCGCCGCATCCGCCATTCCACATTCCGCTCATTCCATTGGGATAAAAAATATTTAACTCATATCCGGCAAAGAAATTATGTCCATTGTAATTAGGCATATTTTCGGGATATGATTCAAAAATCTGGCAGAATAAAGAATCTTGATACATACCACCACCCATATGCCCACCACCCATATTCCATCCTTGAATTTGTGCATAGTCATTATAATCGAACGGAGTATGAGCAAACCCATTATTGCCGTTTGCGTGCATCCACATTCCACCCAGATGAGGGAAAAGATTTGTCGAATCTCTCCAAACTAATCCATTAATTTCATATACAATAACCATTGGTAAGTTTGAATTTGTTTCTAATGTTCCGCCTTTTATAGTAACCGTTTCTCCATCTGTTGGTCTTACAGCTCCGCTTTGAGGTTCATACCAGAATGGTCCAAAATTAAGGAAGTAGTTTGGACTGCCATCGTTATCAGTATCGAGATAATAATGGTTCATATAAAAAGTTGTATCAACCAATGCTGTTCCGGTTAATTCAATTGTCTTTAGTGTATCGTGATTCCAGCCAAAACCATAGCAACCTCTGTATTGTCCGTGTCCTTGCCATCCATATTGATGAGAATGATTCCCCATATTATTCCACTGTGCAAAAAATGGATCCCGCCAAAACTCACCATTAATTTCATAGACAACTATAGTTGGAAATTGATACATAAGCATTTGATATTTTCCGCCTTGAATTGTTACTACATCGCCATTGTTTGGTCTCTGTGCATTAGAGCTATCCGGCTGATACCACCAAGGTCCAAAATTCAAATGATAGTCGGGCTGATTATCATTGTTTGTATCTAAGAAATACATTGGATGCGGATATGTTTCATTAACTATTACTGTTCCGGTAACAGTTATTGTATCAGCTTTATCCGGTCTGAAATGACCGCCGCCCATCATTTGGGCATTTGCATAACTAGCAAGTGCAAACAAAATAAGTAAACATATATTTTTCATAATTCACCTTTTAATAAGAATCCTTAAAATAAATTTGGAAGCTAAAGAGGATTAGATTAAATGAGCAACACAATTGTGGAAATACAGCTTTGATTTTGTGTGCAAGTTCTGTCTGTTTTTTGTGGATGATTTTCTTGATAACTATTTAGTTCAGAAAATTTGTCGTCAATAATGAAAGAAGAAGAATAGTTAATATTATCTTCAGCTAAGTCTTGCTTACTGAAAACTGAAATTTCTAATTGAGTATCAATACAAGTATCGGTCTGTCTGGAAGAGGAAAATTTTAGTCTGGAATCTTGAAGGTTTTTACAATAGAAAAAATCGTTCTTGTTACAGCATTTACTCGAATAACTCTCAATAGCTATTTTGCCGCTGCTTTCTTTACAAATAACATACTGATTTTGGGCTGCAATTAAGTTGCCGAAAGCAATAAGAATTAAAAATACTACAATCCTTTTTCTAATTTTCATTTTAAAGCTAACCAAGTCGTTAGCTACTCCCCAAATTTTGTTCCATTTAATAAAGTAATATACTCAAAGCCTCAACTTTTCTTTTAAGCAGAAATGTAAGATATCTTTTCGGCAAATCAACCAAGTTTTGAAAAATGAGAATTAGTTTCTTTCAATTGGGAATATCCTCAAGCTTTCATTACTCTCATTGCATTCAATATCGCAATTATCGCAACGCCCATATCGCCAAATACTGCTTCCCACATAGTTGCAATTCCAAATGCACCAAGAAGAATAAAGAATAATTTCACTCCCATTGCGAAAGCTATATTCTGCCAAACAATTGTTCTTGTTCTTTTAGCAACTTCAATAGATTTTACAACTTGCATTGGTGAATCTGTCATCAAAACAACGTCTGCTGTTTCAACTGCTGCATCGGAACCGAGTGCACCCATTGCTATTCCAACATCGGCACGGGCAATTACCGGGGCATCGTTTATTCCATCACCTACGAAAGCAACTTTACCATCTTTAGTTGTCTCAAGTAATTTTTCTATATGCTGAACTTTGTTTTCCGGCAGAAGCTCTGAATAATATTCCTTAATGCCAAGCTTCTTTGCGTAAACATCTGCTGCGCTCTTATTATCACCGGTAAGCATAATTGTATTAACTTTTAATTTGTTCAACTCTGCAATTGTTTCAGCAGCTTCATTCTTTAGTGAATCTGAAATAACTATGTAGCCGGCATATTTTTTATTTACTGCAACGTGAACAACAGTTCCTTCAACATCGCATTTATCGTGTTTGATATTTTCATTGTGAAGAAGTTTATCATTTCCTATTAAAACTTCATTGCCATCTATCTTAGCTTGAATTCCGTGACCGGAAATTTCTTTTACTTCTGTAATCTCATTTTGCTGAATTATATTTTTGTATGCATCCAAAATTGATTTGGCTATCGGATGACTTGAATTTGCTTCTGCATAAGCAGCATATTTAAGAATCTCTTCTTCTTTGAATCCATTAGCTGAAATTATTTCTGCAACTTTGAATTCGCCTTTAGTCAGCGTTCCGGTTTTATCAAATACAACTGTTTTAATTTTGGTAAGTGCATCCAAATAATTGGAACCTTTTACTAAAATTCCTTTGCGTGAAGCTCCGCCGATTCCGCCGAAGTATCCAAGCGGAATGCTGATTACCAAAGCACAAGGACAAGAAATTACCAGCACAACCAAAGCACGATAAATCCAATCTGTAAAAGTTTGTCCCGCAAAAAACAATGGTGGAATGACTGCAAGAAGCAAAGCACCAAATACAACAACCGGCGTGTAGTATCGTGCAAAAGTCGTAATAAATTTTTCTGTCTCTGCTTTTTTGCTTGTTGCATTTTCAACCAGCTCTAAGATTTTTGAAATAGAAGATTCACCAAATTCTTTTGTTACTTCAATAGTCAACAGTCCGCTTTTGTTAATCATTCCAGCCAAAACTGTTTCGCTTTCTTTAACTGCTCTTGGAACAGATTCGCCGGTTAAAGCAGAAGTATCAACAAAAGAATTTCCTTCTTTAATTATTCCATCAAGAGGAATTTTTTCTCCCGGCTTCACAACAATTATTTGTCCCGGATGAACTTCCGTTGGGGAAACTCTTTTCACTTCACCATTGATTTTGATGTTCGCATAATCCGGTCTTATCTCTAACAAAGCTTTTACAGACTTTCTCGAACGGTTTACAGCGATATCCTGGAACAATTCTCCAACAACATAAAACAACATAACGGTAACGGCTTCCGGCATTGCATCAATCGCAATTGCACCGGTTGTTGCAATCGTCATAAGGAAATGTTCGTTAAATACTTTTCCTTTTGTAGCACTTCTTAGAGCGCCTCTTAAAACGCCCCAGCCGCTTATTAAATATGCCGGAAGAAAAACCAGATATTCAGCAATATGATAGGGAGTATTATGAATTTCGTCTTCAAAGATTAAACCAGCAGCAAGAAGCAGAAGTGTAACAAAGATTTTTATCAGCTCTTTTTTGTTTTCAATTAATTCATCTTTTATAGCCGGCTTTTTAACAGAAGCAGAGATTTCTTCCGTTGGCTCAACGACTTCAACTTCCGGTTCAATCTCTTTTATTTTTTGTTTTACTTCTTCGATGTCCGGTGCATCAATCTGCATAGTTGAGTTAGCAAAGCTCACCGATACAAATTTTACTTCCGGCATCTTAGCAAGCCCGTCTTCAATCTTTGCTGCACAAGAAGCGCAGTCAATATTTTTTAATTGATATTTTTTCATTGTAATATCTCTTTCGGATTTTATTATTTTTCATTTTATAATAGAAACTTTAGAAGCAGTAATACTATTCTCGTGTATATGCCCAAGTAATTCAACTACTGCAGCGTGGGCAATTTCCGGCATTATTGGTTCGTGGGATGTAACTTTCATTTCAATATTATCTTTATCCCTTGCAAAGAAAGAAATAATATTACCGTTTGCATCTCTTTCAAATCCTTTCTCTTTTACAACGGCTGCATTAACTTGTTGATTAACTTCGCTCCCCGGATTGAACTTGCTGAACGAGCCCAATTTATCTGATGGAGCAAAGTATGTGAAATATATAATTATGATAACTGCGGCTACAATTATTGGGAAAATTAATTTTGATAATTTTTTCATTACTTCACCTTTCATCTGATTATTGCATTGATATCAAATTTTATTTTACCGGCATATTCAAATAGATTGACTTGATGCCGCTTTCGCCAGTTTCAAATTTTACATTTCCACTATGAGAGTGTATAATTGAAGATGCAAGTGCAAAAGTGTATCCTTTCTCCGGATGAGCTATTAAATCAAATACTTCTATGCCTTTATTTTGTTGAGTCGTTTTCTTTCCATTCAGTGTTAAAGATATTTCAACCATCTCATTGTTTTTTGCTGCCGATATTATCAGCTCCTTTTTCGCCGGGCTTTGTTCAATGAAGCTTTGTAAAATCTGCTTCACTGCAAATTCAATTTGCCTAACATCCATATAAACTGCCGGCAGCTTTGGTTCACTCTTAAAAGAAAAATTATAACCGGGATTGTGCTGTAGAATTTCATTCACACATTTTTTAGTCAGATGGAAAAAATTATATTTAGTCTTTTTCAGCGGCTTCGGCGCAGCAAGGTTAGACAGATGTGTTATATGCGAACCCAAACGTTGTAATTTTTCCAATAATAATTTTGCCGTAAAAGAATTACCATCAGAGTTATTATAATTTTTTGTAAGAGATTTCGTTAATCCTTCACAAGCAGAATAATCATTCATTATATCTTTATTGATAACATTCATAATGTTTGATACTTTTTCTAATGCAGCAAGCCGTGCTTTTTCACTTTGAACTTTTTTTAATCTGTCTATCAATACTCCGGCAATTATTCCTACTGCCCAGATTAAAATTAATTCAGAAAGATTTTCTGCAACATAAAACTTTGAAAAAAGCCCTGTGTTTATAGAGTGCGGAAGATATAGTAATGAAACCACCAGAGCCAGCTTTACCGCTCCTTTTTTGCCTAAGAACAAAGCAGCTAAAAGAACCGGAAAAAAATATAACTTCGTTAAAAGCTGATGCAGAAAATCAAGATAGATTTCTTTTTGAGAGAAAGTTAATAAATGAATAATGCTAATCACTATTGCTAAAGCAATTGTTCCGCTTAATATTTTTTTACCCTTACTTCCAGCTATTCTGTTCATCATAGGTAAAATCAATTTTGTGGGAATCCATCCCTTTGGGAATAATTTACTCATCAGCTACACTTTCATCTCTCATTTTATTCCAGCATTGAAAAAAATATTGATGCCTAACTCTAAACTTACTTGGGGATTTTGCTGTTTAATTGAATTCGCTTCTTCAAATTCAAATTCTGCTTTCTCTTTATCTCCGTTAATTTCATAAAGCACACCAAGCAGATAATGTCCTTCTGCCCGAGATGAATTTTCTTCTTCATCAAGCTTAGCATATTTCATCGCATTCTCATAATCTTTTTTCTTAAAGTAAACATCAGCAAGCAGCAGTTCCATACGGTTGAACCGCAATCCAAGTGACTGCATTTCACTAATCACACTAAGAACATTTTCAAAATCTTTAAGCAGCCAGTATGCAAGTGATTTCCCCAAATAACTTTCAGTATCTTTATTATCTCTTCTCAAAGCACGGTTAAAAGATTCAATTGCTTCATTCGGCTTTTCATTTTGAAGATAAATAATTCCAAGCTGCCGGACTGAGTTTGGACTTTTCGAATCAAGTTCAGCAGCTTTGTTAAGATTAACAACCACTTCGTCAAGATTTCCAATTATACTGTTTAGAATGCCAAGATTGTGGTATGCTCTTGCTCTTGTGGGATGATACTTTACTGCTTTCTCAAAATATCCGTGTGATTTTTCTAAATCATTCTTTTGCTGGTAAATTACACCAAGATTAGTAAGTGCATCGTAATTCGTGCTGTCGGCTTCAAGGATTTTTTCATAATACTTCTTTACAGCATCCGAATAATTTTCTCCAGCCGCAATTTGATTTAAAAAATTTTCCTCAGCTTCTTTAACAGAACCGTTTGAAGAATTTAAATCACTGCTTTGTGCGGTTGCCATTGCATTAAAGATTATTAAAACAAAGCTTGCAAGTACAATCATTCTCAAGTTTAATATTTGTTCTTTTTCGATGAACATACTTTCATCTCATTTTTTATTACACCTCTTGGTCAAACGAGATAAGTAAATTTTTCTCTAATGGTTTTCCGTTAATTTCACTCAACTCAATAGTTAATTCATATTTACCTTTACCGCTATACTTATATTTAAAATCATAGTCTTTCGTGGTCGCATCAAAGTTTAGCTTTAATCCACTTATCTGATTTTGCTTTTCGTGCCTATGTTTATAATGCGACTTAGGATTTTGTGGATACTTCTTAATATCTACTTCTGCTTTTACATCTGTAATAGGCATATTATCATTCTTATTAACGAATGAAATTGAATAAATAAACTCAGAGTCATCTACTGCTATAATCCGAATCCGCATTTTATAATTGTCAACATAAAATTCCTGAACTCGATTCATTTCCACCAAACCAAGGTTTATTGTCTGAACGCATCCAGCAGCAAATACAGAAAAAATTATCAATACCAAAAATATTTTCAAATTATTGTCCATCTTCTGCCAAAGGCATTCCTTCGGAACATTTTCCATCTTCAAGTCCCCCTTTGGGGGATTTAGGGGGCTTCCTATCATATAGCTTCTTCTCCCCTCTCATTCGTTCTAATCTTAACAACGCTGCTAACTTCTGTTACAAATATTTTCCCATCTCCTGGATTTCCAGTGTGCGCATTTTCCTGGATTGTATTCACAACCTGTTCAACTAACTCATCCTGAACAACAACTTCAATTTTATTCTTTGGCACAAATTCAAAAATCCCTTCGTCATCGCTGCCATTGTTTTTTTTACCTTTGCCTTTCCCAAATCCTTTTGTTTCGGAAATTGTTATTCCCGGAAGCCCTTCTATTTTGTGAAGGGCTGATACTACTTTTATTAACATAAACGGTTGTATAATTGCTTTTATCTCTTTCATAATTTTATCCTTTCAAATTGTTTATTGAATATAATTTTCTTCTACCTGTTTTGGCGGACACTTAACATCTCCGTAAGAACAGAACACACAGCATTCACCTTCTTTTGGCTTTAACATTTTTTCGCACTGTGTGCATTCATAAAAATGAACACAAGCGTAAAGTGGCATCTCTTCTTCTTTCTCAAATCCACAATAAGGACATTTTATTTTTGATTTTATTACTATGTTTTTCATAATCAATTTTCCAATTACCATTTTCTATCCTAAAGTACCCCTTGGGGGATTTTCCCGAAGGGATGCCTTTGGCAAGAGGGCTTTACATCGGCTTTTCTTCTTTTCGCTTTTCAAACCACATATAAAATGTTGGAAGCACAAACAACGTTAAAATTGTTGAAGTTATTAATCCGCCGATAACAACAGTAGCAAGCGGTCTTTGAACTTCAGCACCGGCTCCGGTTGAAATTGCCATCGGAATAAATCCAAGTGATGCAACAAGAGCTGTCATCAATACTGGTCTTAATCTTGTTGCAGCTCCTTCTATAACAGCTTCTTCCAGCGGCTTTCCTTCTTGCCTCAAGTGATTTATAAATGAAACCATCACAACACCGTTTAGCACGGCTACACCAAACAGTGCAATGAATCCAACTCCGGCAGAAATACTAAAGTGCATTCCTCTTATAAGCAATGAAAAAACTCCACCGACAATTGCAAAAGGAATTCCTGTATAAATCAGCAAAGCATTTCTGATTGAACCAAATGAAATGAACAGCAGTAAGAAAATTAAAAAGAGAGACAATGGAACAACAATCGCTAATCTTTCTCTTGCGCTTGCAAGCTGCTCAAATGTTCCGCCCCATTCTAAATAATATCCGGCTGGAAGTTTTACTTTATTGTAAATCGTTCTTTCTGCTTCTTCAACAAAACTTCCTATGTCTCTTCCTCTCACATTCAACTCAACAACAATTCTTCTCTGGCTGTGTTCTCTACTTATTTGTGCCGGACCTTCTTCAACATAAACATCAGCAATCTGGCTTAACGGAATGCTCGAACCGTTTGGAGTTGGGACTAAAATATTTTTTATAACATCAACATCGCTTCGTGCGCTCTCTCTGAACCGCACAACCAAATCAAATCTTCTTTCACCTTCAAATACTTCTCCGGCAGATTTACCGCCAATAGCCGTTTCAATTATTTGATTAACATCTGCAACATTAATTCCATAACGTGCAATTTTATTTCTATCAACTCTTATCTGAAGCTGCGGCAGTCCGGTTACCTGTTCAACTTTTACATCTGCAGCGCCTTCAATCTTTGTAACCACTTTTGCAATTTCTTCTGCTTTTTCTTTTAGTGTTTCCAAATCCTCGCCAAAAAGCTTTATAGCAATGTCAGAGCGGACTCCGGCAATCAATTCAGCAACTCTTAGTTGAATCGGCTGCGAAAAACTAAAAACCATTCCGGGAAGTTTTGAAAGCTGCTCACTCATTGCAGTAACAAGTTCTTCTTTATTTCTTCCGGTTGTCCAGTCATCTTTTGGTTTCAGTTCCACATATATGTCGCTCATCTCTACACCCATCGGATCAGTGCCGATTTCTGCACGCCCTGTTTTTGAAACTACGTAATTCACTTCCGGAAATTTCAATATTTCTTTCTCAATTAAAGATGTTGTATTTACAGCGGTTGTTAATGATATACTTGGTAATCGCAACGCTTGTAAAGCAATCGAACCTTCATCAAGCTGGGGAATAAATTCACTTCCTAAGAATGGAAAAATTACTAGACTAACAATGACAAATGCAGCAGCAATTCCAGTCACGAAAATTCTTTTATGAAGAATCTTTTTTAATATCGGAACATATTTCTTTTTTGACCAAGTAATAATTGGACTTTCTTTTTCAGTCACTTTTCCTTTTCTAAACATCAAAGCACTCATCACCGGCACATAAGTTAAGCTTAGAATTAATGCACCTATTAAAGCATAAGTTACAGTGTATGCCATCGGCTTGAACATTTTTCCTTCAATTCCGGTAAGAGTCATTATAGGGAAGTAAACAATAATAATAATTCCCACTGCGAATACAACCGGTCTTCCAACTTCTAAGGCAGATTCCAATAATGTTTCCTCTGCGCTTACTCCATTTCTCTTTTCGTGAAGCTTTCGTATTGCATTCTCGACCATTACTACAGCGCCGTCAACAATCAATCCGAAATCCAAAGCGCCAAGCGACATTAAATTTCCTGACACGCCGGTTGCAACCATCATTATCACGGCAAACAACATTGAAAGAGGAATTACGGAAGCAACTATAAATCCACCGCGTAAATTGTAAAGAAGAAGAACAAGAATAAGAATAACAAGTATGCCGCCTTCAATTAAATTTGTCTGGACTGTTTTTATTGTTTTATTAACTAATTCCGCTCTGTCATAAAAAGGTTCAATCGTAACACTGTCCGGCAAAGCCCTTTGAACAGTTTCAATTTTTTCCTTAACTCTATCAACTACTACACGGCTGTTCTCACCTTTAAGCATCATTGTAATTCCGGCAACAACTTCACCTTCGCCGTTCATTGTAACAGCGCCTTGCCGTATAGCCGAGCCAAGCTGAACATCAGCTACGTTGTGAACGTAAATCGGAGTGCCGTTCTCTAATGTCTTTACGATAATGTTATTTATATCATCAATACTTTGAACTAAGCCGGAACCTCTAACTAAATATTGTTCATTAGCGTGTTCAATGTAAGCGCCGCCGGTGTTTGCATTGTTTTCAGCAACAGCATTAAACACATCTCGTAAGGTGAGATTATAGCTTAAAAGTTTTTGCGGATCTACCAACACCTGGTATTGCTTTTCAATTCCGCCAAAGCTGTTCACTTCGTTAATTCCCGGAACAGTTAGTAACTGTCTTTTGGCGATCCAATCCTGGAGAGTTCTCATTTCCATCAAAGTAGTAGAATCTTGCTTTGCTTTTTTGTCTTTAGGTCTGATAATGTATTGATAAATTTCACCAAGACCTGTGCTGATTGGTCCAAGTTCCGGTTTACCAAATTCCGGTGGAATATCTTTTGCTGCTTTTTGAAGCCGCTCGAATACAAGCTGTCGTGCAAAGTAAATATCTACATTGTCGTGAAAGACTACTGTTACTAATGATAAGCCGAACTTAGATACCGAACGGATTTCTTTAACATCCGGTATTCCGTTCATTGCAACTTCAATTGGGAAAGTTATGTATCGCTCAACTTCCAACGGCGCAAGCGTAGGAGAATTGGTAAGAATCTGAACCTGAATATTTGTTACATCGGGAACAGCATCTATGGGCAATATTCTTAATGCAGCTATACCGCCAGCAATAAGCAAAATAACTGCAAACAAAACGAGCAGCTTTTGCTTTAATGAAAATCTTAATATTCTTTCAATCATAATTATTTTTCCTCTCCAAATGTTTCTTTCATAAGTTCTGATTTTAGGAAGAACACACCTTTAGTTACAATCTTTTCACCTTTCTTTAAACCGCTTACCACTTCTCTCATTCCGGCAAACTCAATACCTGTTTCAACATTGCGTCTTGAAAAAGTCGAATCGTTCTCAACTACAAATACATAAGATTCATTTCCTTCCTTTACTATTGCATCAGTCGGAACAATGATTCCTTTTGTATCGCTGTTTATCGGTATGAACAATTCGCCAAACATATTTGGCTTAAGTTTGCCGTTTGTATTTTGAAGCGAAGCTCTGACTTTTATTGTCCTTGAATGTTCATCAATTGTTTGCCCGATTAGTATCACATCTCCTTTGAACTTTTCATTTGGATATGCCGGTGTAGTAAACTCAACTTTCGGTTTTCCCGTAACTTTAGTTAGGTCTTTTTCATAAATCTGTCCTTCAGCCCAAAGATTAGATATATTCATTATTTTAAAAGCAGTTGTGTTCGCTTCAACCAATTGACCAATCACTACATTTCTTTCTACTATTATTCCACCAATAGGCGCTTTAATTGGAAGCACACCCGCAATGTGTTCAGAATCTTTGCTTGTCTCTATATCACTATGTTCTAAACCTATGGAATGAATTCTTTTATCCTCAGCGTTGTATTCAGCAAGTGCTTTTTCATATTCTGTCTTAGCTTCAAGAAACGCCTTTTGTGAACCAACATTTTGCTTAAGTAAAGTTTGTTGTCTTTCGTAAGCCGCTTTGGTAAAATCAAGAGTTGCTTTAGCTTGCAGATAAACTGCTTTAATTTCTCCTATCTCAAGTCCTTCAACGTGCATTAATACTTGCCCTTCTTTTACGTATTCGCCTTCTTTTACATATACCTTATGCACTCTTCCTTGAACAAGAGAACTAACTTGTGCCTCATAATCCTGGTTAGTAATTACCTTGGCTGGTGCCTTTAGCGTTCCACTTATTGTACCTTCTTTAACCACATCAAATGCAAGGTCAATTTTGCTTCTTACGTCAGAAGGAAGTACAATCTTAATTACTTTGTTTTCACCGTTCAATTTGTCTATGCTTTCATCTATTGATTTTTCATTCTTGTTTTCACCACATCCAATTAAAATCATTGCGATGGTAGCCATTGCTACAAAAAATTCCGATTTCAATTTCATTTTAATCTCCATTTATTTTGTTAAACTTCGTCCAATTATTTCTTCAAGAGTAAATATTGAGAGATAATAGTTTAATAAGACATTTATATAGTTGCTGCGCGCATTTATTAATGTTTGTTTTGCTTGTAGAAATTCAAGATAGGTAATTTCACCGGTGTCGTAACTTTTTACTGCGGTTCTGTAAATCTCTTCAGATTGTGGAAGGATATCATTTACATAAAGTTTGACTTGATTCAAATTATTTTCGTAATCTGTGAATGCGCTTTTTACTTTTAATGCAATCTCGTTCTTTGTTAATTGTACCTCGTATTCGGAAATAGACAGATTTGCAGTCGCTTCCTGAATTTTCCCTCTTTGCTCGAAAATAAACCAAAGTGGAACGGATATTCCAAATGAAGCTCCATAAAAACCATTATCACCATCCCGTGTTTGTTTGAAATAGCCAAGATTAAAATTTGGCAGCAGTGAAGACCACGCAAGTGATTTATTAATTGAGGCTATGCTTACATTCAGTTCCGAAATTTTAATTTGTTGATTAACGGATAGTGATAAGTTATACAACTCTTCAAAAGTGAATTTATCCGATGGTAAATAAGTCAGACTATCAGCGAGAGTAAAAATTTCGTCAGTTCGCTTTCCATATCCTAGGTAAAAATTCAATTCTGCAAAGGCAGTTCTAAGTTCATTGCTGGCTACCTCTAAATTATTTTTCGCTTCTGTAAATTGAACCTTTGCAGTTAATCTTTCCAGATTAGTTCCTTCACCAACATTGTATCGTATCTCTGCCTTTTTAGAAAAATCTTCAGCTATTTTTAGATTTTCCTCTGCTATCTCTAATAGTTTTTTCTTTGAAAGGACATTATAATATGCAGATTTTATTTGTGCTATTATAACAACTTCAGTCTGTTTCAATCTATAAAAAGCAATTTCTTCTTCTTTACTGAATCTGGAACCTCTTAGAAAAAAAATTTGAAGGAAACTCAAAAGACTGACTTACTGCAAATGTTCTTTCACTAAAATTTCTCAAACTCTTATTTACCGGAGTGTATTCATAACTAACGCCAACTTCCGGTGCCGGTAATGAAATACCGCTCCAAAATCTTCCTTTAGCTGCTGAAATATTTTCCCGTGCAGATATTATTCTCGGATTATTCTTCAGTCCAATTTCTATTGCTTCATCTAAAGTTAATTCCTTATTCATTCCTTGCTGACCATTTAGAATGCTCACCGAAAAAATTAGAATGAACAAAGCAAATAATTGCCTCATACTAACTCCAATAATTTTTTAAAAAACGATTATTCGCCTTTGGCGAAGATGTAATTATCCCACAGCGGAATAATTAGTAAGTGGAAAAAGAGAAAAGATTAAATCAGAAATGTTCTGTTAAAAAGGTAAACTTCAGTTGTTTTTTGTGGTGTGTAGAATTGTTCAGAATCTAATATTGAAAATGCTTTTGTTGATTGTTTCGTTTCATCAATGCAATGGTAGCAAATTGATTTATCAACCTGCAGCTTATAAATATCTTGTGAAGAATCTTTGGTAACTTTGGCTGTAGCTGTCTTTACAATTTCACAATAATCGTGTGAACCGTGATTATCCCCATCATAGTGAAGCAAACCAGCTTCGGAATGAAGAAATGTAAAAACAATCACTGAAAGAATGATTGCTGCAATAATTTTTGTTGCTTTATTTATGTAATGTATCAGCATACTATTCTGCATATTCTTTACAATGCTTCGACGCTTCATTTACAATTTTATTTATATGCTCATCATCTAAAGAATAATAAACCATTTTGCCTTCTTTTCTATGACTAACAAGTCTGTTATTTTTTAACAACCTTAATTGATGAGAGATAGCTGAAACAGAAACTCCGGTTAAAGCAGCAATATCACAAACACACAATTCATCTTCAGCAAGAGAAAGTAAGATTTTTAATCTTGTAAAATCACTAAGATTCTTAAAAGTTTCGGAAAGTTCAGTTATCAAAGAATCATCCGGCAGCCTTTTCTGAACTGCTTTTACTTTCTTCTCGTCAATTAATTCGACTTCACATACTATGTTATTATCTTTATTCACAACATTTGAGCAATTATTCAATTGAAATATAATTCATTTACTAACTATTTGTCAAGTTTTATCTAAAGCGAATACTTTTTTCAGAGTTGTAACTGTGACAATTAACATATTTTTGTCCTTGTTGTCCCTTAAGTCCTAATAAAGCTCCTAAATACAAACAACAAAAAAGCCCGTCCATATTTACTGGAAATAGCTTTTTATCGTACGCCCGGAAGGATTCGAACCCTCAACCTTTTGGTCCGTAGCCAAACGCTCTATCCAATTGAGCTACGGGCGCATAAATCAGGTTTACAAATATAATAAAAATATTATAAATTTCAAAATTAAATTGATGTACCAATTATTAGATTGATATAAAAACCACCAAGATCTTTACGAAATTTATTGTTTAGTCCCTCTATGCCGTTTTTGTTTAGTGTGCGAATAAAATAATATTCCATACTCATTCCAAAAAGAGATTCACTAACTTTTCCAATATAAGCTCCTAATGATATTGATCCGCTTGCTGCAGTATAATATTTACCGGAACGGAAAGCGCTAAAAAATTCTTTATTATATGGTGTTGCCATTACAAACGTTGGACCTAAATTTACTGTTACATAAGGTCGAAATGTTTCTGTTATAATATCCGAAAAAAGTCTGTACTGAATACCAAAATTTAATGGAACTATTAAAATTCTATTTTTCTTATCAATTGCTTCAAATTGGCCAGTCCAAGGATTATATATTTCTATTTCGTTGTCTTTGGATTCTGTCATAAATATTTTGGCCAATACAGAAAAATCTTCTGTTAATTCCGCTCTATAATGTGTTCCAAGACCAAAACTACCATCATTGAAATATAAATCCAAATTTATATAATTCTGCGTTTTGTAATTTGATAATTTTTGTTGTTGTATTTCTGTTTCAAATTTACCTATGTTTTGAGCAAATAATATTGAATATGGATATACAAATAATAATATTCGGAATATGTATTTCATTATAATCCCTTTGAAAATGATATTCTATAATATAATAAATATTTGAAAATCTAACAATTAAAATAAAAAAATATGTAAATTTTAAGAAAAAACTTTATATTTAAAAGTTAAAATTTTAGGTTTTATGAGAATATTATTATTTATAATTTTATTTATAATGAGCATAAATGCTCAAACTTACAGATTTTTGAATTTGATTACTGATGCTCGATCAGCTGCCGTTGGCGGAAATTTTGTTGCTAATTTTGATGACCCAAATGTTCTTTTTCATAATCCATCAGGAGTAGCTGGAGTTCAGGATTATAGAACATCATTTTCCTTCGTTGATTATTTTAGCGACGTTAATATTGGAAGCATCTCTACAAAATTTTCAGATAATTATTTAAATTATGCTGCTGGAGTTATGTTTGTTAATTACGGAAGTATTGATAAATATGACCAATTTGGTAATCGTTTGGGCGTATTTACTCCCACAGATTTACAAATCATTTTTGCTATATCAAAAGATATTGAAAATAATTTCTATTATGGTGGTGCCGCAAAAATTATTTATTCAAAGATTGATGAGTTTTCATCTTCTGCGCTTAGTTTTGATTTAGGTATGCATTATTTGAGTGATAACAAGGATTTAAAAATTGGTTTTACTTTAAGGAATATAGGTTTTCAACTGAAAACTTATAATGGAATTAAAGAGAATTTACCTTTTGATGTTAAAGCCGGATTAAATTATAAATTAAAAGGTGTGCCTTTAGAAGTTTACTTTGGGATTAATGAATTAAATAATTCTTTATCTTTTTTTAAACATTTTGAAAAAATTTCTTTAGGTGCTGAACTGAGATTAAGTAAAGCTATTGTAGTAAGAGCTGGTTACGATAATTCCAATAGAAAAGATTTAGAAATAAATCAGTCAGCTGGTCTGAGTGGCTTTAATTTGGGATTTGGTATAAATTTTAAAAAAATTCAAATTGACTATTCTTTTTCTTCTTATGGGAATATAGGATCTGTTAATAGATTTAGTTTGACAACAACTTTTTAATCAATATATGAATAAAATTAAAAAATTAATAAATAATAATAGAAATATTCGAAGAATTCATCTTTCGGGTACAAATTATATTGTAATAGAAGAAATTGATGATAATAAAGAAATATTTTTTACTTGTGTAAATGTTGATAATGATAAAATTATTTTTAAAGATTTGCAACTAAAAGAAAAAAATTGGGTAGGTATAGAGCAAATTTATTACGATAAAATTATTTTCCATTTTTTTCAAACGCCTGAAATGCCCTATCACAAAGGAATATTAGTTTATGATATAAAAAACAATGCTTTTTTGTGGGAAAATACTGAAGAAAGTTTCCTTTTTATTCATAATGATCTAATTTATACCAGTATTTCTAAAATGTTAGGTAACGAAATTAAAGGTTATAATATTACTACCGGTGAAATTGTAGATAATTTAGGTTTTGATGAAGAAAAAGCTCTTGATTTATCAAGAAGAGTAGATAGAAGTTATTTGTATAAAAATTATTCATACCCTTATTATATCGATGAAATTGATGATGAACATATAATTGAATTGACAAAAAAAATCAATAATAAATATTCTGCCATTTTTAATGAAACGGAAATATTGTTATTCCCTGATAAAATAATATTTGGTTTGCAAATACCTGATAATACAAAATATAAAAATTTACTTTTAGAATATGATAAAAATAATAATGAGATGAAGGAATTATTAACTATAAATTATTCCAACAAAATTGTAAAGAGTTCTTATTTTGCTTTTTTTTATGAAATATATGCAATTTGTGATGGTAAAATATTGTATAAATATAAGTTATAATTTTTTTTATTTTATGAAAATTTTTATATTTAATTTATTAGTCCTAAACAATATGGAGTAGAAATGCAAAAGTTCGTGGGAGATTTTACTGTAGTTTCTGATTTACCCAAAAAATTAGAGCCACTAAGAGAGTTGGCTTATAATGTTTGGTGGTCTTGGAATATTGAAGTTGTTGAGCTTTTCCGTAGATTAGATGCAGATTTATGGGAAGAAACATACCATAATCCTGTATTACTATTAGGGAAAGTGACACAAAAGCGTTTACAAGAAGCAGCAGAAGATGAAGCATTTGTCTCTTCATTAAACAGAGTATACCAACATTATCAACTCTATATGGAGTCAAAAAATACTTGGTATCAAAAAAATTATGGCGGAAGAAGAAAGTCTAATCAATGCATAGCTTATTTTTCAGCTGAATTTGGATTAACAGAATGTTTACAAACATATTCAGGTGGTTTAGGTATATTAGCTGGTGATCACTTGAAATCTGCTAGTGATTTAGGTCTACCATTGGTTGGTGTAGGTTTGTTGTATAAAGAAGGTTATACACAACAATACTTAAATGCTGATGGTTGGCAACAAGAAAGATATGATATCAATGATTTCTATAACTTGCCAATGCAATTAGTAACTGATGAAAATGGTGAACCAATTGTTTTAGATTTAGATTACCCAGGAAGAAAAGTTTATTTCCAAATTTGGAAAATTCAAGTTGGTAGAATACCATTATATTTAATGGATACTAAAATACCACAAAATAGTGAAGAAGATCAAAATATAACACGCGCATTATATGGTGGTAATAAAGAAACACGTATTCAACAAGAAATATTAATTGGTATTGGTGGTTTAAGAGCTTTAAGAAGATTAGGATATAATCCATTAGTTTGCCATTTGAATGAAGGTCATTCAGCATTTTTAGCATTAGAAAAAATTAGAATTCATATGCAAGAATATGGCCTAACATTCGATGAAGCAAAACTTGTTGGTTTTTATACAAATATATTTACTACACATACACCAGTTCCTGCTGGTATTGACGTATTTCCAAATGAATTAATGGAAAAATATTTTGGTCGTTACTACAGAGAAGAGTTAAAAATCTCTAATGAAAAATTCTATCAGTTAGGTACACTTGAGAAAGGTAAAACTAGTCATGAATTTAATATGGCTCATCTTGCAATGAATACCTCAGGTTATGTAAATGGTGTAAGTAAACTACATGGAGTTGTATCAAGAAAAATGTGGGCTCATGGGTTCCCAGGCGTACCTTTTGAAGAAATTCCTATAGATTATATTACTAATGGTGTACATACTCGTTCGCATCTTTCAAGGGATATGGAAGAATTGTACAGAAGATATTTAGGCGATAAATTTATCGATAGTCCAACTGATTATTCTGTTTGGGCAAAAGTTGATGAAATCCCTGATGATGAATTATGGAGAACACACGAAAGAAGAAGAGAGAGATTAGTTGCATTTATTAGAAGAAGATTAATTAAACAAGCTAAAGAAAAGGGCGGTTCACCACAAGAGTTAGTATTTGCAGCCGAAGCATTGAACCCTTCAGCATTAACAATTGGTTTTGCTCGTAGATTTGCAACATATAAAAGAGCAACATTACTCTTTAAAGATCCAGATAGATTAGAGAAAATATTAAATAATCCTGATAGACCAGTACAAATTATTATTGCTGGTAAAGCACACCCACAAGATGTTGAAGGTAAGAAATTTATTCAAGAAATTTACCAATATACAAAAGATGAAAGATTTAGAGGAAAAGTTGTATTTATTGAAAATTATGATATGAATGTTGCTAGATACATGACTGAAGGATGCGATGTTTGGTTAAATAATCCAAGAAGACCTTTAGAAGCTTCCGGTACATCTGGAATGAAGGTTATAGCCAATGGTGGTTTGAACTTTAGTGTTCTTGACGGTTGGTGGGATGAAGCTTATAATGCTGATTTGCATTTAGGTTGGAAGATTGGTAACGGTGAAGAATATACAGATCATGAATATCATGATGAAGTAGAATCTTCTGCAATGTATACTGTTATTGAAAATGAAATATTGCCATTGTTCTATACAAGAGGAAAAGATAGAATTCCTCGTGGTTGGGTACAATCTATGAAATCATCAATTAAGAATTTAGCACCATTTTTCAACACACATAGAATGGTTCAACAATATTATGAAAAATTCTATAAAGAAGGCGCTGATAAGTATAAACAATTTGAAGCAAATAATTGGGAATTAGCTCGTGAATTAACAGAATGGGAATTGAAAGTTATTAGAGAGTGGAATAAAGTTAAGATTTTAAATATTAAGGGTAATGAAAATATTCATGATGTAAAAGTTAATACATCATATAGAATAACCGCTGAAGTTGATTTAGGTGAATTGTCACCCGAAGATGTGGACGTGCAAGTATATTATGGTCCTGTTGATAAGCAACATTTACCAAATGTTAATAAAGTAAAAGTTATGGATGTTGTAAATCCTAAGAAAAATGGTGGAAGTAATTTTACTTATGTTGCAGATATTGAATGTGAAGATACTGGTAAATATGGTTATACCCTTAGAATCCTTCCCAAAAATAGCATGCTAATTAGCCAATTCCATTTAGGTGTCATAACCTGGGCATAATAAGTAATAGCCCCCTAAAAGGGGGCTATTTTTTTTAAATTAAAAATTTCCACTGTAATAAATAATTGTAAATTATCCTTTCATATATCACATGCCAAATAATGATTAACAATAATATTAATCTCATATAATAAATTGTTAATTTTATATTCTTAATCTGTACAAAATTATTAAAGTATATTTTTGGATATTATATGTTAGTTACTTATTTTATTGAAAAATAATGTGTTAGTAAAAATATTAGCCTCTATATTATATTGTAAATACGATATAATAAAATTTAATTCAATTTTTACACATTAATAACACAAATCTATTATATAAATAAATTTATGTATTAAATTAATAATGAACCCAAATTTATTTTAGTAGTTATATAAAAAGACTATCAAAATGTTATTAAATAAATAATAAGTGTTCTCGGGGTAAGATAAAAGAAAAAAGCCCTAATTATTCAATAAAGAATATTAGGGCTTTTTATATTAGTGATAAAACATTGTTCCAATTCCTTCATCTGTAAATATTTCTAATAAAAGAGAATGTTCAACCATTCCATCTAAAATATGGACTCTCGGAATACCTTTTTTAATAGCTGACATACAACATTGTATTTTTGGGATCATTCCTCCGCTTACAATTTTATTTTCAATTAGACTTTGTGCTTCGGATAAAGAAAGTTTATTATAAAGTGTTGACTCATCATCAATATCTTTCATAATTCCTTTTACATCAGTCATAAAAACTAATTTTTCAGCTTTAATGGCCGTTGCAACTGATACAGCTGCATAATCAGCATTAATATTTAACGATTTACCATCTTTTGTTATGCCTATAGGAGCTATAACTGGTAAAAAATTATTATCAATTAAACTATCGAGTAATTTGGTGTTAACTTCTATAACTTCGCCTACAAGCGAATTTTCATGTCCTTCCATTTTTGTTTGTTCGGATATCAGAGTATTTGCATCTTTTCCGCTAATTCCTACGGCATTAACACCATGTTTTTGAAATCTAGAAACTAAATCTTTATTTGTTGACCCAGAAAGTACCATTTCAACAATTTCCATTGTTCTTTCATCTGTTACTCTAAAACCATTTATAAATTTAGGTTTAATTTGTAATTTTTCTAACATTTTGTTAATCTCAGGGCCACCGCCATGAACAATTATTGGTGATATTCCCACATATTTCATTAAAACTATATCTTCAATGACAGAGTTTTTAACATCTTCAAATTTTAATGCCGAACCGCCGAATTTAATTACAACCTTTTTCCCATAAAAGTTTTTAATATAGGGTAATGCTTCAATTAGAACGCTTGCTTTTTTTATGATTTCTTTCATTTTTCCCCTTAAATTTTAATATAAATATAATGATAATATGTATAAATATACAATCAATATAATGAAAAATGTGTGTGAAAACTGTATAATATGTATAAGTATGCAAAATAATGAAATTATATAATACATTAAATATATATTGCTCAGACGGTGTAGGCATAAGCCCGTGCGGCGCACGGGCAGGCTTACGCCCAAAATATTTTTTCGTTCTAACAATAGATTTTTTACCAACAACAAATAATATTTTTATATTTAGCTAAATATCTAAATGTTTTTTAAAATTTTTTTTAAGATTGATTAGATTGTGTAAAAAAAAAGTGTATACGTAATATCGTTATTCCTATATATTAGAAATTGAGATATATTGGCAAATTTAAAAAAATATTCGTATTTACACTATAATTATATATACGATATAGTTACAATTTTAAAAAATATTTTTGTATATACAATATAATTGTTTATATGATATTATTGCAAATACAATTATATTATATATAAATCCGCAATAAACATAAAATTTTAAGGCTAATTTTTAGCTTTGACAAAAAAAATTTTCAGTCAAACACACTATCTGCACTGAATTTTGGGAGATGTGGAATTATGAAACTGTTGAGCTACACTTGGTAAGGTGATGATGAAAAGATTTTCAGCGGGCCGTTCCGGCCCGCTGTCCACGTGCGGCAACGCCGCACGTGGGATAAGCTTATACTGTCCGAGCCAAATAAATGTTTTATTTAAATAATTTTAAAAAAAAGACTGCCGTTAAGACAGTCTTCTATGAGGGGTTTAGGGTTTATAATGTTTTGATGTCTTCTATAACTTTTTGTGCGTGACCATCTGCTTTTACTTTGTTATAAATTTTTCTAATTTTTCCTTCTTCATCGATTATAAATGTTGTTCTAACTATTCCAAATGTTTTTTTACCATACATATTTTTTTCTTTCCAAACGCCGTATTTCTGAATCACTTCTTTCTCAGGATCAGATAATAACGTGAAGTTGAGGTTATATTTTTCAGCAAATTTTTTGTGAGATTCTGGTGTATCAGCACTAATACCAAGTACCACGGCTTCTGTTCCTTGAAAATTTGGTAAAATCTCGTTAAATTGACATGCTTCTGTTGTACAACCTGGTGTATCATCTTTTGGATAAAAATAAAGAATTACTTTTTTCCCTCTATAATCACTTAGTTTGTGCTGATTTCCGTTTTGGTCTAATAACGTGAAATCTGGGGCTAATTCGTTAAGTTCTAGCATTTTCTAACCTTTAGGATAATTTTTTTAATGTTTCTTTAATAGCTTCGTAATTTGGTTCATCACCAGCATTTTCAAGGACTTCAACATACTGTAGAACTCCGTTTTTGTCAATAACAAAAGCAGAACGTTTTGCCACTCCTTTGTAGTCAAATTTGCCGGGTGCAAAAACATCATAGAACGCGCCATATGCTGGTGCAACTTCTTTGTTAAAGTCACTTAGTAAATTGAAATTAAATTTGTGTTTTTCGTTCCATAATTTTAAAGCAAATGGACTATCAACGCTAATTGCTAAAACTTCTGCATCCAAATCTTCGTAATCTTTCTTACTATCACGAGTTGAACAAAGTTCTTTTTCGCATACACTCGTATTAACTAACGGGAAAAATAAAATAACAATATTCTTTTTACCTATTAAGTTACTAAGACTTACGTCTTCTAAATTATGATTTTTTAATGTAAATAATGGTGCTTTGTCGCCTACTTTTAACATAAAACCTCCTTTTTATTTTTTTATTCCAATTTTTAAAGTTACTTGGAATTCAATTTTTTTGTCGCTGGTAATTCTTCCTCTTATTTCTTGAACTTCAAACCAGCTAACGTTGAAATCTTTTTGCACATCTTCTAACAATTTTATAATTGCATCGTCAGAACTTATAGTAGATGTCCCTACTTTTGTAATAATATCAAAGAATGACATTTATATCTCCATCTATTTAATAAACTAACAAACAATAAATTAAAAAAGTTCATTATTTCATTTTTCTGTTTATAGGAAATTTGATGATAAATTTTGTTCCTGAGTTGATAGTGGTTTCTAATTTAAATTCACCTTCGTGTTTTTCGATAAGGTTTTCTATTATTTTTAAGTTTAAGAAAGGGGCATTATTTTCATATCTTTTCATTTCATAAAGATAGTTTTGAATATTATAAGTGGTAATAATTTCAAGAAAAACAAAATCTAGTAAAGCTCGTGTTTGAATAATCATACCACCGCTGCTTTCGTGAGTTGTTTCGATTGTGGAGCGAATTAGCGCAAAAATGTTTGATAGTATTTGAGATAAATAATTCGGATTGCTAAGGATTGATGGTAAATTATTATCAAGGTCTAAAACGCATTCTATTCTTAAATTATCTAATGTAGTTTTAATTAAATTAAAAAACTGTTTTATGTGATAATTAACATCGCAAGGTTGATACTCGTTTTTTACTTCATTAAGGTTAGTAAATTTAATTAATCGTTTAATAACGTCTTGAATTTTAGAAACTTGATTTTTGATAAATTGAGCTCCCTGATTGTTAGTATTAGGGAACATCATATCAACATAACTAACTATATTTTGAAGAGGTGTTAAAATATCTTCAACAAATCCTTCAGCCATTTCACCTATGGCAGAATATTTCGAATCGTTTGCTAATTTTGCCTGGTAAACTTGCAAATTGTTAATTGTAGTGTTTAATTTTTCCTTCAGTATTTGTTTATCAATTTTTTGCATGGATAAAAAAAGATAGGTATTAATAATATTAACGTAAATGGAAGAAAAATCATTTTCAGAGACATCAGTTATTAAAACAAATACACCTCTTTTTTTTTTATTTTCCACAATAGGAATAAAGCACATTATGTTGTTATTTTTTTCATCATTGATTAATTTATTTTCAGGAATAATTGCATGTTTATTATTTTCGAAAATCCATTCAAAAACGCCAGTTTTTTCAGCTAAAATCATTTTTTCAATAAGCATAGACCTGCTTCTAATTAGAGGGATAAGTTCATCAGCTGCTTCGTTTACAAGAAAAATATTAGCATCAAATACATTAAAATATTTTTTTAATGATAGGATGAAGTGGTTAATTATACTTCCCACATCATCAATTGAAGAGAGTTGCTTTATGAAGTCATTAATATTTTGTGCAAACAATACATACTTATCCAGGGACGGATTATAACTTTGTTTTGATTGAAAAAACGGATTGTCTCCTAGGTTGTATGTATTGTCTTGCACAATTCGCATTCATTGACTCATCACAAATTAATTTGTTTATGCTATTTTTAAGCTTTCATATTGTTTTACAAAAATATCTCTGTAGTCTTCAATAAATTTATCTAATTGTACTTCGTCTTGGATTTTGAAAATTTCTAATACGCTAGGTTGAATTTGCAAATCTTTATCCCATTCAAAGTCGCCAATACCTAACTTATTGGTCATATAATCTGCTAAATGAACAACAGCTGTTAAAATACGATTTTCTGTAGCATTATCTGGTGTTTCGTGATTTAAAACAGTATCTACTAATGCTGGAGGTAAGTTCCATTTTTCTGCAAGGAATTTACCAATTTCTCTGTGAGTTAAACCGAGGTTCTCTAGCTCAGCTTCATTGTAAGTCATATTATTAGTTTCAACATCCTTACAGATTTGTTCAAAAGCGGTATGGAAAAATTTATGAATAACAGTAATGCCAAGATCGTGTAAAAGTCCTGCAATGAAAGCTTCACCACCAATTCTAAAACCTAAATCTTCAGAAACTCTTTTTGCGGCTACACCTGTAATAACTGAGTGTGCCCAGAATTTCTTTTGATCAAGATTTTTATCAGATTTTATTTTGAATGATTCTATCATTGATAGGGCAGTTACAATATTTTTAATATCACCATAGCCTAATATTAGTATAGCAAATTCTATTGTAGAAACTTTTCTTGGTAAACCATATAATGGTGAATTTGCTATAGATAATATTTTAGTAACTAAACCTTGATCTTGACTGATAACTTTACTGAGTTCTGCAGTTGTTGTAGTAGGTTTTGCTAAAAGTTCAGAAACTTCCATCATAACTTTTGGTATAGATGGTAGATTATAAACATTAGAGAGTATTAACTCAGTTTTTTCTCTCTTTTTTGCTATTGTTGCTGGATCGCTTGCCATATTCAAACCTTTTTATTTTTATTTCATATACGAAAGTCTCATTTTGAGTTCATTCAGTATTTTTGTATGAAGTTGTGAAACTCTGGGAACTCCAATGTTAAGAACTTCAGCAATTTGCTTAAAATTTAAATTTTCATAATAATACAAAGATATTATCAACCTGTCTCGTTCGTCAAGTTCAGATATTAATTGTTCAAGTTTATCAACTAAATCATTATCATTAGCTTGTTCATCAGGTAAAGCAACATTTGTATCAGCGATTGCCTCATATAACTGTGCATCATCATCTTCATCAATTGATTGATTCAATGATAACGTTGTATAATATATATTTTCATCGTTATTTGATGGCTCATCGGTTTTAATTTTATCTTGTAGCTTTCTGAGCTCATCAATAATTTTCCCACGTATTCTTTGAATAGCATATGTTTCAAACTTAGTACCAAATTCTGGGTCAAATCTTTCTATTGCTTCGTGCAAACCTTCAATTCCTATTTGAAAATAATCTTCTTCTTCAAGTACAGGAACTTTACCTAATTTAATATTATGTATAACATAATATACTAAATTTGTATAATTTAAAATAATTTTTTGTTTTAATTCGATTGTAGGATTATTTTTATATTCTAACCATAAAGCTTGATTTATTTTATCTCTATCCTGATTTTTCATTATCTTCCGCAGTTACTGAATCAAATAATCCTTTAATTTGGGCATCTTGCAAATCATTAGGTTTATCTGAACTAATTAAATCATCAATTAATTTCTCTTTTTCATTTGCGTATTGTTTCTCAAAACTTATTTTATTGATAAATTTTGTTAATAAAATGAAGAACAAATTTAACATTATTGTAACAATAGCAAAAACTATAAAGGATTTCCAAAGTATTTCTAACGGTTCTTTCTTAAGTTGTGAAAAGATAATAATAAAAATAAAAAAAAACAATAGACCAATATTTAAAACTATTTTATGCATATAATTATAAACAAAAATTATACCAAAATGAAATATATAAAAATATTTCAATTGGTATAATATAATAAACAAATCTATTTACTGCAATATTTTATAAAAAAAACTTGGAATTATGAAGAAATTTTTTGATACTCCTCTATAACTCTATTGGTGAAAATATCTGAAGTGACATAATTATTTGGGTTAATATCTTTAGTGACAAATTTATTTTCTTGAATTACATTACTTATTGCAGTTCTTATATTATTTGCGGTTGTAGTTTGTTCAAGATATTCAAGCATTAATGCAGCAGAAAGGAACATAGAGGTAGGATTTGCAAGGTTTTTACCTGCTATATCAGGAGCCGAGCCGTGTACTGGTTCAAAAATAGCATGATTTTCGCCCATATTGACACTTGGAGCGAACCCTAATCCGCCAATTAAACCACTAGCTAAATCTGTTAATATATCTCCAAATAAATTTGTAGTGTAGACAACATCAAATTGATAAGGATTCATTACTAGTTGCATAGAAAAATTATCGACAATTTTTTCATCCCACTGAATTTGAGGATATTGTTCTTTGATTCTTCTTCCAGCGTTTAGAAAAACTCCATTTGTACATTTGAGAATGTTAGCTTTATGTACAACGGTTACTTTTTTTCTGTTGTTTTTTAAAGCAAATTCAAAAGCAGCTTTTGCAATTTTTTCTGAAGCACTTTGAGTAATTATACCGACAGTAACTCCAGCAGAACGCGAGTCATCTATATAATGCTCTATGCCAGCATAGAACTCTTCTAAATTTTCTCTAAAAAAAACAATATCTAAATCTTGGTATAATGAGTTAACCCCTTTGATGGATTTGATTGGTCTTATGTTCGCATAAAGTTTAAATTCTTTTCGTAGTGTAACATTAACACTTTTAAAACCTTCACCAACAGGGGTTGTTAATGGGCCTTTGATAGCTATTTTATTTTTGTCAATGGAATGAAGTGTTGAATCGGGTATAGTTGTTTTATATTTTTCGAGTGCTGATAATCCTGCGTCGACAAATTCAAAATTAAAATTCAAACCGGTGGAATTTAATAATTTAATTGTTAAATCAGAAATTTCTGGTCCTATACCATCGCCTTTAATAAAAGTAATATTAAATGACATAAGATTTCCTCCTTTTTTCTTTGTTAACAAAAAAAAGGAGGGAAAAATTCAAAAAAAATTATAAACCTAGTAGTATTTTAGCAGTCTTGAAATAAATTAATAATCCAGTTATGTCTACAATAGTTGTTAATGCTGGGCTTGCAACAATAGCTGGGTCAAAATTAAATTTAACGGCGATTAAAGGTAATACAGCACCAATTAAAGTAGCTGTGATAACTTGTAATGCTAAAGCTATTGCTATAGTAAGTGCTATAAATTCTAAATTGTAATTGCTTGGAATTTGACTTCCAGATGAAAGAAACATAACTTTAAACCATGCTAATATTCCTAAAACAACAGCTAAAAGTATAGAAATAAATAATTCTTTCCATAATATTTTTAAAAAGTCTTTAGCTGTAACTTCTCCAAGTGCTAATGCTCGGATGATAACTGTTGCAGACTGGCTTCCAGTGTTACCACCTGTATCTGCTATCATTGGCATGTAAAAAGCTAAAATCATTAAACCTGTGAGTTGCTTTTCAAAAGAATGGATAATCACACCGGAAACTAGACCCAATGCAGCAAGACCAACAATCCAATATGCACGATTTTTGAAATGAACCCAAATTGGTGTTTTTAAATATACTCCTGCTTCGTGGCTACCGGCAATAGCCATTAATTTTTCAATATCTTCTGTTTGCTCTTGTGTTATAATATCAAAAGCGTCATCGTGAGTAATAATACCTAATAATACCTTATTATCATCAACAACTGGTATAGCAAATAAATCGTATTTCTGTATTTTTTTTGCTGCTGATTCTTGGTCTTCGTCGACTTTAGCATAAATAAAATCTTCCATCATTATTTCGTTAACTGGCGTAGATGGATCCGCTAAAATTAAATCTGTTAAAGAAATAACCCCAACTAATTGTTTTTTATCATTTACAACGTAGCAATAGTATATTGTTTCTTTGTTTGGTGCTAATATTCTCAGTCTTTTTATTGCTTCATCAACAGTTATATTTTCCGGAATTGAAGCAAATTCGGATGTCATTACAGAACCGGCACTCTTTTCAGGATATGATGCTAATCTTCTTATATCTTCTCGTTCAGCATATTCTATTGCTGGTAAAATGGATTCTTGTTTTTCTTCAGGAAATTTTTTGAATAAATCAACTCTATCGTCTGATGGCATCTCAGAAAGCAATTCAGCAAGTTGCTTCTTTGATATAATATCAGCAATTTCAACTTGTAAAGATATATCTAAATGACTGAAAATTTGGCTTTTTAAGCTTATATCTAATGAATCTAATAATTTCCAAATTTCATGAGGCTCCAAAGCTGAAATTAATTCTGCAATTTCTGCTGGGTGCATATCTTCGCATAATTCTTTAAATAAATCCCAATTCCTTGTTTGAATAATTTCTTTGAATTCTGGTACTAAGATAAGATTTTTCATTTGTATACTCCTTATAATAGTAGGTGACTAAATAAACAGGCTATTATAAGAGTAACTGTGATATGAACTTGAAAGTATAATAAAAAAGATAAGATATGACAGGAAATAAATAACTTTATAATTCATTTTTACTCCATTTTATTTGGAGTTTGAGAGCAACCAGTCGTATAAATCTTGTCTATTATAGGTTGTATCCCAAATATTGTGGCCGTAGTTTTTATAAACTGTAAATTTTATATTTGCATTCAGATTAATTAATGCATCTACCATCATTTGTTGATATGCTATTGGAACAGCTTGATCTTTATCGCCATGAAAAGCCCAAATCGGTAAATGTTTTAGTACAGGAGCCTGAAATGATATAGCGCCGCCGCACACTGGAGCAATGGCAGCAAATAAATCTGGATAGTCAATAGCTAATGCCCATGTACCAAAACCGCCCATGCTTAAACCAGTACAATAAATTTTTTTATCATCTACTGAGTATTTATTTGTAACATCTTTTATTAGTAGATATAATTCTTCTGTAAGATTGTTCCAAATTTTATTCTCAGGACATTGTGGTGATATTATTATAAATGGGAATTGTTTTCCTTCTTCAATAAGTTTTGGCAATCCGTGTTTTTTAACTTTGTTAATATCGCTTCCACGTTCTCCAGAACCATGTAAAAATAATACTAAAGGATATTTATCTTTTTCTGAATAATTATCCGGTAAATAAATTAAATACTTAAGTTTAATTTCTTTTTTTAATTGATAATTAAATTCTTTTACTTTATTTTGACAAAATCCCATTGATGCAATAAGTATTATTAAAATTAATTTTTTCATATCTCAGGATAATTTTTTTCTTCTTCTATAAAGCAATTAAATAAGTCTTCGCTTGTTGTTTGTTCCAAAATTTTTTTCTTGAATTCTTCGTTAGAAATCATACGAGAAATTCTACTTAATATTTTTATATGTAAAGAAGATTGTTCTGTTGGACCTAATAGTAAAAGTGCCATATTAACAGGTTCGGAATCTAAAGCACCATAGTCGATTGCTTCTTTTACAGTACAAAATGCTGCAACTATACCTTTTACTGCTGAAGATTTTGCATGTGGTAGTGCAAAGCCTTTTCCAACGCCTGTTGATAAAATATTTTCTCTTTCAAAAACATCATTTTTTGCTTGTTCCAAATCCAAAATATTTGGATCGTCTTTTAACAATTCAACTAATTTTGTAATTAAATCTTCTTTGTCTTTAGCTTCTAAATTAGCAACCATATGTTCTTTTGAAATAATTTCTGTAAGTTTCATAAATTAACCCGTTTATTTTAGACTTTCAAATATACAAAATAAGGTATAAAATAACAAAATAAAATAAGTTATAAATTAAATAAAAGCCTTACAATAAAAGTTGCCCCTATTACACCGGCTAAATCAGCTAATAATCCAGCTGCTAATGCGTGTCTTGTTTTTGAAATATTAATAGAACCAAAATATACAGCAAGTACATAAAATGTTGTTTCTGAACTTCCATAAAGTGTTGATACGAGAACTCCTAATGCTGTATCTGGGCCATAAGTTTTCATAATTTCGCTCATTATAGCAATTGAACCGCTTCCCGATAAAGGTCTCATCAAAGCCATAGGTAATGCTTCAGCTGGCATACCTATTAATGATGTAATAGGTTGTAATAGTGAAACTAAAACATCCATACTGCCACTTGAGCGGAATACTGCTATAGCTGTTAACATTCCAACTAAATATGGTATAATCTTAACAGCTACATTAAATCCTTCTTTGGCTCCTTCAACAAAAGCTTCATAAACTTTAACTTTTTTTAGAAATCCATAAATTATAAAAGTTAGTATGATTAAAGGAATTGCAACATATGATATTATTTCAATAAAGGTTTTAAATCCGTTAGCAAATTCACCAAAAAAATTATTTTTAAGAATTCCTGAAGTTATTGCTAAAATTAAACCAAAAATAAATGTAAAAAACAAAGCGAATAATTTTAAGTTAGATTTAAACCAGTCAATAAACTTAAAATTAGGAATATAAAATTTTTCTAACAATTTAACTGAAAAAATTCCCATTGTTGTGGAGCAAACAGCCGCAAACATTGTTGTACCAATAATTAACGCTGGATTCATACTCCCCACTGCTGAACGAACCGCAATTGCTGTCGCTGGAATAAGTGTAAATCCAGCTGTATTAACTGCTAAAAATGTACACATTGCATTTGATGCTTGTGTTTTATCCGAATTTATACTGTTCAATTCTTGCATAGCCTTTAATCCAAATGGTGTAGCTGCATTACTTAATCCCAACATATTGGCTGACATATTCATTACAATTGCCCCTATTGCTGGATGGTCTGATGGAACATCTGGGAAAAGAAATTTCGTAACTGGTTTTACAAAATTAGCTATGACTTTAATTAAACCTGATTCTTCAGCAATTTTCATTAAACCGAGCCAAAATGCCATTACACCTATTAAACCGATAGCTATTTCAACTGCAGTTTCTGCACTCTTTAATACAGCATTTGTTGTTTCCTTTGTTTTTAAAAACTTAACTGTTTCAAATTCTATATAGTATTTGCTATTATTGTTATAGATTTGAACTTCAATATCATCGCTATTTCCTGAGACTTTTGCGATATCTTTCAATATTTTTGGTGAATGATCATCTATTTTTATTGTGCCAATTGCGTAATTGTGACTCTTATTTTTTATTTCCCCAGTGAGTGTTATATCGCTATTTGTATAAGTTTTGAATAAATAAAAAAAAGACTTTTTATCTAGTACAAAATTAAAATTGTCACCTTCTTGTTGGTAATTAACTGTAATTTTTTTATTGTTTGGATATTTTTGTTGGATACTATCACTTATATCTGTGGATATACCAATAAAAATACCAAAAATGAAAAGAAAAAACCATACATAATTTAACATTTATTCCCCCGTAAAAAATAATTTTTTTTTTATCAAAATAATATAAATTACCATAAATGAAAACATTAAAATAAAATTTAATAAACAATTTATCCATTTTGATAGAATATATTATATCAACTTTTATTATTTTTAAATAAACAAATATAAATTATTATGCGAAATAAAAATTTAAATCCTATTAACGAAATAGAAGAAGAAATAATTTTAGAAAATAATTTACGCCCTAAAGGCTTTGATGAATTTATTGGTCAGCAAAAAATAGTTGATAATTTAAAAGTCTTTATCAGTGCCTGCTTAAAACGTGGTGATAGTTTAGATCATGTTCTATTAACCGGACCACCCGGACTTGGTAAAACCACTTTATCAAATATTATTGCTCATGAGCTTGGCGTAAATATTAAAATAACTTCTGGCCCGGTTCTTGAAAAACCTGGTGATTTAGCAGGTATTCTAACAAACCTTGAACCGCATTCTGTTTTATTTATTGACGAGATCCACAGACTAAATTCCGTTGTGGAAGAATATCTATATTCAGCAATGGAAGATTTTATTATTGATATTGTTATTGATTCAGGACCCAATGCTAGAACAGTTCAAATTAAATTACCTAAATTTACTCTTGTAGGTGCAACAACTCGGGCAGGATTGTTAACAGCACCATTAAGAGACAGATTTGGTATAAAAATCAAGTTAGATTATTATACACCTGATATTTTACAAAAAATAGTTACACGCTCTGCAAATATCTTAAATATTAAAATTGAAGAAAAAGCTGCTCTCGAAATTGCTAAAAGATCACGAGGAACACCAAGAATCGCTAATCGTTTATTAAAAAGAACAAGGGATTTTGCAGATTATCAAAATAAATCAAAGATTGATGTTGAAATTGCTAAATATGCATTAAATGCACTTGAAATCGATGAAGACGGTCTTGATGATATGGATAAACAAATTTTATTAACTCTTATTGATAAATTTAAAGGGCGACCAGTTGGCTTAAAAAGCTTAGCTATTGCTGTTAATGAGGATCCTGGTACTTTAGAAGAAGTATATGAGCCATATCTTATACAAAAAGGGCTTTTAATTAGGACACCTAGAGGAAGAGAAGCTACTGAATTAGCCTATAAAAAATTTAATATCAATATTTCAAAAGATAATTTTTTCTTTGAAGCTTAAATATGGTTAAATGGAAAAAAATTTTAGTTATTCTTAATTCTAGTTTATTATCTTTTCTTATTCTTATTGGAATAATTTATTACTATTTTTATACTAATAACATTACTTTTGTTAAACCTAATATAATTAAATATAGTTTTATAAAATCTGATACAACCGCTTTTGCTACTAATAAGATAACAATTTATCCTAATAATAATAGTTGCAAAGTTATTCAAAATATCGTTATTAACAATAAAAAAAAACAAATTAAATTGCTAATACCATTTAATTTTAAGGAAATCAACCATTTTTCTGTAAATGGACACAAAACAATTTATTCAATTTCTAACGATACTCTTAGTTTTTTTTCAAAAGATACAATTCTTAAAATTAGTGTAAATTTTACTCTTTTTCTTGATGGAAAAAACTTTCAAAATGTAGTTCAAAAAGATTTTTATAAAATCGAAAACTATTATATGAAAAATATTCATAATGTTGATGAAAATTATCATATAAAAGTTGTTACAGAACCAAAATATCTCTGCTTCTCTAATCTCTCATTGTCTAAATATAAAGTAGAGAATAATAAAGCCATTTTTTACTTTATCGGAAATACTTCCAATGATAATATAATTTTTTTAAGTAGAAATATTTTAGCATTGAATGACTCTATAGAATTTGATAATAAAAAATTATATATAAATTACTTTATCCAAGAGCAGAACAAAAAATACATAAATGAAATTAAAAATTGTGTTAAAAATTATTATAAATTAGTCAATCGATACCTTGATTTACCCGGAAGTAACATTATTAATATAGCTGACTTACCAATAACAACAAATCTAAAAGATAAATATTATAATTTAATAAATTTACAACTTCAACAATATAATTACACTACAATTTACAAATTAAAAGAGAATATTATTGAACAATTAACTTCTCAGTATTTTTGTTATTATATTCATAAATCTAATTTAAAGGAGTGGAAAACCTACGGGCTTACAAAATTTATTGCTAATCATTTTAAACTCAAATTATTAGGTAAACCAAAAGAGAAAATAGATCTATTTTCAATTTTAGAAGTAAATGGAATAAATTATTTGTCATTTTTGCACATTCCTTTAATTTATACTCTTGGCGATTATGACAAAAATTATTATTCAAATAGTCTAGTAAACTATTTCAAATCAGATAATATTTTCAATATTCAAGATTCGATAGCTAAAATAAATGATCCCAAAATTAACAATTATATTTATAGTATATTACCTGAACTATTTTTTGAAACTATATATAACTATATAGGTGATGGCTTATTTGTTAAAATCAAAAAACAATATCAATACGATTTGCAACCAAATAATTATACTTATAATTTGCTAAATGAAATTTATTATGAATATCCATATTTAAGAAAATCTATTGAAACAGTATTTTATGAAAATTTACCTTCTAATTATAGAATTAAAAATCTAAAAAAAGAATCGCCTACTACATATACTTTTATTGTGGAAAATGTTGGTAATGCAATTTTCCCTGTTGACTTAAAATATATAACTATCAAAAATGATACTTTTAATATACCTTACAACTATAAAAAGAAATGGTCTTATATAAAAATTTTCAATAAAGATGAGTTATTTGCTGTTGTGATTGATCCAAAACGAAAAAATATTTTAGATAAAAATTATTCAGATAATTCTTATACTATAGAAAATAAATTAGTTGGGAGTTTTACACTTGCAAGCAGATTGTTTTTCTATCTTGAAAATTTTCTTATAGTGATCGGGAGTTTATAATGAATGATTTTTTGAAAATTAGGAAAGAGTTACGAAAAATATTTTATTCAAGTATAAAATCTTTATTATCGAATATAAAATTTGTTTGGCTTTTTTGGATAGTTAATCTAATGTTTGGTATAATTCTAGTTATTCCATTTTATTATTTATCTACTATCAATTTGAATAATTCTTTGCAATCTTATTTTGTAGTTTCTAATTATGATTACGATTGGCTTTTTCAGATGGCAAGCCTTTACCAAACAAATTTCATGCAATATTTTTACATTATTATACCTACAGCCTTTCTATATTTATTAGTGCAGCTTTTATTGGTTGGTGGAATAGTGATGGTATTGCATAATAATAATGATAATCATCATTTAGATTTTTTTTATGGCAGTATTAAATATTTTATTAGATTTTTCAAAGTTTTTATAATCTCTTTAATTCTTATTATTTTAGTTATTCAATTATTTATTCTTCTTAATAAATCAGTTACGCAACTATTTGAGTTCCAAGAAAACAAAGATTTTGAACAATTATTAAAATTAATTTGTTTGTTTTTTAGTTTTTTATTATTGATTATTATCAATATTATATCAGATTATACAAAAGTTTCACTAGCTATACTTAATAAATATTCTGTGCTAAAACAATTTTTTTGGACTGTTAAGTTTATTTATTATAACTTTTCAAAAATATTTATAACATTTTTAATTGTTGCAACTTTAGGTTTGTTATTCGCATTAATTTATAACATTTTGGATTATTATATTCCAAAAACAAATATTTATTATCTTGTATTAATTTTTGTTTTGCAACAGATACTAATTGTTTTAAGGATTATATTAAAATTATTTTTTTATTCAACACAAGTTGAACTTTTCAAAGATTTAACAGCTGAAACCATAGATTTCACAAAATAAGGAGTTAAAATGGCAATTTTACCAATAACTGTATATGGCGATGATATACTAAGAAATAAAACAAAAGAAGTAAAAAATATCGATGGTAAACTAGTAGATATTATTAATGATATGTTTGAAACAATGTACAATGCTGATGGAATTGGGCTTGCTGCTAATCAAGTTGGAATTGATAAATCTTTATTCGTGATTGATGTTTCACCATTAGAAGGTTTTGAAAAAGTTAAACCATTGGTAATGATAAATCCTAAAATTTTGTATACAAGTGACGAAAAAGATTTTTATAAAGAAGGATGTTTGAGCGTCCCTTATTTAACAGCTCAAGTTGAAAGACCTATTGGTATTACTATAAGTTATTTAGATTTGAACGGTAATGAACAAAAACTTGAACGAGATGATTTCTTAGCTAGAGTTATTCAACTCGAATATGATCACTTAAATGGCATTTTATTTACCGATAAAGTAAATAAAAGAGAAAAATCTAAGTTAACAAGAGATCTTATAAAAATAGCAAAAAGAGAAATTGAAGTTCATTATAAAATTACTGAAAAAGAGAGGAAATTGTTTAAATGAAAATAATTTATTTTGGTTCACCAGATTTTGCAGTTTATCCATTACAAAAACTTATTGATAATAATTATAATATTTCTGCTGTTGTAACAGTCCAAGATAAACCAAAAGGCCGAGGTTTACAGCTTCAGCAATCGCCTGTAAAAAAATTAGCTTTAGAACATAATCTTAAAGTTCTACAACCTGAGAAACTGAAAGATGAAAATTTTATTAATGAATTAAAAAATTTAGAACCAGATTTATTTATTGTTGTAGCATTTAAAATTTTACCTAAAGAGGTTTATTCTATCCCTAAATTTGGGTCTTTCAACCTTCACGGCTCATTATTACCAAAATATCGTGGTGCTGCCCCTATTCAATGGGCTCTTATTAACGGTGATTCAGAAACTGGATTAACTACATTCTTTTTAGATGATAAAGTCGATACTGGCAATATTATTAAACAAGTTAAACTAGATATTTATCCGGATGACAATTTTGCAACTTTATATTATAGAATGGCTAAAATTGGAGCCGATTTGGTTATTGATACTGTTGAAACGATTAAATCTGGTAATTTTGAACTTATTAAACAAGATGAAAGAGTTGTTTCTTATGCTCCTAAAATTACTAAAGAAATATGCCAAATCAATTGGAATAAAACAGCTATGGAAATTCATAATCTTATTAGAGGTTTAAGTCCTACTCCTGGTGCTTTTTTTGTATATAATAACGCTTTATTCAAAATTTTAGCTTCTCAATTGACTAATATCCCATCTGATTATAATAAAAAATTTTTATTTAATAAAGAAAAATTCTATATTGCTTGTAAAGACTTTTATATTGAAATTTTAAAAATAAAACCAGAAAATTCAAAGGAGATGACTGCTGGTGAATTTATAAGAGGATATGCAAAAAAATTTACTTAAAATTTTATTTATAATTATTTTATCTTTATTTTTTTTTGTTGCACTTTTCTATTTTCTTAAACCAAAAGGGGAAAGCCAACAACTTATATATTATCATCAGCAAGTCAAATTTTATAACAATTTTCTTAAAGATAAAAATTATCCAAAGGCAATTGAAACTGCTAAAAAATTAAATAGATTTTCGCAAAGTATACAAAATGATACTTTAACTGGAATTACTTATGATTTAATCGGAGATGTCTTCGATATTACTGAAGCAAATGATTCAGCTCTATACTACCATTCCAATGCTTATAAATTTTATTTTAAATCAAATAATGCTGCCTATTATTCTAAAACATGTAATCAATTGGGTTTGAATTATTTACGTAAAGGGAAATTGAATGAAGCTCAGAAATACTTCATAGATGCTATTTACTATAATAATTATGCAAGGGTCAATAAAAATTATATTATATATCATAACTTAGGTTGTGTTTACTATCAAAAGAATAGTTATGCTGATGCTATTAACGAATTTCATCAAAGTTACAATTGTTATCCAAATAATGATAAAAAAAGATTGAATTATTTTTATCTTCTAGTAAATTTAGCACTTTCTTATATTCATATAAATAATTTAAATTTAGCTGAGCAATATATAAAAGAAATAAAAATAATTCAGAATAACTTTAATCAAGCTTTCCCTCAAGCATATTTATTCAAATTATATGCGGAATATAATTACAAAAAAAATAATATTGATAGTGCAAAATATTATGTATATAAAAGTATAAGACTATATGAAGAAAAAGGTTATAATGTAAACGCTAATGAAGTGAGAATATTTTTAGCAAAAATGCTATTAAATGTTGGTGATTATGAAAATGCAAAAATGTTATTAGATAAAGTTTTTAATTATTTTTCTATAGTATATGAAAATCAAGGTTTTTTAGCTAATATTTATAGTTTATATGCTGATTTTTATTTAAAAAATAATGATTATAAAAAATCTATTAGTAATGCAAATTTGGCAATAGATATTGCAAAGAAATTAAATGATTATGAATTAATTTCCAAGAATTATGAAAAACTTTATACAATATATAGTAAACTTAATGATATAAAAGCTACTATAGATAATATAAAACAATATAATATTTATAAAGACTCAGTTAATTTTATCAATCAGCAAAATAAAATTTACGAGCTTGAAAAGAACTTTCTCTTAAGTAAAAAGGAAAAAGAATTACAGTATTTGAATTCATTAAATAAACAAAATAAAAAAAATATTACATTTATTTCAATAATCGGTTTTATTTTAATACTTTTAATAATCTTGATACTATTTCTTTATAAAAAGTTGCTTAATAAAACACAAATAATTAGTAACCAAAAAGATACTCTTCAGCAACAAAATACAGATCTAGATAGAAATACAAAAGAATTGCAGTTAAAAAATGAGAAGATATTACAACTTAATGCATTAAAGGATACAATGTTTAGTACAATTGGTCACGATTTAAAAAATCCTTTTAACTTAGTATTAAATTTTGCTTATTTAATGAAAAATGATAAGAATTTAAATGAGAAAGATGATAAAAGAATAAATGCGATTTTAATTGCTACAAAACAAGCGTATGACCTATTAGATAATTTATTGCAATGGTCAAAAATGCAATCGGAAAATATTTATGTTAATATTGAAGAAATTAATATAAATATAATTATTAGGGATATAATTAATTATTATGAGCAAAATTCTAATCTGAAAAATATAACAATACAACAAGATTTTAGTGATGATATTACAATAAATACTGATAAAAATATGTTTAGTGCTATTATAAGGAATGTTATTAACAATGCTATTAAATTTAGCCCACAAAACTCAGTGATTAATATAGATGTCAAAAAAAATAATAATCATGCTAAAATATTTATAAAAGATTTTGGTATTGGTATTTCGCAAAATATAAAAGATAAGATTTTAATTAGCAAAGTTGAAAAATCTGAAGATGGTACATTAGATGAAAAAGGAAGTGGTTTTGGATATTATTTGATTAATTTCTTTGTAGATAAATTAGGTTATGAATTTAAGATTTACGATAATGTTCCTCATGGTACGATTTTCGAACTTTCTTGTCCCTTATCATAGTTAAAGTAATAGCTCATTTTAACAATTGTTCTGTCTTTTTTACAAATGACTTCAAAGTCATGCATAATATTTTTCATTATGTAAATTCCTCTACCACTCGTTTTTAGCAAATTTTCTGGTTTTGTTGGATCATCTACTTTTGTTATATCAAAACCTTGGCCTTGATCTTCTACCAAAATGTTTATATGATCTTTTATAATACTAAGCTTAACTTTTACAAATTTATTTGGGTCAAATTTATTGCCGTGTCTTATTGCATTACCAACAGCTTCAATTACCGCAAGAGATAATTCATTAATCTTAGATGGTTCTAATTTTAAATCTTCTAAAATCCGTAAAAGTTCTAATTCAAAGTTATGCAAATTATCGTTTGTTGATGATAATGTAAATTCAAATGTTTTCAATTTAGTTTCATTCTCATTGTTATTGAAAAATTGAAATTATTCTTTCGATAATTATTAAAATACATTTGTTCGTAATTTCCAGTAATTATTGTTTCTATATTGTAAAGATCGATATTTCCGTTTAATACTGGTCCAATAGAATAGTACTTATTCTCTTTATAATATTTATTCTCATATTTGAATTTAATGTAATAGTAATTTCTAATACCTATTAGAAATTTAATCTTTGGGAATTTAAAAATTATTCCATATTGATAATAATACTCTTCAGTTTTTCTTAAGGGATACATTTCAAATTTATCCCAGAACAAATTCCCAAACTCATTAAGTTTAATATTCGCTATTAAAGAAACATCAAATATTGTGCCTAAATTTATCAATAGTGAATCATTGAAGCTATATTGCCTCAATACATAATCTGAGTTATTATCATCAATTTTATATTTATAAATTGTATAATAAGAAGAGATTTCGTTCTGATTATAATTTGACAAAAAATTATTTTTATAAGAAGTTAATGTAGAAAATTTAATTCTTTTTGTAGTAGTATTGTAAGAACTTTTTTCTTTTTTGATATATGAAATAATATTTCGACCTAATTCAAGTTTATAATTACATTGCAAATTATCATAGTTTTGTTTAAAACCTAATATTGCAAATTGTTGTAATTCGTCCCTGTCATCATTATTAAGGCTACTAGGTGTATCAAATTCAGATTTCAGATTATAGAATTCCAACGATACACTATTAATTTTATCAAAATTATTATTAAAACCAAATAATATTCTATAATTATGGAAAATACTATTATTTTGTTCATCATAAGCTATTTTTTGTTGAAGAAGATTAAAGTCATAAATTCCACCTTGAATAACTGCAAAATCACTTGTTTTCGAATAATAATCAAATTTAAAAAAATATTTTTGTTCATTTGTAAGTAAAATAATTGAAGGTGAGAATAAAAACTCACTTTCTTTATAATTGCTGTTAATATCAAAAATTGTTTTAGGTTTTAAAATATCTTTCATCTTATTGATATTCTTAAACTGATAATTCATTCCAAGAGATGCTTGAATATTTTCAGAAAAATATTCAAAATTATTTGAAATGGAATAAACATTTTCATCTCTCATTTGGTTGATTATCGAATAACTTTCAACTATATAATTATGTTTTGCTTTTCTATTATAAGATACATTAAACCTATTTTTAAGCTTATTTGAATATGTGAAAATTAAACTTAATGAGTTATTTCTAAATTTATTAAGGTTATCATCAAGTTTTTCATTTAGATAATAGGAATTATAACTGAAATACAAATTTTCGTCGAAAAGTATATCATTATTACTATTTAATAGAAAACCATAATTTGGGCCAATATGTTCCTTGCCAGCTTGGAATTCTTTAGAAAAACCAAATATTGGAGAAATGGAATTATCAAGGAAATTGAAAATTGGCAAAATTTGAATTTGTAAATTCATATCTCTATTTAGAGATTTTGAACCATTGTCAAAATTGAAATTGAACGAGTTTATATTAGATAAATCGAAGTAATAAAATTTGTAAGAATTGATTGAACTGAAATTTACAAGATCTTTTTTTGATTTATAAGAAGAATAATCCGAAAAGTAGGAATTAGTTTTTAGTTGGTAAAATAAGGATAAATTCTCATTATTTTGTAAATACTCAAAATTATGAAAATAATTGTAACTGTTTACATTTTTTTCAAAACCGGTAGATGAAAAATTTTCAGTTGGAGTTTTAAATAAATTTAACGCCTGGCATAATATAATATTAGTTATAATTAAGCAAAAAAAAAGTATTTCATAATTTTAGGTTTTCTATTTCATTTAATGGAAGAACAATTTGTTCCCCAGATTTCATATCTTTTAAAGAAAATTGATTATTGCTATATTCATCACCGCCAATAAAAATAACTTTTTTTGCATTTAATTTATTAGCTTCTCTCATTTGAGCTTTGATGCTTCTGTTTAAGTAATCAAATTCAACTTTTAAACCTTTTGTTCTTAAAATGTTAGCATAGTAGAATATTTTATCAATGAGATTGTTTTCAAGTCTAACGATATAAAAATCTAAAGAGTTATCAGGGAAAGTGAATGAATTTTCATTTTCAATAGCAAGTAAAACTCGTTCCATGCCAGCAGCAAAACCTACTCCGGGGGTTTCATTTCCACCTAATTGTGAAACGAGGCCATCATATCTACCACCACCACAGAGTGCGCTTTGTGCACCTATAGAAGTGCTAACAATTTCAAATGTAGTTTCAGTGTAATAATCTAATCCTCGTACTAATTTATTATCAATTTCGTATGGAACGTTCATTAATTTTAAAAGTTCAAGAACATTGTTAAAGTAAGTTTTACTTTCATCATCTATAAAATCATATAACTTGGGAGCATTATTTATAATTTCAATGTCTTGCGGTTCTTTGCTATCAAGTATTCTAAGCACATTGGTATCAAACCTTTTTTTACTATCTTCTGATAATCTAGCAAAATTTGGTAGTAAAAACTTTTTTAATTCGGTTTTAAATATTTCCCTATCTTTAGTTTTACCAAGTGTGTTAATTTTCACATTCAAATTTTTTAAATTAAAAGAACTCATAATATAATAAGCAATATAAATCATTTCTGCATCGAGTTGAGGAGATTTAGCACCAAGGACTTCTGCTCCGAATTGATGGAATTGACGTAACCTACCTGCTTGTGGTCTTTCTTGACGGAACATTGGCGATATATAAAAGAACTTATTTAATTGTGATTGCTTTGCAAATGAATGTTGAATAAAAGCTCTAACTACTGCGGCTGTCATTTCAGGCTTTAAGGTTAAACTTGTTCCACCTTTATCTAAAAAGGTATACATTTCTTTTCCAACAATATCAGTATTATCACCAATTCCTCGTTTGAATAATTGTGTTTCTTCAAAAATAGGTGTTCTTATTTCGTTATAGCAAAAGTTATTAAATATTGTTCTGACAAAATTTTCTAAATAAATCCATTTATTTATATCTTCACCAAAAATGTCTTTTGTTCCTAAAACTGATTTTATCATTATTCTCCCCAAGAAATTATAAATAAGTTTATAAAATACAAAAATAATAAATAATACTAAAATTCCCAAAAAACAAATAGTAAAGCAATTTATGGAGTGATATATATTACATGAGATAACTTAAAAGTAACATAAAATTAATATATAAAAATATTATTTTTATTATATTAATTATATATAATTAAAAAATATGTGGTTCAAATATGAAAACATTAGGTAAAGTTTCATTAATTTTATTATTTTTATTTATTGCTATACATGCACAATCTTACTCAATAAATAGCAATAACACAACAATTGTATTGAAAACATTAGGTACATGGAATTCATTAGGCGTACCTAATTATCTTGTAGCACCAAATGATGTAATTCCAAATACTTTAATTCAAAGGATACAAGCAACTTTGCCAGAAAGAAAAAACTTGTTTACTAGAAAGCCAGAAATTATTCAAGATTACCAAGTTATTTTAAGTAAACAAGCGGATGTCTATGTTACATACGTAACTGAGCAAGCAGGTTATAGAAATGTCCTTGGTTTTTATACTTATGATAAAAATAATCCACCTGCAACAATTAATGATATAGCTAATATAATGACAATAATTTTCCCAAATGCTTCAAACTATAATAGTGGTGGTGGATTGTTGCCAGGGAATAAAGTAAAAATTGGGACTTTCCCGGCTAATACAGTAATTGGATTTTTTATTATAGCAAATGGATGGAATGGCTCACAAGTAACTTCAGGTAATTGGTGGTTATTTTCAAATTCTAAATTTAATCCAGAAGCGAATGATACCCTCAAAAAGCATTTTGTGTTATTTAATGATGAGCCAACAGGAAAAATAATATTAGCGTTTGAAGATATTAGAAATGATCAAGGTTCTGATAAAGATTTTAATGATTGTATTTTTTATGTAACTACAAATCCGATAGATGCTGCTAATAACGATAGCTTGCCTAATACTGATCCAGAAACAAAATTAAATTATGCTGATCTACAAATATCAAAATCAGTAAATAAAAATAATCCAAATAATGGTGATAACATAACATATACAGTATCTGTTAAAAATAATGGTCCAGATAAAGCTACTAATGTAAAAATATCTGATGTTCTACCTAAAGGTGTAATTTTTAATTCTTATAATGCAAGCCAAGAAACATTTGATGTACAAACAGGTTTATGGAATGTTGGTACACTTTTGAAAAATCAATCTGCTACTCTAAATATAAATTGTACAGTTGATTTATTCCAAAATGGAGCTAATTTTGGTTTAGGAAGGGATTTTAATTTAATAGTTTTTGGAGACATTAACCAACCATCTTCTGATGTTGAAGGTAGATTAGCTGTACAAGGTGACGCATACTTAGATAAATATAGTGTTGGTTATAAATTAACACATACATCAAGGAAAAAAGGTGAAAGTCTTTCTCCAGATGCTTTAATTGTAGGAAATAATTTAATCTTTTTAGGTGGTGCTGTTTATGGTGGAAATGTTGTATACGGAGGTACTACAAATTTACCAACTATTAATGTTGGTATATATGATGGTCAATTAATTAGGGATACAGCTAGATTTGATTTTGTTACAGCAAAAAATCAAATATTAACGTTGTCAAACCAGTTGTCAAACTATAAATCTAATGGCAATGTTAAATTTATTTATGGTGCTTTGACATTAACAGGTAAAAATCCATATTTAAATATTTTTAATATAAATGGTGATACCCTTTCGCAAGCAAATACAGTAAATGTTAATGCTCCAAATGGTTCTGTAGTTGTTGTTAATATTAAAGGTAAAAATATTTCTTGGACAGGTGATCATACTGTTAATGGAACAGCTTACGGAAATGTTTTATATAATTTTTATGAGGCCGAAAGATTGAATATATCTGGAATAGCTGTTTTAGGTTCTATAATAGCACCAAATGCAGAATTAGAATTTCCATCTGGCGTAATTAAAGGGCAAGTTTTTGTAAAAAATATGTATGGTTCAGGTCAATTCAACTGGGATCCATTTATAGGTAATATACCTGTAAGTCAAGTTGTAGATAATGAAGCAAAAGTTCTATCTTTAGGTGAAACTGATACAGTAGCTACAAATGATAAAGCAAAGATACAATTTGTTGTAAATGCAATTGAAGATCCAGATGTTGTTCCTGGTAATGCTAATGTTGTATGGCAATCAATTGGTCAATTTACTGAAGATGATATTGTTTGGGATATGAAATTAACTACTGATAATAAAATTTTAGCTGGAACTTGGGGTGGAAATATTTATAGATTCGATAGAAATGGTCAAAATAAAGTTTTATTATTGAACGATACTTCTGTAAACTTTATTTGGTCATTGTTAATAGATGGTTCAACTTATTATGCAGCATATGAAAAGGGTATTGTTTATTCAACAAATGGTGGAATAGATTGGCAATTTGTCGGTGATTTAAATATCAAAAATAATGATGTTAGAAGTTTATTGAAAGTAAATAATAAATTATTTGCTGCTGTTTGGGGTAAAGGTATATTTGTATCAACAGATAATGGTATCACTTGGAGCAAATCTGGTGATATTGAAGTAGAGGCTGTGCAAGCATTAGCAAAAGATTCCAAAAATAATATTTATGCTGCAACATTTGGTGGTGGTATATTCAAATCTACTGATTTGGGTGCCAATTGGAATAAACTAGATATTTCATATAGACATATTTGGTGCTTAGGTGTAGATAATAGTGATAATGTTTTTGCAGGTTCATTTGGAAATGGTGTTTACTATTCATCAAATGAAGGTAACTCTTGGACTATTCTTAATAATTCACTAACGGGAGAATATATCTATTCAATCACAGTTGATGATAGTAATAGAGTTTTCGCAAGCGCTTGGAATAATGGGATTTATCAAGTTAATGTCAATAATTCTAATCCTAATTCAATGCCAATGGTATTGGGATTAAAAGGAGTTGGTGTAACAAGTATCTTCTATGATAATGATGAAATTTATGCTGCTACGGAAAATGGTAATCTTTATGTATTAAACCTAAAGAAAGTTGTTGGTATTAAGAATAGTAACGACAACAAAAAATATAATTTTAATTTACAACAAAATTATCCAAATCCATTTAATCCTGGAACGAAGATTAGTTTTGAAATTCCTACTTCTGGTAATGTTGTTCTTAAAATTTACGATATTAACGGCAAAGAAGTTTCTACTCTAATAAATAAATTTATGAGTGCAGGCAGCTACTCGGTAGATTTTAATGCTAGTGATTTAACAACAGGAGTATATTTCTACAGATTGTCACTTGGTAATTCGATAATGACAAAGAAAATGATACTTGTAAAATAAAAATAGATTGAATGTATAAATGCGAAAGCTGGTTTGTTAACCAGCTTTTGCTGTTTTATATGGATTATGTTTTTTTATTTTTTTTTATTATTTTTGTAAATTACCAATAATTTGCGCTATCATATGCTAAAAATTAGGTTCTTATCATTAATTTTAATTGCATTGTTTAGTTGCTCAGCAGGAATTATTGTAAATAGTGATTTGTTACCTAAAAATGTAAAAATCAAACAAATGACTCTTTACAATGATGAATTATGGATAGCAACTGAAGGCAATGGAATTTTTTGTATAAATATTAAATCAAAAGAAATTCAAAATTATTCTATTAAACTTAGTAATTTAGATAGTGATATTTTTGAATGTATTGCAGCATCGGATAAATATGTATGGGCTGGAAGTACAGATGGCCTTTATATTTTTGATAGAGAAACGCAGCAATGGAGTAAAAGAAAATTTAGTAAAGGCGGAGAGTACGGCAATTGGATTAGATCGTTATGCTATGATCCATACGATGAAGTTCTTTGGATTGGTAGATTTATAAATTTGTCTAAATTTGATATAAAGAATAATAGATTTTATGATTATGATTTAACAGTAAACAATGAGCCGAAGACTAATAATATTAAAATGATTAAATTAGATGGCGATTCTGTTGTATGGTTTGGAACTGAAGCTGGATTACATAAATTTAATAAAAGAAATAATATTGATATTCCGGGTAATGTTATTTATTATAACAATAGAGAAGAAAATTTAAGAGTTGATGGTGAATACGTATGTGTATCTGATATGGTTTTTGTTGGAAATTATATTTGGTTTGGGCTTGATGAATTTAAAACAGCTAAAAGACCGAATTTTAATTTAGGCGGGATATATAGATTTAATCGTAAGTCAATTTGGGATAAATATGATGATTCGAAAGGTTTACCTGCTAATGGAATTTACTCATTAGAAAGATTAGGGCATTATATAGTAGCATCAACTTACACTTCTGTTAAGACTACAAAAAGCGAAATTCCTAAAGGCATAGCATTTCTTAATACAATAAATGATTCTATTACAGTAATTAAGCCATATGAAAGCGAGGAAGAAATTAAAATCACTTCGTTAATATTCGATGGCCAAATCCTTTGGATTGGTACAGAAAACGGTTTATATTTTATAAATTTTTATAATGATTTTGCTTTTTTTAATAGGAAAGAGGAATAATCGATGGTTCTTAATAATGAGAAATTGAAACAAATTATTGAAAGTTTTAGTAATTTAAAAATTGTAGTGATTGGCGATTTAATGCTTGATTGTTATATTCAAGGTACAGTAAAAAGAATATCACCTGAAGCGCCTGTTCCTGTTGTAAATGTAAAAAATGAATTTTATAGATTCGGTGGTGCTGCTAATGTAGCTTATAATATCCAAAAACTTGGTGCTACTCCACTTTTAATGGGCGTTATAGGGAATGATAATTATGGTGCAACTTTCAAATCTCTACTTGAACAATCAGGGATGAAGAGCGAATTTATTTATAATGATCCGAAAAGACCGACTACTTCAAAAATTAGAGTAATTGCTCATACTCAACAAGTAGTACGTATTGATAATGAAGTTGTGGATGAAATAAACAAAACGGCAGAAGAATATATTATTAAGGCATTATTAGATAACATTAAATATATCGATGCTATAATTTTAGAGGATTATAATAAAGGTGTTTTGACGAAAAATTTAATTAAAGAAATTATTGGTATTGCAAATCAATATAATAAAATAGTTACAGTTGATCCTAAATTTAAGAATTTCTTTGAATATCAAAATGTAACATTAATGAAACCAAATAAAAAAGAAACTGAAGATGCTTTGGGAATATCTATCGAGGATGATAATGATCTAATCAAAGCAGGTACTGAATTATTAGAAAAATTAAAAGCTAAATATGTTTTAATTACACTATCTGAACAAGGAGCAGCAATATTTGATTCAGAAAATAAGTTCTCAAAAATTCCTACAAAAGCAAGAAAAGTTGCAGATGTTTCAGGAGCTGGTGATACTGTAATTTCGGCATTAACTGCTTCATTAGCTGCAGGTGCGAATATATACGAAGCTACATTTCTTGGAAATTTAGCTGGTGGTATCGTATGTGAGCAAGTAGGCGTTGTACCTATTGAAAAAGATATTTTACTAAAAGAAATAACTAATGACAAAATGGAGATTAAAATTCTATGATTTTTCAAAATATTGAAGAGTTAGTAAAATTAAGAAAAAAATATAAAGAAGAAGGTAAAAAAGTTGTTTTTACTAATGGTTGTTTCGATATTTTACATGCTGGTCACGTTGATTACTTGAATAAAGCAAAAGAAAAGGGTGATATTTTAATTGTAGGGTTGAATACTGATAATTCTGTTAAAAGAATTAAAGGTGAAAATAGGCCTATTGTACCTCAAGAACAAAGAGCATTCATTATCGATAATTTAAAAGCTGTTGATTATGTTACTTTTTTTGATGAAGATACTCCTTATGAACTAATTAAAGCTATTATTCCTGATATTCTGGTCAAAGGGGCAGATTGGTCAATTGAAAATATAGTTGGTAGAGATGTTGTTGAGGGGAATGGAGGAAAAGTATTAAATATTAAATTCGTTGTGCAGCAATCTACTAGCGAGATTATAAAAAAAATTATCTCTGTCTATAAATGACAAATTCTTTAACAAATAGTCTATCAAAATTAAAAGGATTTATTTACTATTTTTTTTTAAAGTTATTTTCTCCTAAAAATAATAAACCAAGAAGATCTTTTTTCAGACATTTAATTAATTTATTCATAGGTATATTCTTTTCTATATTACTTATCCTTGTAATTTTCTTTTTTGTGGCTCAAACAACATACTTTAAAGAATTTTTAAGAGAAGAAGTTGTAAAACTTGTTAATGATGAAATTAATGGAACTATTTCTATAGGTAAAATTCACGGTACATTTTTTTCATCAGTTTATATTGATGATGTTTTACTAAAAAAAGATAATGATTCACTTGCCTACATAAAATCTGTAAAACTTGTTTTTAATCCGCTCCAACTTATTTTTAAGAGGATTTATATCAGAGATTTTAATTTATCAGATGTTAAGATTTTTTTAGTACATGATGATAGCTTAAAACATTGGAATTTTGATAATTTAAGTAAAAAAAAGAAGGAACATGATACCACAAAATCATCTTTACCATTCTTAATAGTTATAAAAAATGCACAAATTAATAATTTTAATGTTAAAATTTCTAATTTTGAAAATCGTTTTAAATACAATACTACAAAACAATTTGATATAAACAATTTTATTGTTACAAATTTTAATTTAAGAACAAACGGAAATTTATATTTAGATACAAATTATTTTCATATTAACGTGCTTGATATTTCATTTAATACAAATTTAGCCAATATTACTTCGATAAAATTAGCGAGCAAGTTCAATATTTTAAATAATGGAATAG